>Ga0180897_106_pt1 | contig 51502 bp, 51 predicted proteins | sample Deesub1362A_J573_FD_124282 | JGI IMG/M metagenome (GOLD analysis project Ga0180897, IMG submission 124282) | Nitrospirae bacterium JdFR-86
GCGGTTTTCGAGTTCCTTGCGTAGCTGTGAGACCCTGCTGTGCCGGCTGCCCTGGTATGGTGTGATTTTTACGCCTACCTTTGAAGCTGCACGCACCCAGAGGCGATAGAGAAGTCTACGATTATAAGGCTCACCCTTATGACGAAATAAAAAGTCCTCAGGGAAAAGAAACCGTGCATGCTCCAGGAGCCTGTTGTAAAGACCTTCTGAAATTGGTCTAAGATACGAGTTTCCAGTCTTGGTTTCCTTCAGAAACCCTTTTTCATCAAATGCCCTCTCTATCCATAGCCCGCCGTCCTGAATGTCTTTCTTTTTCAGGGCGCAAACCTCACCAGGACGTATGCCAGTCTCACACAGAACCTGAAATATCAGATGATGCTCAAAAGGCATCTCTGATATGACTTTCTCCTGCATCTCTCTATCTATCCAGCCCTTGGGCTTCTTTGGCGTTACCTTCACCTTAGGGAAGCGGGGAAGAACATCTATCTTCTCGATTGAGTATTGATAATTCAGGAAGGTCTTAAGTGTGTCGAGTATGTGTTTTACGGTTTTTGATGAAAGCCTCTTTTTTAGCAGGGCATGATAAAGACTGTGGATATGGTAAGTTCTTATTGCCCTGATATCAAGAACCCTCAGCTTCCTGAAAAAGGGTATTATGTAATCTCTTGAACGCTGTCTCAGATGATATGTATAGGCGTAGGATTTTCCTTCCAGCTCCAGCCCATCAATCCAGCTTAAAAGCCCTTTTTTAAGGTCATATTCCTCTGAGGCTATTGCGAATAAAACAGGTGCTCCACATGTCGGGCATTTATGAGTTTTTAACAACTTTTTAACCACCCTCCCTTCTGTTTCTTTAATCTGCTTTATTTAAAATTTTTTTAGGAAGTCCCGAATCTGTTGGATATCAATCATTTCCGGGGATTCAGCGTTGCCTAACGAGGCAACACCTTGCGTTGCCTGATAAGGCAACACTCCGTTGCCTCTGGTGTTGCCTGGTGAGGCGACGGTAAAAAGGCTCTCCTTCTCAGGGATGCGCCAGGTCTCATAGTCCGTGTTGAGCTCGAAGTAGGTCTTTTTCCTGCCGGCTCTGGTGATGACGATGAATTTATCAATGAGGGACTGAACAGCTCGTGCGGTATGTCGTAGGTCTATCCCTGTCTTAGAGGCAAGCTCTCGATATGAGGAGTAACAGCCTTTTTGTCCCCAGCTCCAGCTCATTCGGATGATTGCCCAGAGGATGCGCCATTCATAGGACTGAAGGTTGATTTTGCAGAACACATTAATCAGCTCATTAGCTATTCTGGCATGTCCGTTTTTAACATCTGGCCTAGCCATTGTGAGGAGAAGGTAACATAAAGAGAAATTGACTGTCAAGAAAAATGTGTGGTATACTTCACAAAAATTTAAAAGGGGGTATGTGGTATGGGCTTACTCGGTCACGAATTTTTAAAGGCTAAGAGGCTTGAACTGGGGTTGTCCTTAAGGGAGCTTGATGCACGATGTGGCGTCTCTTACAAGCAGATTAAAGACATAGAGGACGGCAAGGCAATGCCAGGTGTGGATACTCTTTTTCGTCTCTGCAACGGTCTGGGCATCTCGATATACGACTATCTAAATGCGATTGGGGTAAAGCCACCGAAGAAAAGAGGGAAGAAAGTGGCGGTGCAGGGATTCGAACCCCGGACACTGCGGATATGAGCCGCATGCTCTAACCAACTGAGCTACACCGCCTCAAGGTCAGGGTCGCAGACCCCTTTCCAGCCAGAATTAAATCCAACCCAAATAGGCAAACTTAATTATACCAAAACAGAGAAGTTTAATAAAAGAGTTCAAACCTTCGTGCCCTTATGTTTATGAGGATTCCAGCTGCAATAAAGTTTGTTACGAGCGCAGTGCCTCCGTAGCTCATAAAAGGAAGTGGTATGCCGACTACAGGCATAAGTCCTATGGTCATCCCGATGTTGACAAAGCAATAAACCAGAAACATGAATGTTATGCCCAGCGAAAGCAGTCTTCCAAATTCGTCTTTTGCTCTTTTTGCAGTGTCAAGCCCCCGGAGTATAAGAATAAGATATACGGCAAGCAAAAAGAGGCTTCCGATAAATCCCCATTCCTCTGCAAACACAGAGAATACAAAATCAGTGTGCTTTTCAGGAAGAAACCTGAATGGTCCCTGAGTGCCCTTGAGATAGCCTTTGCCAAAGGCTCCGCCTGAGCCTATCGCCACCTTCGACTGGTTGATGTGGTAGCTTACACCTTCAGGGTCTATGTCCGGCTGGACGAATGCAAGCAGTCGCTTCTTCTGATAGTCCTTAAGCTCGTCCCAGATGATATTGCCCACAAACGGCACTGATATCAACGCAATGATTACCGCAAGCGTGATGACTTTCCTTCCCACGCCTTTTGCAAGGACCATAAGCACGAATATCAAAAGCAGAATGACTGCCGTGCCCAAATCCGGCTGCTTGAGAAGCAGGAGCAAGGGCAGAAACACGAAGGCAAAAAAGGCAATGAGTATATTCCTTATGCTCATCGTGCCGTGTATCATGCTCATGTAGCGCGAAAGCATCAGAATGAAGCACAGTTTGAACAGCTCACTTGGCTGAAAACTAAACGGGCCAATATTTATCCATCTTTGAGCGCCTAAACCTATCCTGCCGAGTATGAGCACGGCTAAAAGCAATAGCAGCCCAACTGCATAAACAATATGAGAGGTTCTGCTTAGCCAGATGTAGTCCACGCTTACAACCAGAGCCAGAGCCACCAAACCAATAAAAAGCCAGTATATCTGTTTTATGTAGAAAGACGGCTGTTCACCGCCTATCAAAGGACGGGTTGCACTAAAGATAGTCATTATTCCAACAACAGTGATGAACAACACTGTGCACAGGACGACCCAGTCGAAGTTTGTAATCAGTCTTCTATCTATCTTCACTTTTATTCTCCTTTGGACTCAGGTATGCTTCGATTGCCTTTTTGGCGATTGGCGCTGCTGTCTCTGAACCGTGCCCTCCGTGTTCTACAAAGACAACCAGTGCTATTTCAGGGTTTTCTACCGGTGCAAATGCTACAAACCATGCATGGTCTCTTAGTGCCTCTGGCACCTGTTGTCTTCTTTTTGCAGATATGACCTGTGCCGTGCCGGTCTTTCCCCCGATATCCACTACTGTTGACCGTGCGGCATAGCCAGTGCCGTGTTCGTCGGCAACAACGCCTCTCAGTGCATCTTTTATGATGTCAAGCGTCTCCTTTTTGACCTTAACTTTACGGACAGGCTCTACAGGAGACTCTATGCGTGTAAGTCTTGGCTCGTATATGTAGCCACCGTTTGATATTGCGCTTATCATCATTGCAAGCTGTGCAGGAGTCGTCAGTACATAGCCCTGCCCAATGGATGCATTATAGGTTTCACCCAGATACCACGGCTCGTTCTTTACCCGTTTTTTCCATGCCTTGTCAGGGATGAGCCCTGTTTTTTCCTTAACGAGTCTGATGCCTGTCTCCTCGCCAAGTCCGAACTGTCTTGCGTATTCTGCTATGGAGTTGATACCTGCTTCTTTGCCTGCGAGGTAGAAGTAGACGTCGCATGACTCTGTGATTGCCCTGTAGAGGGAAAGCGTGCCGTGTCCGCCGGGCTTCCAGCAGCCAAAGCTCCATCTGCCGTGGCTTATGCCCCCAGTGCAGTTAAATGTCGTCTCTGGTTTGATGACCTCTTTTTCCAGTGCGGCTATCGCTGTTATGAGCTTGAACGTTGAGCCCGGAGGATACTGGCTCTGAAGCGCCCTGTTGAGCATAGGTGCTTTTCTGCTCCGGATTAGACGCAGCCAGTCTGTATAACTTATCCCTCGGGCAAACAGATTGGGGTCAAAAGACGGTCTGCTTACAAGACTCAGGATTTCTCCGGTTGAAGGCTTGAGTGCTACAAGTGCACCTGTACGTCTTCCAAATGCTTCCTCTGCTGCCTTCTGAAGGTTTATATCTATGCTTAAATATAGGTCATCGCCCTTGACAGGCGGCTCTTCATGAAGCAGCCGGAGCTGACGACCAAGAGCATCGACCTCTATGACCCGCTTGCCCGGTATTCCCCGCAGGGTTTTGTCAAAAAGTTTTTCCACGCCCCATTGACCTATAAAAGCCTCACGTGGAATGTCCTTGAAATCCGGCCTCTTTGCCTGCGAGGGATTGAGTTTGCCAAGATACCCTATAAGATGAGCGCCAACCTTTCCGTAAAGATAATGTCTTGTCTCTTCTACGTCTATGATTAACGCAGGGTAGTCTGAAAGCCTTGCCTCTATAAAAGCAACTTCCTTGAAACTGAGTCCCCCCTTCAGTTTTATCGGTTCAAAGGGTTTTCTGTTTTCTATCTTCCGGTTAAGTTCTTCTGCATCTATGTTGAGGAATTTCGCTATAGCGTTAAGGTCAGTTTTTTTGAGCATTTCAGGAAGGAGTGAAACACAGTAATAAGGCGAGTTCTTTACGAGCGGAATGCCGTTTCTGTCATAGATTATTCCTCTTGGTGCAGGCACTTTTTCTATACGCAGGCGGTTTTCATTGGACAGTCTTTTAAATTTTTCCCCCTGCAGCACCTGAAGCTGAAGAAGCCTTACCGTCAGGACAAGAAACAATAGTACTGTTGCAAATGCAATAACCCTTATTCTTTCCGAGCCGTTAGTCTTCATGCTGCGGTTTCAGAAATGGTCCTGCAACTGAGTTCAGGACTGCTTGTCCCAGTGTAATCAGTATGGCGTTTCCAAAGCTTATCGGCGCCTGAGCAAAGATTGCAGTTGAAGTAAATGCAAGCACGCCGTCTATCACAGTAAGAACGAATACTCCAATTAAGCCAAAAACAGGTGTCCACCTGAAAAATCCACTGGTGATGGATGAGGACAAAAGCCCTACAGTGCCCTTGCTGAGCATGTTAGGTCCAAGAATGTTTCCTGAAAGACTGTCCGCTATCATGCCGAGCACAGAGCCAAAGACTATCCCGTTTGTAGAACCGTAGCGTAACCCGATGTAGTAGACTAAAAGGACCGTTAAGTTAGGTCTTATGCCCAGCACTGAGAGTCTTGTCTCAAGCACAAAAGCCAGTATTACCAAAAGGATAAAAATAAATTTTTTCATCTTTTTATTATTATGACCTCTTCAACTTTTGTTGTGTCCACAAACGGGATTACCTGAATGTCGTGAAAGAGTTTTTCCTCGTCTGTTGATATCTTTGAGATATATCCTGCTTTGATTCCCGGGGGGAATAGTGAGTCGAGTCCGGATGTAACAATGATTTCTCCTTCGGCTACCCTGGTATCAGTGCTTACGTATTTCAGTTTGCAGAGTCTTTTTGTTCCTGTGCCTGACAGCACCGCCTCTGTTCTTGACCCCTGAAGCCTTACTGCTGCTGAAAACCTTGGGTCATCTATAAGCAGCACAGAGGAATAAGAGTCCTCTACTTCCTGTATCTTTCCGAGCAGTCCCTCTGGCGTTATAACTGTCATGTTCTTTTTTATGGAGTCTTTTCTGCCCTTGTCGATTATAAAGGTGTTTGTCCACCGGTCGCTTCCTCTGGCAATTACCCTTGCGGTGGCTACGTATTTTCTTTCGCGCTTTTTAAGAGACAGGAGTTGTCTCAGCCGCTGATTTTCGCGGAATACCTCTTCAAATGCCTGTTCTTTTTGCTTCAGTTGCTGCAGTTCGTTTCTGAGGTCTTCCAGCTCTTTTTCTCTAAGTGTGAACTTTTTGAATGTTTTTTCTACGGAGAAGGTCAATGATACAATTGCGTTGTTCAAGGAGTTCAAGCCGTGTGAAAGGAAGCCGAACGGACGCAGAATTCCTTTCTGACTTTGATATGTCATAAGCAGGACCGAGATTACAACGAGCAGGAGGAAAAGTCGGAGGCGTTTTTTAGACATTAATTGATAGCGACTTTTTTCAAGAGGTGAAGGTCTTCGAGCATCTTACCGACGCCTCTTACGACTGCGGTAAGAGGGTCTTCTGCAACCACCACTGGAAGCCCTGTTGCCTTTGCTATGAGGTAGTCGAGACCTCTTAAGAGGGCACCGCCTCCTGCAAGCACTATGCCTCTGTCTACTATGTCGGCTGCAAGCTCAGGCGGTGTGTTTTCAAGGGCAACTTTTATAGTGTCGAGTATTACATTTACAGGCTCGCTGAGGGCTTCTCTTATTTCCTCTTCGTTTATCTGGAAGGTCTTTGGTATGCCAGAGACAAGGTCTCTGCCTTTTATATTCATGGTTCTTGGCTTTTCATTGTTTATTGCGCATGCAGAGCCGATTTCAAGTTTTATCTGTTCGGCTGTCCTGTCGCCTATCATCAGGTTATATCTGCGTTTTATGTATGCCATGATGGTTTCATCCATTTTGTCACCGCCGATGCGTGCTGCCTTGTTGTAAACCACGCCGTCAAGAGATATAACAGCTATGTCGGTTGTTCCACCGCCGATGTCCACTATCATGCTGCCTGAAGGTTCGCCTACCGGAAGTCCCACGCCTATAGCTGCAGCCATCGGCTCTTCTATGAGATAAACCTCCCGTGCTCCTGATGCCTGTGCTGCATCCTTGACTGCTCTCTGCTCTACCTGTGTGATGCCGGAGGGCACTCCTATTATCACTCTTGGAGATACAAAACTGCGTCTCTGGTGAACCTTCTTTATAAAGTATTTCAGCATTTCACCTGTTGCATCGAAGTCGGCTATAACCCCGTCTTTCATCGGTCTTATGGCTATGATGTTGGCAGGGGTCTTCCCAAGCATCTTCTTTGCGTCCACGCCAACTGCAACAGGCTTTTTGTTGTCTCTTCTGAGGACGACAACAGAGGGCTCGTTGCAGACAATGCCCTTGCCTTTTACATACACCAATGTATTTGCCGTGCCAAGGTCTATGGCAAGGTCATTTGAAAACCATCCAAGTATATTGTGTAAAAACATTAGCTTTCACCTACTGCCTCTGCGGTTTCTATAACAGAGGTCTTTGCTATTTCGTCACCAAGACGCATTCCTTCTTTACTGCCAAGCAGTATTATAAACTCCAATACAATGACAGCGAGCAGGAATATCCAGCCTACAAACGGAATCTTCCAGAGCAAGACACCAAGTCCCAGCGTGCTGTTGCGCAATATGGAATCTTTTATAGAGCATGGCTTTCCTGACCCGGACACAACCCTCAGTCCTGTTAGCCTTTTGCCTATGCTCCTTCCTTCAAACAGACCGTCGCTTATGAGTAGATAACCGAGCCCCGCAAGCCAGCCCGCTTTTGGCAGTGCCTCGGCTGCTGCCAGAATAAGTATAAAGTCAATACACTTTGACACAACCCTGAGTAAGAGGCTGGCCATTCTGGCCCCGTCTGTCATTTAAAAATCATAACATTGAAACATCGGTTTTTTCAATATATCCTTAAGGGGAGGACACTGTACTTTTTTCGCAGGGGATTGATTAGTTGGCAACGATTTTAGCCCTGAAGCAGGCCTGTGACCTTTTTGCAATTCAATACCCTGCTGATGTATCTTATCGGTTTATGGAAATAGTAGTAGCCACAAGAAACAGGAAGAAACTTGAGGAGATAAGAAGGATACTTGAGGGCTTGCCTGTTAAGCTGTTTACGGTTGAGGATTTTCCAGGCTGTCCTGAGGTTGAAGAGTCTGAAGACACATTTGAGGGCAATGCCTTAAAGAAGGCTCAGGCAGTCGCAGCCTTTACAGGCAGGACAGCAATTGCAGATGACTCCGGTCTTGAGGTGTATGCCCTCAATGGTGCACCAGGAGTATACTCGGCAAGGTATGCAGGTGAGAAAGCCTCTGACAGGGAAAACCTTGAAAAACTCCTTCGGGAGATGAGCTCTGTGCCGGATGACCAGAGAGGGGCAAGATTTGTATGCGTAATAGCCCTTGCTTTTCCAGACGGTACTGTAAAAACTTTTCATGGTCATGTCGAGGGCAGAATCGGAAGGACTCCTCTTGGCAGTAGCGGCTTTGGCTATGACCCTGTGTTTTACCCTGAAGGGCATGAAAGAACATTCGCCCAGATGAGTTCCGAGGAGAAAGACTCCATGAGCCACAGAGGCAGAGCAATTGAAAAACTGCGTGAATATCTCATACGGCATGGCTCTACATAGGGGATAGAACAGTATCTGAATCAGGAGGATGCGGCTTTGACCGGCAGGGATAAGAAAATTGTAGTGGTCATGCCTGCTTACAACGCTGCCCTGACACTTGAGAAGACCTATACAGACATTCCCAAAGAGTGGGTGGACGAGATTATCCTCGTGGATGACTTCAGCAGGGATGAAACAGTTGAAATCGCACGGTCATTGCCTCTTAAGGTTATAACCCACTCTTACACTATCGGATACGGTGGAAACCAGAAGACATGCTATCTGCAGGCTCTGAAAGACGGCGCTGACATCATCGTTATGCTCCATCCTGACCACCAGTATGACCCGCGGATTATCCCTGACATTGTAAAGCCCCTTCTTAAAGGCGAGGCAGATGCGGTTTTCGCCTCCAGAATGCTCGGCAACCCACTGAAAGGCGGAATGCCACTTTATAAGTTCGTTGCAAACAAGATTTTAACTTTTCTTGAAAACAAGGTGATGGGGCTGAATCTCTCTGAATACCACACCGGTTACAGGGCTTACAGTCGCCGTGTGCTTGAGAAGATACCCTTTCTTCTTAATTCCAATGATTTTGTGTTCGACAACGAGATTATCGTCCAGCTGATTCATTTCGGCTTTAAGATAAAGGAAGTTCCGGTCAGGACTCATTACGGAAGGGATTCCTCCACTGTGGGCTTTGTCACCAGCGTCAGGTATGGTTTTGGTGTGCTCTGGACAATGATAAGGTATATCCTGCACCGCCTGGGTATCAAACAATACAGGTTTTTGATGGAGAAAGACAGATAATTCCGTCTGATGCACTGAAGACAGCAGGATTCCATGCAGGCGGTTTGCTCAAAGTATGATTTCTGTGAATAAAAGAGTTATATCCTAATCCTGTTTGTGACGTTAAGTGTGGCTTAAGGGATATTACAGATTACATAACAGTATCTTTATATATTTCATATCAGTGTATAGGGCACGGCTTCTGGAAGAGGCAGAGAAGGATTCCAGCCTTGAACAATCTAAGGAGAAAATTTAAAAGAGAAAATTTCCGGGTTGGGAGGTGCTTGTCGGGGTGAAGATTTAGATTAATTTTTTGGGGTGCCGACAGCGAAATTATATCGAATTATAAAGGGGTTAGTTAATTATAAGAAAAATTAATGTTTCAATTTTAATTTTTTCCTTGAAAAAAAATAATATAAACCCTAGTATTTAACGCTTGACGACTAATTGTACGACGATTTTATTGATCCTGCCATCAAGCAATGAAGAACATATGAGGGGGTGCAGATGAGACTCGTATTATTAGGGGCACCTGGTGCTGGCAAGGGCACGCAGGCAAAGAAACTTATAGAGAAATATGGAATTCCTCAGATTTCCACAGGTGATATTCTGAGGCAGGCTGTAGCAGACGGTACACCCCTCGGCAAGGAAGCCAAGTCTTATATGGACAAGGGAGAATTGGTACCGGATAAGGTTGTGCTCGGTCTTGTTCAGGAAAGGCTTAAACAGGATGACTGCAAGAAAGGCTATATTCTGGACGGTTTTCCAAGAAACACTGCACAGGCAGAGGCTCTCGACGGCATGCTGAACGATATGGGCATGTCTCTGACTGCGGCTATAAGTGTTGATGTGCCAAAGGAAGATTTAATGAAGAGGCTTACAGGCAGAAGGACGTGCAAGAACTGCGGTCAGATGTATAATATTTACTTCACGCCGCCCCAAAAAGAGGGCGTTTGTGATAAGTGTGGCGGAGAGCTTTTCCAGAGGGATGACGACAAGGAGGAAACCATTAAAAAGAGACTTGATGTTTATGAAGCGCAGACAGCTCCACTTGTAGAGTATTACTCAAAGAAAGGAATACTGAAGTCTATTGACGGCACTGGCAGTATAGATGAGATATTCAACAAGCTTTGTGCAGTTTTGGAAAGCTAAACAATAGAAGTTAAAGGAGGAAAAAATGGCACTTGTTAACCCGCATGGGAAAGAGAAGAAACTAAAACCGCTTTTGCTGACTGGTGCTGAACTTGAGGAAGAGAAGAAAAAGGCGAAGACCTTAACACAGGTAAGGATATCCTCGAGGGAGGCTGGAGACCTTATAATGATGGGTATTGGCGGATTTACGCCCCTTGAGGGTTTTATGGGTTACGATGACTGGAAGGGCGTATGTGCCGAGTACAGAATGGCAGACGGCACTTTCTGGCCAATCCCCATAACTGTTTCCACGACTGAAGGACAGGCAGACAGCATTAAAGACGGAGAGGAGATTGCACTTGTTTCTGAGGAAACAGGCGAGATTATGGCCACGATGAAGGTTACCGAGAAGTACAAGATAGACAAGGAGTATGAGTGCAAGCAGGTCTACAGAACCACTGACATGGAGCATCCTGGCGTGGCAATGGTCATGAAGCAGGAGGAAGTAAACCTTGCAGGTCCGGTCAAGGTTTTAAGCGAAGGCTCATTCCCTCAGGAGTATCCTGGAGTTTATTTAAGGCCTGCAGAGACAAGAAAGATATTTGAGGATAAGGGCTGGAGCACAGTGGCTGCGTTCCAGACGAGGAACCCCATGCACCGTTCCCACGAGTATCTTACAAAGATAGCTATTGAGACCTGTGACGGTGTGTTCATTCACATGTTGCTCGGAAAGTTAAAGCCGGGTGATATTCCAGCAGATGTAAGGCAGAGGGCAATAGACACGCTTATTGAGAAGTATTATGTGAAAGACACGATTACTGTTGGTGGTTATCCGCTTGACATGAGATATGCAGGACCGAGAGAAGCACTTCTTCATGCGCTTTTCAGGCAGAACTACGGTTGCAGCCATCTCATCGTAGGCAGGGACCATGCAGGTGTGGGCGACTATTATGGTCCGTTTGACGCCCAGAAGATATTTGATGAGATACCTTCTGATGCCCTTGAGACAAAGCCTCTAAAAATAGACTGGACATTTTACTGCCATAAATGCGATGGTATGGCATCGATGCGGACATGTCCGCACGGCAAGGAAGACAGGCTGATATTGAGCGGCACAAAACTCAGGAAGATGCTTTCTGAAGGCCAGGAAGTGCCTGATCATTTCAGCAGACCCGAGGTTCTTGCAATACTCAGAGAATACTACGAAGGACTGAGCGAGAAGGTCGAGATCAAGACCCATAAGTATTCAGAAGGCATGTAAAAGAGAGGGGGTGAAAGAGGAAAGGCTGTAAGTTTATTAAGCACAATTCCAAACCAAATATTAAGAAGGAGGTAGGAAATGCCGAGTTTTGTGATTGCTGAAAAATGCGACGGCTGCAAAGCACAAGACAAGACCGCATGCCAGTACATCTGCCCCAACGACCTGATGACCCTTAACAGGGACCTCATGAAGGCGTACAATCAGGAGCCGGATCAGTGCTGGGAGTGCTACAACTGTGTGAAGATCTGTCCACAGCAGGCAATTGAGGTAAGAGGCTATGCAGACTTTGTTCCTCTCGGAGGTAATGTTATTCCGATGAGGGGCTCTGACTCCATTATGTGGACGATCAAGTTCCGTAATGGCAAGCTCAAGAGGTTTAAGTTCCCTATCAGGACGACACCAGAGGGCTCAATTGATCCGTATGCAGGAAAGCCTGAGGCTAACTTAGATAACATCAAGAAGCCGGGCTATTTCACGCATCAGGGCGAAGGCAAGGAAATGCCTGTTATTACCCAGAAATAAAGGAGGGAAGGATAATGGAAAAAGAAACTTGCACATTTTCATATTGTCAGAAGCCCGAGATTGTAGAAGTTGAGACAGATATACTGATAGTTGGCGGCGGCATGTCGGCTTGTGGTGCAGCTTTTGAGTCAGTCAGGTGGGCACAGGCAGCAGAGAAGGCAGGAAAGGGCCCGATAAAGATCACCCTCGTTGACAAGGCCGCAATGGACCGTAGCGGTGCAGTTGCAATGGGTCTTTCTGCTATTAATACATACATGGGCGAGAATGACCCGCATGATTATGTCCGTTACGTAAGGGGCGACCTTATGGGCATAATCAGGGAAGACCTCGTTTTCGACCTCGGAAGGCACGTTGACGACTCAGTGCACAATTTCGAGGACTGGGGTCTGCCTATATGGAAAAAGGATGACAAGGGTCATTCAGTAGATGGCGCACAGGGTCTGCCGAAGCTCAGAGACGGAGGAACACCTGTCAGGTCAGGCCGCTGGCAGATAATGATAAACGGTGAGTCCTACAAAGTCGTCGTTGCAGAGGCTGCAAAGAAAGCTCTCGGCATGGAAAACATCTATGAGAGAGTGTTCATTGTTAAGCTTCTCCTCGATGAGAAAGAGGAAAACAGGATAGCTGCAGCAGTCGGCTTCAGCGTCAGGGAGAACAAGGTTTACATATTTAAGGCTAATGCAATTCTCCTTGGCTGCGGTGGTGCAGTTAACGTGTTCAGGCCGCGTTCAGTTGCAGAGGGTCAGGGAAGAGCATGGTATCCTGTTTGGAACTCAGGCTCAGGTTATGCCCTTGGCATTCAGGTCGGTGCTGAGCTTACAATGATGGAGAACAGGTTCGTGCCTGCAAGGTTTAAGGACGGTTATGGTCCTGTTGGTGCATGGTTCCTGTTCTTCAAGGCGAAAGCAACGAACGCTCTCGGAGAGGACTACTGCGCAGGCGAGAACCTCGAAGAGGCGAAGAAGCTCTACAGCCCGTATGCAGAGAAGATGGGAACCGCCATTCGTAACCACATGATGATGATGGATATGAAGAAGGGTAAGGGCCCCATCCTCATGAACACGCATACGGCAATGGCAGAGCTCGGAAAGACAATGGATGCAAAACAGCTGAAGCATCTCGAGGCAGAGGCATGGGAAGACTTCCTTGACATGTGTATCGGACAGGCAGGAGTCTGGGCTGGTATGGACATAGAGCCTGACCAGAAACCTTCAGAGATTATGCCTACCGAGCCTTATCTGCTTGGCTCACACGCAGGCTGCGCAGGCTTCTGGGTGAGCGGTCCGGACGACCTCGGCGCACCGGAAGACTGGCACTGGGGCTACAACAGAATGTCCACAGTGAAAGGTCTCTTCATGATGGGTGACATCTGCGGTGCATCCGGTCATAAGTTCTCCTCTGGCTCACATGCAGAGGGAAGGATTGCCGGAAAGGCAGCAGTAGCGTTTGTCCTCGACCACAAGGACTTCAAGCCGACGATATCCAAGTCACCGGAAGAGCTCGCTGCAGAAATCTATCTGCCGTTTGAAATATATGAGAAATACAAGACCTACTCCACAGCTCCAGAGGTCAATCCTCACTACATCAAGCCGAGAATGCTGCAGGCAAGGCTCCAGAAGATAGCAGACGAGTATTTCGGCGGCGTCTCCACATGGTACATGACCAGTAAGACACTTCTTGAGGAAGGTCTCAGGCAGCTCCAGATACTCAAGGAGGACTCTGCAAGAATGGCTGCAAAAGACCTCCACGAGCTTATGCGCTGCTGGGAGAACTACCACAGAATCTGGTCAATCGAGGCGCACGCAAAGCACATACTCTTCAGAGAGGAGACCAGATATCCTGGCTACTACTACAGAGGCGACTTCCTCGCCATCGACGACCAGAACTGGAAGTGCTTCGTCAACTCAAGGTACGATCCAAAGACCGGCGAGTGGAACTGCTTCAAGAGAGATTACGTGCAGTTAGTCTCTGACTAATCTAAAACAGTTGGGGTTAAGGTTTGACCTTCGGGTTAAAACCTTAACCTCAACTATTATCGTTTGTAACTTGGCAGGGTAATTAGGTTAAGGCTGAGGCCAAAACTCACTTTGGCTTCAGCCTCAACCTAATTAGAGGGAGGCGTAGATGGCTGAGCAGAGTGTTTTAGTCATAGGAGGAGGCATCAGCGGGCTTACGGCTGCTATTGAAACAGCCGAGGCAGGCTATGATGTCTTTATTGTAGAGAGGAATCCCTATCTCGGAGGAAGAGTTGCACAACTTAACAAGTATTTCCCTAAGCTCTGCCCTCCGGTGTGCGGTCTGGAGCTAAACTTCAGAAGAATTAAGGAAAACGCAAGGATAAAGTTTTTTACTCTTGCAGAGGTAACAGGTATTTCCGGCAGCGAGGGAAACTATGATGTGACAGTGAAAGTTAACCCTCGATATGTCAACGACAAGTGTGTGGGATGCGATGCATGTGCACAGGCGTGTCCGGCTGAAAGACCGAACGAGTTTAATTTCGGCATGGACAAAACAAAAGCCGCTTATCTTCCTTTTGAACAGGCGTTCCCCTTCAAGTATGTAATCGACGCCAACTACTGCAAGGGAGACTGCGGCAAGGCATGTAAAGAAGCCTGTAAATACGACGCAATTGACCTTGATATGAAACCTGAAACCATAAATCTCAAGGTTGGTGCAATCGTAGTTGCCACTGGCTGGAACCTTTACGACGCAACGAAGATGGACAACCTTGGCTTTGGAAAGGTAAAGAACGTAATCACCAACATGATGATGGAAAGACTGGCAGCACCAAACGGACCTACACAGGGAAAGATACTTCGTCCCTCTGACGGAAAACCGGCAAAGAATGTGGCATTTGTCCAGTGCGCCGGCTCAAGGGATGAAAATCATCTTCCTTACTGCTCTTATATATGCTGCATGGCATCGCTTAAGCAGGTTACGTATTTGAGAGAGCAGTATCCGGATTCAAAGGCAGAAATATTCTATATAGATATCAGAACACCTGGCAGGTATGAACAGTTTTACTGGAAAGTAAAAGATGATGCGAATGTAAAGCTTACGAAAGGTAAGGTAGCACGGATTACCGAAGACCTTGAGACACGGGATGTTATAGTTGAGGCAGAAGATGTTCTGACTGGCAAGAAAATAAAGAGGACGTTTGACATGGTAGTGCTTGCAACAGGCATGGAGCCTGCGGCGAAACAGTCTAATATACCTGTGATTTCATTGACACAGGATGGCTTTATGGTGCAGTCAAGCCAGAAGGGCGGAATTTTCGCCGTGGGGACGGTCAAGAGTCCTGTTGACGTCCAACGCTCTGTGCAGGATGCAACTGGTGCAGCAGTTAAGAGCATCCAGACGGTAAGGAGGTAAGAGGATGGAGAAAAAATACGGTGTTTATATTTGTAAAGGTTGCGGAATAGGAGAAACCCTTGACATAGAGAAGCTGGTTTCGGATGTGGCAAGCAATACAAGGCTTGCAGAGGAAGACATCAAGACCCATGATGTCCTGTGCAGCCCTGATGGCATAGCCATGATAAACAAGGACATAAAGGAGTCAGGGGTCAATGCCATAACCATAGGTGCATGCTCATGGAGGGTTAAATACGAGGAGTTTGATTTCCCCGGCTGTATTGTAGAAAGGGCAAATATCAGAGAACTGGTTGTGTGGACTCAGCCGCCTGCAACAGAGGAGACACCTGAGTATTACACACCCCAGATGATGGCGACTGACTATGTCACAATGACTGTTATCAAGACCCAGAAAGGCGAGCTTCCAGAGCCGGGTATTCTCGAAGACCTCAGCAAGACCATAATGGTTGTCGGCGGAGGAATAACCGGTCTTACTGCTGCTTTAGAGGCGGCGAATGCAGGATATGATGTCGTTCTCATAGAGAAAGAGGCTGAGCTTGGCGGCTGGGGTGCAAAGCTCTACAAGCAGATACCGAGAGAATACCCCTATGAGCAGCTTGAAGAGCCGCTCGTCTTTACAAAGATAAAAGAGGTTAACAATAACGACAAGATAAAGGTATTTACATCCACCACGATTGAAAAGACAGAAGGACAGCCCGGGCTTTTCGACGTTACCCTTAACCGTAACGGAAGCAGCGAGACTATCAAAGTAGGTGCGATTGTACTTGCTGCTGGCTGGAAGCCTTATGATGCATCAAAGCTTACACATCTTGGCTATGGACTGCCAAATGTCATAACAAGCATCGAGATGGAGGAGATAGCCAAGAAGGGCAAGATAGTTCGTCCTTCTGACGGAAAAGAGGCAAAGAGGGTTGCCTTCATACAGTGCGCAGGCTCAAGAGACCCTGAGCATCTGCCTTATTGTTCGGCTTTCTGCTGCGCTACTTCTCTCAAGCAGGCAAAATATGTAAGAGAGAAGAATGCGGATGCAGCAGCCTATATACTCTATAAAGACCTGAGGACACCCGGGCAGACAGAGATATTCTACAAGAACATGCAGAACGACCCGGGTATAATGCTTACGAAGGCGGATGTTACAGGTGTGACCGAGGCTGGAAACGGTAACCTTTATATCGAGGCGGAGAATACTCTCCTTGGAGAAAAGATAAAACTCGAGGCAGACCTTGTCGTGCTTGCAGTTGGAGTCGTGCCGGTCACTGCTGAGCCTCAGCAGTATCTGGACAAGCTTAACGAAGAGGCGGCAAAGGGTGATGATGCAAAGAAGGCGTTTTTGGAGTCCACGCCCAAGCCTGAGTTTATACTGAATCTTACCTACAGGCAAGGTCCTGAGCTTCCTTCGCTTGAAGGTGCATACGGGTTTGCGGACTCTAACTTTATATGCTTCCAGTACGAGACGAGGAGGACAGGAATTTATGCAGCAGGCTGTGTAAGGCAGCCTATGACAATGGCTGATGCCACTGATGATGCCACAGGTGCTGCGCTTAAGGCTATACAGTGTGTGGAGCATGTGGCTCAGGGTGTAGCCGTGCATCCGAGGGCATGGGATGTTACATTCCCTGATCCTTTGCTTCAGAGATGCACTGCATGTAAGAGATGCACAGAGGAATGCCCATTCGGTGCAATTGACGAAGACGAAAAGGGCATCCCTTACTACAAGATTAACCGCTGTAGGCGTTGCGGCACATGCATGGGTGCATGCCCTGAAAGAATCGTTTCCTTCAAGGACTATCACGTGGACATGATTGGTTCGATGATTAAGTCCATTGAGATTCCTGACGAGGGCTTGAGGATAATATGCCTTGCATGTGAAAACGATGCCTATCCGGCACTGGATACGCTGGCAATTAAAAGAAAGCAGCTGCATCCGGGTGTAAGGATTATTCCGGTAAGGTGTCTGGGTTCGACGAACCTCGTTTGGGTTGCTGATGCCTTCTCAAGAGGAGTGGACGGACTGTTACTTCTTGGCTGCAAGTACGGTGAGAACTACCAGTGTCACTTTGTGAAAGGCAGTGAGCTTGCAAACTACCGTTTTAGCAAGGTGCAGGAAACGCTTGACAGATTACAGCTTGAGGCAGAAAGGTGTCAGATGATACAGGTCGCCATATCGGATTATGACCAGCTTCCTAATATGATAAATTCGTTTGTCAAGAAGATAGAAGATGAGCTGGGCCCGAATCCGTTTAAGGGCTTTTAGTTTTAAACCTGATAGGAGGGAAAGTAATGAGTGAAAGGGTAATAAATCCTGACCTGAAATTCGTCAATGAGGTTGTCCAGGCCGGTGGCGAGTCCATGAAGAAATGTTTTCAGTGTGCTACCTGCACTGTGGTGTGCAATGTGACCCCTCCGGACAACCCATTTCCAAGAAAAGAGATGATACAGGCGCAGTGGGGTTTGAAGGACGAACTGTTCAAGAACCCTGACATCTGGCTTTGCCATCAGTGCAGCGACTGCACTGCCTATTGCCCAAGAGGGGCAAAACCTGGTGAGGTGCTCGGCGCTATAAGAAAGATGACACTTCAGAGGTACTCCAAGCCGAGTTTCCTTGCAAAGGCGGTCGGAGACTCCAAATACCTTGTGTTTCTGCTTGCTGTACCAGTGGTCATTTTCCTGTTGATTCTGGCTTCGCTTGGACACCTGAGCCTTTCTTCGATACCCCGCGGAGAGGACGGAAGCATAGTGTATGCGCACTTCATTCCGGTGCCTTACATAGATGCAGTGTTTATTGCTGCTGCGTTATTTGCGGCGATAGTGTTTGTAAACGGTGTTTTGAGCTACTGGAAGGATATGGCTGGCGGTGGTCTGACTAAATGGCAGAAGGTACATGGTGGCGGTTTCTTAGGGGCTATTTCGTCTACTATTGGTGAGATTATAAGCCATAACAGGTTCAGAAAGTGCGACCTTACGAATAAGAGGGCTACATCCCACCTGCTCGTGTTCTACAGCTTTGTAGGCCTTGCTATTACGACAACAGTAGCCATTTATTATCTGTACGGGCTGCACTGGGAGTCGCCGTATCCGCTTACAGACCCGCTTAAGATACTCGCCAACGTCAGTGCAATTGCCCTTTTAATAGGTATAGGGCTTGTTATCACCAACAGGCTTAAGAATGCAGAGAAAGCTGGTGTTGGAAGTTATTATGACTGGCTGTTCATAGGTGTGGTGGCTGCCATTGTTATAACTGGCATACTGTCAGAGGTAACAAGGCTTGCGAACATAGCGGCACTGGCTTATCCGATATATTTCATACATCTGGTAAGTGTATTTTTCCTGTTTGCATACGCTCCGTTTTCAAAGATGGCGCACATGGTCTACAGGACTACGGCAATGGTCTTTTCGAAGCTGTCAGGAAGAGAATAATCGCATATAGCCGATTGGAGAGAAAAATAGTGATTGAGGAGGAGATCGGGGCAGATGAGGGAGGTGAGAGGTAGGAGTTTTTTTATCAGATTTTACTGAATTTTGAGTATAAGGAGATTTTGATTTAGAGAAAGGAGGAGGTATGAACGAAATTATTTTATTTGCACTTGCCTGCGGTGCTCTGAGCGTTGTTTACGCACTAATAACTGCAAGCTGGGTTCTTAAACAGGACACTGGCACAGAGCGGATGATGGCCATCTCGGAGGCAGTGCATGAAGGTGCAAAGGCTTTTCTCAGACGTGAGTATACGACTGTGGCTGTGGTCGGTGCTGTTATCTTCCTGCTTCTGCTCTTTCTTGGTACATGGACGGCGATAGGTTTTGCCATCGGTGCTATTGGCTCTGCGCTTACCGGCTATATCGGCATGATGGTAACCGTCAGGGCGAATGTGCGTACTGCACAGGCGGCTTACCGTGGACTGAACAGTGCTCTTAAGCTCGCATTCAAAGGCGGCTCGGTTACAGGCCTTATGGTGGTTGGTCTTGGTCTTCTCAGCATTGCAGGATACTATCTTGTAGTGGTCTCGACAGTGGAGGAGGTACATAAGGCATTCCATGCACTCGTTGGTCTTGGCTTTGGCTGCTCCCTCATGAGTGTGTTTGCCCGAATTGCAGGTGGAATATACACAAAGGCTGCTGACGTTGGAGCAGACCTTGTGGGTAAGGTCGAGGCAGGAATTCCTGAGGACGACCCGAGAAACCCTGCAGTTATCGCAGACAACGTTGGTGACAACGTCGGTGACTGTGCAGGAATGGCAGCAGACCTTTACGAGACCTATGTTGTTACACTGGTCGCTGCAATGCTGCTTGCAAAGACAGTGTTTGGCGCAGATAGCCTGTGGGTCAGCTTCCCATTGCTCATAGGTGGAATTTCCATCCTTGCGTCGATAGTAGGAACGTTCTTTGTCAGGCTTGGCAAGAGCCAGTATATAATGGGCGCTCTTTATAAAGGTCTTGCGGTTTCAGGAGTACTGGCAGCAATAGCATTCTACTATGCTTCAACGTGGTTCCTCAGTCAGGAGGGTGTTGAGCCGGCGTTTACTGCTGGTGGCGTGTTTACGACTGCGCTTATAGGGCTTATCCTGACAGGGCTTATAGTTATGATTACAGAGTACTTTACGTCAAAGAGCTTTGGTCCTGTCAAGCATATTGCAGCAGCAAGCCAGACAGGTCATGCAACCAACATCATAGCCGGACTTGCAGTGAGCATGAAGTCAACGAGTCTTCCGGTTATTGCGATTTCAGGCGCAATACTCTGGGCGTTCTCTATTGGTGGCGGCTTCACCGGTAACCCCGGAGGCGGACTCTTTGCAATTGCTCTTTCTGCAGTCTCGATGCTTTCTATGACAGGAATAGTCGTGGCGATTGACTCCTATGGTCCTATCACGGACAACGCAGGTGGAATCGCTGAGATGGCTGAACTGCCTGATGAAATCCGTGAAATAACCGACCCTCTGGATGCAGTCGGAAACACCACAAAGGCAGTTACAAAGGGTTATGCAATAGGCTCTGCCGGATTGGCAGCTCTGGTGCTGTTTGCAGAGTATTCGAGGTCGTTTTCAACGTCTTTGGCATTTGACCTTTCAAACCCGAAGGTTCTTGTTGGACTGTTCATTGGCGGACTGCTTCCGTTCCTGTTCGGTGCACTTCTGATGGAAGCTGTTGGTAAGGCAGCTGGCGGTGTTGTTGACGAGGTCAGAAGGCAGTTCCGTGAGATAAAGGGCATTATGGAAGGCACGGCAAAGCCTGAGTACGGCAAGTGTGTTGACATAGTTACAAAGAGTGCAATTCGTCAGATGATGCTTCCTGCGCTGATTCCTGTTGTTACCCCGATAATCGTTGGTTTCCTGATCGGTAGAGAGGCATTAGGCGGTGTCCTCATAGGAAGCATAATCACCGGACTGTTCCTCGCTATATCCATGACGAGCGGTGGTGGTGCATGGGACAATGCAAAGAAATTCATAGAGGATGGTGCTTACGGTGGAAAGAAGTCTGATGCCCACAAGGCAGCAGTTACAGGCGACACAGTCGGTGACCCTTATAAGGACACTGCAGGACCTGCAATCAACCCGATGATTAAGGTCATCAACATCGTTGCGCTTCTCATAGTGCCGATTATATAAACGGCGAAGTCGCATTCAAAAGGCGTGGCTAAAAGCCACGCCTTTTTTTTCGGTTTAAACTGGAAGTATCTAACTCTTCACCAACAGGGGTGGGTAGAAATTTTGTAATGTCGCTTAAGGGCATTTTTCAGTCTTTTCAAGGATTGGAATTTGTCATCCATACACAGTATCATGTTATTATTCCCTATTATGGATAAACTTGTAATAAAAGGCGGTATAAGGCTTAAAGGTGAGGTAGAGATAAGCGGGGCAAAGAATGCCGCTCTTCCTGCCATTGCTGCATCCTTGCTTGCATCAGGCAAAAGCCGGTTAAAAGGAGTGCCTGACCTTGTGGATGTAAAGACCATGGGCAGGCTTCTTGAAAACCTTGGTGCTGGATTTCAGTATGTAGACTCTTCAGTTGAAATAGATACGGCTAAGATAAGGCGTTTTGAAGCGCCGTATGAGCTTGTCAAGACGATGCGCGCCTCTGTGCTTGTGCTTGGTCCACTTGTTGCCCGGTTTGGGAGGGCAAGGGTGTCTCTTCCCGGCGGGTGTGCCATCGGTGCAAGACCCATTAATCTTCACCTCATGGGTCTTGAGAAAATGGGCGCAAAAGTCAGACTTGACAAAGGTTATGTGGTTGCCACGGCAAAAAGACTTAAAGGCGCGCATATATATTTTGACATTCCGAGTGTGACAGGCACGGAAAACCTCATGATGGCTGCCTCCCTGGCTAAAGGCACTACAATTATAGACAATGCAGCAAGAGAGCCTGAGGTGGTAAACCTTGCCGATATACTTGTCTCGATGGGGGCAAAAATAAAAGGTGCAGGCGAAAGCATTATAGTGATTGAAGGTGTTGATGAGCTTCGTCCGTTTGACCAGTATGTAATACCCGACAGGATAGAATGCGGTACATTCATGGCTGCCTCTGCAATCACAGGCGGAGATGTCATATTGAAAAACTGCAGACCAGAGCACCTTGATGCAGTCGTGCTGAAGTTAAAAGAGACAGGTGTTGCTTTTGAGCCTCTTTCTGCAGGGATTCGTGTGATAGGTCCTGACAGGCTTGAGGCGAATGACCTGAAGACAATGCCTTACCCCGGTTTTCCCACGGACATGCAGGCGCAGTTCATGGCACTGATGTCTGTTGCCCGCGGCACAAGTGTCATACAGGAGACGATATTCGAAAACAGGTTTATGCATGTTGCTGAGCTGAGAAGAATGGGTGCTGATATAAGTGTTCAGGCAGCAACGGCTACGGTCAAAGGTGTAAGAGGGCTTGTTGGTGCTGATGTCATGGCTACTGACCTGAGAGCAAGTGCCTCCCTTGTGATTGCAGCACTCGCTGCAAAAGGAAAAACCACTATCCACAGACTCTATCACCTCGACAGAGGATACGAAAAAATGGAAGAAAAACTCAGGAGATTAGGCGCTATAGTGGAAAGGGTAAGATAAAGTCTTTGGTATGCAAAATCCATTATCTGAAAAGCTCTCGTCCGTTCCGCAAAAACCCGGTGTTTATATATTAAAAGGACCTAAGGAACGTATCCTTTATGTAGGAAAGGCAAAAAACCTCAGAAACCGCCTTCAGAGTTATTTTCAGAAGTCGTCACAACTTGATATAAGAAAGTCCTCGATGATACGCAATGTACAGGACTTTTCATTTATTGTTACGGACAATGAGCTTGAAGCCCTCGCACTTGAGGCAAATCTCATAAAGCAGTATAAGCCGAGGTTCAATGTCATTCTCAGGGACGACAAAAACTACCCTTATATCAGGCTTACGATTAACGATGAATGGCCAAGGCTTGAAGTCGTAAGGCGGATAAAAAAAGACGGCTCAATGTATTTTGGTCCTTATGTGCCTGCAGGAAGCATGTGGGAAGCTCTTGCTTTTATCAGACGCAACTTCAACATAAGACCCTGCAAGTATAAGCTCGACAAGCCCATGCGTCCGTGTATTCAGTATCAGATGGGCAGATGTCCAGCACCCTGCGCCGGATATGTAAGCAGAAAAGATTACATGAAAGCCGTAGACGAGGTCATACTCTTTTTAAAAGGGCAGAACAGGCAACTCCTTGATGAACTTCAGAGAAAGATGCAAAAGTTTTCCGATGAACTCAGATATGAAGAGGCAGCAAAAATCAGAGACAGGATAAATGCCTTGAAGAGGGCATGGGAGTCCCAAAGAGTCATCTCACCAGAGCTTGGTGACATAGATGTAGTGGGATTTTACACTGAAGGCAAGGATGCCGTGTTTCAGGTCTTTTTTATAAGAAACGGAATCATGATAGGGGCAAAGGATTTCTATCTCAGGGACATTGCAGGCATGCCTCTAAATGAGCTCATGCACAGCTTTCTTGAAATGTTTTATGCAAAGGAGATAATACCGCCTGAGGAAATCGTTACCGGTGTAAAGCCGGATGGTTTGCGGTCACTTACAGCATGGCTTAGACAAAGGCGCAGTTCCAAGATAAAGATAACAGTGCCTTCTGAAGGCAAAAGGCTCGAACTTCTTCGCATGGCAGAAGAGAACGCACGAGTTTTATACCGGAGCAGGAAAAGCGGAGGTGTTGAGGCGACACTGGAAGAGTTGAAACAAAGGCTTTCACTGAAGGCACTTCCGCACAGCATTGGTGCATTTGATGTCTCCAGCATCTCAGGAAGCGAGGCTGTAGGGGCTTTCGTTTGTTGGGCAGATGGAGCTTTCAGAAAGGACATGTACAGGCATCTAAAGATTAAAACTGTAACCGGAGTGGACGATTACGCAATGATGGAGGAGACTGTAAAAAGGGTTTTGAAAGATATCGAGTTGCCGGAACTCATAATAATTGACGGCGGTAAAGGGCATCTTGAGGCAGCTAAAAAAGCAATCGGAGGGTTGAAACTTGATGTAGTGGCAGTGGCGAAAAGGCCTGACAGGGCTTTTATTTCTGCCTCGGATGAACCTATATGGCTTGAAGACCACCGTGCCTCGTCTCTTCTTTTAAGAAAGATAAGGGATGAGGTTCACAGATTTGCCATAAGTTTTCATAAGAAGTTAAGAAAGAAAAAACTCATGGAATCGCCTCTTGAGAAAATCCCTGGAGTAGGCAAAAAGCGGAGACTTTCCCTGCTAAAACACTTCGGAAGCATAGATGCCATAAGGGATGCTGAGGTGGAGGAGCTTGCAAAAGTTCCCGGAATGAACAGAAAAGTAGCTGAGGCTGTGAAAAAAACAATCTGACTGTGTGTCAAGTGTGCTAAAATTCCTTAAGAGAGAAACCATGAAAAAGACTTTACTTTTTGCGTTCTTGCTTTTGTTTTTTTGCGCATCTTCAGAGGCTGCCAACTGGATTTATCTTAAAAACGGCTTTATCATCAAAAATGTGGGCTACTATGAAAAGACCAATGGGGAGATCAGGTTCCATTACGGAGACGGAATAGTCGGTATCCCTGAGGAAGATGTTCTCAGGATAGAAAGTGTAGAGGAGCCTGTCGTGGAGGTAGAGGAAGAGATAGAGATTGAGGAACGGCCTGTGCCACGACCTGAACCACAAGAGCCTGAACCAGATGTTGCAGTAGAAGCTAAAAAGATGCTGCTGGAGAAGCTCTCAAAAATACAAGAGAGGCTTAAAGAAATAGAGACTAAAGAGGACAGGGCAAAAGAACTCGATAAAGAATACAACGACGTAAGGCTCAGGATTGAAGTGCTTTTTCAAAAGGGCAGGAAGCAGGCTCTGGCAGCTGGCAGAGGCGTAGCAGAGTGGTTTTTGTTTCTTAACCCGCAGGAAAGACAATGGGCAAAGCTCAATCTATTGAAAAAAAGAAAAATAAGGAAAGAAAGAGAAGAACTGGAAGAAGAACTGACTTACCTTCGTAAAGAGAAGAAACGGCTTCTTAAAGACAAAAGAGAGCTTGAGGAAGAACTCCGGAAGATTAAGCAGTAGGGGTTATATATCCTCGAAATGTGAAAGCCTTTTAAATTCCCTGTATCTTGATTCTATTTCGTGGTATTCGAGGTGTCTTATCTTGTTAAGACTGAAATCCTCGACATTGAATGAAGCCATTACACTGCCCATGACCGTGGCTCTGCGCATGGCGGGTTCGCTGAAATCCATTGTATTTGCAAGGTAGCCCATGAAGCCGCCTGCAAATGTATCGCCTGCACCGGTAGGGTCAAAGACGTTTTCAAGCGGATAGGCAGGAGCAGAGAATATGCTGCGTCCGTTGAACATCAAAACACCGTATTCACCACGCTTTATGATTAGTGTTTTCGGTCCGTAGGAAAGTATCTGTCGTGCTGCCTTGATAAGGTTGGGTTCGCCTGCAAGCTGTCTTGCCTCACCGTCGTTTATTATCAAGATATCAACCATCTTGAGTGTTTTCAAAAGAGAGTCCTTTTTGCCTTCTATCCAGAAGTTCATTGTATCGGCAGCGACTATTTTCGGGTTTTTGACCTGTTCAAGAACATCTCTCTGAAGATCAGGGTCTATGTTTGCAAGGAATACAACCTCAGCTTCTTTGTACTCTTCAGGCAGTTGCGGCTTGAAGTGCTCAAAAACATTAAGCTCTGTATTCAGTGTATGCGCTTCATTAAGGTCATAGCCGTATTGTCCTTTCCATCTGAAAGTCCTGCCTTTTTTTCTTTCAAGTCCTTTTGTGTCTATATTTCTCATCTTAAGAAAGTTTATATGCTTTTCAGGGAAGTCTTCGCCTACTACTGCCACAAGGCTTACATCAGTGAAGTAGCTTGCGGAGACGGAAAAGTAAGTAGCAGAGCCGCCTAAGACTTCTTCTGCTTCTCCAAACGGCGTTTTTACAGAGTCAAATGCAATAGAGCCTACAACCAGTAATCCCATTGTGTTTTACCTTAATGATGGAGGTTTCCGAATATTATAACACAATGCAAACTCAGTTAAGTCTTTCCTTAGCCTGTAATTTCCCCTATAATTTGCTTTATGAAGGCATTGCTTAAGAAAGAGTCTCTAGAGGGGTATTTCAGAAATATCTTCAAAGGATGCTGGCTTGCTGATTTTAAAGCTCTTGGTGCAGGGGTGCACGGCACTGGTTTTCTTATCACGCTTGAGACAGAACAAGACAGAAAGACCTTTGTAATTAAGAACATTTCGCCTGAGGGTCTGGGACATGACTATCCTTCAGACAGGGCAGCTCTTTTTCTGCTTGCCCATGACAGTTACGGCAGGCTTCCAAGGCATGTAAAGGCAGTGGATGTCCTCTCGCTTCAGCCTGACGGCACACTGAAGTCCATAGGCGGTGGCAAAGACTATTTCCTGCTTATGGAGCACGCAGAAGGTGTCTCGTATTTCAAAGACCTTGAGGATTTCTCAAAGAAAGAACGTCTCGATAAAACAGACAGGGAAAAGATTAAAGTAATGGCAGAATATCTTAAAAAGATACATTCGAAAAAGAAGGAATCCAGAACTCTGTATTTGAGAAAACTCAGGGACATCATAGGACACGGAGAATGCCTTATGGGTGTCTTCGATACATATCCTAAAGGAGTGCTGAGTTATAAGGAAATGGCAGAGATAGAAAAACAATGCATAGACTGGAGGGCAAGACTTAAGGATAAATACACACGGCTTTCTGAGATACACGGCGATTTCCATCCGGGGAATATCTGGTTTGAAGAGTCAACTTCTGTTGGAAAAGAGCGACGTCTCCTTAAAGAGAGGCTGTGCCTCCTGGACAGAAGCAGGGGGAGGTGGGGTGATCCTGCTGATGATGTTACCGCTCTGACAATAAACTATGTGTTTTTTTCGATAAAGCATTACAATGCAGTCAAAGGGCCTTATCTTGAGGGATTTAAACTGTTTTTCGATGAATATATCAGGCTGACCGGAGATGAAGAGGTGCTTGAAGTCCTTGCCCCTTTTTATGCCTTCAGAGGAGCTGTGGTGGCAAATCCAGTGTTTTATCCGGAGCTGACACCGAGGCAGAGAAGGCTGATATTCAGGTTCGTGAAAAGAGTGCTCAGCTTAAAGAGATTCGTGCCTGATAATGTAAATAAATATCTGAGAGAATGATTTGAAAGTGCTGGCATTTTTTTTATTATAATTTAGAGTATGGGGAATACGATGTTTGGAGGTTTTAAATGACACGGAGAAAGACAATAAGCATTGCACTTGCCTTTACCGTTATAGGTTTGATTTTGGGGTTTGCGCTCTCTTCAAACTTTGATCTTCAGACAAAGGCATATACGAGGAATGTTGAGGTTTCTGAAAATGCAGTAGAGGTCTTGTCGAAAGTAGACGAGGCGATGGTCAAGGTGGTTGCCGCTGTAAGACCGGCTGTCGTGAACATATCCACTACGAGAAAAATAAGGATTCGTGGCTTACAGGGACCGTTCTTGGATGATCCGTTCTTTAGAAGATTTTTCGGAGACGATTTCTACAGGTGGTTTGACCAGCCGAGAGAGAGAATGACGACGAGTCTGGGCTCAGGCGTAATAGTTGATGAAAAAGGCTATATTCTTACGAACAATCATGTCATAAAGGATGCTGACGAGATAAACGTTACGCTTTATGACGAGAGGGAATTCAAAGGCGAGGTTATCGGCACAGACCCCAAGACAGACCTTGCAGTCATAAAGATAGACGCTGATAATCTGCCGACGATTCCATGGGGGGATTCTGACAAACTTCAGGTAGGCGAGACAGTCCTTGCCATAGGAAGCCCCTATGGGTTAAGCCAGACAGTTACCTCAGGAATAGTCAGTGCAAAGGGAAGGGCAAACGTCAGGATAGCGGATTATGAGGACTTTATACAGACGGACGCTGCAATAAATCCAGGCAACTCCGGTGGTCCTTTAATCAACATAAAGGGTGAGCTTGTTGGAATCAACACTGCGATATTCAGCACCACAGGCGGGTATCAGGGCATTGGGTTTGCCATTCCAAGCAATATGGCAAAGACAGTGCTTGAAAGCCTTATCAAGGAAGGAAGGGTCATAAGGGGATGGCTTGGAGTTACAATCCAACCGGTTACAAAAGAGCTGGCAGAACAGTTTAAGCTTAAAGACGAAAAGGGCGTGCTTATCAGTGATGTCCTCGAGAACAGCCCTGCTGAGAAAGCCGGACTTAAAAGAGGCGATATTGTTATAGAGTATGAAGGCAAAGAGGTCGAAGACCCTATAAACCTGAGAAATATGGTTGCCGGAACTCCACCGGGCAAAAAGGTAAAAATTAAGGTAATAAGAGAGGGAAAGGAGAAAACTATAACCGTTACGATAGAAGAACTCTCTGAGGAAGAAAAAGGGCTTCTCGGGGCTTATGACAATGTCCTTCGCGGAGTGCATGTGCAGGATGTCACGCCAGAGTTAAGAAGAAGCCTTGGTATTCCAAGGAGACTAAGAGGCGTCATCGTTACAGATACAGAGGAAGGCTCTCCACTTAGGCGTGGCGATTTGATTATGGAAATCAACAGACAGAGGATAACAAGCGTTAAGGACTACGACAGAGTTGTCTCGAAGATAAGGCGCGGAAGTGATGTGCTCCTGCTCATATACAGAGACGGCAGTGTGTTCTATATGACTATATCAGACGAGTGATTAATTAGTCAGAGGTTGGAAATTCGGACAGGAAGGGGGGACTATGTCCCCTTTCCAATGTCCGGGGTTTTGTGTTATAGTTAAAAGATGTTTAGATTATTACATTTTTTCAGTCTATTTTTATTGTTTGTTTTGTTCGCCCCTTCAGGAGAAGCCTTTGGTTTTGGCGAGATAGGCGGGGCGTGCGAACGCGACTGCCAGAAGTGCCATCAGATGACCCTGGAAGAGGCGACGGCTATTGTCAAACAGCTTAATCCTGAGATAGACGTTCTTGACGTCCAGCTTGGACCAGTAGGCGGTTTGTGGGAAGTCATTATAAAAGCGCGGGGCAAAAGAGGCATCGCCTATGTGGATTTCTCCAAACAACATATCATCACAGGCTCGATAATCAAGGTAAAGACCAAGGAGAACCTTACAGGACGAAAACTCTATGAACTCAGCAAGGTAGACATTTCTGAGATTCCGCTTGACGAAGCCCTGGTTATGGGCAAACCGGATGCAAAATACAGGGTTATCGTCTTTGATGATCCGGATTGACCATACTGTAGTAAACTTCATCGGGAGATGAAGCGGGTAATAAAAGAAAGAGAAGACATAGTGTTTTTCATAAAGATGTTTCCTCTTAAAATACATCCTGCTGCGTACAGAAAAGCAAAGACAATTGTCTGTGAAAAATCCCTGAGACTCCTTGAAGACGCATTTGAAGGCAGGAGCATCCCTGACCCTGAATGCGACACTACAGAGATTGACGACAATATTAAGCTTGCAGAAAGGCTTGGAATCACAGGCACTCCGACTATAATCCTTCCGGACGGGGCAGTGCTGCCTGGATATAAAAACGCCGACACCCTGATAAAGTTCATTGAACAGGCAGGTAACTCACTACAACAGCCTGAAGAAGAAACAGAAGAAGAAGCAGGTGAAACTCCAGAGTCAGAGACAGAAGTAGAAGAAGACACAGAGGTGGAAACAGATACCGGATTAGAATGATTTAAATCCTTTCCACCACATCNCCTCTGTTCCCCAAATCCGCCGATAGAACCCTGTCAACCCCTTTCTGTGCTCGGCAGGTTTTCCATCTCTATTGATGAGTATTTCAAGCATCCGGAGGGTTTCGTCTTGCTTTAGGTTATAATAATCGTATGGGGAGGATTCAGTGTGAACTGTGTCCGACGGAATGTGTTTTAGAGGACTATCAGGTTGGCGGATGCAAGGTCAGGATAAACAAAGGCGGGGTGCTTTACAGCCTTGTTTATGGAAAGCCTTGTGCCGTGCACATAGACCCGATAGAAAAAAAGCCGTTTTATCATTTTCTGCCTGCAACATCTGCTTTCTCGATTGCAACAGTGGGCTGTGTGCTGGGCTGCAAGTTCTGCCAGAACTGGGAAATTTCACAGGCAAAGCCTGAGGAGACGGATTTTCAGGATCTTCCACCTGCTGATGTCGTAAGACTGGCTGCGTATTATAATTGCAAAAGCGTTACATATACCTATACAGAGCCTACAGTGTTTTACGAATACATGTATGATACAGCAGTAATCGCAAAAAGACACGGAATAAAGAACACGGTGCATACATGCGGTTATATAAAGGAGAAGCCGCTCAGGGCGCTTTCAAAATATCTGGACGGAGCAGATGTTGACCTTAAGGCATTTACTGAGGACTTCTACGGAAGAGTCTGTGGCGGAAGGCTCAAGCCGGTTCTTGACGCAATAATTATACTCAAGGAAGAGGGCGTATGGCTTGAGATAACAAATCTTGTTATACCGACTCTTAATGACAACATGCGTGAGATAAAACAGATGTGCCAGTGGATTCTAAGGAATGTCGGCGCTGATGTGCCGCTTCACTTTTCAAGATTCTTCCCTTATTACAAGCTTAAAAATCTTCCGCCTACGCCGCTTAAGACTCTTGTAGAAGCCAGAGCCACTGCAATGGATGTAGGTCTGAAATATGTGTATATAGGTAACATAATGACTGATGCGATGCACACTTATTGTCCTCACTGCGGGAAGATTCTTATAGAGAGGATTGGATATTCTATAAGGCAGAATAATATAGTCGGCGGGAGGTGCAGGTTCTGCGGTGAGGCTATAGCCGGTGTGTGGAGTTAACAACCGATACATGATAAAATAGGTTTCATGAAAAAAATGAAAACCGCTAAGAGCAGGCCTGACTGGGACGAATATTTTATAAACATAGCAAAGGCTGTTTCAGCAAGGGCAACGTGTCTGAGGCGTAAATACGGTGCTGTTATCACAAAGGACAACATAATAGTCAGCACTGGTTACAATGGTGCACCCAGTGGTATGAAAGACTGTCTGGATGTCGGCAGGTGCACAAGGAAAGAGCTTGAGATTCCTCATGGAGAAAGATACGAGTTATGCCACAGCGTGCATGCAGAGGCAAATGCAATAATACGTGCCTCTGTGGATGAGTTGAAAGGTGCAACCATATATATATCAGGCACCGACGACAACTCACAGGAGTGTCATTCTGAACCGTGCATGATGTGCAAAAGAATGATATTGAATGCAAAGATAGCAAAGGTTGTATATTCTGACGGAAACGGGAGGCTTCATGTAGTAAATCCTTTGAGGTGGTTGAAGAAAAGAGTATGATAGATATCCTCAGACAGTTCGGCTGGCGTGACCTACTCGACATAACACTTGTCTCTTTAATACTTTACCGCCTGCTTCTTATTATAAGAGGGACGAAAGCAGCCAAGATGCTAATAGGTCTTATGGTGCTGCTTATCGCCTCTGTGGTATCAAGACATCTTCCCCTTTATACGCTGGACTGGCTGCTGCAGGGATTCTGGGCTTATATCGTAATCGCCCTGATTATAATATTCCAGCCTGAAATAAGAAGAACACTTGCCAAGATGGGCGAGACCCCTTTTCTTCAGGCATTTACATCTGCAGAAGAGCTGAAAAGTCTTGAGGAGATAATAAAAGTAGCAGTCACACTGGCGAACAGAAAAATCGGAGCGCTGATTGTCATCGAAAGAGAGACGAATCTTAAAGATTTTGTAGAACTTGGCATACCCCTTGATGCAAAGGTTTCAAAAGAGATACTCATGAGTGTGTTTCATCCGACCTCACCCATACATGACGGTGCAGTGGTGATAAGAGGCAACAGGATAGTTGCTGCCGGATGTTTTCTTCCAATCGCCCTGGCACCGGATATAAGCAAGACCTTGGGAACACGGCACAGAGCAGCGCTTGGACTTACAGAGGAGACGGATGCCGTGGTGGTCGTTGTCTCTGAGGAGACAGGTAACATATCCATGTCTGTAGACGGCAAGCTCGAGACCAATCTTGATATGGGCACTCTGAGAGACAAACTAACAGAGATATTCACTGCAAAGAAAGTAAAGAAATGAGAAAGAACTTCTGGATAAAAGTTGCATCCGTGGTGCTCGCTGTAGCCATGTGGCTGTTTGTAATATCAAGGGGGCAGTCCGAGGTCTCTATTGAAGTACCGATTGAGTTTAGAAATATTCCAAAAGGATTGCAGATAGTCAAGGCAGAGACTACCACAGTGGCAGCTGTAGGCATAAAAGGACATGAGCGGTTTCTGAAAAACATGACACCTGCTGACATCCATATTTATCTGGACTTGAGTAATATTACAGAAGGACGGCATCTTCTGAACATAAACAGTGATAATGTAAAATTGCCTCCGCCTCTGAGGCTGATAAATATAAACCCGTCGTCCGTGAGGGTTACGGTTGAAAAAGTGTTAAAGGAGAAAGAACAGGAATGAGACTGTTTGGCACAGATGGCATAAGAGGTAAAGTTAATACTTCTCCAATGACACCTGAGACAGTGCTCAGAGTAGGAATGGCTGCAGCAAAGGTTCTTAAGAAAAAGCACGGACGGAATATGGTGCTCATAGGAAAAGACACAAGACTTTCAGGCTATATGATAGAAAGTGCTCTTACATCCGGAATATGCTCTATGGGGATGAACGTTACACTTGTTGGTCCTATGCCTACTCCTGGTGTGGCGTTTCTTACCCGTGCTTTAAGAGTTGATGCAGGAATTGTTATATCTGCATCCCATAACCCGTTTGAAGACAATGGGATAAAGATTTTCTCCTCTGACGGGTTTAAGCTGCCGGATGCCCTTGAGGACAGAATAGAAAAGCTTGTCAAGGATGACGGTATTCTTCGCAGAAGACCTGATGGTGCTGGCATTGGAAAGGCTTTCAGACTTGAGGATGCAACCGGAAGATATATCGAATATATAAAATCTACCATACCCAAAGGGGTTACACTCGAAGGACTGAAGGTAGTCGTAGACTGTGCAAACGGTGCTGCTTACAAAGTAACACCGTGGGTTCTCAAGGAACTTGGTGCCGAGGTTATAACGATTAATGACAGGCCCAACGGCGTTAATATAAACAACGAATGCGGTTCGCTTCATCTCGATGCGCTGAGCGAGGCAGTCAGAAGGCACGGTGCACACGTGGGAGTGGCGCATGACGGAGATGCCGACAGAACAATGTTCTGCGATGAAAACGGAAATGTCGTTGACGGAGACCACGTCCTCGGAATGTGGGCTGTAGAAATGAAAAAAGAAGGAAGACTTAAGGGTAATACAGTGGTTGCCACTGTCATGAGCAATCTCGGTCTTGAAAACTATCTTAAAAGCCACGGCATAAAACTTATAAGGACAAAGGTAGGAGACAGATTCGTCACCGAGCGAATGCTTCAGGAAAACTATAACCTTGGGGGAGAACAATCAGGGCATATCGTCTTCTTCGATTACAACACTACAGGCGATGGTCCGATAACAGCGCTTCATGTCCTTTATCTTATGAAGAAAAAATCCCGTCCGCTTTCAGCACTTGCAGGTGAGATAGACCTTTATCCCCAGATACTTATAAATGTTCCTGTTAAAAAGAAGACAGACCTTCAGGCACACCCTGAAATTCAAGAGGCAGTAAAGAAAGCAGAGGAAAGGCTTGGTGATAAGGGAAGAGTGCTCGTCCGTCCGTCAGGCACAGAGCCGAAAATCAGAGTGATGCTCGAAGGAATAGATAAAAAGCTTATAAAAAGGCTTGGAGAAAATATCGCAAGAGTTATAAGAGGAAAGATGGCTTGACACCCCTCATTGCGTTTCTTTCCGGCGTAGTCTTTTTCCATACGTTTCAATACTTTCCATATTTGACCATCCTGTTTTCCATTGCGGTTTTTGTTCTTATGGCACGAAACAGAAAATATGCTCTTATTATCCTTTTGGCTCTTGGTATAGCTTATGCCTTTATGAGATATTCCCCTCAGCCAGAGCACGCAAAGTATGAAAATACAGTTACAGTATCCGGTTTCTTTAAATCACCGCCTGTCAGTCTTAATAGTGGATTTTCCCAGAGATTTCAGGTGACATCGAATTTTTATCCTCAGACTCTGGATGTGCTTTCAGACAGGGAATTTGAAATCGGAAGGCAGCACGAACTCAGGATGAAAGTAATAACTCCGAAAGAAAGACTCAACCCCGGCAGCAGGCAGAGAGACGTGTATGCAGTACTCCTGGATGTCCGCAGCAGGGGAGAAAGAATAAACTCCATTCCGGTTGCAGTCAATCGGCTAAGATACAGGCTACAGAAGTTTCTAGAAGGCAGTCTTGAGCCTGACTCTGCAGCGTTTGTCATAGCTGTTACAACCGGTCAGAGAGCATACCTTAATGCTGACCTCAGGGATGCCTTTAACTCTGCGGGCTTGGCGCATCTTTTATCCATCTCCGGCACTCATTTTGCGCTTTTTTCCGTGCTTCTTTTCGGTATGTTCAAAGTGCTTGTGGAGCATCTCCCTTTGAGAATGCTCCAGAGGATTACCGTGTATCTGACGCCTTCTCAGGCAGCAGCCGTGCTCACATTGCCTTTTATGCTGTTTTATCTTGGCATCTCTGGTGCAAGCATTCCCTCTATAAGGGCGTTTATCATGATTAGCCTTTTTCTTTTTGGACTGTTTGTCCAGAGAAAGGGAAGCTGGTTTAATTTTCTGCTTCTGGCAGCAGTAGTGCTTGTCCTCTGGGAGCCGGAAGTTATATTCAGTATCTCGTTTCAGCTTTCGTTCATTGCGGTACTTTTCATAGGAGGAGCGCAGAGCCTGTTTTCTGCCCGGACTGGTAATCGTTCTGCCAACCCGGATGAAAGAAGGGTTTGTAACCTTCTTCCAGTCAGATTCTTCAAGAAAACTCTTTTGATTTCTCTTTCCGCCTCAGTTGGAGTTGCGCCTCTTGTTGCGCATTATTTTCACTATGTGTCTTTAATATCTCCTGCAGCTAATTTCGTTGTTACTCCGATTGTAGGGTTCCTGCTCGTTCCGATGTCTCTTATAGGTTCTTTCCTGTATCTCATAACAGGCAGTTATCTTATAGAGCCTCTTGTGGGCTGGGTTGCAGAATTGTCAATCCGCCTGGTAAGAGTGTTTGCATCTTTGCCGTATTCTTCCTTAAAAATCCCTTCGTTCCCAGTGGTGATAATCATATCCTTTTATGCTGCTTTTCTTCTTTACTGGATTCTGAAAAGGAAATACATCCTGATTTTGCTGCTTCTTCCGGTGTTGGTATATCCGGTGTTTGCGATAAATGCAGGGAAGCCGTTCAGTGTAACGTTTCTTGATGCAGGTCATGCCGATGCCTCTGTTTTAGAGCTTCCTGACGGAAAGGTGATTGTTATTGACACAGGAAGAAGCGGAAGAGAGGTTGCGAATTATCTCAGGCTAAAAGCCTATGAAGGCATTGATGCCCTTGTGCTTACCCATGCCCATCCTGACCATGCAGGCGGGGCAGAGTATCTTATAAAGCAATTCAGGGTAAAAGAACTCTGGGACAATGGAAAACTCCTCTATCCTGAGGGATTTCTCGACGGTCTGGTGCATAAAACCCTGAAGAGAGGAGACTTCATTGAAAAAGATAATTACAGCATCTATATTCTGCATCCTTACAATGGTTTTTACACTGCATACGGTGACAGAAATACAGAAGAGAACAACGACTCTCTTGTCCTGAAAATTAAGGGCAGGCATAAGGCGTTTCTGTTTACAGGGGATATAGAATCCGAGGCGGAAGAAGACATCTCTCATCTTGGCAGGTGGCTTAAAAGCGATGTAATTAAAGTTCCGCATCATGGCGCAAAGACATCAGCTGATGAAGTGTTCTTCCGTGAGGTCTCACCTCAGGTTGCAGTGGTAACTGCACGCAGACTCAATCCAGCAATGAAGCAGGCGCTTAAAGATACGGAGATACTGCTTACAGGCATTGTCGGTGCAGTCAAGGTGGAGGAAAGAAATACAGGGCTTCGCATAAAAACTTACAGAGAGTTTATGTTCAAGAAGACGAGGCATCTTTCCGGGGAGTTACACAATATAAAGAGACTCTTTACGGTGTGGTAGGTTTAACAAACCGGGCAGGGCATAGGCTATAATAAGGGAATATTGGTATTAAGGAGGCTGTTTTGGAAGAACTCGATAAACTCAGACATCTGCTTGAACACTGGATTGAGCACAACGAGGAGCATGTCAAGACTTATCTTCAGTGGGCAGAGCGTGCAGACGCACATAAGCAGGAAGAGCTTGCAGAGGTTCTCAGACAGATTGCGTCCGAGACAAAAAAGCTCGAAGAGCTTTTTAAAAAAGCAAAAGGGGTTATGGTTAATTAATCGATTTCAGCCTACGACGACCATTTTAACCCACGGTATCTCTTTGGTTATTCTTTCGTCAAGGGCCCTCACGAGGTCCACTCTGGTTGCATGTCACCTGTAGCAGAAACCGGTGGGTCTGATCTTTACCTTGCCGTCTTCTACGCCTATGAATTCAATATTGCCGCCAAACATAGTATATTTTGGCTTTACTTCTTCGATTATCTTTTTGATTTTTTCTATATCTGCCTCCACCGTACCTCCCTTGAATTATTATTTATTTTTATTAGTCAGGTTGTTAATGGCTGAGCAGATGAATGGGTATGTGCCCTTTTACCCTGAAATGTATTTTTTTCGATAAATTTTCTTTCGATATCTCTCAGTATCTCGTGTCTTGACCTGCCCCACTTTGGTGCTATGAGTATGTCATCAGGTGCTGTGGCAAAAAGTCTCTGAAGCACGATTTCCGGCGAAAGCCTTTCTATGAAGTCCACGATGAAGTCAATGTATTCCTCGTAGCCGAAGACATGGAACGGACTGTCCCTGTATATATCAGCAAGCGGGGTGTCTTTGATTACCTGAAGCTGATGGATTTTCAGAAACTCTATGCCTGTTTCAGAGACTTCCTCTGCCATGCGAAGCATTTCCTCTTTTGTCTCCGTAGGAAAGCCGACTATCACATGAGCTCCTGTATGAATGCCTTTTGCTTTTGTTGTCTCTACTGCGTGCAGGAATGTCCTGTAGTCATGCCCCCGGTTTATCCATTCAAGGGATTTGTCGTATATGGACTGAAGCCCGTATTCCACGAGAATGAAATGGGTTTCTGAGAGTCTTTTAAGAAGGCTTAATTTTTCTTCGTCTATGCAGTCCGGTCTTGTGCCGATGGCAAGCCCGATGACAGACGGCTCTTCAAGGGCTTCAAGGTAGAGTTTTTCGAGCACATCCACAGGTGCATGGGTATTGGTGTAGGGCTGAAAGTAGGCAAGGAATTTTTCCACGCCGTATCTCTTTTTGAGATAGCTTATTCCGTTTTTAATCTGCTCTCTTACTGAAAGAGCAGGCTTGCATGAACTGGGTCTGAAGCTGTCGTTATTGCAGTAGATGCAGCCTGTGACTCCGAGCGTGCCATCACGGTTCGGGCAGGTGAAGCCGGCGTCAATGTTCACCTTATGCACTGCCGTGCCGAATTTTCTCTTCACATAAGAGCCGAAAGAATTGTACCGCATATTAATAATTATCCACATTTGGCAAGGCGTGTGTCAAATCATTCTGTCACGTCTTTAATCCAATTGAGATAGTCCTCTGAGCCTTTGACAATAGGCATTGCTATTATCTCAGGCACTGTATAACTGTGAAGTTCTTTAACCCTTTTTGCAAGGGCATCGAAAAGGCTTTCCCTTGTCTTAAGCACCATTAAGACTTCTTCATCGTCCTCGATTTTCCCCTGCCAGCTGTAGATAGACCTGATGCCTTTTATAATGTTCACGCATGCAGCGAGTTTTTCCTCCACCACTGCCTTTGCAATCTTTCCTGCCTCGTCTTCATTTGAGGTTGTTATAAAGACGACTATACTGTTCATAGCTATATCCTCCTGTCTGAATGAGCGATATTTGAATTATTCGCTGTATTGGAGTTTTCCGTCTCTCATGAGTTCGGTCTTTATGCCTTTTCTGTCTATGAGAACCACTGTCGGTTTGAAGAACACGAAGTCCTGATGAAACGGGGTTTTCACCCTGCCGCCGAACGAGCTATTGTCTCCGAGGGCGATATGCACCGTGCCCAGTATTTTTTCTGATTCGAGTATGTTATCCGGTCTTGTTGCGTTTTCATTCGTGCCTATACCCAGCTCTGCGATGTTTCTGTTTTCTTTTCTTTCAAGTAGTTTTCTCTGAAGGTGAGGGACAAACGGCTCATCGCCTGCCACCTGAGTGACATAGCCGTCTTTGACCGTCAGTGTTACAGGTGAGCTGAGTTTTCTTGTTGGTGCCCATTCAAGCACGAGTCTGCCGTTTGCCGTGCCTTCAAGCGGAGCAAGGTATACTTCTCCAGCAGGCAGATTGCCGAATGAACCTTTTTTCGTAAGGATTCCGGTATCTGCATGGGCTTTTCTGCCTTTTGTTGAAAAAGATATATGTGTGCCATTTGGAGTCCTGATTTCTATGGCTATTGCCTTGTTGACGACTCCAGCGATTTCTTTTGTTCTTTTTGCGAGTGTTTTCCAGTCTACGTTCATTGCTCCTTCAAGCATCGAGGCATCGAAAAGCGGCATGCTTGCGTATCTTGTGCCGCAGAGTCTTGTAAGAAAGTCCCTGAAGGTTGTATGGCTTGTCGAGTAGTTTGAAAGCGCAACCACGGCATCCACTGCCTGTGCTTTGAATCTAAGCACGATTTTTTCTGCATCTTTAAGCGCTTGGGCAGAGGCTTTTTTCCTGATAATCGGGCTTAGCAGTTCTGCTTTTTTCAGGGCGTCAACGGTTCTTTTGCCGAATGCGCATTCCCAGAGCCTTCTTGGAGGCTCTTTGCCGTGGCTTCCGGTAGCTGGGTATTCCAGAAAGATTATTTCTTTTGACAGGTTTCTGCCTATCTCTGCGGTAAGGAGTGCTATGTCGCGAAGTCTTTCCCTCCGGGTGATGTCCTCAGGGGCAAGGTCTTCTCTTTTTGATAGTTTGTCCGTAAAGACAAGGACTCTTTCGGATTTTTTCACTCCGAGGTTAACCTGGAATATAGCTCTTATAGCCTCTATCACTGTATCTGCACCTCTTTTATTATTGTAGGCGTAAGGAATATCAGGAGTTCGGTATGGCTTGCGCTTTTGGTTTGTTTTTTAAACAGCCATCCGAATATAGGGATTTTGGAAAGCCAGGGGACTCCGCTTTCCCCTGTAGCCTCGTTCTTTGTGTATATACCGCCGATTACTATTGTCTCTCCGTTTTTAACGATGAGTTCTGTTTTTGCAGTCCTTGTTAGTTTTGGCGGAAAGCCCTGAATCTCCCTGCTGAAGTCGAACTCTTCTCTTTTTGTGTCTATTATCAGGGAGATTCGTTCGTTCTCTGTTGTTCTTGGCGTCACGGTCAACTGGAGTTTGGCTTCAAGGGTTTCGGGTTTTTGTGTTGTAGTCAGGCCTTCGACTGTTGCAGTGGTCTCTGTGGCGGGCACGAGNATTTCCGTTCCGCTGGTTATTGCTGCCTGACGGTTTTCAAGCACCATGATGCGCGGGCTTGACAGTATTTTAGCGACCCCTGACTCTTCAAGTGCGGAAAGCTGAGCATCCAGCGTGACCTTGCTTTTGACAAACCCGAAGCTGAAGGCAAGCCCGTCGGTCTCGGTAGATGGCAGGTTTACCATGAAGCTGCTGTCCAGAGTTCCTGCACTGCCGAAAACCTTACTGGTGGCATATCCGGCTCCCCATTCTATGCCGAGTTCCTTTGTGTAAGAGGTGTTAAGCTCCACAATTCTTGCTTCTATCATAACCTGTGCGGGCTTTGTATCCAGACGCTTAAGCATGGCGGTTACTCTTTTTACAATCGGCGGCAGGTCTTTTACGATAATGGAATTTGTAGACTCTACATGGGTGACCTTGCCGCTCTTGCTCAATAATCCTTTTATAGTATTTATGACTTTCTCTGATGGCTTGAGATATTTAAGCCGGAACTCCTTAACGAGCAATTCCTGTTCCGCCCTTAGTGACTCGTTAACAGGCTTTACTATGATGATGCCGCTTTCAAGCGTGCGATAGGAATATCCTTTGCTCTTGAGTATCGAGTCTATGGCGTCCCAGAGTGGAATGTCCTTTATGCTGAGCGTGACCTTTCCTTTAACGCTTTCATCCACGATTATGTTCAAGCCGTGTTCCTGTCCGATAGCCCTCAGCACGTCTTTAATCTCCACGTCTCTGAGTTCCATGGATACCAGAGGACCACGGCTGTCAGCTGCCTGAGACGGTGCCGTGAGGATAAATACAAAGACCAAAACCAATAGAAGATTTTTCACTCATGTCCTCCTTTTATCCGTTCCTCAAACCCTTCTATGCCGAGGTGGAATATCATCTTGTCCTTTTCAAGCACGACTTTGTCCCTTTTTATCTCTACTATCGTGAAGCCGTCTATACTGTCGCCTTTTCTGTAAAAACCTTTGTTTATTATAACCAATGCTTTTTTTCCGTCGGATATTATTCCTTCAAGTTTCAATTCAGGTGGTGCGTGCGGTGCTTCTTCCTTGTCTATGTCTTCGTAGCGCACGAAGGGGTCTCTGCCCCATTTAATTTCCTCTGTGTTTTGCAGTTGTTCCATCTTTATATCGAAGAAGCTCTCTGCACAGGAGACTTCACTCATAATTGTTACGGTGAACATAATAACCAGTCCTATGATACAGAGATATATTCTCATTTTCTTTTTAAATAAGCTGTTGCCTTTATCAGTGCTATCCCTGAAGGATAGACCGCAACATTTACCTCGAACCTTATAGACTGTATCAGGAACAGCCTGTGCCTTGTATTCAACTGTCTGATAAAATCATATAATTGTCTGTATCTTGCCCGCAACTGTAATCTAAGTTGCATCTGGACAAAGTCTTTTTTATATTCGATATCTTCAGGAACGATAGATATGAAATCCACTCCGAGGAGGCTTGCTTCACGGCTTATGGACTTAAACACCTCTGAGAGGTCTTCTGTCGGGGAGGGTGGGGCGACAGGTTCAGGAACGGCTTCTTGTTTTGCCGCCGCAAGGCTTAATGCAGTGCTTATCGCCTTTATTTCTTCGTTGAGTTCCGCGAGCTTTTTCTGTTTCAGCCTGAGTTGTTTTTCAGAGGGGGAATACAAAAGCATGTAAGGAAGCAGCACTATTGTCAGAACAAGGGTTAGGGCTGCAATAGTCTGCTCTCTTTTGCTCAGTTTTTGTATCCGGGCTTTTATGTCCATTTGATTTTTGTTCTCAGTTCAAATGTTGTGTATTCTTCGCCTTTTTGCGAAAATACAATCTCGACTTCGTAAAAATAAGGCGATGCTTCAAGCCGTGATATTAATTCGGCGATGCCTACCTGTGTTTCTGAAAAACCTTTTATTCCGAGAAATATTGCCTCCCGCGTTTCTTTTGACTCTATAAGAGTCAGCCATATGCTGTCTGGAACGACGAGCGACAGTTCAGCGAGTATTCTGTCCCACGGCGGTGTTGTCTTTATTGCCTCGAGTATTTCTGCGCCCTCGATGGTTTCCGGAGCAGCAGGCTGTAAAAAAGAAAGCTGTCGCTGCATTTCCTGCTTTAAGGCTTTAAGCCTGTTAATCTCCGGGTCAAGCCTTTTGACTGTAATGATATTGAATGCCCAGAAGGTTAGTATGATAAGGACATAAAGCCCGAGTGCGAAAGCTGCATAGTATATCTTACCTTTTCTTTTAACTGGTTGGTATTCAGAGGGCAGGAGGTTTAGTGTCTTTTTCAAGCATGCCTCCTTGCAAGCCCAACGGCTACTGAAAATCTCGGCCCGAGTTTTCTGATTCCTTCGTCAGCTAGTGTAAGCCCTTCAAACGGATCCGGAACACTGACAGGGATATCCAACATCTTGGAGAAATATCTTCCAATTGCCGGATTTATCATTATGCCACCGGTGAGCGTAACCTCCGAGACAGTGCTTTCCTTGAAATTTGCCTTGTAGTAGTCAATTGAGCGGAAGGTCTCCCTTGTGAATTCGTACAGCGGGTCTTTCAGTTCTTCTTCTGAACCTTCTCTGAGAAGTCTTTCTGCTTCTTCATCGCTGAGGTTTACAAAGTGTTTCTTGATGGCGTGGCTTCCTTTTTCCAGCGTCCTTGTGATACGCAGTATTCCGTTTTTCACTATGCTGATTTCTGTAGAAGCGGCACCCATGTCAAGCAGCACTGTATTGCCTGGTGATTTCGGCTTAAGCGCTCTCAGAAGGCAAAGCGGGCTGACATCAACTGCAATGACATTCAGCCCTGCCTCCTTTATTGGGGTTATATGGCTATGTATATTCTTTTTCTCCGAAGCGGCGAAAGTCACTGCAATGCCGTCTGCGGTTTTAAGTGCCACATAATCGAATATCGCCTCTTCGGGCGGGTATGGCAGGTGTCTTTTGATTTCCCACCTGACTGCCTCGTTTAGTTCCCGCTTTGGCATCAGTGGAAGCGTTGTGGTTCTTATGAAAGCCTCTCTCCCTGGTATATGGACAACTGCCTGCTTGCCTGAGATGCCGAGGTTTTTAAAGAAACCGCGCAGACGCTCTATTAAGACTAATTCGTCCTCTCTGATGTCTTCGATATCCATCAGAGCGGCAAGGGAGACCTTCTTCCCCTTTATCTGAACGACCTTTATAGCGCTGCTTCCAAGGTCTACCCCGATGGGTGCTCGAAAAATTCTGAGCAATCAGTCTCCTCTTAAAAAGAGCATAACTGCGTTGATAAAAAACTCCTGCTAATTTTAGTTGCTATTATGAAATATAGGTTGTAATAGTTAAAAAGTCAAGGGTTGTATGTGCCGGCTTTGAGCTCTGTCAGGGCTTTCAAGGCAATGCTTTTAACCGGTGTTTCGACCAGAACGTTTCCGTCATAGAGCTTGAAGCAGGCGTTATCTTCTGATTTTCGCTCAAACACAGGCAGGTGATTTTTCATCTTAAGACTGCTGAGTGCAAGCAATGCGTATCCTCTTACAGAAGGCTCATGATAGTCTGCATAGCTTAGCAGGAGGTCTGTAAACGGCTTAATCAGGTCGGCTCTTGTTTGTCCTATTCTTGCCATGGCTCTGAGAACGCCGGCTCTGAAGATGTCTTCCTCATGAAACGATACGACTACAGGCACTATATCTTTGAATTGTTCGGGATTGTTTCTTATGATTTCTCCGAGCACTTCAGCACCGCTCCATGCGTTACCGCCTGATTCCTCTCTCATCATCCACAGCACCCTCTGGATAATGTTTCTTGCTTTTTCAGGGGGGATGCTGGCGGTTACCTTTCCTATGGCTTCTATGGCTTTCCATGTCAGGACATCGCTTTTGTCATATGTCAGGGCAAGGAGATGCCTTATGACTGAGCTTTTCTTTTTTGAAAGTTCGATTATCCCTTCGTAATCGGCTTTTCTCAACAGCTCCGTGATTTCCGCCCTTAAGGCATCTTTATTTGAATCAGACATGGTTTTATTCTATCAGGATACGGTTTAAATGCAGAGTGTGTTTCTTTTTATGTTCGCGTCTTGAGAAAACCTCTTGTTACTTTCTTGCTCGCCCAAGAAAGTAACCAAAGAAGGGCGCCCCAAGAAAATTTCCGGGCGGCTGTCTCGGTCTGCCTCCGGTAAATTTCAGTAAACTCGGTCGGATCGACCTCAAACACGCTGAAATTTTTAACCCTTCGGCATCCCTCGCCAGCCTGAAATTTTCTAAGGGGGATTTAATCCACCCCGCCGGTTTTCAAGGAATAAACTTATACACCGTGCATACTGTATCTGTGAAAAAATGAACTTGTCCATATTGACAGGTTCACAGGGTGTGTGTTAGGGGCGTGTGGAGGGCTTCCGTATTTGATGGCGTTTATTTGAAGGATTACGATTATGCCCGATATCGCTGGAATTTATTCCTTTCTAGTAGGCTTTCTGGGTGTTGCTACGATAGAACTTTGAACACTTTCCCCAACAAAGAGGAAATTACCCCTATCAACTATTTCAGGCCATTGCTGATGTTCTATGCGATCTAAACGGATAGGAATCTCAACTTCTTCGTCAATCGATGTATTACGGAAGCGGGTAAGTTCATCTAAACCCTCATACTCTGGGAGGTCTTCAGTAACGAGGTACGCTATAGGGAAATATTTCAATACCTGAAAGAAGCCAGGCTTGGAAAAATTTCCTCTTTTCGCTGGCATGGCGAAGTCTCTCAAGATACTTATCTGGGTGTAAGGGTATATCCAATAGAAGACATGAAGATTGTCTGGAATCTTTTTGGTTTCGTCCAGTACAATTTCCCTTGCCATAACGTCAAAAGTGCTGTCATAGATAGGAACCTTGGCTGCCAGTATATGCCCGAGGATACCTCTGATCAATGCATTAGGTTTTGTCTTATGATACAAGACATTAGGGAGAGTAAGAAGTGATTTCAAATATTTGCCAACACTTATTGCGAATTCGTTTATTACAGGGTCATACTTTCTTCCAAGGAACTCATTATTGCACTTGGCACAAATGGTTCTAAATTTTACGCCATTCTGAAAAACCGTAGTTTTTCTTTCCCCTGGCTTTTTTGTAAAAAGGTGTAGTATGTTCTCGATCTCCATGGCAGTAAGCTCTATCCCACCTTTGGGAGGGACATGATCCCAAGTTAGCTCTGCGTGCTGTTTACAAATGTTGCAGGGTCCAACTCTTTCTCTTTTATGTTTTATGTAGTACATTTTAGAGTCCGCCTTTATTAGATAAAAGGCAAGAAAATAGAACTATCCCATTATCACACATTTTCGCTGTTGTTAATATTTACCAATAACACTACAGATAAGGTAATAAAGATTTTCCCTTAAATCTTTATCAGACTCCCAAACAATGTGATTGTATTGTCTAGTATCAAAGTGAACGTTATCTAAATCATCCTTTTTAACACACCAAATAACAGGAATACCTAGTCCTAAAGCAAAGCCTGCTTCAAAATAAACACCTTGTTTTTGTTCTGTAACATCGGCAACTAAAAATCTTGAATTTTTTATTTCTGTGATTATTTTCGCATCAATTCTGTCAATGTGCGGCTCCACATCAACCCTATAAGGTCTGTAGCCTGCTTCTATGATGGCTGGTCGTATTCCATTTTCCCATGAAGATTTCAAACTTGGAGAGAATGACATAGCTACAAAAACTTGGTCACTAATAACAGCCTTTTTTGAATTTTCATCTAGATAACTCCATCCTTTGGGAGTGATTACAACAGATAATGATGAAGGCTTTTCTTCTTCGATGATATAGTTATCTGTTCGTTTTAGGAATCCTCTTTCTACAAGGGAATTTACATAATAATAAAATTCTTCCTCGCCGATTGCCCATGAAAGTGGGTAATCAAATTTAGGAGTGAGCACTACAGTATGCCCCGGGTAGCTTGATCTTCTCTCAATGTTTTTTAGGAGTATAAGCTGTTTTTGCATTGGACTGTAATCGGGTATATTTTTCTCTACATTTTCAAGTGTGTCAGATGTAATTTTTGGGCAATCATCGCCTCTCTCATTATGTTCTTTAATCCATGCTGTAATTTTTGAACTTAAATTTTTATCTTCCGCAGTAGCTTCTGCGGTCCGTGTAATCGTAAATCTGCCACAGCGAGCACATTTGTAAGTGACTGAGCCTTCACCCGACGTATAAGAAACTTTTTCTTCATCCCCGAGCTTGCATATTGGACAGAATATACTTTGTTTCATATCTAATTCTCACCCTTAAAACGTCATAGAAATGGGATGGGGTTTGCAGGATAGAGTCAGGTCTTGAAATCACACATTTTCATTTGCCTGCACATCCCCGCAACCCTTAGCGCTTTCTTGTCGCTTTCCAGTTGTAATATGCACAATTTTATAGATAATTTCAAGTGTATGTAAACTTCAGGAAGGAAGCGGTAGGTTTATCTCCCCCGCGCTCTCTTAACCCGCATTGCTGCTTTTATCATTCCCTCTGTCCATTCGGGTGAGCCGAGGGCGTGCAGGTGGGTGTATGTGGCAAGCACATTCTTGTAGCATAAGCCGTCCCATTTTGCCTCGATGCCTGTGCCTCTTTGCATTCTGAAGGCAAAGGTTATATCAGGGTCAGACAGGGGCTTAAAACTCCGTGTAAAGACAGGGCGGGAGTAATGGAATTCATGTCCTTTAAGGATAGTACCTTTTTTGTAGTATGGGTTTGACTTTGCGACTTTCACTACAGTGTAGCCGTGAGCCTGAGGTTTTTTCTCGAGTTTGAATTTAAGGGGAAAGATTCCTGCCATAGGGTATGTCTTGCCTTCCAGGACAAGGGACTTTCCAAGATACATAAGCCCGCCGCATTCTGCATACACAGGCAGTCCTTTCTCAACGGCTTTCTTCAGGCTTTTTCTGAAGCTCGTGTTTTCAGAAAGTGCAATGGCATGGGTTTCAGGAAATCCTCCGCCTATGTAAAGGGCGTCTATTTCAGGCAGGGTTTTTTCAGTAAGTGCGCTGACCTCTATTAGTTCAGCACCGGCTTGTTTAAGCTCTTCGAAGTTTTCAGGATAGTAAAACTGGAAAGCAGAGTCTTTGATAATGCCGATTCTAAGCGTGTTGCGGGCTATGGGAGAAGGCTCTTTCGATTGCCTGAGTTTTAATGGTGGGGCACTTTCAGCGATTTTCTGTATCATATTCAGGTCAAGGTGTTCTTGCATGATAGCGGCGACTCTTGATATGGCGTCTTCGACTTCAGGGTGTTCCTGCTGGGGAGTAAGCCCCATGTGTCTTTCCGGAAGTTCGACTTCGGAAAGCCTTGGTATAGCGCCGAGCACCGGTATGTTGCAGTATTTTTCAATGGATTCTCTTATTACGGCTTCGTGTCTTCGTCCGGCTATCTGATTCAAGACTACCCCTGCCAGCCTCAAGCCGGGTTCGAATTTCTTAATGCCGTTGATGATGGCTGCTGTGGTTCTGGTCATCTTGGTGCAGTCTATTATCAGAATGACCGGGCTTTTGAGCGTCCTTGCGATTTTGGCGGTGCTCAGGCTGCCAGAGGAGTCCATGCCGTCGAACAGTCCCCGGTTGCCTTCTATGACTGCGCAGTCAGAGTCTCTGAAATGATTTATGAAGGATGCAAGGACTCTGTCTTCTCCAATCAGGAACGGGTCGAGGTTATAGCAGGGTTTGCCTGCTGAAGATGCCAGCCAGCCGGCGTCGATATAGTCAGGACCTTTCTTATAGGGGGTTACGGTTATGCCTTTGTTTCTGAGGGCTCTGATTAGGCCAATAGAAAGGGTAGTCTTGCCGGAGCCTCCTCTCAGCCCGGCTATAACTACCCTTGGAATCTGGAAATGCAATTGGTTTCTTATTTGATAAGACCCTTCTCTCTGAGGTATTCCTCGCTGGGTATCTCTACGGAGCTTGCGCCTCCGCCGTAGGAGTACATGAGTCTGCCAACGTCTATCATTTCTCTGAGGGCTTTCTTCACGGTGTCTTTATCCACGCCGGTGTCTGCTGAAACGCCTTTGATGATGTCTTTCTCTTTCAGCTTCTTTTTACCTTTGGCAGCTTCTACAAAAGCGAAGATTTTGTCTTTCAGTTCGTTTGTATCCATAATCTCTTACCCCCGTGGTTAGCTGGTTTATAAAAGGGCAGCAGCAGGAACGCTGCTGCCCGACTTTCCCTTTGTTTATTTTACCACTTAAATGCGGCTGATGTCCTCAGCGTGTCTCTCATGAATGTGAAGTCGTCAATGTGCTGATATGTGAACTCGATTCCTGTAAGCTTGAAGAACCTTTCCCAGCCGATTCTCTCGACCCATTCTCCAAGTCTCTCGTGCTTTCTTGCATTCTTGGCGTAGACCTCGAGGATGTTCTTTATTGCCGCAACGACTTTAGGCCATCTCGGCGGCTCATTGTAGAAGAACGGGATTGCGAGCTTGGAGAACTTTGGACCTGTTCTTAAGCTTCCTATCTTTCCGCCTACCACAATCGCAACGCCGTCGTGTTCAGGATTGTGGATTTCTATTGGCGGACAGACGGTGAAGCAGTTACCGCAGTACATGCACTTTTCGTCTTTTATCTTGATGCTCTTCTTTGCCGGGTCAGGGCTTATTGCCCTTGTAGGACATGCGGCAACAGTGGTCGGAATTTCGCACATGTCTTTGATCTTGTCGTGGTCTATCACAGGCACTTTTCTGTGCACTGCAACGACTGCTATGTCAGAGCAATGGACTGCACCGCACATGTTAACGCAGCATGCAAGCGCAAGCCTTACCTTTGCAGGAAGTTCTTTCTCGGTGAAGTATTCGTAAAGCTCGTCCATCATTGCCTTGACGAGTCCTGATGCGTCGGTGCATGCGCTGTGGCAGTGCACCCAGCCCTGTGTATGAACAACGTTGGTTATCCTCGGTCCGATGCCTCCGATTGTATAGCCTCTGTCCTTGAGTTCCTTCTTAAGAGGCTCGACCTTGCTTTCGTCAGCAGTCATGAACTCTACATTGTTTCTTGATGTGAAACGGATATAGCCGTCGCAGTACTTGTCGGCGACATCGAGCATGTCGCGGATGGTGTCAGTGCTGAGAAGTCTTGGAGATGCGACTCTCACTGTATATACCTTATCTCCGCTTTCAGCCACATGCACCATTGTGCCTGCATCAATTCTTTCGTGGTATTTCCACTGACCATAATTCTTTTCTATTACAGGCGGTAAAAACTGCTTATAATGTGGCGGCCCTATGTCTGTCTGCCTTTGAGGTAATGCCATTTCAGTCTCCTCCTTTATTAATTATTAATATTTTTACTCTTTTGTAAGGTCTTCATCTTTCCAGAAGAAGAACGGATCTTTTCTCGGCTCGAACACCTGCTGCGGCTGAGGCGGAACTCCGATTGCCTCGAGGAACTCTCTCATGCCTCTTGCCTCGATAAGCTCACCAATTCTCTCTCTGGGTTTTGCGTTGTCATCCCACCACTCTATCATCTTTCTGATAAGCTCTTCGAGTTCATCATACGGTGGCTCAAGCTTCATGAACGGAACGATTACCCATGACATAAGTGAACCAACGACGATAGGAGCCTTTGAACCTATGAGGATGGTAGCACCTTTTTCACCTGTCGGCTTCAGTGCCTTTGTCATCTTTGATATGCAGTGCATGCAGCGACTGCAGTTGTCGTCGTCTATGCTGAGGTTGGTGCCGTCGTAGCTAATGCAGGCTGTTGGACACATATCGACTATTTCTGCCTTTATGTCCATACCGTTCTTTGCGTACCACTGAACTGCATCCTGGTCTATCTCGATTTTGCCTTTCCAGGTGCCGATGATTGAGCAGTCTGCACGGGCAATGGATGCGACACAGTCAACTGCACAACCTGCAACCTTTATCTTGAATTTGTAAGGGAATGCTGGTCTGTGCAGCTCATCCTGGAATTTCTGGGTCATCTGATAGCAGATTTCCAGTGTGTCTATGTTTGCCCACTCGCATCTTGCAGGTCCGATGCAGCAGCTTGGAGTTCTCATTGCGGAACCTGACCCGCCAAGGTCCCAGCCTCTTGAGGAGTATTCTGCAAACAGTGGCTCGAGATTCTCGGTAGTCGTGCCCAGAAGGACAAGGTCACCGGTTGAACCGTGCAGGTTCGTAAGACCGCTGCCATACTTGTCCCAGATGTCGCAGATCTCTCTGAGTGCCTTTGTGGTGTAGAACCACCCGCTCGGCTGGTTTATTCTGACTGTGTGGAAGTGAGCTACACCAGGGAACTCATCCGGAAGCGAGGAATATCTTCCGATGACTCCACCACCATAGCCGAGAACTCCAACGATTCCACCGTGTTTCCAGTAGCCACGCTTGGTCCTGTAAGACTTCTCAAGCTGGCCCAGTTCGTCATTTGCCATCTCACTTCTTGCCGCAGCCTTCTTCATCTCTGTCACAAAGCTCGGCCACGGCCCCTTTTCAAGTTCATCGAGAAGTGGCGTATCATACTTCTTACTCATGTAATCCTCCTTCTATGATTTTTAACTATGCGCCCAGAAAAGCAGTTAAGCCTAATATACATATTACTTTACCGTCAAATAAAAAATATTAATCATAAAATCACTATTGTTTATGGAAGACCTATTAACTAAACATTTGCTAAAGAATTCAATAAGTTAGGAATAACTACAAAGGATAAACACCAGAAAATGTCTTGTCTTCTAAAGCTGTGCAGATGGTATCTCAGCTTGAAGGTTTTTTTGCAGAGGGGTGAGAAATCTGATAGTATGGGGTTAAGGGGGTGATTTAAATGGCTGTGAAGATAGAAAGCAAGGCAGAGATGATGGCTCTTAAAGGGCTGGTCTCTGAGCTGTATGATTTGATTTCAAAACTCGTGGAAAGCGTTGATTTGTTGCAGAAGGCACTTATCTACGGCAATCTGAAACCTGTTGATGACGTTAAACCTGTAATTAAGCTTATACATGAAAGGCAGCAGTCTCTTACTGAGGAACTTGTCAAGGAAAGCAGGATAAATCCTAGTGTTGTTCCGTATGTGGCTGTGGCGGCTCATACAGAGCGGGTTGCAGAAGGGGTGGAACGGATTGTCTCGGCACTTCAAAACAAAATAAACAATGAGATACTCTTCAGTGACAAGGCAATGTCAGAGCTGAATTTCCTGTTCGAGAAGACAAGGGACATTATTTTAAATGCAAGGGACATAGTGCTTGCCAGAAATACTATAATAGCGAGTTATATAAAAGAGGCTGAGCGTGGGATTGTGAGAGCTGCAAATGAGTTTTCAACAAAACATGAAGAAAGGCTCATAGAGGGGCTGTGCATGCCCAAGGCATCGTCGGTTTATCTTGAGATGCTCGATGCCTTTAAAATCATTGCCTGGCATGTAAAGGAGATTGCACGGGACCTTGCAGGATAATTTCACACCGCTTTACTGTCTTCTGTCTGAGAGTCAGCTTGCCGAGAAAGTTCAGATTGCACGGCAGATGCTTAAGTCGTGCAATCTGTGTCCGAGAAACTGCGGGGTTGACAGAACCAGTGGTGAAAAGGGTTTCTGCCGGACGCTTGACAGACTGATTTTGTCAAGCTGGGGACCTCACTTCGGCGAGGAAAGACCGCTGGTAGGCAGGTTCGGCTCAGGCACGGTGTTTTTTACAAATTGCAATCTTGGGTGTATTTTCTGTCAGAACTGGCGGATAAGTCATGGTGGAGAGGGATCAGAGGTCTCCATGGAAAAACTCTCCGACATAATGCTTGAGTTACAGGATATGGGTTGCCACAACATAAACCTTGTTACTCCTACACATCAGGTGCCCATGATACTGGAGGCTCTGCTTGTAGCAAGACAACGAGGGCTTAAACTGCCGATGGTTTACAACTGTGGCGGGTATGAGTCCGTGGATGTCATAAAACTCCTCGATGGGGTAGTTGACATATATATGCCGGATTTCAAATATTCAGACCCGAAAATGGCAAAAAAATACTCAAAGGCAGAAGACTATCCGCAGGCAGCAAAGACTGCCCTTAGGGAAATGCACAGGCAGGTTGGAGACCTCGTTATGGATGAAACAGGGGTTGCCAGACATGGATTGCTCGTGAGACACCTTGTCCTTCCTGCTGACATAGCAGGCACAAAAGAGATAATAAGGTTTATAGCCGAAGAGATTTCCAAAGACACCTATATTAATATTATGGACCAGTATTATCCCTGCTATAAGGCGTTCGAGCATCCACCTCTTGACAGAAGAATCACTTCAGAGGAATACGCTGAGGCAATAGAGATGGCACGTAAAGCCGGGCTTAGAAGAATTGATGGGATTACAGTATAAATTCCTTGCTACTTTTTGCTCGCCCAAAAAGTAGCGCAAAAAGGGCGCCCCATGAAAATTTCTATACGGCTTACTCGGTCTGCCTCCGGTAAAATTTTTTAAAC
>Ga0180897_113_pt1 | contig 49657 bp, 41 predicted proteins | sample Deesub1362A_J573_FD_124282 | JGI IMG/M metagenome (GOLD analysis project Ga0180897, IMG submission 124282) | Nitrospirae bacterium JdFR-86
CAAAGCGACAACATCGAACCATCAGACCTGAACTGCTTGACTCCCCCAACCCCTACCTCACTGTCCCATGAAAGCTCAAGTATAGGCTCGCGCTTTGCAATCGCAAGACTCCTCATCAAAAAGTTGAAAACACAATTGGCATCGAGCATGAAAATCAGCCTGTCCGCCTCTTCGAGCAACAAATCTCGCTTTATCTCAATACCACCATACCTGCCCTCGAGAACATAAATTGCACTGTTGCTGCTCGTGAAATTGAAAAACTCGTGCGAGATAAACACCGCTGCCATGGCTATGTGCACAAATACCAGGGACAATACAAAAATACGGATTAAACGCCTGATTCTTTCAGTTTTCATTAGACAGGGACTTACGCGCCCAGGAGGATTCGAACCCCCGACTTTCGGATTCGTAGTCCGACGCTCTATCCAACTGAGCTATGGGCGCATCCTAAAACAAAAGAAGCCCTAAACCGGGCTTCTTTATTATACAGTTTCAACCTGCCTCTTATCCCTTTTTTATTCCCTCCTTCAACAGAAGACCATATTTTTCATGCTGAAACGGGTGAATTGCAGGAAACTTGGAATAGAGCCAGCCCCTGAATATCTCTTTTTCGTCTTCAAACACTGTAACCCTTACTGCCGGATTATTCGGCTCATCTGAAGAGGAAGTGATGATGTTCCCCCTCATCTTAAAATCAGGAAGAAACTCACCTACCTTAATCTTTAAGTTAGAGCCTGGAACTGTGTATTCATCACCCAGATTTATGGTCACATCGCTTGTTTTCCTTGTCATCTTATCTTCGATAGTAATAGTTACGGCAGACCATTTTTCTTTTACACTTTCAGGCACTATTATTTGAGTTTCCCCGACAGGCATAACTATTCCTGGTCCAGGCACTGTCTGAGGAATAGGAGTTTCTTCTTTCTTCTTACATGCCCCGACAGTCAACACAAGCATCGCTGCAGCCAACACAACGAGAAACCTTTTCCACATAAGATAACCTCCTCTGTTGTTTTCTATCCCTGGCGGAGAGGCAGGGATTCGAACCCTGGGTGAGGTTTTACCCCCACAACCGCTTAGCAGGCGGCTGCCTTCGACCAGCTCGGCCACCTCTCCAGAGGTATTTTATATATTATCAACTTGATACAATATTTGTAAAGGTTCACTTTATAAAAGAACTCGCAATTTAAATTCCAGAAAAGATTTTATGCTGTTTAAGATTTTATGCTGTCTGCTGGACATTCCTTCACCGAAATTATAAGATTATTATCGTATGATTTATCTTGACTACAATGCCACAACACCTTTAGATTCAGAAGTCTGCAATGAGATATTCGACTGCCTGAAGAACGAATTCGGAAATCCTTCCAGCTCACACCTGACAGGTCAGTCAGCAAAAGCCCGGATAGAAAAAGCAAGAGCCTCTATAGCAGAACTCATCGGATGCAACCCTGAAGAAATCTACTTTACATCAGGTGGAACAGAATCAAACAATCTTGCCATATTAGGCACTGCATACAGGTATCGCAAAGGGCATATAATAACCTCTAAAATTGAACACCCCTCGGTCATGAATCCTGTCCGGTATCTTGCAGCAAGCGGGTTTGAAGTAACATATGCAGGCGTGGACAAAAATGGCATAGTATCTGTTGAAGAGATAAAAAGGGCGATTAGAAAGGACACAATACTGATTACCATTATGCATTCAAACAATGAGACAGGCGCAATCCAGCCTGTTGAAGACATAGCCGCAGTTGCAAAGGCACATGGAATCCTCTTCCATACAGACGCTGCGCAATCCATTGGAAAGATACCTGTTGACACTCTTAACATCGATATTATGACTATCGTGCCTCACAAGTTCTATGGGCCTAAAGGCACAGGTGCGCTTTTTATAAGAAAAGGGGCAGAGCCCTACCCTATTATGTTTGGTGCAGGACATGAGCGAGGTCTAAGACCCGGCACGGAAAACGTCCCTGCAATCGCAGGCATGGGCAAGGCTTGCGAGATTGCAAAAAGAGACATCAAGGCAAGAACCGCTCACCTGACACATTTAAAGAACTTACTTCTTGATGAGCTTCAAAAAAACATAGAAGGCATACGTATAAATGGAAATCCTGAGCTTTGTCTTCCGAACACACTGAATGTCTGCATCTCAGGCATAGATGCAGTTGACCTTGTAGAGGCGCTCAAGGACAAGGTAGCCATATCTGCAGGCTCTGCATGTCATGCAGGGGTAAAAAGTCCTTCACAGGTTCTTAAGGCAATGGGGCTTACTGATGAAGACGCTATGTCCTCTATAAGGATAAGTCTTGGGAAAGATAATACAGAAGAAGATATCAGGACTGCGGTAAAGATACTTTCAGATGCGATTCCTCAACTGGACCGAGCACGGTAAGTGCAATCCCGCTGTTGCCTATCAGTCTTCTTGAAAGATCCCTGATGCTTTCCAGATTTACGGAATCTATCTCCTTTATTATTTCCCGTGGAGAATAATATCTTCCGTAGTATATCTCCTGATTTGCGATGCTTTGCATCCTCCGGCTTGTGGACTCAAGACCAAGTATAAGGTTGCCTTTTAACTGTTCCTTTGCCCTCTGCAATTCAGCAGCAGTAATGGTATCAGGTAATTTTTCCAGCTCCTTTATTACGGTATCTATAACCTCATTGACCTTTCTCTTTCCTGTTCCTGCGTAGACTGCCCATAGTCCTGTGTCAAGATATGAAGACATAAATGAATAGACCGAATAGGCAAGACCTCTTTTTTCTCTTATTTCCTGGAAGAGTCTTGAGCTTAAGCCTCCACCAAGAATGGTATTAAGGATTAAAAGTCTGTATCTGTCAGGGCTTGCCTGATGAATCCCCTGAATTCCAAGGCACAGATGTACTTCGGAAAGCCCTTTACTGTAAACGATTGTTTTTGCATTAAACACAGGCGGTTTTCCTTTGTCCGGTTCAGAGCCGCGTCTGAGCCTACCAAGACTACGGTTCAGCATATCAAGGAGCTTTTCTGCATCGAAATTTCCCGCACATGCCACAATCGTATCTCTGACACCGTAATATTTCCTTATATGGCTTATAAGGTCATTTCTTGAAAACGCCTTTACTGTCTCTTTTCTGCCAAGAACAGGCTGTCCTAACCCTTCGCTACCCCATACTGCACGGCTGAATAAATCGTGGATATAATCATCAGGTGTGTCCTCGACCATCTTTATCTCTTCATGTATAACGCTTTTTTCCCTTTCCATTTCTTCTTCAGGAAAAGTAGAATGCAGGAATAAATCCGTAAGAAGTTCTATTCCCTTGTCTATATACTCATCTAGAACTTTTATATAGAATGTTGTTCCTTCCTTTGAAGTAAACGCATTCAGTTCGCCTCCGAGGGAGTCTATGTCCATCGCAATATCGCTTGCAGTGCGCTTTTTCGTGCCTTTAAAGAACATATGTTCAAGGAAATGGGAGATTCCATTCTTGTCAGGAGGTTCGTTCCTTGAGCCGACTTTAACCCATATACCGAGGGAGACAGAGCGCACATTCCTCATCTGCTCCATAACCACGGTTATTCCATTCTCAAGGAGACTTTTTTTGAACATAATGTCTTTAAGGAACTTGAGGCTAAAACAGTGCAGATTGCATTAAAACCTGACAGGCATTCAGAGTCTTGAAACCGCTTTTCCTTTCAAAGCCTCTTTTCTACTTAACTTTATTCTACCTGCCTTGTCTATATCTATAACCTTTACAAGGACTTCATCCCCTTCTTTCAGTTCATCGGTAACCTTTGCTATACGTTTATGGGAAATCTGAGAGATATGCAGGAGTCCTTCTGTTCCGGGTAACACTTCCACAAATGCGCCGAAGTCTGTGATACGTTTCACCTTGCCCATGTAAATCTCTCCTACTTCCACCTCTGCTACAATCCCCTGTATAATCTCTATAGCCTTTTTTGCAGAGGCTTCATCAGGAGAAGCTATATTAACCACACCAGTATCACTGATATCTATTTTCACACCTGTCTGGTCTATTATTCCTCTTATGACCTTCCCGCCGGTGCCTATGACATCCCGTATCTTTTCCTGCTTTATCTGTATGGTATATATCCGTGGTGCATGAGGAGAAAGATTCTTCCTCGGAGATGGCAATGCCTCTCTCATTTTATCGAGGATAAACAGTCTTCCTTTTCTCGCCTGTTCAAGAGCCTTCTCCATAACAACCTTGTTTACGCCGCTTATCTTTACATCCATCTGGAAGGCGGTTATGCCGCGTCTGGTTCCTGTAACCTTAAAGTCCATGTCTCCGAGGTGGTCTTCAAGCCCGAGGATATCCGTAAGGATTACTGATTTTTCACCTTCTACGATTAAGCCCATGGCTATGCCTGCAACCGGCGCGTCTATTGGAACACCTGCATCCATAAGGGCAAGGGATGCTCCGCAGACAGTTGCCATAGAGGAAGAGCCGTTTGATTCAAGAATATCTGAAACCACCCTTATGGTATAAGGGAAGACCTCTTTTGAGGGTATTACAGGTCTTAAGGCTTTCTCTGCGAGTGCTCCGTGTCCTATTTCACGTCTTCCTGGACCCCGAAGCGGTTTTACCTCTCCCACACTGAACGGGGGAAAATTATAATGAAGCATGAATGCTTTATAAGACTCTCCTTCGAGGGCATCAATCTTTTGTTCGTCTTCTGCAGTGCCGAGTGTTGTGGCAACAAGCGCCTGTGTCTCGCCACGAACAAAAAGTGCTGAGCCATGCGCCCTCGGAAGTATCCCCACGGTGCTCGTTATGGGTCTTATTTCATCGGGTTTTCTTCCGTCAACTCTTACACCCTCATTCATTATCATATTTCTTACGAGGTTCTTTTCGACCTCGAAGAAGACATCAGCCACATCCTTGCTTATATCTCTTTCAGGGTCGGTGAAGTGATTTACGGCATCTTCAAGAATCAGATCAAGAGCTTCCTGTCTTCTGAGCTTACTCGGGATTTTAACTGCCTCTGCCACACGGTCAATGACATAATCTTTAATTTTCTTTTTTGTCTCCTCGTCAAGTTCGACAACAGTCAACTGCCGTTTTTCCTTTCCGACCATCTCCCGCAGTTGTTTCTGCAGGGCATTGATGCGCTTTATCTCCTGATGGGCGTGATCTATACCCTCAAGGAGAACAGATTCCGAGACCTCTCGTGCAGCCCCTTCCACCATCACAACTGCTTCATCCGTCCCTGCGACAATAAGCTCCATGTCGAGCTTTTCAGACACATTGAGGTCAGGGTTTATAATGAACTTTCCATCCTGCCAGCCTATCTTGACTGCAGAGACAGGCCCGTTGAATGGAATGTCGGAAATCACTAAAGCAGTGGATATGCCGATGATACCGAGCACATCTGCGACGTTTTCTTCCCCGTAGGAAAGCACAGAGACGATTCCCTGTGTTTCAGAATAGAATCCTTTTGGAAAAAGTGGTCTTATCGGACGGTCTATCAGCCTTGATGTTAAGACTTCTTTTTCAGAAGGCTTGCCTTCTCTTTTGAAAAAGCCTCCGGGGATTTTCCCGGCTGCATAGGCTTTTTCCTGATAATCAATTGTCAGAGGGAAAAAATCAAGGCCTTCTTTTATTTTTTTCTCTGCAACGACAGTCGCAATGACAACTGTATCTCCATATTTTATAACTGTGGAGCCATCCGACTGCCGGGCCATCTGCCCTGTTTCTATAGTGAGCTTACTTCCACTAACTTCGGTCTCTACTTTGGTCATCTACTTATCTTCTGAGTCCCAGCCTTTCGATTAATTTTTCGTACCTCTCTTTATTCGAGCTCTTCAAGTAGTCGAGGAGTTTTCTTCTCTGCCCCACAAGTTTAAGGAGGCCTCTGCGGGAATGGTGATCCTTCTTGTGGAACCTGAAATGCTCAGTGAGGTAGTTTATTCTGGCACTAAGCAGTGCTATCTGTACCTCAGGCGAACCAGTGTCTGTTTCATGAACTCTGTATTGGTCTATTATCGCCTGTTTGGTCTCCTTGCTAAGAGGCATTTATACACCACCTTTCTAAAAATTTCATTAACTAAGGTAATATTAAGCATATCATACCTGCGATAAAACTGTAAAGATAGGAGTGCAAAGCAGCGTCCAGCAACGGTTTATCCTTTTATCCGTTCAGGCAAAATGCGGCACAAAGCCGTAGCCTTCATAGATTTTCTGCGCTTTTTCTGATTTTATAAAATCTATAAAAGCAGCAGCGTTTTCCGGATTCGGCGCCTCCGACAGCTTTGCAATGAAATAATTGACCCTGTCGTGCTGGTCAAGTTCAGGGCCTACTTCCACGGCTTCAACTTTTAAGCCTTCTTTTTGGGCATTCACGACCTCTGTAGCCCAGACCGGACCAACATCAGCAGTGCCTTTTTTTATCCTCAACGGAGTCTCCCTGTGATGAACGACTGTAAGTATGGTAGTCCCTTCTGCTCTCTTTTCCTCCATTATTCTGTTTACGAGTTTTTCTCCCCCTGCCCTTGAATACATGTCCACTATATACTTTGTGATATCCTCCATACTGCCGGGCTGAGATACCCTTATGTCATCCCTGCCGAGGTCAACAACGTTTTTAATCCCTTTAGGGTTTCCTTCAGACACCATAAGGACAATCCTGTTATGCAGATACACGGAATACTCTGAAATAAGCGCCTGTTGCATCAGCTCTTTCATTGCATCCTCTGTCACGGATGTATAGACATCCGGTCTTCCTGTCAGCACTTTGTCTCCGAACACTGCTCCGCCTGCCAATATCTGTCTAAGCTCAAGTCCGGGAGGCAGGGTTTCATAGAATATCTTTTTAATGTGAGGGTTTTGACTCCTGAACTCCCCAAGCAGTTCTTCCATCACCATAAACTGATTGCCTGCCATAAAGAGGATTAAATCAGCATCGTTCATGAACTCAAAATTATGTATATCATCAGCCCTCGTAGAGGGAATCTCAGGAAGTTTTGCCTCAGTTTTCATAATAACCCCCTTTGATTGCTAAAATTTCCAATATTGATTATACACCAAAAGCCTACACCCTCCCTTTTTGTTTTTCCAACAGATATTGTTATACTTATTATTGGTTGTAATCATTGTTTTATCCTTATATAAAATCACAGTAAGCACTTAATCAACCCGGAATATTTAATAAGGGGAGGAAACTTGTCTGAGGCTTTACCTCTAAGAAAAGAATTAAAGGAAAAATTCCTGCAGGAATTTACTCCTTCTGAGAAAATCTTTTTTCTTAAAAAAGCCAGAGAGGCAATCTTTCACAAAGGGTATCAGGCCTCTGAAGACCTGTTTCATTACTGCTATTTTCTTACAATGAGAGAGCGTCTTCGCGGCATTAGCACACAGGGTGCTGAAGGATACCTCAGGTTTCTCCTGGTAGAAGGCATGAAAGACGTAGAAGAGGCTGTAAAACTCTACGAAGAGAAATTGGAGGCTAAAAAACAGCCTAAAATAAATGAGTCAGGCAGCAAATTTATAGAATATTTTTCAGAATGAAACAGATACCTGTCCGGGCGCTTCCTCTGAAAATCAAGCGCCCCCTGCAGGGCTCGAACCTGCGACACCAGGTTTAGGAAACCTGTGCTCTATCCTACTGAGCTAAGGGGGCAGTCAGGGATGAAATATAAAAATTATGATACCATTTTTCCATATCCCAGTCCAGTGTTGAAAAAACACTTTGAATAATGTTTTAATCGAAAATCCTATGTCAGAGCCAACTCCTTTAATGAAACAATATCAGGGCATCAAGGAAAAATACCGGGATGCCATTGTCCTTTTCAGACTCGGGGATTTCTACGAGATGTTTGGAGAGGACGCAAAGGTAGCATCCAAGATACTACAGATAGCCCTGACGACAAGAGACAAAGGCAAGGAACAGCCTGTTCCCATGTGCGGCATACCTTATTTTGCCTCAGAAACATACATAGCAAAACTCATAAAGGCAGGGCACAAGGTCGCCATCTGCGAGCAGGTGGAAGACCCGAAAGAGGCAAAAGGTATCGTAAAAAGGGAAGTAGTCAAGGTAATAACCCCGGGCACACATTTCCCTGAGCACCCAAAAGAAAACAACTATATCCTGAGCTTTATGCCTCAGGGGAAAAAACACGGCATAGCAATTGCCGACGTCTCCACAGGAGAGTTCATAGTCTATGAGACATCAAAACCACTTGAGGATGAAATCTCAAGATACGAACCTACTGAGATAGTAATACCTGAAAGCCTCAAAGACGACATACATTACACCGAGGTGCTTAAAAACTTTTATGTCTCACCTGTAGAGGACTGGGCTTATGATTATGCAGAAGCCTACAAGGCTTTACTCAGGCATTTCAAGGTTTCTTCTCTTGAGGGCTACGGTTGCGAGGGAATGACAGCAGCCATATCCTCTGCAGGAGCACTTATAACTTATCTTGAGGAGACACAGAAAGACAACCTCAGGTTCAGAAAAATCTCGCCTTATAACCAGAGTTCATATATGTTTTTGGATGCCTCTACACAGAGAAACCTCGAACTCATTCGTAATCTAAAGGACGGCTCTACTGAGGGAAGCCTGCTCTGGGCGCTGGATGAAACCCTCACACCCATGGGGGGCAGATACCTGAGAAATTCAATTCTCAGACCCCTCGTTGATATAGAAGAGATAAGAAAAAGACAGCAGGCTGTCAAATACCTTGTAGAAGACTATGAACTCACTGATACACTCAGAATCAACCTCAGAAGAATACAGGACATCGAAAGGCTTGCACAGAAGGTTGCCACAGGCAGTGCAAATGCACGGGATATGATTGCCATAAAAAACTCCCTTCTGCATCTGCCTCAGATAAAATCAGCTCTTGCTAAGGCTCAGGAAAGCCATCTGAATTCCATTGGAAAATCCATACCCGAACTCTCACACATTGCAGAATTAATAGAAAAAGGCATCGTCGAGCATCCGCCTATGGCTGTCAAAGACGGTGGGATTATAAAGACCGGATATAACAAAGACATTGATGAACTCAGAGCCATATCCGTAAACACAAAGGACTACATCGCCGCACTTGAAGCAGAGGAAAAACAGAAGACAGGAATCAATTCACTTAAGATTGGCTACAACAAGGTATTCGGCTATTACATAGAGGTAACCAAGGCGAATCTTCATCAAGTGCCTGACAGATATATAAGAAAACAAACCCTTGTCGGCGGTGAAAGATTCATAACGCCTGAACTTAAGGAATACGAATCAAAGGTGCTCGGTGCAGAAGAAAAGTTAAAAGCCCTTGAATACGAAGTCTTTGGAAAGATATTGAGCACGGTCAGAGAAAGTGTTCCGGAGCTTATGGATGCATCAGAGTATCTTGCACAGGTGGATTTTCTGCTGTCCCTTGCTATCGTTGCAAAAAGGCATAACTATGCAATGCCCCGCATAACCGACGATACGACTATCAATATTACCAACGGAAGACACCCTGTGCTTGAGAGGCTTCCACTGTCTGAGAGATTCATTCCAAATGACACCTATATGGACGGGGAAACCAGGCGGCTTTTAATAATAACCGGACCCAATATGGCAGGGAAATCCACATACATGAGGCAGGTAGCACTTATAATCCTTATGGCGCAGATAGGTGGATTTGTTCCGGCGGATGATGCAGTCATAGGTATAGTGGACAGAATATTTACACGGATTGGAGCCTCTGACTTCCTGACCAAAGGGCAGAGCACGTTCATGGTGGAGATGATAGAAACCGCCAATATACTGAACAATGCCTCGGACAGAAGTCTTATCCTTCTTGATGAAGTCGGCAGGGGCACAAGCACATTCGACGGAATAAGCATAGCATGGGCAACTGCCGAATATATCAGCAAATACATAAAGGCAAGAACATTGTTTGCAACGCATTACAACGAACTCACAGACCTTGCACATACATTAGAGGGCGCAAAAAACTGCAACATTGCAGTAAAAGAATGGGGCGATGAGATAATATTCTTACGTAAAATAGAAGACGGACCTGCAGACAAAAGCTACGGCATTCAGGTGGCAAGACTTGCAGGTCTTCCCGACGAGGTCATAACAAAGGCAAAGGATGTCCTGAGAGGGCTTGAAAAACAGCATGCAGGGGAACCTGCATCTTCAAAAAAATTCAAACAGCTCGACCTCTTTTCAGCAGGACACGATGTCCTGCTGAAGGAACTCTCAGCGATTGACCCTGACAGCCTTACACCGGAAGAAGCTATCGCCAAACTGAAAGAGCTTAAAAACAAATCACAAATGCTTTCTTGACAAAAAAATAAACCTGTGATATGAAATTCTAACCTGGATAAGATTTTTGAGTTGATTAATACGGATTTGTTGGTATACTAACAATGAAATAAATTCTACAAAGGAGGAAGCAATGAATCCTGAAGACCTGAAATATCATAAGGAACACACTTGGGTTAAGGTATCTGGCAAAAAAGCCACCATTGGTATAACCGATTATGCACAGGAAGCCCTCGGTGACATAGTCTATATCGACCTTCCTGAGGTGGATACCATTGCAGAGGCGAACACCGAGATATCCGAGATAGAATCCACAAAGGCGACCTCTCCGGTAATATCACCCGTAAGCGGCACGATAGTAGAAGTCAATGAAGAGCTGTCTGACTCACCTGAGATAATCAACGAAGACCCCTATGGAAAAGGCTGGATAGCCGTGGTGGAGCTCTCAGACGAATCAGAACTGGACGAACTCATGGATGCCTCTGACTATGAGAAATACATCGAAGAGGAGGCAAAATGAGGCTTGCTGTCATTGGTGCAGGACCCGGTGGTTACGTAGCTGCACTTAAGGCAGCGCAGATGGGTGCTGAAGTCACGGTGATAGAGAACATAGAGGTCGGAGGCACATGTCTTAACCGAGGGTGCATACCCACAAAGGCACTTCTGGCGTCAGCCGAAACATTTGCCAAAACAAAAGAACTCAAAAACTTTGGTATAGAACTGCAGGGTTCGGTCATACCGAACCTTCAGAAGATGGTAGAAAGAAAAAACAAGGTCGTTGGTATTCAGATAAAGGGAATAAGAGGACTTTTCAAGAGCTGGGGGGTTAATCTCGTTGAAGGCAAAGGGGTTCTGCTCAATCCAAATAAAATCGAGGTGGAAAAGAAAGACGGAACAAAGGATGTCGTAGAGGCAGACAAAATCATTATTGCAACTGGTTCAAGACCTGCACAGATTCCAACCTTCCCTTTTGACGGAAAAAACATACTTTCAAGCGATGACGCACTGAACATAACCGAAATTCCCAAAAGCCTGATAATCGTAGGGGCAGGAGTAATCGGTTGTGAGTTTGCATGCATATTCAGGGAACTTGGCACAGAAGTAACAATGGTGGAGATGCTTCCAAGGGCAGTCTCTACTGAAGACACTGAAATCTCCGAGCTTCTTGCAAAAGAGTTTAAGAAAAAGAAGATAAAACTTCTTACCGGAGTAGGTGTGGAAAAAGTCACAAGTGCTGAAGACGGCATTCATGCCACTCTCTCAGACGGCAAGGAGCTTGTCGCCGAGAAGATACTTGTCTCCATAGGCAGGGCATTGAACAGCGAAGGCATCGGCCTTGAAACCGTAGGGGTAAAGAAAGGGGCAAGAGGCGAGATACTCGTGGACGAGAAAATGCAGACCAACATTGAAGGCATATATGCAGTCGGAGACGTAACAGGCGGAATGCTTCTTGCGCACGTCGCATCGAAAGAAGGCATAGTGGCAGCACAGAACGCATGCGGAAAAGAGACAAAAATAGATTATTCAACAGTCCCTGCAGCTATATTCACATCTCCTGAGATTGCGTCCGTTGGACTTAGAGAGTTCCAGGCAGAGGAAAAAGGCATAAAAGTAAAGACAGGACATTTTCAGTTCCGGGCACTTGGAAAAGCCCATGCAATGGGTGAAATCTCCGGCTTCATAAAAATAGTTGCAGAGTCCGACACAGACAGAATTGTGGGCGCTCATATCATCGGCCCTCACGCTTCAGACCTTATACATGAAGCCGCACTGGCCATAAAGGCAGGACTTAAAGTCAAAGACCTTGCAGATACCATACATGCTCATCCGACTCTCTCTGAGGGATTGATGGAGGCAGCAGAAGACGTCCACGGCGAAGCCATCCACGTGCCAAAAAAATAAAAAATGCCAAAAGAAAAAACATCTGAAGACTGGGTCCGCGACTCAAAAAAAAACAACATAACGCTGTTTTCCGAACTCGATGTGCTTCTCAGGGCTCTGGACAGGTTCTTCAGCCTGGACGACCTCCTGGCTGCCAAAGTCCCTCCAAGCAACAAAAACTTCTACGGAGAGCTTAACGTTGTAGAAAACGGCATATTAAGAGTCCTGAGCATACTGGAGATCGTGATCCCGGAAAGCAAAAAAAACGCATTCTGGTTTCAAAAGTTCGCAGAGACTAAGTTCCTTACCGGCAGAAAAAGAGACCTCTTCATAGAGGAAATGTATAAACAGGATACACCGGAGAAAAGTCTCTATCTCCTTTACGATTCGTTTATAAACCTCAAAACCATAGTTGCCGACCTCTTAAAAAACAACACCATTCAATACCTGAGTTTTAAAAACATAGGACATATGATAAGCAAACAGATACGGGAAAACTTGTTTTTCAACCCGTACAGGCACGACATTGACCCTGAACTGGACTTCATCGACAACAAGGAAATCACAGAGATAGTAAAACAAATAAAAGACAGAGACATAAAAAAAATAATATCTGTAATATTTCTCCAGTTGTTCAGGTTTCTCAGGTATATGAAACATATAAACCATACAACCCAGCGGTATGTTGCGCTTCATCCGGCTCTGCTCATACTTATGCTTCTTTACTCAGAGATAACATTGTTCCGGTCTTATATAGAAAAGGTTTCAGGAAAGATAAAAGACCAGAATCTGGTAATGCTGCTTCAGAGTCTGTCGTACCAGTTCTCGATGGAAACAAAGAGGGTGTTTTTTCAGGAACTTAAAGACATATTCGAGAAGAAATCCCCAAGGCAACTCAGGGGCAGAATAGAGAACAGCCACGGCATACTGAAAAACCTGACGGAGCAGGCAATCATCCAGCTTGCCCAGTTCTGGAAGCCGGAACTTACAGGTGAAGAGGTCTTTGAGATATTTATTACAAAAACAGGACAATCCTTAAAGCTCAGGGAAGACATATTCGTGCTTCACGAGCTTCTGGCACTGGTTGAAAAAAATGCACAGTCACCTAAAAAAAGGCTGGATACGCTTAATTCTCTCAGAAACTTCATGGAATATTTCGAAAGCTTTACATTCAGGCTTTTAAGATACGACGACTATGAGGAGTTTTCAGCATTCTTTGAAGATATAAAGGCATTCGATATTGAACAGGACGACTTCGATAAATTTCTCCAGAAGTGTCAGCACTTCAGGATATTTCTTGATACAACGCTCAGACAGATTGCAAACAGGGCTGAACTTAAAGACAAGCCTCTGGACACCAAAAAAATAGAAAATGTTATAAAGCAATATCTGTCGAATACATAACAACAAGGAGGTCGCATGGGAGAGATTATATCTGTTCATGCAAGAGAGATACTTGATTCAAGAGGCAATCCTACGGTAGCAGTGGAAGTCATGCTTGAAAGCGGTGCTGTCGGGAAAGCCGCTGTGCCTTCAGGCGCTTCAACTGGACAGCGGGAGGCACTTGAACTCAGAGATAAGGACAAGAGATTCCACGGCAAAGGCGTCAGAAACGCAGTGAAAAACGTCAACCAGAAGATAGCGCCGAAATTAAAAGGCATTGAATCAACAGAGCAAGTTTACATAGACAATCTTCTTATAGAGCTTGACGGCACTGAAAACAAAAGCAGGCTTGGGGCAAATGCAATACTCGGTGTATCGCTTGCAGTATGCAAGGCTTCGGCTGAAGAACGCGGACTGCCGCTTTACAGATACATCGGAGGCTCAAACGCCAAAGTCCTGCCAGTGCCCATGATGAACATCCTAAACGGCGGCGCTCACGCAGACAATAACCTCGACATACAGGAATTCATGATAATGCCTGTAAACTTCAAGAGCTTTGCAGAAGCACTCAGAGCCGGCTCTGAGATATTCCACACCCTAAAAGGCATTCTTAAGAAAAGAGGACTTAGCACCGCAGTCGGTGATGAAGGAGGATTCGCCCCTGACCTGAAAAGCAATGAAGAGGCAATATCCCTCATCATCGAGGCGATAAAAAGCTCCGGCTACAAGCCCGGAAAAGACATCTATATTGCTCTTGACGTGGCAGCCTCAGAGTTCTACAAAAACGGACGTTACAGTTTCGAATCGAAGAAACTGTCATCAAAAGAAATGATTACCTACTACGAAAAACTCGTAAGCAAGCATCCGATACTGTCCATCGAGGACGGCATGTCTGAAAACGACTGGAGCGGCTGGAAGGCTCTTACAGAAAAGCTCGGCAAAAAGGTTCAGCTCGTAGGTGATGACGTATTCGTTACGAACACAAAAATCCTTGAGAAAGGAATCAAAAAGGGCATTGCCAATTCCATACTCATCAAGCTCAATCAGATAGGAACACTGACAGAAACCCTTGAGGCTATAGAGATGGCGTCAAGAGCCGGCTACACGGCAGTCGTATCGCACCGCTCAGGCGAAACAGAGGATACGACAATCGCAGACCTCACAGTAGCATGCAACACAGGATTCATCAAAACAGGCTCGCTGGCAAGGAGCGAAAGAATCGCCAAATACAACAGGCTCCTTGAGATAGAAGAAGAACTCGGAAAAGCAGCTGTATACAAAGGACTTGAGTCGATGTATAATATAGCCTGAAAATGTATTCGAACAACCTCCTGAGAAAACAGGTAAGCGCTGAGGTCAAAAGAAGGCGATATATCATATACACACTGCTGTTGCTGAGCCTTCTGTATATCATAATAAATCTCGTCTTCAGCGACATGGGGTTGATGAGATACATGGAACTAAGACAGAAGAAGATTGCACTTGAAAGGGAAATCAGCGATATCCAGAGAGAAAACGAAAGGCTGAAAGCAACTATTAAAGCTTACAAGGAAAACGATTTCTATACAGAAAAACACGCCAGAGAAGAGTTCGGCCTGGCAAGACCTGACGAATATATCTTTCTTTACGAGAAATAAAAAATCAGGCTACCTGTTTTTCGCCTTCAGTTGACCGCAGGCAGCAAGGATGTCCTGCCCCTTGCTCTTTCTTATCAGCGCTGTGACTCCTGCATCAAGAAGAACTTTTTGAAAATCAAGTATCTTTTTCTCAGGAGGTTTCTTAAATTCACAGCCTTCAAATTCATTAAGCGGTATTAAATTCACTTTTGAAGGGATTGTCTTTATTAGAGAAGCAAGTCTTTTGGCATCTGCCCTTGTATCGTTCAGCCCGTCTACAAGCACATATTCAAATGTTATCCTTCTTCTCTTTGGAAGCGGGAACTTCCTGCATGCATCCATCAGCATCTTTATGGGATATTTTTTGTTAATGGGCATTATGAAATCCCTTACATCATCCGTAGTTGCGTTAAGAGAAACGGCAAGGTTGACCACTGGCGCTTTCTGAGGCAGCTCAAGCATTTCTTTGACAAGTCCTGAGGTCGAGACCGTTATCTTTCTATTTGAAATATGCAAGAGTCCTGTCATCATCGAAAGAGCTGCAGTCACCTCGGCAAAGTTTTTAAGAGGCTCGCCCATTCCCATAAGCACGATGTTTGTTATGCGTGCAGGAAGAATCAGTCTGCCTACGGTTATAATCTGGTCAACGATTTCATATGCCTTGAGATTGCGTTTAAACCCGGTTTTTCCGGTCAGGCAAAACCTGCAGTTCATTGCACAGCCGACCTGTGTTGAAACACACAGGGTAAGACGTTTTCCATCGGGTATAAGAACGCTCTCTATTGACTGCCCGTCCTCAAGCTCAAACAGAAACTTCTCTGTTCCATCCGAAGACGCCAGCCTGTCAAGAACCTTAAGTTCACTGATGTAAGCCTTTTCGCCAAGCATCGCCCTGAGGGGCTTGGAAAACTCTGTAATCTCCTCTATGGTTCTTGCCCTTTTGTCGTATATCCAGTGCACAAGCTGTGAAGTCCTGTATTTCGGGAGACCAAGCCCGCTCAGAAACGACCCTAACTCTTCAACACTCAATGCCTTGAGATTTATCTTCCGCATAATTAAATTATAACTTTTGCAGGGGAAAAGTTTCCTTGCGGGCTGTAGCAAAACTCCTGCGAGGTATGAGATAATTAGTGATTATGACGAGGTTATTTAAGAGTCTTTTACTGCTGGCTTTTTTATTTGGAGTTCAGACATTCTCCTCTGCCGGGGTGATAGACAAAGTCGTAGCCTTTATTGACGATGAGGCTATTACATTAAGTGAACTCGATTCAACCTATGCCGAGGTTGCAAAAATAAAGCCTGACATAACCAGGCAGGAAGTCCTGAACACCATGATTAACAGATTTCTTCTTCTGCGGGAAGCCAAAAGGTTAAGGCTTGAGGCTCCTGACGACGACACCCTGCTTAATGAATACATAGACCTTAAGGTCAAGGCTTTCATAAAGATAAGTGAAAAGGACATAAAGGAATTCTACGACAACAACAGGGATGAATTCGGCAGTGTGCAGTTTAATCAGGTAAAAGATAAAATTGAGACCTACCTCAGGGAAAAAGAAGTCAATAACAGACTAAAACAGCACATCGAGGAACTGAAGAAAAAGGCATACATCAAGATTCTCCCGGAATAAAAAGGTTAAAAAGCGTGTCCTATGCTGAAGTGTATCTCGCCTTTGCTTTCGCCTGGTCTCCTGTCGAGTTTTTGTCCGTAGTCTATTCTTATTGGACCGACAGGTGTGCTGTATCTGATGCCCAACCCTGCAGTGTATCTAAGGTCATCAGGGTCTATATCCTCTGTCTTTATCCAGACATTGCCGGCATCAAGGAAGGTGACAACTCTCCAGCTTCCGGCAACACGCCATCTGAGTTCAAGATTTCCAAGCAAAAACGCATTACCGCCTGTAGGAGTATTGCGCGTTAACGGACCAAGAGTGTCTTGTTCAAATCCTCTTACTGTATTTCTTCCGCCGAGGAAGAATCTTTCAACAAGCGGAAGCTCTTCTGTATCACGGAGACCTTCTGCTGCCCCACCCCTTAACGACACTGCAAAAACAAGCCATTTGGCTAACCTCTGGTAGCCACTGCCCTGAACTATTACCTTTACAAAGTCTGTCTCTGAAAAAAGTAAAGATGTTGCCACTTTAACAGACATACCGACAAGCACGCCTCTTTGAGGGTCAAACGGATTATCCCTTGTATCATATGCAATCGCCGGTCTTATACTGCTTATGGCAAGTGTGCCTGAATCCTCCTTGGAAAGAATCACGTCAGGCTGCACATCAAATGTCTTTGCCAGTGAAAACTCGTAATATACATCGAACTTTGTCCTTTCGCTTAATCTCTTCTCAATGCCAGTGCTTGCAGCATATTTTTTGACCCTGTATCTTATTTCACCTGTATCTATGTTTCTTTCCTTTCTTTCTTCCCTCATGAGAAACACTCTCATAGGAACCGGTCTGTCGAGAAACCAGGGCTCCTTGTAATTCAATATGTACCGTCTTGACATAGAATTTAACTCTGTTCTGAAAGACATATGCCTGTTCATTCCGAAAAGATTTTTGTAACTTATGTCAATAAAACTTCTAAACCTTTCATATTCTCCATAGCCGAAACCAAACTCGACAGCCCCTGCCTTGCCCTCTTCAACATCCACGAGGGCATCTACGGTATCGTCATATCTGTCAAGTGTTTTCACGTCAACATCTGTAAACAAGCCGAGCTTATAGAGTTTTTGTCTTGTGGTCATCAGCAGTGTATTGTTAAGGGGCATACCCTCCCTGTATGCAAATTCTCTTTTGATGACCTTAAGCTTTGTTGCAGTGTTTCCTCTTACTATTGTCTTACCGAAGAACAGTCTTGGACCTTCATCTATCTTAAAAACAACGTGCACATTCTTGCCGTTAAACTCTCTAGTTACGTCTACCCTGCAGTTATAAAACCCGTAGCTTCTGTAAAAGGCAAGGACTCTGCGTCTTGCATCTGAGATGTCAACTTCATTGTAAGGCGCACCCACATCCATTCCTATTGCATCCAAGACGTCCTGTTCTGAAACGGATTTAACCCCTTCCACGCCAATGCTGGTAATCTCAAATTTCTCACCTTCTGTTACGTGTATGTTTACCTTTGCCCACGAGCCGATTATGCTTACCTCTGGTTCATCCACTGAAACATCAAGATATCCAAGGGCAATGTAAAACTCTTTAATGGTTTCCACATCAGGCTCTAGAAGGTCAGGATTAAATGCTGCTTTTTCCTCCAGGGACATTATCTTTTTGAGATTAGTCTCGGGAATTGTTATGCCAGAGAACTTTATGCTCTCAACCATTATTTTTTCGCCTTCGAAGATGTAAAAATTAAGCCTGACCTCATCATCTTTCTGGCTTATAACCGGCGCCACCTGAACAAAAGGGTAGCCTGCAGCATGGTAAAGGGCGATTATCTTGGAGACAGCCTCGTCTATCAGGTCGTCTCTTACATCCCCTGCTTCAAAAAACGGCATAACACGACGGAGTTTTTTGGAGCTTATAAACTCGTTGCCTTTGATTTTTATAAAAAGCCTTTTGCCGGGGTTAACCCCCAGATGAAGCTCACCGTCTTTGAATGTATAGGGTCCTACTATCGGATCAAGATAGCCTCGCTTTAAATAATACTTTCTGATTCTTTCCATGTCTTTTCTCAGCTTGAACTGGTCGTATATATCGCCTTCTTCAAGGCGCATCAACACTCCTACTTCCTGCTGCGGGCGGCCAAACACTCTAATCCGTTTAACAATAACAGGCTCACCCTCGTCAATGTTTAAGATGACTTTCACCCTGTAGGGTCTTTTTGTCTTGTGTACCTCAATGGTAACGTCTGCTGAAGGAAAGCCTTTCTCTCCGACAGCCTGCAGTAATCTGTCTTTTATCTCGTCAAGAAGGTCGTATCTTATTATGCTGTCTTCTTTTAAATCGAGGTGTTGTTTCAAGAACTTTTTGGATAAACGTTTATTGCCCTTTATTTTAATCTTCTCTATTACATCTCTTTCTCTTACTCTGACCTTTATAACTCCTGCTTTTGGGTCATCGGTCTCTACAGATATATCCTCGAATACGCCTTTCAGGAACGCTCTTTTTATCCCTCTTTTCAGTGAACCCGGCTTGAGTATGCTGCCTGGTCTTATGTCAAGGAGATAAAGAAGCTCTTCCTTGTCTATGGAGTAAAGACCATCGACATGCACTTCCCTGACTAAAATCTCCGATGCCCTGACATCAACATACGAAAAGAAAAAAGCCACAATCAGAAACAGGAGGACTTTATACCATGATGCACGATTTTGTATGTGTCTCATTTTTCTCATTTGAACTGGAATCTGAACTTGATATCACCTCCTATGCTTCCCCGCTCATCTCTTACACCAAGAAGCGAGATATTTCTTCCGAGAAGATATTCCAGTCTGATTTCCTGTTCCTCGGTTGTGCCTACGGCTGTAGAATATGTAACGAACAATTTTTCTCCCATGAGCACTTTAGATACATTAATTCGAGGGGTAACTGTCCCTGTTGATTTGGAGACATAAGGGCCTATCTGAACTCTGCTGAGTCCTGTTATGTCCTTGAGCCTTTCCTCCACGATATCCTGAAATTTTCCAGTCAGGAACGAAGTTGCCTCTGCAGCGCCTATACCGCCTTCAAGCCCTCTGAGGCTTTCGCCGAACTCACCGACAGTAAGCAATCCGAGGATTTCGACCTCATCAAGAGGGGGATCTGAAGTAAGCGTCAAGTCGAACTGTTCCATCCTGCCTTCAAGCTTCAGCAGTATATGGTATCCCTTAACCGAAGTCTCGGCCAGTATCTCCAACACAGGCCTGCCTGGCATGCCTGTGTAGTCTGCTATTGCATTTAATATCCGAAATTCGTTATTCCTGAAATACACTTTGCCTTCCTTGGACTCTATCCTGCCGAAAAGCTCAGGAGTGCCAATAGTGCCTCTGAGGGTCAGATCTATAATCAAGGGTGCCCTTGCTATATTGTTGTCGATTATAATGTTTTCAGTGCCGTAGATTTTCACGTTCAAGCTTACTTTGTCAGCCCAGTCTTTTTTCCTTTTTATCCTTTCCTTCCGTTTAGCCTTTTTAGCCTTAAGAAGCCATGTCTTCCATTCGAGTCTTTCTCTGTATTTCGCCCTGTTTATTTTCACCTCTCCGGTAATAGCCTGTGATTCAGGAGAGCCTTTAACCAGGATATTTCCTCCGAAATTTACGACGAACCCTCTTGACACAGAAGTCGTAACATCACTTATCAGCGTGTCAAGATAAAACCTTTCCACACCAAGTCCTTTAAGGTAAGCGACGCCTGTAATCTCTATATCTCCGCCTCCGAGCCTTGCGCTGATACGCTCAATAACGGCTTTGTCCTCATCAACATAGATATACCCGTTTATAGAAGTAAAACGCTGGGGAATATTCTTGAGCCCGAACGACGCATTTGAAATGCTAAACCCGCCGTTGATGACCGGCTTGCTCCATTCCCCCTGAATAGAGAAGACAAAATTTGCATCTCCCCTGAGAACATCTATTCTCTTGGAAAATCCTTTCAGTGGTGAAAGAGACGTATTGCCTTCAACAACAATATTATAAAGAGTGTTAAACTCAAGGTCGCCGCTTAAGCTGAAATACGCACTTCCGCTTCTCATTTTAAATCTCGAGAAAAAGAGTTTTTTGTCATCAAGAGAAATCTCTATATCTGAATCATTGGAAAATCCCTGTCCATATAAAGTCATATTCACTCTGTCAATGGTTGCCGATGCCTCCAAATGACTTTTATTACCTGACAATAAAGCTATTCCTTCCATGCTAAGCATCATATCTTCAGGCACTTCTTCAAGCAGCGAACTTATCAGAAAATCATATCTGCCATGTCCCAGCGAGAGTTTTGCACTCCACGGAATATCACCTGTAAGATGTGCTTTTCCTTCAAGAGTTGTCTTCCCATTTAACAACCCTGCCTTAAATAAAACATCTCTGCCCTTAATCGAGATATTCAGTGTTCCGTCACCTATATAGCTGCCATTAAACTCTCCTTTAGAAAGCGTTGCAGATGCTTTAATATCAGGGGTCTTAAAAGTTCCCTTTCCTTCTGCTTCAAGAGCCATCATATAGTTTATCGGTATGTTGGCTGGAATAATGTCTTTAAGAAACAGCTGCTCTGAAGATGCCTTAAAATAAAAATCCCCTTTCCTCGATGCACTGCCCTCGAAGTAAAGGGAAGAATTCCTGTTTTTTAAAACTGCATCTTTTACCACAAAATTCTTATAGTCGTAGGAAAACATAAACGAGGTGGATGATACAGGAATCCCGTAAATCTCAATATCCACTGCAGAAGCAGAGCCGGAATAAACAGGATGCAAGCCATTGCCTGTTATGTCCACCTGAGAATCAAGGCGTCCCTCAACAGGAAACTTAATGCCAAAGACATTCAAAAGTCCTCTAACATCTGCTTTTTCCAAAGATACAGTAAGGTTATAGACCGGTTTTTTGAGATTGAATATCCGCACGGCATGCGGAAACTTTATGATTCCCTCTGCCTTGTGTCTTGTATGTTCTGTCTCGGCTTTAAGGTTTTTTATACGCAGGAGATTTTTTCTGTAGGAAATCTCACCCTCTACATCCCCGATAAGATAATCCTTCAAAGACGCTCTGGATACCTTAACTGCTCCTTCTATCAGAGGGTTATTGATCTTGCCTGTTACACTGCCTTCAAACCTACCGCTACCGGTCAGTTTTCTGAAATAAGGGGACATGAGGTCTCTAACGTCATCAGTAACAAGACTGCCATGAAAATCTATCGTCTTTGACGGGATATCAACATAGCCGTTAAACACGGAGCGGGAAGCATTGGTCTTAATCTCACCGTTAGAGATATAAACTATTTTGTTCTCTGCCCTGAAATCCCCTTTTATCTGCTTAATCCTTCCGAGCGGGTTATTAAAACCTTTCAGAGCTTTATACACGACCCAGCCTTCAGGGTTGAATTTCATGCCGGATGCAAAAAGCTCGCCTCTTACTTTGCCGTATGGGATTTTCACTTTTTTAATCTTTATAAGTTTCAGTGCCTCTGGGCTGTCAATATCAGAGAAGCTGACGCTCAGGGTATAAGGTTTAGCTTTTGGCACTTTAATAGAGGCTTCAAGCGTGGCGCTTCCTCCGTAGAGTTTGCCTTTCCCGTTCTTAAAGCTCATTATTCCATCTTCGTATATCACTTCGCATACAAGTTCATCCACCTTGATTCTGAAAAGGTTGCCGTTTTTAAGTCTTGCATCTGCGCTTCCCTTAAGAGCAGAGACATTGCCCTTAAGCCTGCCGTTGAAACTTATCCACCCTTCAAGAGGGTTTTTGGTTTTTGCCTTGACAAGTTCCATTAAAGTCTGAAGATAAAACTCTCCGCTGACTTCTATGTCCAGAAAAGGGTCTCTAATATTTTCAAACTTTACTGTTCCTTTGGCATGTACTGTGCCCTCACCTTCTTTTTTAAGCGAGAACATCTTTTTCAAGGAACTGACAAGCAAAGTTAAATCCACATGAAAATCGCCCTTGCCTCTTTTAGAGTAAAGACCGCTTGCCTGAACGCTTGACCCCTCGGATTTCAAATCAAGACTTCGGAACTCTACAGCATCCTTACTGACAATGGCATCACCTTTTAAACTGCTTCTAATCACCGGCAGGTCCTTTATAGCCAGAGCAAGCTCTGCTACGGAGAAACTCACCTCAGGTTGTTTTCTTACAATTACTTCTGCATTAATTTCTCTTGCGGTAATGATTGAATTGTATTTCTCATCGTAATAAGAAAGTTCTCCGTCTGCCACTGTAATGGCTTTTACGCGGACATTGACAATCTTTTTCTTACCTGTTCTGTACTTTTTGATATTTTCGAGTATTTCGCTGGTTTGCGCTCTATCTGTCCATAACTGGGGTGTTTTCAATACAATCCGCTTTATATCCACATGCCTTTTAAAAATGCCTGAAAGCCCAATATATACTTTTGCCTTATCGGCTGCAAAGACCCTGTTGCCGTCCTTATCGAATGCCTTAATGCCTCTTGCCTCCAGAAACAGCGGCAGGAGGTTTACATAAATTCTCTGTGCTATCACCTGGCGGTCTGTTGCAGCACTGAGTTCTGAAAGGATAACTTTTTTAAGCAAATTTGATATGTAAGGTCCGCGGAGGGTAAAGAACACCGTTGCTACTACAACCACGATGACTAAACCAGCTATAATCTTTTTTTTTGAAGCCTTTGAAAGGCCCATACAGCGAAGACCCTTTTTAAAAGTTTTGTCTTATAGTATACATAAAGGGAAGCGCTTATGCCCTACTCGTATCTCAAGGCGACAATAGGGTCATAATGAGCGGCTTTCCTTGCAGGATAGACACCGAAGAATACTCCGACTGCAACTGAAAACAAAAACGCAACAGCAACAGACCACCATGCAAGATGGGTGGGTAGAAAATCAATGAAATAGGGGATGCCGACAGAAAGGACACTTCCGAATATAATACCGAAAGTGCCGCCTATAAGACTCAATGTCACAGCCTCTACAAGAAACTGCATAAGTATATCCACATTTTTTGCTCCAAGAGCCTTTCTTATGCCGATTTCCCTTGTGCGCTCCCTAACTGAAACAAGCATTATATTCATTATCCCTATACCGCCGACCAGGAGAGATATGGCTGCAATTCCGGCAAGCACAGCAGTCATTATGTTCAGTATCTTGCCCATAACGGCAAGCATCTCATCCTGACTGAGTATCGTAAAGTCCTCCTTTCCGGCATGCCTTTTTATGAGTATTCTTTTGATATCCTCCTTTGCCTTGTCTATGAGTTCAGCATCTCTGACTTTCACTGTAATATTGAAAAGCCAGTCTGTATCGAACAGTTCTTTTGCAGCTGTAACCGGCACGAAAACGACATCATCTATATCAAACCCCAGAGCAACACCTTTAGGTGCCATAACACCCACCACCCTGTATTTTGCATCTCCTATCGTGACCTTTGCACCAAGGGGGTTTAAATCTCCGAGTATTTCCTTCTTTACTGTTCTTCCGAGTACGCATACCCGTCTGTCCCCTTCGATATCAGACTGGGAAAGTGGTCTGCCGACCGCTATTTTAAGGTTTCTCACATCAAAATACGTTTCTGAGACACCGACTATGTATGTATCCCTGCTCTTTGCACCGTGTTTTATCCATGAAGTGCCAACTATCACAGGCACGGCATGAAGCACGCTGCCTGAGCGCTTCTCTATCAGAACGGCATCCTCATAGGTAAGTTTTCTTACAGCAGATGTCCCCATGTGCATACCGCCTTCTTTTGCTGTCTTTCCCGGCACTACTACAAGTATGTTCGAGCCCAGCTCTCCAAGTTCTTTCTTGATATAACGTCTTGCGCCCTCTCCTATTGAGACCAGAAGAATAACAGCCGATACACCAATAATCACCCCCAACATCGTAAGGATAGACCTCACTTTGTTTGTAAAAAGCGAGTCTTTTGCTATTCTTACAGTCTCAATAACGTCCATGGAAACAGACCCCGTCTTTTATGGTAACCACTCTGCGCGCCTTCTCTGCAATATGGCTCTCATGCGTGACCATTATGATAGTAACCCCTTCTCTGTTCAGTGCGGAAAAAATCTCCATTATTTCTGCGCCAGAGCGGCTGTCGAGATTACCTGTAGGCTCGTCCGCCAGAATAATAGCCGGATTGTTAACCAGTGCCCTTGCTATGGCAACCCGCTGCTGTTCGCCTCCTGAAAGCTCACTCGGATTATGCTCTTCTCTTCCTGAAAGCCCTACCTTCTCAAGAAGCGAAAGCGCCCTCGCCTTCCTTTCTTTTGAAGAAACCCCGCTGTAAAGCAGCGGAAGTTCCACATTCTTCCACGCAGGAAACCTCGGAAGCAGATTGAAGTTCTGAAATACAAATCCGATTTTGCTGTTCCTTATCTCTGCAAGCTCGTTATCAGTCTTTCTGCTGACATCTACGCCTTCAAGCAGATATTGCCCCTCAGTCGGCCTGTCAAGACAGCCTATGATATTAAGAAGTGTTGACTTGCCTGAACCTGAAGGTCCCATAATAGCCACAAACTCGCCTTTTTCAACCACAAGGTCTATGCCTTTTAAGACTTCCACTGTAAGTTTCGGAAGGGCATAGGACTTCTTGATACTCTTAAGTTCAATCATCGAGACTGTTACTCCCTCTCTGTCAGGAGAAAGAAATGGCTGCAAGGCTTGTTTATTTTATAACCTTTAACCTTACCCAGTCCTGAAGTCCAGGGACGTCGGGATTAAATATCACTTCATCGGCTTCTTCAACACCAGAAATCACCTGTGTATATGTCCAGTCGGAAAGCCCGGTCTTTATCTCCTTAAGTCTTGCTCTTGAGCCCTCTTTTACATATACGAATTTTTTGCCCTCTCTTTCCATCACCGCCTGTGATGGAAGCACCAATGTGTTTTTTACCTCTTCGACTACGATTTCAATATCAGCCGACATGCCTGGCTTTAGGACTACATCTTTATCCTTAAATCTTGTTCTGACTTCAAAGGTTCTTGTCTCGTGTTTTCCTCCTAACACCACTGGAGATATCATGTAAACCTCACCGTGAAATGTTCTGCCCGGGTAGGCATCCATAGTTATAACGACCTTCTGCCCTGTTTTTACTTTTCCCACATCCGCCTCATCCACAAACGCTTCTATATAAAGCGACTCGGTAGATATCACAGTTGCCACAAGTGCACCCTTCATAACTGTCTCTCCGAGTTTGACAGGTCTTGATGCAACGACTCCTGAAATCGGCGATTTCAGAAACGAGTATTCATAATTGAGTTCTGCCAGTGCAAGTGCGTTTTCAGCCTCTCTGACCGCTGCTTCGCGTGCTGCTATCTCCTCTGCCTTTGCACGAAGCTGCCCCCTGCCTGAAAGGGCTGACTCATAATTAGCCTGTGCAACCTCATAGTCCCTTTCTGCGCGGTCAAGCTCTGCCTGCGAGACATACCCTTTCTTCTTAAGCTCCCTGAGTCTGTTCAGTCTGTCCTTTGCCTCTTTAAGGTTTGCCTCTGCTTTCTGGATATTAGCCTCTACTTCTGTCCTAAGTGGCTCAAACACAGCCTTTACCTCATCCAGAGCAGCTCTGGCTTTCTTAAGTGACGCACGTGACAATTCAAGATTAAGATATGCCTCTTCAGGGTCAAGTTCTGCTATCATAGAACCTTCTGTAACCACATCCCCTTCTTTTACATATAATCTGGAGATTCTGCCAATCCTCTGCGCTGTAACCTTTACTTCTTTGTCGGATTTTATTGTGCCTGTTGATGTAGCAGTTACCGTAATTGCAAGGTCCTGACGCACCACAGGCACAGTCTTTACCTCAATAGAATGGAACACCTTCTTTGAGACAAAAAACAGCATTACACCTGCTGTAAACAGCAATATCCAGAAGATACTCTTTCTGTAAAACCTCATATTATTTTTTCCAGAAACGGGGCACGAAAAGTATAATCACTGTATAGATTTCAAGCCTCCCAGCGAGCATACAGAAAGCAAGAATCCACTTCCCAGCCATAGGCAGAGAGGAGTAATTGTCCGTAGGACCTGCATCACCAAGAGCAGGACCCACATTGCTCATTGCAGAGACTACGGTTGAGGCGGATGTAACCATGTCCACGCCAAGAGCAGTCATAACCAGGGTTGCAACAACGCAGATGATTAAAAACAAAAAGAGAAAGCCCCAGATGCTTCCAAGCACCTCTTTCCTGAGGGACTTACCGTCAAGCTTCACTGTTGTAACCGCATGCGGATGTATTAGTTGATACAGTTCCCTGTAACATTGTTTCAGCATAAGAAGCACTCTTACTTGTTTCATTCCACCGCCTGTTGAGCCTATCATTCCACCGAAAAACATAAGAACCACAATAAGCATTCTGGCAAACGGAGCCCACCTTTCGTAATCAGCAGTGGTATACCCTGTAGTGGTCATGATGGAGACTGCCTGAAAAGAGGCATATCTTAAAGACTCGAAAACAGAAGCGTACAGTGTCCCAAACGTGCTGAAAGCTATGAAGACAATAGCAGCCAGGGTTACGGTCAAATAGAACTTGAACTCGGTGCTTTTCCAGAATCGTGATACATCACCCTTAAACGCATAGAAATAAAGGGAGTAATTCACACCGGCAAGGAACATGAATACTGTGCACACTGTGTCTATAAACGGACTTTTGAAATAGGCTATGCTTGCGTTTTTTGTCGAGANCCCGCCGGTAGCCAGCGTGGTAAAGGCATGGCAGACCGCATCATAAACATCCATGCCGCCGATGATATAGAACACAACGGCTGTTGCGGTCAAAGATGCGTATATATACCACAATGCTTTGGCAGTGTCTATGATTCGGGGTCTCAGTCTGTCAACGGTAATCTCTGGCACCTCTGCCTTGAAAAGCTGCATTCCGCCTGCACTCAGAAAAGGCAGTATAGCCAGGGCAAACAGTATTATGCCCATGCCTCCTACCCACTGCGTAAGACTTCGCCAGAATAGTATGCCCTTAGGCAGTGCCTCTATATCGGTAATCACTGTTGCACCAGTGGTGGTAAAACCGGCAATTGCCTCAAAATAAGCATCAGTAAAGGAGCTCAAACTCCCTGACAGGATATACGGAAGACAGCCGAAAAAGCTTACTGCCAGCCAGCTTATGGTAACAACGCCGAAGACATCCCTGTGCCTTAATTCCTCTTTGCCACGATGCCGGGTAAAGAAATACAGCACTGCACCAGACATAAGCGTCAGAAAGGACGAAACAACAAGCGGTTGTAAATCACTCTGGGAATAGACTATTGAAACAACAACAGGAGACAGCATAAACAGGGATATAAGCACAAGAACTGTCCCTGTAAGATTCAATATCAATGGGAAATTCATTTATGCCCGTCAAGTCTCATACGAGAAGTTTTTCTACATCCCGTATGGACTCTCTAAGTGTAAAGATTATTAGTTTATCGCCTTCCTCTATCACATCAGCGCCGGAAGGAATCGTTATTTTCTCATCCCTCATAATTGCACCTACAACAGCCGATTTCGGCAGCTTTGCGTTTGCAAGTGTCTTTCCCCTGAATTTTGAACCTCTTCCCACCCTTGCCTCGATTATCTCTGCCCTGTCCTCTGCTATAGCGGTAAGAGAAAGTATATCCCCCCGCCTTACATATTTCAATATAGAGCTGGCTGTTATAAACCGCGGGCTTAAAACCGTCTCAAGCCCGAGACCGTGGGCAAGGGAAAGGTAGTCTGTCCTGTTAACTATTGTAATGGTCTTTTTAGCACCAAGTCTTTTGGCAAGAAGCGATGCCATAATATTCAGTTCCTCGTTATTCGAGACCGAGACAAAGGCATCCATGTCTTTTATGTTCTCTTCGCGTAAAAGATTTTCATCTGAGCCGTCTCCATGAAGCACAATGGTTTTTCTCAGATTTTTGCTTACGTATTTACACCTTTGAGCATCTTTCTCTATAACCTTTACATCTGCCTTTGTCTCCATAGCCGATGCTACGTAATAACCGATTCTGCCGCCACCTACTATCATAATCTTTCTGGCAGGCTTTGCAGTAACTCCAAGGAAATCCATTACATCTCCCACTTCCCACTTCTTCACAGGCAGATAAATTACATCATCGGTCTTAATCTTGTCTTCGCCGGAAGGAATAATAACAGTGCCCTCCCTTTCGATTATGCCTATCAGGAATTTTTTGGAACTCCTGACACCGGTGAGATTCTTAAGTGGCACACCTGTCAGGGCAGAGCCTTTGGGCACTCTGAAGCCAATCACCTTTATAAGTCCGTCCTCGAACTCCTCTACGTCTGCGGCAAACGGTGTCTCAAGCAGTCTTATTATTGCTCTGGCTACCTCAAACTCCGGGCTAATGGCAGGGTTTATATCAAGATTCTCCTTGCTGAGGAGCTTTTCGTTCTTGAAATATTCCGGGTTTCTTATCCTTGCAATCTTTCTGGGGATGTTATACATTGCCTTTGCAAGCATGCAGGCTATCATGTTTGTTTCGTCGCTGTTGGTAACGGCAAGCAGTATGTCCGCCTTGTCCGCCCCTGCTTCCTTCAACCCGGAAGGACTGCACCCGTCAGCCACAATAGTGGCGACATCAAGCTCATCGCTTATCCTGCTTAATTTCTGCGCATCCTTCTCGATAACGACCACATCAACAGCCTCCATCGCAAGAAATTTCGTTATCTGATAGCCTACTTCTCCAGCACCGACAATTATTACACGCATACGAAATTATAGCATATACAAGGGGAAGAGACGCCTCTCCAAAAGGGATTTTCGGAAGGTCAGTTGACGATATAATCAAATAACGTAAAAACAAACACAGTCACGCTTATGTATCCATTCATATTGAAAAAAGCCATATTAAGCCTGCTGAGGTCATTGACTTTTACAAGGGAATGCTCATATATAAAAAGCCCTGCTACAAGGAATATGCCGATCCAGTAAACTGTTCCAAGGTCGAAGATTATACCTGTCATAAAAAGAAAGCCCCATGTAAGAGCATGTAACAGTCTTGAAAGAACCAATGCCTTTTTTACCCCGAACCTTACTGGTATGGAGTAGAGACCATGGGATTTGTCGAATTCCAGATCCTGAAGCGCATAAAGTATGTCGAATCCCGGAAGCCAGCACACCACAGCAAGTGCAAGCGGAAGTATCTCTACGTCGAACGTGCCACGGATAGCTATCCATGCACCAACAGGAGCGGCTGACAGCGCCACTCCCAGAACAAAATGCGATGCCCATGTAAACCGCTTTGTGTAGGAATAAAGCACGATGACTGCAATGGCGACGGGAGAAAGCTTAAAACACAAAGGGTTCAGCATGTATGCCGCCAGAACAAATACGCTAAGAGACAAAAGAGAAAAAACCAGTGCGTCCCTGACCTTTACTTTTCCTGAGGGCAGTTCCCTGCCTTTTGTCCTTGGATTGGCAGCGTCTATCTTCCGGTCAATAATCCTGTTGAAACCCATTGCCCCAGACCTTGCACCGACCATTGCAACCGTAATCCAAAATATCTGTCTCAACGAGGGAAGACCGTCAGCAGCAATTATCGCAGATGTCAGGGCAAAAGGAAGTGCAAAAACAGAGTGAGAAAACTTTATCATTCGCAGATAAAGCTCAATGCGCCTAAACATACCCTATTTTATCCTTGGCTTTCCTTTCACTGAGCATGTTCACGATGGGAAAAGAAGATACAAACAGGATTAAAGCACAAAACATCCTTACAATTCTTATATCTATTCCATAAACAGGGACATGAATAATACCCTCGAAAATAGCATACAGAATAAAACTTAAACCGGCAAGAATCAATCCCCTGTGCCTTCTGCCCATAATGTAATAAAGGTTAAACATTGCTATGCCGTTTAGGATTGCACTGTTGTATCCGAAACTGACACGCCCTATCTTCTCGACATCTTCCACATCAATTATACCTGATACATAGAGTAAAAGGTATCCTGAGAATATGAAAACAGGCATTATCCTGAACTTAAGCTTCGTTGGCAGCCTGAATATCAGAAAATCAACAGCTGCCTGAAAGAAAAACACATTCGCCACAACAGAAAGCATATCCGAAAGACTTCTCAATATCACGCCTTGGCTCATTAACAGCCCGTTAACAAATACCAAGTCTATTGCAATAGCCGTGCCTTTGGAAAATGAAAACGCAATAAGCATAAAAAAGGCGTCTTCAAACTGAGAGCCACTCGCCCTACCCCTTGCTTTTAAAAAGACCATGAACATTAGATAAAAGCTTAGACAGTAAATCAGAGTGACCACCAGCATATTAATAACTTTACTACAACCCAAACCGATTTACAACTTGAGATGGTTTTTACGCCTTTCGCTGAAATAAGTTGCAATTTTTTATAGGTGCCCTATGATTTAAATCATAGTCAAAGAGTTTTTCCTGCATGTATATTCTGGATAAACTTCAATACCAGAAAGGAGGGTTTCATGGAAACAGGGGACAAAAAACATTTTGGGGGTGCTGGCACAGGGTATCTGAAAGTGCTGTTTATACTCTTTTTCGCTCTCTGCATGCCCGCACTTGCCGCAGGTAGTGAATGTATTGACTGTCACAGAAACGTCACACCCGGGATTGTCACTCAATATCTCTCCGGGAAGATGGGTAAAATGGGGTTTGACTGCTCTATATGCCACGGCTCTGAGCACAAGACGGCAGAGGACTCAAAACTTGCCAAACTTCCCACACCAGAGACCTGTGCTGGATGCCACAGCAAACAGGTAAACGAATACAAAGGGGGCAAGCACAGCCTTGCATGGATAGCGATGAAGGCCATGCCCATGTGGGCTCACCAGCCTACGCAGATAGTAGGCGAAGGCTATAAAGGCTGCTCCGGCTGCCACAAAATCGGGCTGAAAGACGAAACCGAAATAAAAGAATACCGGTACGGCAGTGGTGCCTGCGACTCATGTCACACAAGACACAGCTTCTCCAAAAAAGAAGCACAAGACCCAAGAGCATGCCAGACATGCCATATGGGATTCGACCATCCGCAGTGGGAAATGTGGTCAACATCAAAGCACGGGACAATCTGGCAAATCGAAGGCAGTGAAAGCACCCGCGCTCCAGTGTGCCAGACCTGCCACATGCCAGAGGGCGACCACAACGTAATGACTGCATGGGGCTTCCTCGCACTGAGACTTCCTGAAGACGATGAAGAATGGCTTAAAGACAGGGTGACAATACTTCAGGCACTCGGAGTACTGGACGAACAGGGCAACCCTACTGCACGCCTTGATGTAGTAAAGGCAGGCAAGGTGGCAAGACTCACAAAGGAGGAGTTTACAGCGCAGAGAGAAAAGATGATAAAGGTCTGTGCCTCCTGTCACGGTGTATCCTATGCAAAAGCCCAGCTTGAGGCAGCAGACGAGATAATAAAAGAGGTAGACCGTATCTTTGCAGAAGCCATAAGAATCGTTCAGGGGCTTTACAAAGACGGGATACTCAAAAAGCCAGCCGGCTGGGACTTTGCACCTGACCTCCTTCAGTTTTACGAAGCAAAAAGCTCTGTAGAGCAAGACCTCTATCTCATGTTCCTTGAATACAGGATGCGCGCATTCCAGGGAGCTTTCCACGCAAACCCTGACTACATGCACTGGTACGGCTGGGCACCTATGAAGGAAACCTTAGCAAGAATAAAAGAAGAAGCTGAAAAAATGAGAAAAACTCACTGACGGCCTCTAAAATAACACTACACCAAGGGGGCATCCCTCTGCCCCCTTGCCCCCCCTTTTTAAAAAAGGCTCCACCCCTTATAATTGCCGTATGAGGATACTTGCAGGAATATTCCTCTGCTCCTTCACCGCCATTTCATTCGAGATAGCCCTGACAAGAATATTCTCCATCTCCCTCTGGTATCACTTCGCCTTCATGATCGTAAGCATCGCAATGCTCGGTATCGGAGTCAGCGGTACAGTGCTCTCCCTTTATCCAAAACTGAAAAACAGCAAAAATCTTGGCATCTATGCCCTCCTCCTTTCATTATCCGTATCCTTAAATTACACGATTGCAAACTTCATTCCTTTTGACCCTGTAAGGCTTTCATGGGATAAGATCCAGATACTTTACATCGGTGTTTACTACATTGTTTTATGCATTCCGTTCTTTTTCTTCGGGCTGATTGTGTCGGCTTCGTTTGTTGAATTCAGTGAAAAATCAGGTTCTATCTACGGTGCCGACCTTCTTGGCGCAGGAACAGGCTCAATCGCAGTAATACTGCTTATGTCTTTCTTAAGCCCTGGACAGACTGTTTTTGCCGTAGCCTCAAGCGCTGCCTTAGGCGCATTAATCATGGGCAGGAAAAAAGCAGCAGCAATACTCATAATCCTTAACATATCAATTCTTCTTCTAAATCCTGATTTCATACGCATAAGGATGTCTCCTTACAAAGGGCTTCAGCTTGCACTTAAATATCCGGGTGCAAAGCACATAAAAACCTATTACAGCGGGTTCTCAAGAGTAGATGTATTCGAAAGCCCTATGGTCAGGTTTGCACCGGGGTTAAGCCTTAAATACCTTGACCCCCTTCCAAAGCAGATAGGCCTTTCAGTTGACGGCTCTGACATAAACGCCATAACAGAGGGGACAGCGGAATTTTTAAGGTATCTTCCCTCTGCGCTTGCTTATGAAATCAAAAAACCCAAAGATGTCCTCATAGTCGAACCCAAAGGCGGACTTCCTGTTCTCGTTGCCAGACAGTATGGAGCAGAAAACATCTACAACGTGGAGTCAAACCCCTTGATTGTAGATGTCATAAAAAACGACTTCAAAGAGTTCTCCGGCTTTATATACAACAAAAACACATGGAAAGGACTTGCACGAAGCTGGCTTAAAGGCAGGGAAACGACCTTTGACATTATTGACATTTCTCTTATGGGAGCCGTGCCCTCCGGATTGTTCGGAATATCCGAAGACTACAGGTTTACAGTGGAAGCCTTTAAGGAATATTTTTCGCACTTAAAGCCAGACGGAATTCTGAGTGTGTCCCTTTTTATCCTGCCTCCGCCAAGAACAGAATTCCGGCTTCTTAACACTGTTCTTCACACTATGGAGGAGACAGGGATAAAAAACACTCATAATCACATCGCTGCCATCAGAAGCTGGGGAAGCATATGCATGCTCTTTAAGAATTCCGCCTTTTCCCAAGAGGAAATAAACACAATAAAGGACTTCTCGGCAAAAAGAAACTTCGACCTCATATACTACCCCGGGATAAAAGAAAACGAAACGAATATATACATAAAGACGCCCTCACCCCATTATTACGATGCATTCAAAAGAATTATCACGAAAGATTCGTTCAGGAAAGACTATATCTTCAACATAAAGGAAGTGCATGACGACAGCCCCTTTTTCCATTATTATCTGAAACTTAAAAACCTGAAGGAAATTTACAGGCTGACAGGCAGAAAATGGCAGTATTTTATTGAGGAAGGCTACCTGCTCCCGATTGTATTCATACAGGTGATTATTCTCAGCTTGATTCTCTTAATATTGCCTGTTGCAGCTAAACGGAGGAAACGCAATTTTTCCGTTTTCAGTCTAACTTATTTTGCTTTTCTTGGCACAGGTTTTATGTTCATAGAAGTGCCTCTTATACAGAAAATGATTCTTCCGCTTGAAAACCCTTCTTATGCAGTGGCAACGGTTCTGGCATCTGTTCTTATAAGTTCCGGCTTGGGCAGTCTGTTAAGCCAGAGATTTTCACATCTCAGAAGTTTCTACATGGTGGCTTTGCTCTCAATTGCCGTAATTCCTTACGGTTTTCTGCTTTCTTATTTTATTGAGGGCATATCCGCACATTCCATGCCTGTTAAGACCATGTTTTCGTTCATTGCAATAATGCCTGCCGGGCTTTTGATGGGCATCCCTTTTCCCCTTGGGATGAGAATTCTCGGACAAAAGAACCCGTCTTTTATTCCCTGGGCATGGGCAGTGAACGGATGCTTCTCTGTGCTTGCGCCGATACTTGCAGTAATGCTTGCCATGGCAGTAGGGTTTAAATGGGTTTTCATGCTCGGTGCATTGATGTATGCACTGGCATTTGTTGTGCTAAAGAAGTCTATTTCCGCGCCTCGCCTATCATAGGCACAAAGGAAACCCCTCCCATCTGTTTAAGCTCAAGGTCTTCTTTTTTCTTCGTCACAAGTGTAAGGGTCTGGAAATAAACCGTCCTGCCCAGAGGGATTATGAGCCTTCCGCCTTCCTTCAGTTGTTTAATAAGAGGCGGGGGAATGTGGTTTGCAGAGGCGGTTATTATTATGGCGTCAAAAGGTGCATACTCCTGCCAGCCGAAATATCCGTCTGCATGTTTTACCTTTATGTTTTTATACCCCAGTTCTTTAAGTCTTTTTTCAGCTTCTTCCGCAAGCCTTTGTCTTATTTCTATTGTATAGACCTCTTTGACTATCTCCGCAAGCACTGCTGCCTGATAACCTGAGCCTGTTCCTATCTCAAGCACCCTGTCGTCAGGTTTTAGATTAAGTGCCTCTGTCATAAGAGCAACAACATATGGTTGAGAAATAGTCTGCCCTTCGCCTATAGGCAGGGGATAATCTCCATACGCCTTGTCTTTATAAAACGCAGGCACAAAGAGATGCCTTGGAATCTTTGCCATGGCGTCAATAACCCTCTTGTCCTTGATGCCTCTGCCTTTTATGTCATGCTTTATCATCTGTTTTCGCTTTTGCGTATAAACGTCTTCAGAACGCGCAGACACCGCAGGGAAAAACAACCATAAAACAAGGAAAACGCTGATATATCTCAATAAGTTCATAGTCCCCCCTCGAAGACCGAAGTGCCATGCGGTCCGATTAAAACAATCTCTCTTATATCAGCCTTAAGGCTTAATATTATTTCTGGTCTTTCAGGGTCGTTACTCATTACCCTGACTGTTTTAATGACTTTGCCTTTCCTTCCGGTAGTATCAAACCTTGCGGTTATAGTGCTTTTCTCTCCGGGTTTCAGGCGGCTTGAACCAGCCACCGCAGCAGTGCACCCTCAGGAAGGCTTTAAACCCAGTATCAGGAGGTCTTCTGTCCCTGTGTTCATGAACTCAAATGCATATTCCAGACTGACGCCCTGCTCCACTTTACCGAAATCATATGCAACACTTTCAAACACTATGGAAGGCTGAGCATAAACCAAGGCAGGGAACGATATGAGCAGTAGCAGAACGAATTTCTTCATTAAAAGGATTATATCATGGCTTAAACGGTTTTTCCTCAATAATCACATACTTTTTCGGGTTTGAAAGCTCTCCCTGTTTTCTTTTATAGTAATAAGTTACGGTAATGCAGGACTCCATAGTCATAAAAGGCGCAAGGGAACACAACCTTAAAAACATCAATATTGCCATCCCTAGAAACAAGATAACCGTTATCACAGGACCTTCAGGCTCAGGAAAGTCTTCTCTTGCCATAGACACCATATATGCAGAGGGCCAAAGGCGGTATGTGGAAAGCCTTTCTGCATATGCAAGACAGTTTCTCGAACAGCTTCAAAAACCCGATGTTGACTATATCGAGGGGCTTTCACCCTCGATAGCCATCAACCAGAAGACGGTTACAAAAAGCCCCCGTTCTACAGTAGGAACTATAACTGAAATCTACGACTACATGCGTGTGCTTTACACACGGATAGGCAAGCCCTTCTGCTACAGGTGCGGCTCGCCGATAACAACTCAGGATATAGAAAGCATTATTAACACGGTTATGGCTCTTCCGGCAGGAAGCCGGCTTCAGATACTCTCGCCCATTATAAGGGACAGGAAAGGCGAATACAGAAAAGAGCTCGGACAGATGCGGGCAGAAGGCTTTGTAAGGGCAAGAATAGACGGCAGTATGATGGACCTCACACAGGATATAACACTGAAAAAACACAAAAGGCACACTATCGAGATAGTCATTGACAGGCTCATTATAAAACCCAATATTGCAAGGCAGTTGAGAACTGCCATAGAGACCGCTCTCAGATACTCTGATACAGTGATAATCAACCTTATAGATGACGGTAAGGACATCCCCTTAAGCAGGACAATGGCATGCCCCAAATGCGGAATAAGCTACCCTGAGATAACCCCGAGATTTTTCTCCTTTAACAGCAGGCTGGGTGCATGCGAGGCCTGCAACGGACTTGGCTTTCAGGACATCGAAGAGGATGCAGAAGAGATATTAGAGGAGAGACAGTGCAAAATATGCGGCGGGCTGAGACTGAAAAAAGAAGCACTGAACGTAAGGATAGAAAACCTGAACATAGGCGAATTTTCACGGATGTCTGTCAGTGAAGCCATGTCATTTGTAAACAATCTAAAGCTGACCGAAAGAGAACAGATAATTGCATCAAGGGTTCTGAAAGAAGTAAAAGACAGACTCAGCTTTCTTAAGAAAGTCGGTCTTGACTATCTCACGCTGGACAGACCCTCGCTTACGCTCTCCGGTGGGGAAGCGCAGAGAATAAAACTTGCCACGCAGATGGGTTCTTCTCTTACAGGAGTCCTGTATGTTCTTGACGAGCCGAGCATAGGGCTTCATCCAAGAGATTGCACAAGACTGCTTGAAAGCATCTCAGCCATAAGAGACAGCGGAAATACTGTAATCATAGTAGAGCACGATGAAGAGACCATTCGCTGGGCTGACCATATAGTGGATATGGGTCCGGGTGCAGGGCTTAAAGGCGGATGGGTCGTTGCATCCGGAACACCCGCAGAGATACAGGAAAACAAACGCTCCATTACAGGAAAATATCTCAAAGGAACATTAACAATCCCGCTTCCACCAAAAAGAAGGACACCTTCTGACTTTATCGAGATTAAAGGAGCTGAAGCATTTAATCTTAAAAACATAGACGTAAAAATCCCCCTCGGAGTGTTCACATGCGTTACAGGTGTTTCAGGCTCAGGCAAAAGCACTCTTGTATTTGAAATCCTTTATAAGGCACTTAAGAGAAAGCTTTTCGAAAGCAATATATTACCGGGCAAGCATAAAGCCATAATCGGTATTGATAAGATAGACAAGGTAATCTGTGTAGAACAGGCACCCCTTGGAAGAACACCCCGCTCAAACCCTGCTACATACACAGGCGTGTTTACGCTTATAAGAGACCTTTTTGCCCATCTGCCTGACTCCAGAGTCAGAGGCTACAGGGCATCAAGGTTCAGTTTTAATCTGACAGGAGGCAGATGCGAGGCATGCCGCGGAGAAGGCATGAAAAAAGTCGAAATGCACTTTCTGCCGGATGTGTATATCCCGTGTGATGTATGCAAGGGAAAAAGATACAACAAAGAAACCCTTGACATAAAATACAAAGGGAAGACCATTGCGGATGTTTTGTCCATGACGGTTTCAGAAGCGCTTCAGTTTTTCAGTCCGATACCGGCACTCAGGCAGAAGCTTGAACTCATAGAAGACGTCGGATTGGGCTACATCCAGCTCGGACAGCCTGCACCTACCCTGTCAGGCGGAGAAGCACAAAGAGTCAGACTTTCTAAAGAACTCACAAAAAAACAGACAGGAAAAACCCTCTACATACTGGATGAGCCAACCACAGGGCTTCATTTCGTGGACATCGAAAAACTCCTCAATGTCATTGATAGCCTCGTAAACAGGGGCAATACCGTAGTGGTCATAGAACATAACCCGGATGTGGTAAAATCAGCAGACTACATTATAGACCTTGGACCTGAAGGTGGCGAACAAGGTGGAAGAGTAGTCGCAACCGGAACTCCTGAAGAGGTAGCTATGGTATCGTCTTCGCACACAGGAAGGGTTCTGAAGACTAAACTTTCATTAAGCCGGATAAGAGTAGCATGAAAGGGTCACGGACCCATTCAAAAGGGTCACAGACCCACTCAAAAGGGTCACAGACCCATCCAAAGGGGTCACAGACCCGCTTAAACTATTTTATGATGAAGACACTCCTGGTGTTTTTCATCGCCACAGCTGTGTTTATTCTTTCCTGCACACAGCAGAAAGAAAAGCTCTACAGAAAAAGCTCTATTATTATGGACACGCTGGTAAACATAACCGTTGTGTCCGACTCCGAAGAGAAAGCTGAAAATGCAATAGACCAGGCATTCGAGGAGATAAGAAAACTCGAAAAATTATTGAACTTCTGGACAGAAGACAGCGACATCGCAGCAATAAATAAAAATGCCGGCATAAAACCAGTGAAGGTCTCCCCTGAGACAATTGATATAATAGAGAAGGCGCTTTTTATATCAGAGAAAACCCGCGGGGCATTCGACCCAACCATAGGTCCTGTCATCAGGTTGTGGGATTTCAGAAAAAAGACAAAGCCGGATGAAAGCACACTTAATAAAATCCTCGATTTTGTCGATTATAAAGAAATAGAGATGGACAAAGAAAAACATACTGTCTTTTTAAAGAAAAAGGGGATGTCATTTGACACAGGCGGGATAGCCAAAGGCTATGCTGCTGACAAGGCAGTAAGCGTGCTTAAATCAGCAGGGATAAAAGCCGGTCTTGTTGCAGTCGCCGGCGACATAAAAGCCTTCGGACTAAAACCCGACGGCACACCGTGGCGCATAGGCATAAGAAACCCAAGGGCAAAAAGCAAAAAGGACGACATAATGGCAGTCATAGGGCTTGAGGATGAGGCAATCTCCACCTCAGGAGACTACGAAAGATTCTTTATTGAAGATGGAGTAAGATACCACCACCTTCTTAATCCTAAAACAGGCTATCCGGCTCAGGGATGCCAGAGCGTATCAATTATCACAAAAGACGCTGTGTTTACAGACGGGTTTTCCACAGGAATTTTTGTCCTTGGTCCTGAGGAAGGCATAAAAGTGCTTGAGGAGTTAGGGTTTGAAGGAATAATCGTAGACAAGGATGGCAGGATAATCGTCACTGACGGGATAAAAAAAAGGATCCAGTGGAAGGTCAATCCCATAGAATAATGCTTGACTTAATTACAATTTCTGGTATATTTATTGTATGGGTCATAAGAACATTCTGATATTTAACGAAAACGCCGAAGAAAGGCAGCGGCTGGCAGAACTTCTGCGCGCCGAAGATTTCACAGTATTCGACACCCCCCGTGTCCTTGAAGCAATCCACATCCTCAAAAACAATGATATCAATATGGTGCTTGCCAGCCAGAACTTAAACGGGATGGAAAGTGGAGAGTTCAGGGAACTGGTGGAACACGTGCGTCCGGGTGTAAGCGTCCTGTTCGTCGGACAGTTATCCGATGGAAACAGCCTGGCAATCAGTCAGGAAGGATTCAAACAGTTCCTTCAGGACGCTATCAGGTCGGAAACCTCACTGCGCCGCGAAATAAAAGACCTCAAACACTTCTTCTTTTCTTTTGCAGACCGCCTTATTCAAATCTTTGAAGTCAACAACAGGTTCTTCTTCAACAACGACCACCTTGTAGCTGAGATGGCACGCAAGATTGCCGTCAAGATGGGGCTTGAAGAGGAACTCGTAGAGGCTGTGCAGATAGCCGCCCTTTTAAAAGACATCGGTAAGGTAGGAATTCAACGCCAGCTTCTTGAAGACACAAAAAGGCTTAATCAGGAAGAACTCACATCCATAAAAACACATCCGATTAATACCGTGCAGATACTGAAGCAGATAAATTTCCCATGGAATGTGGATTCCATAATCGCCCAGCACCATGAAAACTACGATGGAAGCGGTTACCCCCTCGGTCTTAGAGGAAGAGAGATATCCCTTGGAGCACGCATCATTCACATAGCAGACTCATATATCGCAATGACCACTGACAGACCTTACAGAAAGGCTATACCAAGACACGAAGCCATACAGGAAATAGTCAAAAAAGCAGGAACTCATTTTGACCCTGAAATAGTAGAAGTCTTTTTATCAGTTATAAAAGAAGAAACTCCCCAGAAAATCAAGAGACGGTCTATCCTTCTGCTTGAGCGGCAACCTACTATAACAGCACTTATAAGACTAAGCGTAGATGTAAATGACGTTGATATATTACACGCATCAAACACTTTTGATGCAGTGCGCATTATGAAGCAGACACCGCCTGACCTTGTTATCGCAGATGTAGAAATGCTCGACAAAAGCACATTCTTTAACTTCTACAAAACCATTTACGAAATTCCGGCTGTTCGCAACATACCGTTCATATTCATCCTGCCTGACAAGGACTATCCAAGACACTTTAACGGCAAGAAGGTCAGCTACATAGTGTCACCATTAGACCTTGGAGAGCTGACATCCACCATAAACAGCATACTCGCAGGAGAGCGCGCACCAGAAGAGCCTCCAGAGGAGGCAAAAGGACTTTCAGGAACGCTCGAAGACTTCAGTCTTGCTGATATCATCCAGATTTTGAATCTCGGGCTCAAGACCGCAAAGGTGGAACTGACCAGAAACGGACAGAAAGGCGCTATCTATCTTCTGAACGGAAAGGTCGTACACGCATCAGTAGGAGATTTGCAAGGTAAAGACGCATTCTTTGAGATGTTCGGATGGGATAAGGGTATGTTCCGCATAATCCACGGATTGACCACCCCTGAAGTCAATATAAACATAGACACCATGCATCTGCTTCTTCAGACCGCCAGATTAATAGACGAAAAAAGAATACGGTCATACGGCTAAAAACAATTTCACAATTTCCTCATTGATGCTATAATTTCTTTAATCATGTTACGGAAAACGATTATATTTCTCTTCTTCCTTGTAATTGCGTTATTACCCACCGCTGGTATTTCGGCAGAAAAACAACAAAGAGAGGTCATTGTCATTACCGTAGATGGAATCATCAATCCTGTCTCTGATGAATTCATAAGCAAGAGCATAACCAAGGCTAACGAGAGAAAAGTTGAAGCCATCGTAATAGAGCTTGACACTCCCGGCGGACTTGACACATCCATGAGAAGCATCATCAAGAGCATTCTTGGAAGCGAAGTGCCTGTAGTGGTCTTTGTTCATCCGAGCGGGGCAAGGGCAGCATCAGCAGGAGCGTTCATAACCATTGCAGCTCATATAGCAGCCATGGCACCGCAGACAAACATAGGTGCGGCACACCCTGTAGGAATCGGTGAAAAAATGGATAAAGCCATGGTTGAAAAGGTAACAAACGATGCCGCTGCCTATATGAAATCCCTCGCAAAAAAACGTGGAAGAAACACCAAATGGGCAGAGGACGCCGTCAGAAAAAGCATCTCTTCCACCGCAGACGAAGCACTCAAGGAAAACGTCATAGACCTTATTGCAAACAACATAAACTCATTACTTAGGGACATTGACGGAAAAAAAGTCCAGACAGTCGTAAGCGAAAAAGTCCTAAGGACAGCAGGAGCCACTGTAATAAGGGAAGAGATGGGGCTAAGACACAAAATACTTGATTTCATAAGCAATCCCAATGTGGCTTATGTACTTATGCTTCTCGGCTTTTACGGACTCTTCTTCGAGCTTACAAACCCGGGAGCGATATTTCCCGGTGTCGTAGGCGGCATATGTCTTATACTGGCGTTCTATGCCTTCCAGACACTGCCTGTCAACTATGCAGGATTACTGCTCATAATACTTGCAATCATCCTGTTTATATTAGAGGTGCAGATAGTTTCCCACGGAGTGCTCACCATAGGTGGAATAATATCAATGGTCATAGGCTCCATAATGCTGTTTGAGACAGCCGGACCGTTTATAAGGCTCTCACTGTATACAGTGCTTCCTGCCGTCATACTGACCGCACTTTTTTTCACCGTGGTAGTGGGACTTATCCTGAAGGCGCATAGAAGAAGGCCGGTTACAGGTCTCGAAGGGCTTATCGAAGAGCAGGGGACAGCAATTACAGACATAACACCTGCGGGTGGAATGGTGTTGGTTCATGGAGAACGCTGGTCAGCGTACTCTGATGAGCCGATAGCAAAGGGAGAAAAGATAATAGTTGAGTCCGTTTCCGGACTCAAAGTAAAGGTCAAAAAGACCAACTTAAAGGAGGGTTAAGATGCCTGGACTCGGATCTTTTTCGCTGGGTATGATAGTCGTCGTTTTTCTCATTGTGTATTTCCTCTTTTCGGCAATAAAGATACTGAAGGAGTATGAACGTGGAGTGGTCTTCAGGCTTGGAAGGGTTATTCCCCTAAAAGGTCCCGGGCTTGTTATCATCATACCTGGTGTTGATAAGCTTGTAAGGGTAAGCCTGCGGACCGTAACAATGGATGTGCCTGCACAGGACGTAATAACAAGGGACAACGTCACCGTTAAGGTCAATGCAGTTGTTTACTTCAGACCCATAAACCCGATTAAAGCCATCACAGAAGTCGAGGACTTCTACTACGCCACAAGCCAGATAGCACAGACCACATTAAGAAGCGTTCTGGGACAGAGCCAGCTTGATGACCTTCTGACAAAAAGAGACGAGCTTAATGCACAACTTCAGCAGATTATAGACGAGCAGACCGAACCATGGGGTGTTAAGGTGTCAGTGGTTGAAGTGAAAAACGTTGACCTCCCGGAAGAGATGCAGAGGGCTATCGCAAAGCAGGCAGAGGCAGAAAGGGAAAGAAGGGCAAAGGTAATTCATGCGGAAGGAGAATTTCAGGCATCGCAGAGACTTGCAGATGCAGCAAAGATAATCGCAACAGAGCCTTCAGCCTTACAGCTTAGATTTCTCCAGACACTTACGGAGTTCGCCGCAGAGAAGAACTCAACGGTTGTATTCCCTCTGCCAATAGACATCATAAAACCGTTTATAGAAAGGGCTAAAGCAGACAAGCCTGAAAAGGCAACATAAGGAAAATTACCATTTTACAAGAGCTGACGCCCATGTGAGTCCGCCGCCGAACGCCTCCATGAGTATGTAGTCGCCGTCTCTTACCCTGCCCTGCCTTACTGCTTCATCCAGTGCAATGGGGACAGAGGCGGCTGACGTATTTCCGTATCTGTCAATGTTTATGAACACCTTGTCCATAGGAAGCTTCAGTCTTTTTGCAGTCGCCTGTATTATCCTCAAATTTGCCTGATGAGGGATGAGCAGAGAAAGCTCTGAAGGCTTAAGTTTGTTCTTTTTCAGTGTGTCCACAACAAGATTCTCAAGGGTCTTGACAGCGACTTTAAATGTTTCGTTCCCTTTCATTTTGATGTAATGAAGTCTTTTTTTGACCGACTCTTCAGAGGCAGGAATACTTGAACCGCCGGCAGGCACAAGCAGAAGGTCTCCGAATTCTCCATCCGAATAAATGTGTGTGGAGATTATCCCTCTGTCTTCTTCCGTCGGCTCGATGATAACTGCACCTGCACCATCGCCGAAAAGCACGCAGGTGGTTCTGTCCTTCCAGTCAGTAAACTTAGAAAGCACTTCTGTGCCGACCACGAGTATTTTTTTAAACGCAGAGCTTTTTATGAAGCTGTCTGCCATGGAAAGGGCATAGAGAAAGCCTGAGCATGCGGCATTTACGTCAAAGGCAGCGGCTTTTTTTGCACCGAGCTTCCTCTGGAGCACGCATGCAGTGGAAGGAAGAGGCGTATCACCTGTAACAGTGGCTACGATTATAAGGTCAATATCCTTGGGCTTCAGTCCTGCTGTTTTCAGTGCCTGTTTTGATGCTTCGTATGCAAGGTCAGATGCGGTTTGTTCTGGCGAGGCAATTCTTCTTTCTTTAATGCCTGTGCGTTCTGTTATCCACTCATCAGATGTCTCCACCATCTGTTCGAGTGCATGGTTCGTAAGTACTTTTTCAGGCGCATATGAGCCGGTCGAGATTATCCTAGCCCGTAACGAACGCTTTCTCAGCAAGATAAACCTCTTTCAGTTCTGTTGAAATGGCTGCGTAAACTTTTTTTCGTGAAAACTCTGCTGCTATCTTGATAGCGTTTCTTATAGCCTTGGCTGTTGAACGTCCGTGACTTATGATACAAGTGCCGTTTATGCCCAAAAGAGGAGCTCCTCCGTATTCTGCATAATCTGTTTTCTTTTTGAAGTTTTTTATAGCTGGTTTCATCAGGAGATAACCGAGCTTTCCTGTAGCCACATCGGCTATCTCTTTTTTCAGCATCTTCAGTATGACTTCTGCCAGTCCTTCGCTTGTCTTAAGCACGATATTACCTATGAATCCGTCGCAGACCACGACATCCGCATTACCCATGAACAGGTCTTTGCCTTCTATGTTCCCTATGAAATTTATATCTGTCTTCTTGAGCAGTTTGAACGCCTCTTTCGTAAGTTCATTTCCTTTGGTAGGTTCTTCGCCGATAGAAAGGAGTGCGACCTTCGGTCTTTTTCTTCCGAGCATGAGTCTGCAATATGCATCGCCCATGAGGGCGAACTGCAAGAGGTTTTCAGGACTGCAGTCCACATTAGCACCTGCATCTATAAGGACGAATGGCTTTTTGAATGTAGGCATTGTAGTAGCGATAGCAGGTCTGACCACGCCTTCTGCAGTGCCGAGTTTAAACAGCGCAAGCGCCATTGCTGCACCGGAGTTTCCTGCGGTAACCACTGCGTCCGCAACTTTGTCCCGGATGAGTTCAACAGCTCTTTTTATGGATGAGTCCTTTTTCCTTCTTAAGGCTTGCGAAGGTGACTCATCCATGGAGACGACCTGCGAGGCATGCCTGATGCTTATTCTTGATTCAGGGTATTTTTTATTGGAAAGCTCTTTTGCGATTGAAGGCTCATCACCTACAAGCAATACCTCTATATCCTCATGCTCATTGACGGCTTCCACTGCCCCTTCGACGGTAACTACCGGAGCATAATCACCGCCCATTGCATCAAGGGCTATTTTCATGCCTCTTTTTCTACTATTCCGAGAACTCTGCGGCCATTGTACATTCCGCAGTTAGTGCATACCCTGTGGGGCAGCTTAGGCTCTTGGCATTCAGGACAGAGCATCAGGTTGGGGTTTTGTCCTTTCCAATGCGCCCGTCTTTTATCTCTTCTGGCTCTGGTATGTCTGTGTGTCGGATTAGCCATGTCTATTCTTTCCTCCCTTTCAGATATTTATCAAGTATTTGAAGTCTTGGGTCTGTCTGTTTAAGGTCACATCCACAGGTCTTTTCATTAAGGTCAGCACCGCATTTTGGGCAAATCCCTTTACATGAGGTGCTGCAAAGGGGTTTCATTGGTATACTTAAAAGCACTTGCTCCTTGGATATCTCGTAGAGGTCTAGTTCATCGTTCTTGTAAAACCCTGTATCCAGCTCGTCATGACTGAGTTCGTACTTCTCTTCTACTGTCATCTCCTCTATTGGACGATATGTAAGGTCAAGTGGGATTGATATATCACTTATAAATTCTTTAAGGCATCTGCTGCAGACAAGTTCAAGTTCAGTGCTGATATTTCCCTTTAGAAAGACTTCGGAGCTTATCCTTTCAACCCTGAGGATAAGCTTTGCTTTTAAGAACACTCCTGTATCGGATTCTATGGTCTCTTCGTCTTCTAAATCGAGCCCTTCCTCAGGGATTTCTGAAACTAATATCTTCATTTTTAAAGACCGCTAATACAATTAAGCATGATAACTGTTTATGTGTTTTAATGTCAAGTTTCCGACTCTTAATCAGTTTCCGGCAGAAGGGGATTTTTCTTTCTCCGGTTCAGGCTTGCAGACCGGACAGTATAGTTCCCCCCAGTCCAGGGGGCAGACATGCCCTCAACCCGGACAACATATACATTCATCAATCGGCTCTCCGCATTCAGAACACTTCTCCATGGCTAAATTATAATCCTCTGAATGATTCACTTCAACCTGTGTTGCGCATTTATACCCCGCCCGCCGGGTTGGATGCCCTTCGGGGCACGCAGCCTCTTTTTTTATGTTCGCGTCCTGAAGCAAATTCCTGTTACTTTCTTGCTCGCCCAAGAAAGTAACCAAAGAAAGGCGCCCCATGAAAATTTCCGGGCGGTTCATTCAATCGACCTTCGGTAAATTTTTGCAGAACTCGGTCTAACCGACCTCAAACATGCAAAAATTTTTAACCCTCCGGTCTCCTTCATGAACCTGAAATTTTCAGAAGGGGACTCAAGCACTGTGTTTGTAACTGCCTTGTGGCTCTTCAAAGAGCAAACTTATACCCTTGTGCATACTGTACTTGTAAAAAAGCGGACATTGTCCATATGGACAATGTCCGCTTTTTTGCGCTACGGCGCGGAAGATGGGGCAATGCCTGCTGGCACTGATATTAGATTTGACGCCTTGGCAGGGAATGCGGGATTGGGATGTTCGGAGAATTGCAGGGCGCGGGATTAATGATTATGGAATGAAAGCTAGATAATAGAACCGTCCCCTTTCCTATTTTTTCCATTTTCAAAGAGACAATTTCATCACTAGGAAAAATTGTTGATTACTGGGTAGAAGCTTTATAAAGTAGGGATAGTTCTCCGAACGGGCCGATTGGTCTATTCCTTAATAATCAGTTTTAATGAATCCTGTGCATGTATCAACAGTCGAGGTAAAACCACCGCTGAACTGTTAAGGGTAAACAAGTCCTTTTGTGAGTAATAATCAATACCTGTACATAGACCAGCAATTAATTGCCAACATCTTGGATGAGGATTCTCTGACATAATATTGCTATATAATGCCAGTCTATTTCTAACAATATCCGAATATTCCATATTGGGAAAAGTTCTGTTTAATAAACTTTCAAAGACCGATTCGAGCATCTTCAAATAAAACTCAACTCTCACCTCTTCTATCTTTTCATGAAATGTTGTAATTAATGCATGATCCATCAAGAATTTCGAAAGGATTAAGCACTCAAATGTCTTTACCCCTTCTTTTTCGTTCCATTTGTAATACTCGGCGCTAAAATGCTTCACTAGAAAAGTACAAATATCCCACATACATGATGAAAAAATAATGAAGGGATCGGCATCTTTTGAATCACCAATGTTTCTTTTAAAAAGGCCTTTAATTTTCTTTAGCATTTTAAAACCTCTTCTCACAGGAAGAACCCCTGATTTTTTCAAAGTTTATATTCATCTGCAATGCAATCTCTAACTCTTTCAATTTTAGTAAGCACATCCATTGTCCAAAGAAAAAAATCCATATCCGTCGTGAATCCCTGTTTAAGAAGTAACTCCTCTATCTTTGTAATAGGTGTTCTCGGGCTAACTTTATTTTTGGAATAATGGGCTATAACACGGTTGCAGAACGTTCTAAGTTTTTTCTCCTTAATATCCTTACGAAGTTGAATCCCTTCTTGTGGCAAGTTGGCTTGTAACAGAATAGGTGCTATCTGGTTTGTCCATATATCATCAAACTTGCGCAGTGCGAGGACAATGATTCCGATAGAATTACGAACAATATATCGAGGATGCTTAATTTGAAATATTTCTGGCTTTTTAATCGCTATAGCACCTGTTACCCTAGCACCATGAATTTCCCACATCAACTCGTTTAGCACCTCGAATGCAGACTTTGCTAGTTCTCTTGTGGTATCAGATTTTTTCATTCCCAATAATTAAATTGCTACTCGTAATCTGCACAAGTTGACCACATTTTCAAGTTGTATGAAAAAAGGGGACGGAAAAAAGGGAACGGTCTATTTCTTCTCCCCCATTACACATCTACACTTTATCTGCCTGCACATCTCTGCAATCCTTTACCTTCTCGCAGTTGTAATGTACATAATTTTACATAGACTTTCAAGTGCATCTCGCAGAGGCACTTTTACTCCCTTTAAACAGGCGAAGGCAGGAGGGCGGAGGGTTAAAAAAAATTTTTGTGTTTGAAGCCTGCTTCGAACAGAATTTGTCCCCATTGGAAAGTTTCAGTGAAACGAGGGAGGTCGGAGCGTTAAGAATTAATTCGTGTTTGAGGCTGAAAGCCGAGTTTGAATTAATTTAGCGGAGACCGGCCGAGCGGAACGCCCGGAAACTTTCCGAGGGTGTCCTTTTTTGGTTACTTTTTTGGACAAGCAAAAAAGTAACTGGGGTTTGGGGCAAAGCCCCATTGGAAAGTTTCAAGTTTTTAAAAAACATACCTCAACAAGATAAACCCACTAATCAGCAAAATCACAAACACGATGCTGAGGATATTGAAATACTTATCTATAAAAGACTTTATCGGAGGGCCGAAGAGATAGATAAGTCCGGCTACGGCGAAGAACCTCAAGCTCCTGCCTATTACAGAGGCGAACAGGAAAGTCCAGAAGTCAAAGCGGAAAAACCCCGAGGATATTGTGAACACCTTGTACGGGATGGGCGTAACTGCGGCTATCAGCACCCCCCAGAACCCGTATCTTTCGTACTGCATCTCTATCTTTTCCATCACTGCATGGCCATTGTAGAAGTCAATAATCGGCTTGCCAACAGCCTCGTATCCAAAATGTCCTATGGCATAACCCACCATACCGCCAAGCACCGAACCCATTGCGCATATAAGGGCATATCTGAACGCCTTTTTAGGGATAGAAAGGCTTAATGCTATAAGCAGGACATCCGGAGGCACAGGGAAGAACGAGGATTCGGCAAACGCAAGTATAAGCAATGCCGGAGTGCCGTAAGGCGTATCTGCCCAGTGCAGGACCCAATCATATAGTCTTCTAAGAAGCCTCACTCATTTCCCTTCAGAGACAAACCGGGTTTAAACTTAACTCAATACTGGTTTTTGTGTCAATTAAATCTTCCTCAAACAAAAAAACCCCAGAGAACTCTGGGGTTGAAAATTAAATCCGGCAGCGTCCTACTTTCCCAGGACCTCGCGGTCCAAGTATCATCGGCCCTGGCGGGCTTAACTTCCGTGTTCGGGATGGGAACGGGTGTTTCCCCGCCGGTATCGCCACCGGAAACTCTGATTCTCAATTAGATTATATCAAAAGAGCGAAAAAATTCAAGTTTTAGAAAACAGGGGGTTTTAAAAAGGTCAAGCCGCACGGTCTATTAGTACTGGTAAGCTAGGCATTACTGCTTTACACTTCCAGCCTATCGACGTGGTAGTCTACCACGGACCTTCAGGAGCC
>Ga0180897_114_pt1 | contig 37739 bp, 31 predicted proteins | sample Deesub1362A_J573_FD_124282 | JGI IMG/M metagenome (GOLD analysis project Ga0180897, IMG submission 124282) | Nitrospirae bacterium JdFR-86
TGTGAAAATTTCCGGGCGGCTTACTCGGTCTGCCTCCGGTAAAATTTTTTAAACTCAACCCTTCGGGTTTCAGACACAAAAAATTTTTTAACCCTCCGGCATCCCTCGCAAGCCTGAAATTTTCAAACGGGGATAAGATTTAGGATTTAGTATTTATGGGGCTCTGCCCCAAACCCCTTGTTACTTTTTGCTCGGTGGCACAGCCACTTTTAAAGGTTTTCAAGCGTGCATTAAAAAGGGTCTGTGACCCTGAAATTTTCAGATGAGGGTATAAAGGTTTACACAGAGGGCATCAGTTCATAAGGTGTGGGGATATCGGAGAAGTAGGTCTTCAGGCAGGGCACTACCTTGTTTCGTGTTGCCTTTGCCCTGTAGAGCATCTCATCGGCTTCCTGTAAAAGCCTGTGTATGTCCGAACCTTCTTTAAAAGTGGCAACCCCGAAACTTGCCGTTATGTTTATGTCCCTATCGTCCAGATGTATCTTTTTAACCTCGAGTTTTTGCCTGATTCTTTCTGCCAGTTCAACAGCAGAACGGAATTTTGTGTTGCGAAGAACAATAATGAATTCCTCCCCGCCATACCTTGCAAGATAGTCGCTTTTTCTTATCATTGAACGCACGGTCTCGGCTGTCTCCCTTAAAGACCTGTCACCTGCCTGGTGCCCGTATAAGTCATTTATGGTTTTGAAATGGTCAAGGTCAAACATGATAACCGAAAGATGTCCTCCATGCCTCTTTACATGGGCTATGTCGTGCTCCAGATAGCTCATCAGCGCCCGTCGGTTATAACAGTTGGTAAGCGGATCAGTAATCATTGCCCTCTCAAGCCTCTTTATGTTCATGGCGTTGTCAAGGGCAATCCCTAATGTCCTTACTATGATGTCCATTATCTCACTGTGATAGTAAAACATCCTTCTGCCCGGCACTAAATAAAGCCTTGCATTGCCGGATACCGTGTAGGAGAGAAGCTTGGTCACATCAAAACCGTCAGGATTATGACCATTTTCCCCTGAATTTTTGTTGAAATAATGGACGTTAAAGTCAATTTTTTGACCTTCAAGCTCGCCCTGTATTATGTCTATAAGGGGGGTTTTATACGCACTGGGGTCTACCCATACGTCTACAGCGTTGCCGTCTTTCAGGGCAAAACCGTAAAGTTCGTAGTTCAGAATGTCCTTCAGACACCTTGCTGTTTCGTGCAAAATGCGGTCAATGTCCCGTAACTGGTTGATTTTTAAGATATAATTGTTTAGCTTCTTGTAATCGGCTCCCATAAGCACTTTATACCGGAGCCTTGCTACAGCCAGAATGTGGTTGATGACTCTTTTCATTTTAACTAACATCTCGAAATGCAAGTAAAGCAAATTCAATGCCATTGTCGATATTCGCGGTTATACAGGCTAACACCGGGTTTAATGCAGGAAATTTTTTCCTCAGGCGGGATGTTTCTGCCGGGGTCTTTCAGTCATTTAATTTCCGGTTTACGAACTCTTCGAGGAGTGATACTGCCTTTTTCAACTTATCGGCATTAGGCAGTGTGGATGCAAGCCTGTGGATATAGTTCCTTTCTTTGAGCATTCTGAAAGACGGCTTGAAGTTCAGGTCATAGACCCATGAAAGCTGAAGAAGTTTGAAGTCATTGAGTGTTCTGACTTCTGAGATAGAGGCTATCTGGTTTTTATAGATGTATGAAAGGACTGTTTCTGAGTATTCCGGGGTATCAGGCAGCCCAAGACCTGCTGCTGATGCCCTTTCCTCAGGAGCGCTTTCATAGTATTCGGTGAACACACGCCATATATCGAGCTTGTCTGCGTCGCGTATTAGTCTTAAAAACAGCAGGGTTTCCGGCTCATCGAGCGCAGGCAGGCTGAAGGCATTGTGGAATTTAACTGCATTTAATATTATGTCCTGCTCCTTTTTCGGAAGGCTGTCGAGGACTTTCTCCTCCTTAAGGACTTCTGAGCCGAGCTCGCCGTGGTTTACAGAGGTGCTGTCACGGAATGTCCTGTATCTTGCATACTGCGGAAATCTTCCTACATCGTGAAAAAGACCGATTGTTTCGGCAAGCATGAGCATGTCTTCGCTTAATGCCTGTTCTTTGGCTATCTGAATTATGTTGCTGCATACATTATAGGTGTGCTCGACTTTGAGGTATATGTTCCTCTGGTCATCTTTATCGGATGAATAAAATGACTTTGCATATCCAGAGAACCATTCTTTGAACTGCGTCAGGTCAGTATAATTCATTTCTTTCTCCTTATTATAATCTGAAGTCTCATACAGGCGGTTCATTTGATAAGCAGTTTCACTGAATCCACGATAAACACACTCCCGTAAAAAAGCATCACTATTCCGCAGAAGATACTGATTTTTTTGTAAAGCCCGGCGCCGAATGTCTTGATACCTTTATGTGAAGCCATGGATAAAAAACTCAGCCAGATGAGGTCGCAAAGCCAGTGGACTGCTGCAAATAGAACCAGTCCTGTAATCCCGAAGTCCGTGGCGCTGATAACAAGCCCAAGCCCTATTGTTGCCCACCAGAGGAGGAAATAGGGATTGCCAATACTCAAAAAGGCACCTGAATAAAAAGAAGAAGGTATGCGCCTTTCATAGTCTTTTTTGTTTTCTCCGGGGCGGAGCAGACCTTTCCCCATAAAGAGGAGGTATATGCCTCCTGCAATGCCGACCACGATTCGCACCTGCTCAAGCTCAAAGAAACTGCCTGCGCCGAGTGAGATTAATAATATAAGAGGCAGCTCAACAACCCCATGCCCAAGAGAAAAATAAACCCCTGAAAGTTTGTTTCTGCCTCCCTGCTCAATGACCGCTGCGGTCAGGGGGCCTGGCGAAAGCACGCCTGACAGGGATATAATCACTGCTGAAAAAAGGAATATAATCAGGTTTTGTTCCATCACTCCTGTCTCTTTTCCCTTACTATAAGAACGAACCTTTTCATTTCAGTATAAAGTACTCGACAGCAGCTACCAGAAGCACGATGAGGACAGGAGGCATCATTTTTCTGTATATGCCTGCCATGTCGGCTTTAAAATACTCCCTTGTAAGGATAAGGCAGACGTGCACAGGTGAAAGCAGAACTCCCAGAAACCCAGAGGCGAACGCAAAGGTTACAGAGGCAACTGTGTTGCCGCCGGCAAGGCTTATAAGAAGAGGGAACGTGCTTCCGACAAATCCGATGGTAAGTCCTGTAAGTATGCCTGTGATGAAAGGCAGCATAAAGAGCATTGGAACAAGAGGTATCCCCTTTGATGAAAAATAAGCACTCAGGTTTTCTACTGCACCCGAAGTCTCCATTACACCCTTAAACAGCATCACACCGAGTATGAGGACTATAACATCAAGCGAAAACCCCTTCCTCAGCGCCCTCAATATTTCAGAGGGTCTGTACCTGTAGAAGGCAAAAAGTCCTACGGTTACGATTAAGAGTGAGATGTGGAGCTCTGTGTGGAGGACCACCACAAGGGCAAGCACACTTGCAATAGGCAGAAAGTTAAGTATTTCTTTTTTTGTTATCCTCCGGCTCTTTTTGTGTTTTTTAACCTGTCTCATGCTGAAGAGGAATCCTCCTATAGCCATTGAGACAGCATATGCGAGGTTTGCAAGTATCAGGGTTCTGAGTTCGATTCCTGATATAGCCGAGGCAAGGAGTATTCCGGGATAAAGGGGAAGGATAAATTCCCATGGATGCCTGAACCAGTAGTTTATGAAGCTTTTTTCCTCCGGAGTCATTCTCAAGTCCTTTGTTGATTCGTCCACCATGGGTGCTGAGAAATACGCTCCGCCGACAGATGGAAGCATTCCGATAAGAAGTGGCATGGAGACCATTACCGCTTTTCTGTTGCCGAAAATGGCTTTGGATGCATCCATCATCTCCGAGAGGATGCGCCTTTCGCGCAGTATAAGCTCAAAGACGCGTATCAACAGAAGGGCGACTATGAGCTTGAGTGTAACGCCGTCTGTCAGTGTATCCCTGATTGTACGGGCTATGGATGCCGGAGGCATCAGATAAAGCAGGGCAAGGAACGCCGCACCAAGGAGCATAACGCGCCCGATGTTGAACTTCTTCCTCAGAAGTAAGACTATAAGGAGGAAAGTGGCTGAAAGTCTAAATATATCGAACATCCCTATTCCTTTCTGATAAGCAAGACGAATGCAAATGCTGATATAAGGGGACTGTGCCCTGACTCTTTCATTTTTTTCGTTCGATGTTTATAATAAGTTTTAATGCTTCTCGGTTTCAATACGAATGTTCCTTACAAGGGCAATATATATCATGTCCAGACCGAGGACAACGGGGTCAACAACCCGATAATCGTCACACATCTTTACTTTAAGGGAGCAATCCTCGCCTCGAAAAAATCCGTCTATGCACATCTGCTTGTGGAAGAGGACTGGAAAGAAAAAGTAGTAGAGATGATGAAGAGTCAGCACCGCGACGTCATAAAGGAGCTTCTTGCAGGCAAATACACGGATAAACCACAACAGGAGTTAAAAGAAGAGACTGTCTCAGAACGTGCAGACACCAAAAGAAGCCTTGAGGATATTGTTCTCGATTACATAATAAGCATTCGGAAGTAAGGATTATGATTCGGTTTTTCAATGTGTCCAAGTTTTATGACAATTTGACTGCCCTGCGGAACGTTACGTTTTCCATAGACAAGGGTGAGATGGCGTTCATTGCAGGTCCAAGCGGGGCAGGAAAGTCCACGCTTCTTAGGCTCGTGTATCTTGCGGAAAAGCCTGACGCAGGCAGTCTCACTGTAGACGGCATTGAGCTTGAAAACATGAAGGAATCCGAAATCCCTTATCTTAGAAGAAAGATAGGGGTCGTGTTTCAGGACTTCAGACTGCTTAACAGAACAGTGTTTGACAACGTTGCACTTGCACTGAGGATAAGGGGAATAAGCGAGAGGGAGATAAAACCGCTTGTGTATGAAACACTAAAGATGGTGAACCTCAGGCACAAGGCAGACAGTTTTCCCTCTGCGCTGTCCGGTGGAGAACAGCAGAGGGCAGTCATAGCAAGGGCTATAGTAGCCGAGCCTACAGTATTGCTTGCGGATGAGCCCACAGGCAATCTTGACCCGGACACTGCAGCAGGCATTATCCGCCTGTTTAAAGAGATAAATGCAAGAGGCACTACTATCGTTATCGCCACGCACAACAGGGAACTGTTTAGAAACACAGGAAAGCGAGTCTTTACGCTTGACAGCGGAAACCTTGTCTCGCAGGGAGTAGGATAATGTTTACTTCTTATCCGTTTAAAGTTGCGCTGACAGGCATATGGAGAGAAAAGTGGATAAACTTTCTGTGCATTCTGACCATTGCTACCGGTCTGTTCCTTATAACCCTGGCAGTGCTCTTCGTGCACAACATAGAGCTTGCAACCAGAAAACTGCCTGAAAAATTCTCTATTACGGTTTTTCTGGAGGAAGGGCTTTCTTCAAAGCAAATACAGGGCATTATCAGAACCATAAAGAGCAACAGTGCAGTGAAAAAGGTCAAATACATATCAAAAGAAGATGCACTGAAGGAGTTGAAGACTTCTCTGGCGGATGCAGAGTATCTTCTTGAGGGACTGGATGAAAACCCTCTGCCGGCAACCATAGAGCTTGGATTAAGAAGAAGCTCGGTGACAGGGGCAGCTGTTGAAAATCTGCTTGAAGAGCTAAAGTCTATAAACGGGGTTTCAGAGGTGCAATACGGCAGAAAACTTCTCTCCGCCATTCAGACAATCAAAACGAATTCCGAGGCAATAGGATTCATACTGATAAGTGCACTGTCGGCAGGAATAGTCTTTGTATGTTACAGCACAGTCAAGATTCTCTTTTACAGGAAGAAGGATGAGATAGAGACGCTGAAACTTCTGGGTGCCACAAAGGGGTTCATAAGGGCTCCGTTTCTTATAGAAGGTGGGGTTATTGGTTTAATAGGCGGAGTTATCAGCGTGGCAGGAATGCTTTCTCTTTATTATCCCTTGTATCAGAGGCTGACCGTTTCCATACCGCTGCTGAAGGCAGTGAGTATCCCGCTTGGAATCTTGCCTTATCCGCCGATAGCTGGTCTGGTCATAGGTGTAGTGGGCGCACTTATAGCCATAGGCAGAATAAAGTTTTAGCAGGAAATGCGCAGCTTGAATCGCAGGAACCGGAACTTTCCAATCTTCGTTGCCCTCTTATTCATCAGCAGTCTGCTCATCTATAACACCGTTTTTGCCAAGAACATAACAAATGTAAAAAAAGAATACAAAGAGATTCAGGAGAAGATAAAGACCCATAAGAAAAAACTTAATGAGGTTAGAAAACGCGAATACTCCACACTTGACGAGCTGGACAAAACTAACAGACAACTGAATATCGTCGAAAAGAAACTAAGGAAATACAGAAAGAAGCTTAAGGCGACGAAAAAAGAGATAAGCACTGTTGAAGCCGAGATATCAGCATTATCGAAGAAGCTTCAAGACCGAAAGAGATGGCTTAAGCGAAGACTGCGCGCCATGTACCGCTATGGCAAATACGGCAGTATCATTCTTGTTCTTAGTGGTTCAGAAGACATTTCACAGCTTCTGAGAAGATGGAAATATCTGGAGGCTCTCTCTGCATATGAACACAGAATGATAGAGAACTTCAGGGAGGACATTGCAGCCTTAAACAATAAAAAGTCAGAGTTAAAACAGCTTTATGCACGGCTCAAGAAAGAGGAGAGGAGAGTCCGGCAGGCTGAAAGAGACTTAGCCATCAAAAAGAAGCGGAAGAAAGAGATTCTTGCCTCTGTGCGAAGGGAAAAGGCTACATATGAGAAGATGCTTAAGGAGCTTAAAGAAGCGTCAAAAAGGCTTTTTGAGATAATCAAAGAGGCGGAGAAGGCTGAAAAATACATTGCAAAAGGGTTTCGCAAACTTAAAGGCAAACTGCCATGGCCTGTAGAAGGCAAGATTGCTCTTCCTTACGGCACGCATAAAGACCCAAGGTTCAACACACCTGTCTTCAGAAACGGCATATATATAGCTGCAAACAGCGGGGCTATTGCAAAGGCAGTGCACAGAGGAAAGGTGGTTTTTGCCGACTGGTTTAAAGGCTACGGACAGCTTGTAATCCTGAACCACGGAGGCGGCTACCATACCCTTTATGCAAATCTGTCTGAGATTTTTTTGAAAACTGGAGATATAATAGAAAGAAAGGGAGAAATAGGCAGGGTTGGAAGTTCGAGTGTTCTGGACAGGCCCTCCCTGTATTTTGAAATAAGGTATAAAGGGAAACCTCTCGATCCTGTTCAGTGGTTAAGAAGGAGATAAACTGGAGGTTTAAGAATATGTTCGGAAGAAAGCGGTTTTTAGTACTGGTGTTTATATCCGTGCTTGCTCTGGCGGTTGTCCTTGCAGGCAGGTGGTCAATTACGGATGTAAGCGCAGAAGCTGAAACATATGAAAACCTGAAGGTCTTCACCGAGGTTCTTTCAGTTATACAGAGGAGTTATGTTGAAAAGGTAGACTCCAAGGAGCTTGTATATGACGCCATAAGAGGAATGCTTAAGTCTCTTGACCCGCATTCAGGTTTTCTCCCGCCTGATGCATACAAAGAGATGCAGGTAGAGACCAAAGGGGAGTTCGGTGGTCTCGGCATACAGATATCAATGAGAGATGGCATTCTGACAGTGATAGCACCTATAGAGGATACTCCTGCATGGCGGGCAGGAATAAAAGCAGGTGACAAGATAGTCAAGATTAATGGAGAGCCGACAAAAGATATGACCCTTCAGGACGCCGTCAACAAGATGCGCGGTCCTAAGGGAACTTCCGTAACCATTACGATTGTGCGTGAAGGATGGGATGAGCCTAAGGACTTCACCATCATCAGAGACATCATACGAATAAAGAGCGTGAGGTTCAAGGTCCTTGAGGATAATATCGGCTATGTGAAGATAAACCAGTTTCAGCAGAGGACTGCATCAGAGCTTGCCTCTGCACTGAAGAGCCTGTCCAAGGACGGGATTACCTCTCTTATTCTTGACCTGAGGAACAATCCAGGCGGACTTTTAAACGCTGCAGTGGATGTGACAGGTCAGTTTCTGCCCAAAAACACGCTCGTTGTTTACATCAAGGGAAGGACAGGCGAAAGAACAGAATACAGGACAAGAGGAAAGAATTCTCCTTTTAATCTGCCGATGGTAGTGCTTGTTAACCAGGGCAGTGCAAGCGCATCCGAGATAGTCGCCGGAGCACTTAAAGACTGGAAAAGAGCGGTTATACTCGGAGTGCAGACATTCGGCAAGGGCTCTGTCCAGAGCATAATCCCGCTCAGCGACGGCTCAGGGCTAAGACTTACAACTGCAAGATACTACACCCCGAAAGGAACGTCCATACAGACGAAAGGCATAACCCCTGATATCGTTGTCAAGCTGAAGGCAAAAAACGGTGAAGAACATCCGGTTATAAGGGAGAAAGACCTGAGAGGACACCTCGAAAACGATCAGGATAAAGACAAGACAAAGGAGGAGGATACAAAGCCGGAGACTGCTGTCTTCAAAGTGCCTGACGAAAAGGACGACACACAGCTTCAAAGGGCAATAGACCTTCTTAAGACATGGACTATTTTCAAAGAGCTGTCCGGCGTATCGAATGTCACGGCTAATCCTTGATATAGAAACCATTGGCAGGGATATCGACAGCTTTGACGAAGCCTCACGGGACTACCTTCTCAGATGGGCTGATACAGAAGAGGAGATACAGCAGGTAGAGGACAGTCTTTCGTTTTATCCCCTTACAGGCGAGATAATTGCCATAGGTCTTTTGAATCCTGATACGAACAAAGGGGTGGTGTATTTTCAGACGCCTGGAGCAGAACCAGCACTGCCTTTTGAGGAAGAAGGCATAAGGTTCGAGACAGGCACTGAAAAAGAAATACTCGAAAAATTCTGGCAGACCATAAAGAGTTACGACGAGGTTGTAACGTTCAACGGAAGGGGTTTTGACTGCCCTTTTATACTCATCCGTTCGGCTGTCCACAAATTAAAGCCCACCAAAGAGCTTATGCCTAACAGATATAGCGATTCCCACATAGACCTGCTGGAAAGACTTACATTCTATGGTGCATTCCGCAGAAGATTCAGTCTTGACATGTGGTGCAAGACCTTCGGCATTCAGAGTCCTAAGACCGAATTTACCGGTTATGAAGTAAAAGAACTGTTTAAAGAAGGCAGATACCTTGAGATTGCAAGATACTGCGTTGGCGACTTAAGGGCAACAAAAGAGCTTCTGAACTACTGGGAAAGTTATATAAAGTTTCGTCCCTGAAACACGTTTTATGCCTGACGGTCAGCCCTCGATTATCTTTGTTTTAAATCCGAGCTTTCTTACAGTGTAGAAGACCTGTTTTTTGTCGATTACCTCCGGGTCATACTGAATGCTTACCGTGCCGTCTGCAAAACTGACTGAGGCTTTTAGAATCCCGTCGGTATTGTTAAGGATGGTTTCCATATCCTGAGCACACCCTGTGCAGACAATGCCTTCAAGCTGAAGTTTCAGAAACGCGCCCTCTTTTTTGTCCATGTTCGTAACTGCCTTTCAGTTTCAGGTATAAAAAGGGACTATGTCCCCCCTTTCGGAACTTTTTCCCAGTCTTTGAGGAATTTTTCTATTCCGATGTCTGTTAAAGGATGTCTGGTAAGCTGGGTTATTACTGAATAAGGTATGGTGGCGACATGTGCGCCCATTTTAGCTGCCTCAAGCACATGAAGCGGATTACGGATGCTTGCTACTATGATTTCTGTCTTAAACATATAGTTTTCGTATATCTGGAGTATCTCGTCTATCAGAGCCAAACCCTGATGACTTATGTCATCGAGCCTTCCAACAAACGGGCTTACATAAGTAGCACCTGCCTTGGCAGCAAGAAGCGCCTGAGACGCAGAAAACACAAGAGTCACATTCGTCTTAATCCCAAGGGACGAAAGTTTTTTTACCGCTCTTAAGCCGTCCTCTGTCATCGGTATCTTCACTACGATGTTTTCATGGATTGAAGAAAGCTCCTCTGCCTCCTTCACCATTCCTTCTGCATCCATGCTTACTGCCTCTGCACTGACAGGACCGTTTACAATACTGCATATCTCTTTAAGAAGTTCCACAGGCTCTCTGTTTTCCTTTGCAATGAGCGAAGGGTTCGTTGTCACGCCGTCAATGACTCCGAGTTCCCATGCACGCTTAATCTCCCCGACGTTTGCCGTGTCAATAAAAAACTTCATAATGCCACCTCTCTTATTTTTAAGGTTGCCCCTTTATACGGTTATCAATTATAGCAGGAATTCACTTAAAGTTAGAGTGCTGATGCCCGGCGGCTTCTGCTGCCTCGGCAATGAGTTCTATTATATGCATCACGTTTTTGTGCTGTCTTTTCAGCTGGAGTATGCATCCGGGGCAGGAGGTCACCAGTGTATCCGCCTTCTGGTATTCATTAAGGTTTTTCAGCAAGCCAGAGGATATTTCTTTGTGGGAGAGACTGAGGCTGAAGCCGCAACAGCCTGCCTCCTCCGGCTCGATTCCCTTGATGCCGAGCTGTCTGAGAATTTCTCTTGGTTGTTCTTTTATTCCGAGTCCGTAATACAGGTGGCAGGGGTCGTGGTAGATTACGTTTTTATAGTGCGTGACAGCAGGAACTGCAAGCTTGTCCAGAAGAAACTCTGATATGTCCATTGTGTTTTCAAGCCCCTGTCCTATAAGTCTTGGGTAGTGTTTTTTTATAGTAAGGGTGCATGTCGGGCAGAGACTTAAGACTGCTTCTGTGTGGAGCTTCCCAAAGACCTCGATGTTTTTTCTTGCAAGCTCTGCTGTTTCCTGCTCAAGTCCGAGCGTCCTTAAGGGTGCGCCACAGCAGACCTCTCCCGGGGGAAGCACAACCTCATAGCCTGCCCTGAGGAGCACTTTTATCAGCAATTCCCCAAGGCGTGGAAAAAGAAAATTCACACTGCATCCGGTAAACAGTGCTACTCTGCCTCTGGTTTTCTTCGGCTTGAATATCCATTGTTCGTTCTTCAGAGGCTCTTCAGGCAGTTGTATCTCAAAGGGCAGTGTTCCTTTTTTATGAAGATAAAGAAGGAAGGGTCTCAGGAGTTTGACTGCCCTGAAACTCAAGAGGGGTCTTTTAACAGAGAACTTTGCGACTGCCCTCAGGTATCGTCTTTGTCTGTCGGATGACCTTAAATGGTTTCTTCCGTAGTATATGGCTTCTGTTATATTCACGCCGGTGGGGCATGAGCTTTCGCAGATGCCGCACAGGGTGCAACTGAAGAGTCTGTCATTAAGAGCAGGAGTGGGTTTTAGCTGTCCCTGATAAAGCCCGTAAAGGAGCATGAGTCTTCCCCGTGCAGTCATCGGCTCGACATTGTCATGATTGTAAGTGGGGCAGAAGGCTTTACAGCTTCCGCACCGCACGCATTTAAGCAGGTCGTTCAGGGTATGCTCTTTCATCTTAGAAGCCTGTTCATGCTTCCGGATGTAAGCCCCTCAAGGTCAAGACTTACGAACTTATATCCAAGCTGTTTAAACTCTTCGATGACTTTTTCCCTTATCTTTAAGATGTCGGGAATGCGGGATTCAGACACCTCGATTCTTGCTATTTCTCCGTGGTCTCTCACTCTGAGTTCGGAAAACCCCATTGCTCTTAAGAGCTTCTCGGCACTGGCAACCCTGTTTAATGCCTCCTTTGTTATTCTCATGCCGTAGGGGAATCTTGTCGAAAGGCATGGTGAGGCAGGCTTGTTCCATGTGGGCAGTCCGAGTGCTTTTGATGCATCTCTTATATCCTGTTTTGTAAATCCGGTTTCCATGAGCGGGCTTCTTACGCCGTGCTTTTTTGCGGCTTGTCTTCCAGGGCGGAAGTCGTCTTTGTCGTCGAGGTTGCTTCCATCCAGCACATATTTGAAGCCTTCGGCTTTTGCAATCGCCTTTAGTTCTTTAAACAGTTCGTCCTTGCAGTAAAAGCACCTGTCAGGCGGGTTGTTTACGAAGTTTTCGTTCTGAAGCTCAGAAGTCCTGATGATTCTGTGTTCGATGCCGATTTCCTTAGCCATGCGCTTTGCGTCATTAAGGTCGTGTTCAGGGGTCGTCTCGGAATGTGAAGTCACTGCAGTTGCCCTTATGCCGGAAAGCTTTACCGCCTTAAGCAGAAAGGTGCTGTCAAGCCCGCCTGAGTAAGCAAGCAGAGCACTTTCCATTCCTTTAAGAGTTTCAATGAGATTATCTAATTTTTCCCTGAACATAAACCCTTCTTTAATAATATTTGATTTTAGACCGAAAAGTAAAAAGATGCTTTAAAGTGCTGAAAATTGCCTTTCACTAACCCCAAAAATCCTCTTGAATACCCCGTTATTTCGTGATAGTCTTTTCCTAAACCTTGTTATTAACAAAAGGAGGATTTCATATGGCAAGCAAGAAGCTTCTGGATATGCTTAATGATGCGATTGCAAGGGAGATTGCCGTCAGCATTCAATATATGTGGCAGCATATAATGGTAAAGGGCATTGCCGCAGAGACGGTAGGCGGGGTCTTCAGAACAATTGCACTTGCCGAGATGCTTCATGCCGAACTGATAGCCGAAAGGCTCGACTACCTCGGCGGAGTCCCTACGACAAAGCCTGCGACAATAGAAGTCGGCGGCTCTGACGCTGCTAAGATGCTAAAGCTCGATGTAAAAGCCGAAGAAGAGGCAATCGACATGTATAAGAAGATTATAAAACTCGCAGATAAAGAAGGTGATTCAACTACAAGAAAACTCTTCGAACAGATACTTGCTGAGGAGGAAGACCACCACAATACCTTTTCTACACTTCTTGGAAAATAAATGCCTTTAGAGCGAAAGAGCTTTAAAAAGCCTTACAATTACCTGATTGGATACCAGAATCCCTTTTCTGGTGAGCTTGAGGTAATCACCCTCAAGCTCCATCAACCCTTCACTGATTAACTCCTTTGAAGCTTCTGCCAGTCTTTCCTTAAGGTCTCCGGCTTGCCTTGTGTTTATCCCGGCAGCCGTTCTTAAGCCTAAGAATATAAATTCTTTTGTTGCATCCTCAGGTGAGACCTTCTGGCTTTCCTCAACAGGAAGAATGCCATTGGATGAAAGCTCTATATATTTAAGGATGTCCTCGGTGTTTTTTTGTCTTTTGCCGTTTGCAAAAGAATGAGCGCCTGCTCCTGCTCCGATATACTCTCCTCTTTGCCAGTAATTAAGGTTGTGCCTGCACTCGCAGCCGGAAAGCGCATAGTTTGAGATTTCGTAATGCCTGTAGCCTCTGCTGGTAAGGGTATCTATGGCTAAGTTAAACATCTCCACAATTTCATCTTCGGATGGAAGCGCAAGCAGGTTGCTTTTAATCGCCTGATAAAGAGGCGTGCTTTTTTCAGGCGTAAGTTCGTATGCAGAGATGTGCTTTGGGCTCAGGTCTAAAGCCGTTAAGAGGGATGCCTGCCAGCGTTTAAGCGTTCCATGAGGTATGCCGTAGATAAGGTCAAGGGAGATGTTTTCAAACCCTGAATTTTTTGCCGTTTCCACTGCTTTTACTGCCTCCTCAGATGTGTGCGTTCTGCCAAGGGCAGCAAGCTCTTTGTCATTAAAAGACTGCACGCCGATGCTCAGACGGTTTGCACCTGCTGAACGCAGGGCTTCTGTTTTTTCAGCACTTAGTGTTCCGGGGTTTGCCTCAATTGTAATCTCTATATCAGGATGGAGCTCAAAGCACTCTTTAAGGGTTTTGAAAATCTCAGTTAAAGATTTTGCTGAAAGCACGGTGGGTGTCCCGCCGCCGATGTAGATTGTCTTCAGTCTGTGCCCTGCCTTTAGATGAAGCTCTTTTGTCAGTGCCTCTGTATATTTTTCTGCAAGTGCTTTGTCAAAAGGCACGGAAAGGAAATCGCAGTAGATGCATTTTTTCAGGCAGAACGGGATGTGGATGTAAAGACATTCAGGCATAAGTTTATTTTACACGGGATATTCGTTTATGATAAACAAATGGGGCTTGATGAACTCATAAAGATTATGGATGCCTTAAGGGAAGGCTGTCCGTGGGACAGAAAGCAGACGAGGCAGTCGCTTAAGCCTTTTCTCGTTGAGGAGACATACGAACTTCTGGAGGCAATCGAGGAAGACAATCCCGAGAAGATAAAAGAGGAGCTTGGAGACCTCCTGTTTCAGATAGTCTTTCACAGCCGGATAGCAAAGGAAAGAGGCGAATTCGATATGTCTGATGTGATAACAAATATCAGCAAGAAAATGATCTCAAGGCATCCTCATGTTTTTGGCGAGGAGAAATACAACACTCCTGAAGAAGTCATCTCTCACTGGGAGGAGCAAAAAAAACGGGAGGGAAAGCTCAGAAAGTCCCTGCTTGAGGGCGTGCCCAAGACTATGCCTTCGCTCCTGAGGGCGCACAGGCTTCAGGACAGGGCTGCAAAAGTAGGCTTCGACTGGGAAAAAACCGAAGATGTCCTTGAAAAACTCGACGAAGAACTGAAAGAATTTAAAAAAGCGCTTAAGAGGAAGAACCAGGATGAAATAGAAGACGAGCTCGGCGATATATTCTTTGTGCTTGTTAATGTCTCTCGTTTTGTAGGCGTCAATCCAGAAGACGCCTTGAGAAAAACTATAAGTAAATTTATTTCAAGATTCCGGCATATAGAAATGGTTGCTGCTGAAAAAGGCGTTAAGCTTTCGGAGATGACACTTAAGGAAATGGACAGCCTGTGGGAGGAAGCGAAAAAACAGGAGTTGAAAATTGAGAAACGGAACTAACCTGATGAGAAACCATGCACTCTGGATTATGCCTTCAGGAGATGTCTATGAAAGGCTGAGCGGTTTAATCCGCAAGCTGGCTGAAGAATATTCCACACCGGTGTTTGAACCCCATATCACCCTTGCCGGAGGACTGATAGGCGACGGGGAAGATGTGATATCAAAGACCTCACAGCTTGCATCTTTGATTAAACCTTATGAGGTCATGCTTACAACGGTTGAATATCTTGATGAATACTTCAAATGTCTTTTTATCAAGGTGGAAGAGACAGCCGGAATAATGAATGCTCACCTGCAGGCGAAAAAAGTGTTTGCTCTGCCACATGACACAAAATACATGCCCCATCTGAGCCTGATGTATGGCTCTCTCACACCGGAGAAAAAAGAAGAAATCATCAAAGAAACAGGCAAGCGGTTTGATATGAGTTTTGAGGTCAAAAGCCTTCATCTTTACTGTGTGGAGGGAGAACCCGAGGCATGGCACAGAGTGAAAGAGTTCTCTTTGGAATAAATTCTCTTCAAAGGCCGGTATTTCCTGTAGGCAGTCCCTTAAATAGTTGTTATAATGAGATTGACTACACTATAGCGTATATTAAAAGGTTTATATGACTCTAAAGCAGTCACTGGAGAATATATTTAAGACCAAGTTTCTGAGAACTGTTCTGTTCGTGTCTCTTGTCTCGGTTATAATGCTCCCTGTGTATATTATCTTTTTTGTATATCCTTCATTTACAGAGTTGCTGGCGGAGAGCGCTGAAAATGACGCTATACGTGCAGCAACGCATCTGAAGGATATGCATATATCAACCGAGACCGCACTGACTAAAGATTCCCTGTCGCCTGACTTTTCAGAGATGGTCGAAGATGTGATGAAGGATTTTAAACTCATGAAGCTGAAGGTCTTTGCGCCTTCAGGCGAGATAATTTACTCCACCGACCCTGAGGACATAGGGAAGGTGAACAAGAAATGGTATTTTCACCAGATCGTAGCCAAAGGCAAATCTTACGCAAAGCTGGTGCGGAAGGATACGCTGTCTCTTGAAGGGCAGATGGTAACTGCTGATGTCGTGGAGACGTATGTACCGATAATGGTAGACGGCGAGTTTGTTGGAGCGTTTGAGATTTACTATGACATTACCGTTACAAAAGAAAAGCTTAACAGACTGCTGTCGAGGTCTTATTTCATTCTTTTTGCAGTGGCATTTGTCCTTCTGGTGGCTGTTGTCGCAAGCTCGTTCAAGGCAGGCAGAAGCATTGCCGAGCGCAGGCAGGCGGAAAAACAGGTCGTCAAACAGAACGTAGAGCTTGCAGAGTTAAACTCTGAGCTTTCAGTGCTTTACACGATTTCTTCGGCTATAAGCCGCACGCTCGATATAGACGAACTCTTCTCCATTATTTTGGATACCATTACCAGCCGTGAGATATTCAAGGTCGAGCGCAAGGGCGGGATATTTATTGTCGAGGGTGAGAGAATGCACCTTGTGTTTCAGCTTGGTCTTACGGAAACTTTTGTGAAGGCTCACGACAATATGAAGGTCGGCGACTGCCTCTGCGGACTTGCCGCAAAAACAGGGGAGGTAATCATTTCGACAGATTCCAATAAAGACGACCGTCATACCATAAGATATCCGGGGATTGCTCCGCACGGGCACATAATCGTGCCTCTTAAGGCAATGAACAAGCTCGTAGGAGTGCTGTATCTTTATCTTCCGGCTGACACCGAGGTTGATGAACGTGTGCAGAATATGCTCCGTTCCATAGGAAATCAGATCGGCATTGCGATTGAAAATGCAAGGCTTTATAAGAAGACAAAAGAACTGTCACTGCATGACCCGCTTACAGGGCTTGCCAACAGACGCCTGATGTACATCGAGCTTGAAAGAAGCTTTGCAAAGGCAAAGCGGTATGAAACCCCGCTTTCAGTCATCATGCTCGATATAGACTATTTCAAGAAGTATAATGACACATACGGTCATGCCGCAGGAGATAAACTGCTTAAGGACATCGCAGAGATAGTCCAGCAGAGCGTGAGAAAAGCAGACCTTGTCGCCAGATACGGCGGGGAAGAATTCTTTATCCTGCTTCCTGAGACAAGACTCACAGAGGCTTATGCAGCAGCCGAAAGAATAAGAAGAGCAGTTGAAAGAAGAACAGAAGTCACTATTAGTCTCGGTGTTTCCTCTTACCGGCAGGATATGCAGATAAAGGAAGACCTTATAAAAAAGGCTGACGAGGCTTTGTATCAGGCTAAGGAAAGAGGGAGAAACCGGGTGGAACTTAGTGCTTAATCCTGCCGGCTGATTCTTGTCCCGTTATAAAAGCAGTGGATTTTCCTCGGGTTGACTGAAAGAGATATTCTGTCTCCTGCCTTTCCCTGAAAGTCAGACGGTGCTCTGGCTATAAGCCTTGCATCTCCGGATTTCAGATAAATGATGGTTTCAGAGCCGAGATGCTCGATGACCTCCAGATATCCCTGAATCGGACCGTCTCCGGGGTTGAGGGATTCAGGTCTTATGCCTATGGTAATCCGGGAGCCTGAATATTTCTTCAGTTCTTCTTCAGGGTCGAGTTCGATTGAAAACCTTTCTGACTGAAAGAGGGTTTTCCCTCCTTCTGTGATTAGTTTTCCTTCGATGAGGTTTATCTGCGGGCTTCCGATGAACGTTGCGGCAAAGAGGTTTAATGGTTTTTCGTATACTTCTTTTGGGGTGCCTATCTGCTGGATTTTGCCTCCTTCAAGGAGTATGATTTTTTCTCCGAGTGTCATTGCCTCTGTCTGGTCGTGTGTGACATAGAGCATTGTAGTGCCTAATTTCTGGTGCAGTTTTGCAAGCTCTACCCTCATTGAGCTTCGGAGTTTTGCATCAAGGTTTGAAAGAGGCTCGTCAAAGAGAAAGATCTTCGGATTCCTTACGATTGCCCTTCCGATGGCAACCCTCTGTCTCTCACCGCCTGAAAGCTCAGCCGGCTTTCTATCCAGTAAACCTTCTATGTTCAGAAGCCTTGCGGCTTCTATGACTTTTTGTCTTGTTTTCTGTTTTGGGGTTTTCTTTATCGTAAGGGGAAAAGCCATGTTTTCATAGACGGTCATGTGTGGGTAAAGCGCATAGCTCTGAAAGACCATGGCAACGTCTCTTTCTTTTGGTGTGAGGGAGCTTACTTCTTTTTCGCCTATGAATATCTCGCCTTCATTCTGAAACTCAAGCCCTGCAATGAGCCTGAGGATGGTGCTTTTCCCGCACCCTGATGGACCAAGCAGGATGCAGAATTCACCTTCTTTGACCTCAAAGGATATGTTGTCTACTACGGTGTTTGTGCCGAAGGATTTTTTCAGGTTTTTTACTCTTAATCCAGCCATGCCTATCCCTTTATTGCTCCTGCCGATAGCCCTCTTACGATTCTCCTCTGAAACAGAAGCACAAGAAGCACAAGAGGTATCGTAGCCACTGTAGAGGCAGCGGCAATCTCTCCCCACGGCAGTGTGTATTGTCCCTGAAAAAGCGCAATTCCCACCGGAAGGGTCTGGAATTCCTGCTGGGTCATAATCAGGAGTGCAAAAAAGAACTCATTCCATGCATAGATGAACACGAGTATTGCTGCTGTAAAGACTCCTGGTGCAGCAAGCGGAACCATTATCTTAAAAAGGGTCTGCGTGTGACTGCATCCGTCGATTTTTGCCGAGTCTTCAAGCTCCGAGGGCAGTTCCTTAAAGAAGCTTGCCATTATCCAGACCCCAAGTGGAAGCGTAAGGGTTACATAGGGGAGTATAAGCCCCTGATAGCTGTTCAGCCAGCCGAGTGACTGAAGTATCCTCCAGACCGGTCCTGCTATGGATATCTGCGGAAACATCGAGACCATCAAAAGCGCACCCATAATCAGCCCTTTGTATTTCAATCTGAGGCGAGCCACTGCATACCCTGTGAAAATAGAGATTGATATGGTGATGACTGTCACAGAGCCTGCGACTATTATACTGTTTTTTACGTAATGCAGAAGGTTGTAGTTTTCTATGCTTGAGCGGTAGAAATGAAGCGTGCCCGACGGCAAAAGCACAGGCGGTATCGCAGTGACCTCTATCTCTGTCTTAAGCGATGTGTCCACAAACCAGAGAAACGGTAAAAGACTAAAGAATATTACAAGTGTTGTAACTATATAGAAAGCTAGTCTGTTCATGCTGTCTCCTTGAAGAGTTTTGTCCCTATGAACCTGATATAAAGCATGGCGACTGCGAATGAAATCAGAAATACGAGCACAGAGATCGTAGAGCCGTAGCCCATAAGCCCTTCGGTGAATATCTTTTTATAGCCGTAGAACTGAAGCACATTGGTCGAGTCAGCCGGACCTCCCTGCGTCATTACGAACACGAGGTCAAACACCCTGAAGGCATCCATCGTTCTGAAAAGAAGTGCCACAAGCAGTGCAGGCTTAAGGAGCGGAAGGGTGATTTTTCTGAACTGCTGCCATGCACTTGCCCCGTCTATCCTTGCTGCTTCATAAAGCTCATCAGGTATGGTCTGTAGCCCTGCAAGTATAAGAAGCGCTGCAAAACACGATGTCTTCCACACATCAGTGATGATTATCGCCAAGAATGCAAAGACCGGCTCTGCAAGCCATGCCTTGTAGCTTGATACATCAGTGCCGAACAGAATGAAATTAAAGAGTCCGTATTTGTCATTGAAGATAAACCTCCACATCTGCGAGGACACTACAGTCGGTATCGCCCACGGAATAAGCACAGCAGCCCTTACAAACCCTCTTCCTTTAAACTGCCTGTTTATGACAAGTGCAATGACCAGTCCGAAAAGAAGTTCAAAAAAAGTGGATATGAATACGAAGAGGAAGGTGTTGATTAGGGAGTGCATTGCAACTTTGTCATGAAGCAAAGCCCTGTAGTTTTCAAGCCCTACAAAAGGCTGTCCTATCTCCGGAAGACTAAGTATTATCCTGTGCAGGCTCAGATAAAAAGAATATCCGATGGGATAAAATGCAAATACCGTAATGAACAGGATACAGGGTATTATTAAGACAGCGGCGAATATTCTTTCTCTTTTAATCAGAGGCAGGCTCATCTGGCTAATTCAAGGAGCTTGTCTATCTCCTGTGCAGCGGTCTTTGCCTTGGCTTTGATGTCAGAGTCCGGCTTTGATATGACTGTGCTGAAATAGCGCTGAAGAACATTTGAGACAGAGGGGTAAAGCGGGCTTCGTGGTCTTGGATAAGCGGTCAGAAACACATCTTTCATATCAGAGAAATGAGGGTTTGCACGGATGATTTCAGCGTCTTGATACAGTGCTTTTCTGGTTGGTGCGCGACCTGCCTTAAGTGCAAGGAGCTTCTGGATTCTTTCGCTTGTAAGGAACTTTACAAACCGCCATGCGGCTTGCTTGTTTTCAGAGTAGGAGCTTATTCCGACCTGCCAGCCTCCTAAAGTTGAGTAGCTTTTTCCTCCGGGGAAGTGCGGAAGCTTTGTAATGCCCACCTTGCCGGCAATGGTTGAGCGTTTCGGGTCGTTTGAGACCTCCCATGCGTAGGGCCAGTTTCTGTGAAAGACTGCCTTGCCCTGTATGAACAGGTCAAGGGATTCAGGCTCCTGATATGTGAGCACACCGCGTGGTGCGATTTTTCCGATGATATTGTCACGAACGAATTTTACGGCTTCGATGGCTGGTTTTTCTGCAAGTCGGGTTTTTCCTGTCTCAGGGTCGAGGATTTTTCCGTTGTTACTCAGGATGTATTCCATCATATCGCATACAAGTCCTTCGTATTGTTTGAACTGTCCTGAGAAGCCGTAAATCTCCGTGCCTTTTTTCGCCTCTTCCGAGACTATGATTTCTGCCTGTCTGACCATTTCCTGCCATGTCCTCGGCGGGTTGAATCCGTATTTTTCAAGCAGGTCTTTCCTGTAATAAAGCACACCGCTGTCTATAAAAAGCGGCACACCGTAGATCTTGCCTTTATAGGTGTTTGCCAGTATCGTGCCTTCGAGGAATTTTTCCTGCTCGGCCGGTGGGAAGAACTCATCAAGGGGCATTGCCCAGCCGGAGGCGGCAAACTCAGGCGGCCAGATTACATCCATTAAAAAGACGTCAACATCCTTGCTTTTGTTCTTGAGCTTTTGCGTAAGCAGGTCGTGAAAGGCAGTGGAAGAATGGGGCCCGACTTCTCTGATGAGTTTGATGTCCGGGTTTTCGGTCTCGAAGATTCTGTATATTTCTTCCCATGCCTCTGGCACGTTAGGTTTCCATGTAACGAAGCGGATGGTGGTTTTCCCGGCTTCTTCTTTTTTGGCGCAGGCTGCTGTAAAGAGCAATATAAATATAAGGATAAATCCGGTAAGCGCTCTAAATATTAGATGAATGGTGTTTTTTCCTGCATCTGGAGATAGGCTGTTCATTTATTGCCTCCGTTTTAATCAGGGTTTGGATATGATAACAAAAATAATCCTATCACAAAAACAGTATTTATCGTTGGTGTATTATTTTTGGCACTGACGGGTTAAAGGTTTTTTTAAGGACTGTGTGGCAGACATATAAATGGATTATTCGTTTTCCCTTATGGAAAAGAGCTGCCCTTGTATTAATTCGCTGCGGCAAGCAGGGCACTTGCCGGGTTTTTTGAGGCGTTGTCTTTTTTTGAATATAAACCCGCATTTTCTGCATTGAGCAGGTGTAACTGCAAGGTGGTGGTCTTTTTTGTTCATCGTCTTCTGGATGTGCTCAAGGTGGGCATATGTTTCTTTCTCTGAAATCCCGACCTCTACGGATATCTCCTTGGATGAAAGAGCCCGGTTCATAAGGGCGGAGATTATCCTCCGCCGCAGGGTTTCATGTCTTTCAGCAGGTATAGACGGCTCTCTGGATTTCGTTTTCAAGCTTTCTCCTTTGGAGGATATTATATATTGGTAAGAGTAAAAAGTGTCTTGTCTTGTTCACATCCCTTCAAGCGGACCTTTTCCTGGGGCTTTTGAAAAACTCTGGAACAAATACGATAGAATCCTTTAAAATCAAACATAGCGAGAGTGGCGGAACTGGCAGACGCGCTGGACTTAGGATTTAAAATTTTAAGAATTTTCTAAAGAGGCTTAAGGCCTGGCTTTCCCCTCTAAAGCCTTGTCTATCAAGGGTTTGAGCGATTTTTATCGTTTCTATCTGTTTGGACAGATTCCACTGTTTTCGATAGATTTTATCACAATTTTATCACAGTTTTATCACACCTGATTACTCTTGCCGGCAGTTCTATTAAATGGCTCCATTCAAAATCTTAGCCGTTTCTGGTGGTGGGTAGAATAATCACAATGCATACCCAATGCTTGATAAGCTAAGCCTGCTGAGGAGGTTTAGTTTTATTGATTTTAAAGGTAAAATTACTGTTTTGTTCTTTCTGCTACATACAATTTTGCTACGGTAGGGACGGTTGCTTAAATCAATAAAGAACTGAAGCCTTAACCGTTTGGGGAGACTATTGGATAAAAACTTGTTATAATTTATCGCCGTAAGCTCTACGCCGGAGATTACTTGCAGTCTCTTAGGGCTTGGGGGAGACCTAAGGAGGGTTTTTATGAGCTTCTCTCAGATACTTAGACCCAGACCAGATGTTCTATCAGATGAAGGTATAGACGGAATTATTGACCTTGCAAACCTTGACGACCCCAAGGGTAAAAAGCTTGAAGCAAACCCTAAACGGTTCTTTTCTTTAACTTATCCCACCGCAGATGTCCGCCGGGTTATTCAGAAGCTGTCCGACAGATTCTCAGGGCGTAAAGATACACCGGGGTTATTCCTTTTTGAGGGTCTGAAAGGAAGTGGAAAATCTCACCTACTTCTTATGATTTATCACCTGTTCAGGAATTATAAGGTAGCCAGGGAATGGCTTGATGCCCATAAAATGTATTGTGAACTTCCAGAGGATACAGTAATTGTTGTAAATAAATTTACAGACCTACCTCTTTACTCTATCTGGGATTTCATCTTCGAGAAATTGACAAACCACCGCCCTGAGAAAAGCGTTGTCCAGCCAGGACTAAAAGATGTCGAAAAAGTTCTAGGAGACAAAAGACTGGTTCTCATACTGGATGAGCTGGAGCAGGGTATTCGTGTAATAAGTGACCCGTCACTAAGACAACAGAATATAGCATTCCTTCAGATGCTTTCGGAATGGGCAAACCGTTCTGATAAAGTTACAGTATTTGCAAGTATTTATAGTAGTCAGGAAGAACCAGGAAGTACTCTTAAAAGGGTTCCAAGTTGCCGTGTTCAATTTGCATATTCAGCGGATAAGGCAAAGGTAGTGCTTCATAGACTTTTTGAAAACTACCTTGATTCCAGCTATGATGCTTATGCTTCGACCATTGATAGTTACCTGAATACATGGCGTCGCCACCAGCTTTCCTCGCCTGAAGAATACAGGTCAGAGATGCTTCTTACATATCCATTTTTACCGGAAGTCCTTGAGTTGATTCTTGAAAGAGTGCCTGCACGAGGAGGCTTCCAGAGTGTCCGCGGGGCACTGGGATTTCTAGCAAATATGGTTAGATTAACCCATGACAAAGCCGATTTAATCACTGCAGCCCATGCTGACCTTTATGACAGGGAAGTAGTGGCAAGACTTTCAGACCTTGACCCAAGCGGAGATTTGATTTCAAAGGCGCGTGGAAATCTCGATGAATTAAAAGGTCAGCCGCTGGTGTCCGAGATTGCCGCTACTGTGATGCTTTATACGCTTACAGGTTCCGGTCGTAGTTTGGGGGCTACTCGAGAAGAATTAATACGACACGTCCTGAACCCTAAAGTAGATATAAATGACTTTGAAAGGACACTTCTTGCCCTGCAGAAATATGCATCAAATTTCTGGGTACAGGAAGGCAGATACTACTTTGATCTTGAGGAAAATCCTGACTCAAAGGTCGAATTCCATTCTTTGCGTATTGACCGCAGTAAAGCACAGAGTCTTCTCCACAATCTCTGGCTGGATGAGATTTTCAGGGAACCCAATTGCGTTATCTACCAAGGTGAGGAAGAGACAAAGGGTGCACTGGACGAACTTGAAAAGAACCGTCTACGATATATCCTTTCCCCTCGTAAGTTGAGCCAGGAAGAACGCCATGCACTTTTTCACGGCGTTCCTATGCGAAATCAGGTTATTCTGCTTGAACCAAAGGACCCGAATTTCAATCTCGATGCTCATAAAGACCTTCTAAAATGGGCTCAGAGACAGCTTGCCGCGCAGGAGCTTGCAACAAATACAAGAGATTCAAGCCGGAAGGCTGAATATGAAAGAATTTCACGGGAAGACAAACATCACTCTATTGATACAATCAGGCGGGCAGGACTTGTTTTTATCCTGTGGGAACATTATGGGAACACAGCAAGCGAAGACCAAATAGAGGAAGAAGCCATCCCTGGTACTACAAGAGAAGACGTGCTCAACTATCTTTCTCAACAACTTTTTCCCACCCAGCTGTTTGAAGAGCACCTCTTGTCCCGTTTAAGCGACATTCTTAATCTCACTGTGAAAGACATAGATAGACAATATCGTTCAATACTTGGTTTCCCTGTCCCAACAACCATAAGGGCAGTCAGTCAGGCACTTAGAGAATTATGCCGAAACAGGCAGCTCAGCATAAAACACCCGAGAGGAAATTTTTGTGGGGAAAACCCGAGTCTTACGGAGACAGAATTTTTCGAGGCTACCGTAGGAGAACCTTTTGAGACGCCTGCGGTTCACCCTCAAATGTCAATCCCCATCGGTGAGAAAGAAAAAACACCAACTCCTGAACATATGCAAGAGGGCATTACCACGGTTATATCTCCACCTCCAGTTACTGCAAGAAGGCAGGAAATCAGCATTCTGCCCCAAGAAAGTAGTGGGGCGCTAAGGCAAGCCGTGGCTCTCAGACTTCAGGAATTCCCTGATGCAAGGGTAACGCGTATTCGAGCTACTATATTTTTAGAAAAGAATACGAGTGATCTCAGCACCCTACCTGCTACAATCAGAGGCAATCTCAGCGGGCAGGGGTTAGTTACCACAGAGACCACTATTACCAAAGAAGGTGAGTTCACTAAAGGAGAGGTGGAGACAATTATCGAGTCTCTTCCAGTTCTACCTGATGCAAATTATGGGGCAAGGTTAGATCTTTTGATTCCGACCACTGAAGAGGAAAAGAAAAATGAGTAATCTGCTGGTAGATAATTTTGAGAGCTTAATAGCACAAGGGCCAAGAGTCAAGTGGCTTGAAAAGTGGCTATTAGGAGAAGTTTGGACTGTTGAGCGATATCAAAGTCTTTCCTCACATGATTATCTAAAGAATGGTGAATCAAAGGTCAACGAGCTTGAAGAGATAATAGCACAGGCAGCCTACAGGCTTTACGACGAATTTCTCGATGACCCTCCAGAGGAAAGGAATGTCCTGAGTTTTCTTGAAAGTGAGAAATTAAATGCTCTGGTTATCTTTGATGGGCTATCCTTAAGGGAGATTCCAGTACTTTTGAACCTTGCCCAAAAATCAAATTACACGGTTCATGAGGTTGGAATAACTTACTCTGTGTTACCGACAGAAACCAACGATTTTATAGAACAGAGATTAAAGTTCGGAAATATTGCTCCATCTTTACTTCCGAAAAGAAGAGAAATAAAAGAGAAAGGAATCGCCGCATATTATTATTACGATACAAACCAACAGCATCTGCTTGACCGGGATTCAAAGAAGCTCCTTTTGTGGTCTGCATTTCCTGATAACACTTATAGTGACAGCACTGCCCGTTTCGACAGGCACTTTGAGCAGATCCATACGCTTCTTGAAGTTTCCTGGCTTAATACAGTCCAGCAGATTCCCCGAGGGCGGAAAATTTTAATAACCAGTGACCATGGATATGTATATTTCGGGGCAGGGCTTTCTTTTGCGAGGTCAAATTCTGAATTAAGACCGCTAACAGCATATCTTGGAGGTGAACGTTACAGGCGTCTGGAGGAAGGCGTTGTTCCGCCTGAACACCCTGATCTGGCAGTATATCCTAATCGTAAGATTGCGGTTTTAAGGGGGCGTATTCAAACTCATCCTCCAGGTAAAGGAGCAAACAGGCTCTACAAACATGGAGGACTTTCAATAATGGAAATCCTTGTGCCCTGGATTGTCCTGGAGTAGATAAAGGTATGAGTATTATTGACATTAAGCGGTTACTCAAGCAGTCTGAGGGACAATTTCTTGAAAGGAAGACGTGTTATGAATATAGAGATGGAAAGAGACGTCTCAGGAAAGCAAAGGATGTTGCCAGAAATGTTGCAGAAACACTGTCAGCTTTTGCAAATGCTGATGGTGGCACCCTTTTATTGGGTGTAGAAGATAATGGGGCTGTCTCAGGAGTTGATTTCCCTGAAGATAAACTCAAAGTTATACAAAATGCTCCCAAAAACCTGATAAAACCTTCCTTACGGGCTGAAATCAATAAAGTTGATTTCGAGGGAAAAAGGCTCTTCATTTTCACTGTCAACTGGATGCCTGATGTCTATCAACTAACCGATGGGCGCTATTTGCTTCGTATAGGCGATTCAAATGTGCCTTTTCCTGCAAGTCAAATTGAACAACTTAAATTAGGGAAGAGAAAAGCTGCTTTTGAAAGTCGCATCGAGCCCACTGCTACATGGAATGATATTTCTAAATCACTTGTATTAGATTTTGGCAAAAGAGTTGGTATAAAAGGAGATGCTGAGACTATCTTGAGTCAGTATCGTTTGATAGAGTACAACAATGGAACCCCAAGGTTTAAACTGGCAGCACTGCTTCTTTTTGGCAAGGACCCTTTAAAGTGGCATCCACGATGCGGAATAGACTTCATAAAATATGAAGGGGTAGAGAGGGAAACAGGCAGGAAACTGAATATCGTTAAGAGGGAAAGAATAGAATTTCCTCTTGTGAAATTGATTGAAGAAGCCTATAAAACTATTTCCGTCCATATTAAAGAACGGCAATACCTTCACGACTTGTTTTTCATCGAAAAACTTGAATATCCTGCTTTTGCATGGCAGGAGGCAATTGTGAACGCTGTTGCCCACAGGGACTATAGCATTAATGGTCTATCTATAGAAGTATGGATGTTTGATGACCGGATGGAGGTTCGCAGTCCCGGTTTACCTCCCGAACCGGTCACACTGGAAAAGATTCTCAAGAGGGAAAAGATCCATGCCAGCAGAAATCCGCTTATTGTGCGAGTCTTGACTGATTTAGGCTACATGCGAGAGACTGGAGAAGGAATTCCCAGAATGTTTGACGAGATGGAAAAGAACGGGTTATATCCTCCAAAGCTTGAGATTATTGCTGACTCGTTATTTTCTGTGACTTTAAACAATCAGCCAATGTATTCCGCAGAGGATATGAGATGGCTTGAGCAGTTTGCCGGGCTAAATCTTAATCCTGACCAGAAACGGATGTTACTCTTTGCACGGTCTCACGGTGGGTCATTCACAAGCAAAAATTGGCGAAAAGTATGCGGAGTGGATATCTATACTGCATCGAAGGATATCAAGGATATGATTAGAAAAGGGTGTCTTATTCATCCTCAGAAAGGTAGTAGAGTTTATCATATAAGTTATCCCTTTGAAAGAGAAGAGCGAAAGTTTCCTGAAGAGTATGGTGCTATTGAAGAGACCTTAAATAAGCAAGGTTATATAACAAATCAAGATATCCGAGAAATACTGAAAGTGCCGAGATTTCAAGCTGTCAGGATAGCAAAGCAGTTGATTGAGTTGGGGGTCTTAGAGCTTGTTGGCAAAGGGAGAGGGGCAAAATATATTAGAAAGCAGTTACAAAAATGAAGCAGTCTAAAATGTTACTTTTCGAATTTTAAACTGCTTCATTTATGATTTAGATTGTTACATTCAGTATGGAAAAAGCGATTCAAGACTCAAAACTAAAATCCTGCGGCTCTACAAAGTATGCCATTGAAGACTCCTTCCCCATTGTGGAGATAAACCGCCTTGCGATTCCAGAAAGGAACGCCTTTAAACCTATATATCAGATGCATAAGTGGTTTGCTCGCAGGGCTTCCTGTGTGTTTAGGGCAATTCTTCTCGGGTGTATGAAGCCTCTTCCTCTGGATGAAAATGGAAAACCGTTGAAAAGCGGTGCCCAGATAATAATGGAAGAATTCTATAAAGATCACACGAATGACCCGGATACAAACGGAAAAGTCATCCTTGACCCTTTTATGGGTGGGGGCACAACAGTAGTCGAAGCCCTGCGTCTTGGATGTAAGGTCATAGGGATAGATCTCAATCCAGTTGCATGGTTTATAGTAAAGACCGAAGTCGAGCCCGTTGATATTGCTGAATTAAAGGCGTCATTTGAGCGTCTGGCTGAACGAAAAGTTGCATGGAGCGGGAAATCAGTAAAGGAGACCCTTCTTGAACAGTATAAAACCGAATGTCCCTGTTGTGGTACAGGCAGGGAAGAAGCAGATATTATCTATACTTTCTGGGTTAAGTCTGCCATTTGCACTAATTGTAAAAAAGAGGTTCCGCTGTTTTCGGATTATATTATTGCGGCTAAGACTCCTTCAATAAAATATAGTCGGGATGTAGAATGCCCTGAATGCGGCAGGACATTTGATTGGGAGTTAGAACCAGCGAGTCTGATTGCTGAACCGGGACTTTGTATAGCAAGTCCCTCTTATTCTGCGGGGATTGGTCGCACAAGTGTGCGATGGGCGTTTTCTGCTGGTGATAAAGTGAAATGTCCATGGTGTGAGAAGATTATAAAAGCAAGAATTACGCATAAAAAGAAAGAACGGAAAAAGGTGCCGCTTACTGTTCTTCTTTGCCCTCATTGCTATTCTGTATGGCAATGGAGGGGAAATCTTCCTGAAAAGGTGAACTGCCCTGTTTGTAATAAGAGTTATGACCCTAAGAAAGGCAACGTCCCTAAAAGTGGTTGGTTTCTGTGTTCCTGTGGGCATACAGACAGGATAATAAACTCTATACGGAGCCTGCCCAAAGACCAGCTTTTTCCAATGCGTCCTTATGCTATTGAAGGTTATTGTCCTCATTGTGCAGGTGATTTAGAGGGAGAAACAGATTTAACCCAGATGACAATTGAAGGCACTAACTTAAAGCTTAAGATTAAAAACTCAAAACTAAATAGCCACCTCTGTTTGCTTACAAAAAACAATGGAAAGTTTTTCAAAAGGATTACTTCTTCAGACCTTGCCAGATATCAGAGGGCATGTGAAATATGGGAAAAAGAAAAAGTAAATTTGCCATATCCAAAGCAGAAAATCCCTGAAGGATTTAATACTAATCAAATGAGAAATCACCATTATCATTACTGGTATCAGATGTTTAATCCAAGGCAATTGCTTTGCCTTTCGATACTGCTGAAGGCGATAGACGAGGAACAGGACCAAGTGTTGAAGGAAATGTTGCTGAGTGGGTTTTTCAACCTCTTGAATAATGTAAGTGACTTTTGTTCATATAGGACTACTGTCCTTGCATTGCGCCAAGTTTTTGCTCGTCATGACTTTGCCCCCAAAAACACGCCTTGTGAAAATAATGTATGGGGATTGAAATTTGGCATGGGAAGCTTTGAATCATGCGTTCAAACCGTATATGATGGAATTCGGTTTGCTATTAGCCCTTCTGATCGGCGTTTTACTGGTCAATTTAACAAAAAAAATCAACCCATCATTAGTGATATGAAATCTTCTGAAACAGTTTATTCCGGTAGGCCCAATCTTATGTCAGAGGATTCAAAAAGATTGGCTGTGACTGTCAAAAATAACCCTATACACATCGTTGTTACCGACCCTCCATATGCAAGTAACGTTAATTATTCAGAACTATCTGACTATTTTTATGTATGGTTAAGCCTGGTGTTGAGTAAAACTTATCCATATTTTGCGCCTGATGCTACTCCAAAAAGGGAAGAAATAATTGAAAACCCGACTCGTGGGTATACCATAACAGATTTTGAAGAGGGGTTAAAGTCTGTATTTGTAGAATGCAAGAAAAAACTCGATGATAGAGGACTGTTAGCTTTTACATTCCATCACGCTGAGGGGCGTACATGGGAATCGCTTCTAAAAGCTGTATGTGATGCAGGGTTTATTGTTGAAGCCGTCTATCCGATACATGGAGAACCTGAAGCTTCTCTACACCTTCAGGATAAAAAGGCAATTGCTTATGATCTCATCCATGTCTGCCGCAAGAGACCAATTGTGCAGAATGTTCAAAAACGTTCGTGGGCAGGTATTCGTCAGGAAATTCGGCGTAGGGCAAGGGAAGAGATTAAAGTCATTGAGGCAGGAAGATATGGTAATGAGCCGCTTTCTCCAGCTGATATAAACATCATCCTTATCGGCAAATGCCTTGAACTTTACAGTCGTCACTACGGTGCTATCGTTGACCATGAAGGAAATGAAGTTCCATTAAAACAGGCACTTGAGGAAATCCGCATGATGGTAGACCAACTTCAGTCGAAAGAGCAGCCTTTACCTTCTGAGCTTTCTGACATTGACCCTGAATCCTATGTATATCTGACCTGCCTCTGTAACAGAAAGGAAATCAAAAGCGATGAGGTACATAAAGCTACAAGGGGAATCTTGGAGCCGGATTCTTTATTCGAAGCAGGTCTTATGATAAAGGGCAGAGCTAAACGCGGCAGGACTTACGAGGTAAAACAACCTCTTGAGCGCTTTGATTCTCTGGTTGAGAAGTTCAAAGAGCCCCAAGTTGAAAAAACTTTATTCGGCGACATGGAAGTACCAACTAAAATGAAAAAGAAAATATATTTCATTGACTATGTCCATTTTCTTATGGCTCTTGTTGAAGGTGGAGAAAACATCGTGCCATGGCTTGAACGCTTCAGAAGAGAGACACCAAGGCTTAGAGCCGCATGCGAATATCTGATGGGAAAGAACAACGGCTTTGCGCCTACGCTTAAAAAAATCCTTGATATGATAGATATGGGACCACTGTTTAGATAGTTGTGAATTAAAAAGGGAATGAAAATATTTTTAAAGAATTAAATCATGGCACCAAACAAATATAAGCTGAAATCGTCTGCGCTTACTCAAGAAATAAATTACCTTTTTGGGAGTTTCGCATCTGAAAATTTACGAGAGTTTGCACAGTATTTAAATTTAATCGATGGTCAGCGACCACGAAGTTCGGAAATTCTTAAATGGTACAGCTGGGTAAAGCCTCGTTTAACAAATGAGAATCCTTACCAAGAAGGAATGGTGCTTATCCGACTCTTAATTTTCCAATTCATGGTAGAAGGATGCACAAAACAAATGTTCAAGTTGCTCCTCAGGACATTAGTTCATCAATTTCCTGAATATAATAAAGATAAAATTCGCAAACTTCTTAACCCTAATAAAGGTAAAGTTACTGATCTAAGACCACTTGAGGAAAATATTTTATCTATACTTGGTGCTTCTGATAAGTTTACTATTCTGTATAAGGGATTAGAAGAGCTTTGTTCTCCACATTTATATGAGTTGCGTAATGCAATAGCCCATCAGAGATTCTATATCGAGCCGCAAGGTAATGACCGTCTCATCTTCTACCAGCCCGAAAGACGACGACTGACAAAAACAAATGCAAAAGCAATAAAAGCATCGGAATTTTTCAAAAAAATGGATTCTCTGGAAATATTTTGGGCTTCTTTTTTTGAGGCATATAGTGTTCTATCTTTAAAACTTATCGAGTCAGGACAACTTCTGGATCATCCTTGTGGCGAGTGTGGGAGTCTTATAATATATGCCAGGGGAGAAAAGCCGCCAACAAAATGCAATTTTTGCGGTTTCAGGGTTCAATTAAAAACTCAACACCCGGAGGAATGAATTGCCAGGATACCAGCTTGTAGAAATAGGAAATTTAAGTCCAAATAAGAATAACGGCATTTTACCTTACAAAAATAAGATAGGCTTTCTGGACTTTTTACGGGAAATTACTCAAGACCCGCTGCCGTTTCCGAAATTCTACAAGGTGCAAGTGGTTGGATTGGAAGAAGTGCTTTTTGCAGCTCGTCCAAAACAGGAGGAAATGGCACTTAAGATATATAGCCTGCTGAAATCTGCTGCGCAGAACCTTGAAAGAAAGCTTATAGATGTTCAGATTGTATTTCGGGGAAGACTTGTAAGAGGCGAAAGTTTCTGGGTTGAATATAGAAATGTAAAGCTCCCGATAGGACACATTTTCGGCTCACCTATGAAACAGACCGATGCACAAGGAAATCATTTTTATAAGAAAAGCTTTAGTTTAACCAATGGGATAATTTAGTTTTTAATTATGAGTTTTAGTTAGGTTTATGGATAAAAAGACTAAGAAAACGGTTAATACAGGAGAAAAAGTAAAAGCGTATGGACTCGAGCACCTTGGAACAGGTGAGGTTCTCAGGGTGCGTGAGTCAGGAGCTACCTATCAAGCCGATGTCGTATTTGACAGTGCAGACGGGCGGCGGTTGGAGACAATTCCCATAGATAGGCTTGAGCGTGTTCCCGACCTGATTGAACGACTTTCTACAGGAGACGTGGACTCGCCACTTGATTTCTATCTTAAACAGCTTGCATATCAACTGCCGCTCAATAATGCTGGAGGTGAGCTCTCAAACTCAAGAACCGACCTTTTGCCACACCAGATTCTTCTGACACGGGACATTGTTGAATCCGAGCGGCGAAAGTTCCTTATAGCCGATGAGGTCGGGCTTGGAAAAACCATAGAAACAGGACTTATCATAAGAGAGTTATTTGCTAGAAATGAGGCAAAGCGAGTTTTGATAATTTGTCCTGCAGGGCTGACCAGAAACTGGCAGCAGGAGCTCAAGGACTGCTTCAGGCTACACTTTGATATACTCGGAATTGACTTCAATGATACAAGCTCGCTCTCATGGGAAAACCATCATCGCGTAATCGCCTCAATAGATACCATCAAGCAGGCAAAAAGAATTGAAAAGCTAAGACAGGCACCCAAGTGGGACTTAATAGTGTTTGATGAGGCACATCATCTGAGCCGTAAAAAGTATGGTAAAAAAGTGGATTATACACAGAATTATCGTCTGGCTGAGGCGCTGAGAGGTTATACCAGAGATATGTTTTTCCTTTCTGCAACTCCTCATCAGGGCGATGCATATCAGTTCTGGTCTTTGATTCAACTCCTCGATGACCAGCTGTTTGAATCTCCAGAAGTCATGGCAGACCATAGGGGACTTCTTAACCGGGTAATGTTTCGGAGAACAAAGCGGGAGGTTACTGATGCAGAAGGTAATCCACTGTTTATGCGCCGTCAGGTGCATACACAAACATTTCCGTTAGCAGCACGGGAAAGGTGGTTCTATGATCGGCTTACTGAATATTTGAAGGAGGGCTATGGAGTTGCCGGTATAGGAGAGAAAAAGACCACAAGTAAACAGAGGGCTGTAGGCTTTGTTATGGCTACATTCCAGAAAATGATGTCGTCAAGCCCCCGTGCTATTCGTCAGGCATTAAGGAGAAGACTTTTGGTGTTACTTGCACGTGAACAGATGGCTCTGGAGAAAAAAATCCAGAAATCCCGTGCTGCTGGGCTGGCAGAGAAGATATTGAAAATCCAGGAAGAGATGAGAAATCTTGCTATTGAAATTGCTTCTATTCCACCCTCAGCAGAACAGATAGCATCAGCAGATTCTTATATTGCAAAAGTAAAGCAGCGGCTTGCCCGAAAAGGTTATCCAAGCGAAGAGGCAACACCCTGGGCGCTTGATGCTGAGGAGGAAGCTGAAAATATTATTTATGCTGAAGCTGTAATACCCGATGAAATTCAAAAAGTGCGCGAGTTGATTAAACTTGCTCCGGAAGGAACAGATAGAAAATTTGACACTCTCGTAAGGGCAATTGAGCAGGTTAGAAGGCTTTCTCCACAGGAAAAAATTGTTATCTTTACGCAATATAGAGAGACATTGGAGTTCTTGAAAGAAGAGCTGAGTAAATTATATGGTGAAGAAAAGATTGCTACTCTTAAAGGTGGTCCTCTTGAAGAAAAGATTGCAGCTGTAGAGTCTTTTTGGGAACCAGACGGAGCGCAGTTCTTAGTCAGCACTTCAGCCGGAGGCGAAGGAATAAACCTCCAAGTATGCCATATCCTTTTTAACTATGATCTTCCATGGAACCCAATGGCAGTCGAGCAGCGGATAGGCCGTATTCATAGATACGGGCAAACTGATACCGTACAGGTTTATAACCTTGTTGCCGAAGATACGGTAGAGGAACGAATTTATAACCTGCTTGAAGAAAAGTTGCTTGAGATTGCCCGGGCAATAGGGAAAGTTGATCAGGTAACAGGGCAGGTTGTAGAGGACTTCAGGTCAGAAATCCTCGGCTTCTTAGGCAGTTCCCCTAACTATCAAGACCTCTACAAAAAAGCCCTTATGGACAAAGATTATCAAAGGACCGAGGAGGAGATAGTCGAGGCAATCAGAAAAGCTCAGCAAGCCAGCGAAGCCCTCCGTTATCTTGCACAGGACCTCGAATCTTTCAATTTTGGCCGATACAGAAATATGAAGGGACCGTTTACCCTTGATGACCTTAAACTCTTTGTAGAAAGAGGTATCTTGAGGTTGGGAGGAGCATTTATACCCCAAGGAGATGTTTTCTATATAGAGACCCCTGAAGTCTTGCATCGGTATCCAAACATTTCACCCCGATACGAAAACGTAGTATTTGACCGAAAGCTCGCCATGAGGAAACGAAAAGCTGAATTGTTTGGTATCGGGCATCCTTTAGTCGATGCCCTTATTGAACATTTCAAAGGACCTCTTTTCTCTGGTGAGGTGAGTATTAGTGAAACAACCTCTAATGCTTATCCAATCTCAGTTAGATACGTGTTTATGGTAAACTTCGAGGAAGGTGTGAAGAAGGTCTTTTATAAAGGATTCAATTTGAATGAGAATGGGAATTTGGAAAGGTTTCAACCCAGAAGCGACATAGAGGCACTACGTAATCTAAGAAACAGACTAAAGCCAGTTTCTAAAAAGGGAGTTTCAGTTCCAGAGTGGCTAAAGGAGAGAATTAACTCTATTATTATCGAGGAGGAAGCCCGATTAAGAGCCAAGTTTGATAATGTGTTATCAATACAAAGCAAAATAGTTGGAATTAGTTTCAGGGAAACCTCAGGGTAGATAGCTAGGCATAATGTATTTCTGCTCTTTATTGAGGTTGACCTATTAGCGATTAAGCTCAGTCAAATCTCTTTTTAGAGCTCCTCTTTATTTCGAGGCTATTCGGTAATTTCTAAGGTTCTCGGTGGGTTTTCTTCTGCCAGAAGGTTTAGAAACTTTTCTGGATTCTAAGGATCCTCTCCGAGGTCCGGCATGTCTTCCTCGGATGGAAGAAGTATCCACTCCTCCCTCAGCAGTTCCCATGCTGTCCGGTGAGCTTGTTCTGGAGTGTATCCGTTCTCTACCAGTTGCGCCTTCACTCTCTCCATGGCTTCCAGTGTGTTTCTTACTGCGTTTTCCAGTACGTTTTCCAGCTTTCCGTTTTTCTTTAGTTCCCGATACATCTTCGGTCTGTGCTCCTTCCAGTGCTCTTTAGCTAGTTGCTTCAGCCCTTCTGGAGACTTCTCCGGTTCCAGTCTCTTCTTTATGTCTTTGGAGATCGAGGTTTTTGGCTCCCCCGGTGTTAACGCTTTTTGTTTTTGTGAAGGTTGCTTTTCCTTTGGCGCCAGCCTCACCGTAATCTTTACCTTCCTCCTGTCCTTTGGGGATAGGGGAGGCAGGCTTTGTAACCACTCCAGAAGGCTTATGCCCTCTTTCACTCCTTCTACCCTCGGAGGTAGCTCTCTGCCTGTTTTCATAAAGTATGGAGTCCGCCTCTTGAAATGTTCGTCCAAGCCCATAATCTAACCTCCATTCGCTCAAAGTATATTCGTTTTCCGTCAGGAGATTCAACCTCGATTTCGCTTCTTTCAATCCTCTTTTGTACTCTCTTAAGGGCTTTCTCTGCCTCATCACAATCCCTTTTTATATAGGTCTTCTTTATTTCATAGAATAGCAGACAAAATCCTCAACCTTGAACTGTCCCAATCCCATTTTATAGAGGTCTCCTTTATTTCGGCTAATGGCACAAATTGTTATACCGCAGAAAGGGTCCCAATCCCTTTTTGTAAAGGTCTTCCTTATTTCCTTCGTGCGGCTCGATGGCTTTGCGCCCAGAAAAGTCACAATCCCTTTTTATAGAGGTCTCCTTTATTTCCCTGTATCTCTACAAAGAGGAAAAAGGATACTCTAGTCACAATCCCTTTTTATAGAGGTCTTTTTTATTTCACTAAAGGAGTATTTCTATGCCCGTCGTAACTGTCGCAATCCCTTTTTGTTTAGGTCTTCTTTAGTTCATGCTCACTATAGGTTACATCAAGAGGAAAAAACAAAGGCGTCGTAATCCCTTTTTGTTTAGGTCTTCTTTAGTTCAGTGTGTATGAGTTTTTAAGAGAGAGAAAGAGAGAGGGTCGTAATCCCTTTTTGTTTAGGTCTTCTTTAGTTCAAGGTAAGCAGAAGACAATCTCAAAGAAAGCCATACTGTCGTAATCCCTTTTTGTTTAGGTCTTCTTTAGTTCTCAAACACAGGCACACACCCAGCCTTGTCGCAAAGTCGTAATCCCTTTTTGTTTAGGTCTTCTTTAGTTCGAGACTGCGAGGTTTTAAGCCTCGAGTCTCTTAGCGGTCGTAATCCCTTTTTGTTTAGGTCTTCTTTAGTTCTGCGAAGCGTTTGCAAAAGCTTGGTGTCACGGTTGGTCGTAATCCCTTTTTGTTTAGGTCTTCTTTAGTTCCTCTTGCCGTAGTTACCATAACGGTAATAAGCGCAGTCGTAATCCCTTTTTGTTTAGGTCTTCTTTAGTTCTAGCACGGGGTGGCTGGAAGTCCTACAGTGGTAGGGCGAGGTCGTAATCCCTTTTTGTTTAGGTCTTCTTTAGTTCCAGAGGCTATTTTAAAGAAAGAGGCCGACTTCCTTGTCGTAATCCCTTTTTGTTTAGGTCTTCTTTAGTTCATCAAAGAGTTATACAAGAAGATACCGACTTTTAGTCGTAATCCCTTTTTGTTTAGGTCTTCTTTAGTTCAGCTCTTGGTCCGGACGGTTCTGTGATTTCAGCCGCAGTCGTAATCCCTTTTTGTTTAGGTCTTCTTTAGTTCAGAACACAAAAGCTCAAAGACAAGATAAAAGCAGGTCGTAATCCCTTTTTGTTTAGGTCTTCTTTAGTTCAGATGACCGCCCTTAAAAAGCTCATAGAGACTGTAAGGTCGTAATCCCTTTTTGTTTAGGTCTTCTTTAGTTCAGGAATTGCCCTGCAAAATAGGAGAAGTCATAGGGGCGGTCGTAATCCCTTTTTGTTTAGGTCTTCTTTAGTTCCGCTTGGGGAGTGTGGAAGATAAAAGTTGACTCCATGTCGTAATCCCTTTTTGTTTAGGTCTTCTTTAGTTCAAAAAACAGACAAAAAATAAGAAAAATTTTGAAGAGTCGTAATCCCTTTTTGTTTAGGTCTTCTTTAGTTCATTAAAGTGAGTGAGAAAGAGGTTGAAGAAGAGTATAAGAGGTCGTAATCCCTTTTTGTTTAGGTCTTCTTTAGTTCAAAAATTTGAAAATGAAAGGAGGAACAAAATGGATAGGTCGTAATCCCTTTTTGTTTAGGTCTTCTTTAGTTCTTAATGCCGGCAGAAATAAGCCCCGGTATAGGTGTGTCGTAATCCCTTTTTGTTTAGGTCTTCTTTAGTTCAAGCCGGGGATAAAACGGTTTGGTAACGTAACGGTGTCGTAATCCCTTTTTGTTTAGGTCTTCTTTAGTTCCTCCATGCAAAGAGGAGGTTACGTACATAAAGTGTTGGGTCGTAATCCCTTTTTGTTTAGGTCTTCTTTAGTTCTGGACACCTTGCGATGAGTGCGGTTTGACCGCTTGTGAGTCGTAATCCCTTTTTGTTTAGGTCTT
>Ga0180897_116_pt1 | contig 37395 bp, 40 predicted proteins | sample Deesub1362A_J573_FD_124282 | JGI IMG/M metagenome (GOLD analysis project Ga0180897, IMG submission 124282) | Nitrospirae bacterium JdFR-86
CCCTGTGAAAATTTCCGGGCGGCTTACTCGGTCTGCCTCCGGTAAAATTTTTTAAACTCAACCCTTCGGGTTTCAGACACAAAAAATTTTTTAACCCTCCGACAGCCCTCGTAAGCCTGAAATTTTCAGATGGGGGTCTATCCCAAATTTCCTGCTGCTTTTTGCTTGGTGGCACAGCTACTTTCAAGAGCGCTTCAAACGTAATATTAAAAGGGTCTGTGACCCTGAAATTTTCAGAGGGGGTTTTTGTAGGTAAAATGTATTAAAATATTTATGCTATTTTCAGATGGAGGTTTCGGATGGAGTGCATAAGCGAAAAGAACAAGAAGTATTGCAATTGCACATATGAGCCGTGTGCAAGAAAGTATAAGTGCTGTGAGTGTCTTCATTATCACAGGCGGAACGGCGAGCTTCCTGCGTGTTTCTTCAATGCGGAGGCAGAGCGGACTTACGACCGGAGTGTAAGGCACTTCATAAGGCTGCAGGGGGCATAAAGCTCCGGTAGCAGTTAGGGGCAGGCGGCTGCTGAGTCGGATTAAAAAGTGTCTGTGACACTGCCGGTGTGGTGGAACTGGCAGACGCGCCGGACTCAAAATCCGGTGAGGGCAACCTCGTGGGGGTTCGACTCCCCCCACCGGCATTAATAAAATTTAGGAATTCTCTTCAAGCAGCTCAAGCACAGTTGCCTTAAAGCTAAGCAAAGGAAAAGGCTTTTTTAGAATTGCGTCTATCCCCATCTCCAAAAGCTTGCTTTCTGTTTCCCCGTCAATAAATGCACTTGAGATTAATACTTTTGCCCGGGGGTTGATGTTCTTCAAATGCGGGTATGCTTCCTGTCCACCCATCGTTTTCATCTTCAGGTCAAGGATAATAAGGTCGATGTTAGGGTTTTGCTTCATCACCTGAATAGCAGTCTCCCCGTCGTCTGCAGTAAGAACCCTCAGCCCCAGACTCTCGAGCACTGCAGAAAAATAATCCCTCATTACGTCTTCGTCGTCAACAACCAATGCAGTCTTCATGTTTAGATTATCCAATATTTTAGATTATTTTTCACCCATAAACTAAAGAGTTTTCAGCATTTTAGCATTCCCTCCAAAGTCAAACTATTGACACAAGGGGAAGTAGCTTTATATCATACAAGCATATGCATCGCATTCTGATTATCGATGATGATGAAACCGTCAGAGATGTATTAGAGGGTTTTTTCACAGAAAAAGGTTTTAGCGTTGCTGCGGTCTCTGACGGGCAAGCAGGTCTTGACCTACTCAAAGAAGAGAAGTTCGATCTGTATTTTCTTGACCTTGTGATGCCTAAAATGGACGGACTTGAAGTCCTGAAGAAGGCATCTGAGATGAATATAAACACTCCTGCCATTGTAGTCACTGCCTTTGCCACTGTCAAGACTGCGGTTGAAGCAGTAAAGCTTGGCGCATTTGACTATATCACAAAGCCTTTTGTTCTTGATGAGCTTTTGCTTGTAGCGAACAGGGCGATTGATGTCTCGAAGCTCCGGAAAGAAAACGTAAGGCTGAAGAAGGAGCTGAAGCATAAATACAAGTTCGACATGCTTACAGGGACCTCTCCCAAGATGCTGCAGGTGTATGAGCTGATTGAGAAGATTGCGGATACAGACACCACTGTGCTGATTACAGGGGAAAGCGGCACAGGCAAGGAGCGGGTTGCAAAGACGATTCATTTTAACAGTTCCCGGTCTCAGGGTGCGTTTGTTCCTGTAAACTGTGCGGCGATTCCGAAGGACTTGCTCGAGTCAGAGCTTTTCGGGCATGAAAAAGGTGCATTCACAGGTGCAATAAACACAAGGATAGGGCGGTTCGAGCTTGCAAACGGAGGCACTATCTTCCTTGATGAGATAGGAGAGCTTCACCCTACACTTCAGGTGAAGCTTCTGAGGGTGCTTCAGGAAAGAGAGTTTGAAAGGGTAGGCGGCACAAAAACCATTAAGGTTGATGTAAGAATCCTTGCCGCTACCAATAAAGACCTTGAACGGGCAACAAAGGAAGGCACGTTCAGGGAAGACCTTTACTACCGGCTTAATGTAATTCCTCTGCACATCCCCCCTCTGAGAAAAAGAAAAGAAGATATTCCTCTTTTAATAGAGCACTTCATGCATGAGTTTTCCAGAAAGAAGAGGAAAGCTCCTCTTAAGATAACCCCTGAGGCTATGGAATGTCTTATGAACTATCGCTGGCCTGGCAATGTAAGAGAGCTTGAGAATCTTATAGAAAGGCTGGTCATACTTAATGATACAGGGGTTGTTACTCCTGAGGACCTTCCTGAGCGGTTTCATGTTTCAGGGAGCGGGCATCTCTCTGTAAAGGACGGTGCTATGCACATCTCAGGCATAGTGCTGCCCAAGGAAGGAGTTGACCTTAACGCCGTGCTGAATGAGGTGGAAAAAAGCCTGATTCTTCAGGCAATGAAGCGGGTAGGCGGTGTAAAAAGCAAGGCAGCGGCTCTGCTCGGGCTTAACAGAACAACACTGATAGAGAAAATGAAAAAGAAAGGCATCAACTTCAACGGAGAAGATACCTCCCGTTCATAAACACTAATCATACTGTTATTTTATTGCCGCAGTAGCCGGCATCTGTCGGTTATTTGACACGCCTTCTGAATAAATCCCTTAAAATCCAATACATTATACTGGCATGTCTGTTGCTATACTTCATGGCGATGGGCAGGACAAGATTAATAGTCGTGTTGATTTTTATATTTTTGCCTGTCTTTTCGTGGGCTTCTTTTGAAGGGCTTATAAACTCACCGGCTTTAAAGGAGGCATGGGAGTCCGTCAGAACCGACAGGATATTTAAAGCAAGAAAGATACTTTCGGCTTATAAACCTGAGCCTGAGTCCCTTGCCATGTATCATTTTATTTATGCAAAGACAGTGGAGAATCCTCTTGATGCCATTGAACATCTAAGGTGGGCATATCTTTATTCCACGGAGGATGAACTTAAGGAGCTTGCATTGCTTCAGCGTGCGGATACATATCTTGAGCTTGGGTATTTTCAGGAGGCAAGGTCGGATTATCTTATTTTTATAAAGACCTTTCCTGCTTCCAGGTATATCAAGGAGGCGCACAAGGGACTGGCGAAGGCTTTAATGAGGCTGGGTGTTTACAGGGAAGCGATAGAACATTATGAAAAAGCTGGTGATACGCCTGAGTCGCTCTTTGGAAAGGCGAACGCACTTCAGCAACTCGGTCTGGTAAAGGAGGCGGCTAAAGCGTATGAAAAGGCGATGTCCAGATACAAGGGCTATATTCTGAGTTCTGACGAAGCGCTTTATTACTACGGAAAGAATCTGAGGGCAAGGGGCAGGTTATCAGAGGCAAGAAAGTATCTGGCATCTGTCAAAGGTGCTTCTTACAGGGACAGGGCAGAGATATGTCTCGGGCAGATTGCAATGACGCAGGGAAGGATAAATGAGGCGATTGACCATTTCAGTTCAGCCCTGTATTCCTCTTCCAGGGATGTCAGAAGGACTGCTTTGCTTAATCTTGCTTTAGCGCAGATAAAAGCCGGAAGATTTCAGGAGGCAAAGGCCAATCTTGAGGAGATAAGGTATAACTATCCTTATGGCAAGGGTTATGACGAGGCGATTTTAAGGCTTTCGAGGCTTTACAGCAGGGAAGGGGATTACACCACTGCAGTTTCGCTTCTGAAAGAGCTTGTCTTCAGGCTTTCTCCTGTTAAAGAGGCGCTGGATGAATTCGAGGCGATACTGATGGAGGTTAAGGAGAAGGACACAGCCCAGTTTATTAAACTCTGGAAGTCTGTTGGCCCGTGGCTTCTTGACAGGTCAAGGGAAAAAACCCTGATAGAGGTGGCTGATGCCTTAAAGCCTGCGGGTGAACCCTTTCTTGAGGTATCCGACTGGCTTTTAAAACACGGTTCACCCAGGGCAAAGGCACGGAGTCTTACTGCCCTTACTACCTATTACGCAGAGGTGGGAGATATAAAGACTGCAAAGAAGTATCTTGAAGAAATAAAAGCCATAAAAAGGTCATCTGATGATGTTTTCAGGGCAGAGGCAAAGGTGTTTTATGCAAGCGGGGATTTTAAGTCTGCTGCAGAAAAGCTTCTGCTGATAAAGGAACTGAGCGAGGAAGACCTGAGTCTTCTTGCAGACACACTTACGTCTGCAAAGGACATAAAAAAGGCGATTGAGTTTTATGAAAAGGCTCTTAGAAAGGTAAGAGTAAAGGAAGCAGAGGATTATATTGCACTTGCTGACGTGCTGTATGAGCAGGGGGAAAAAGCAGAAGCACTTAAGTATTACAAGCTTTCACTGGAGAAAGAACCGGACAATGAATGGGTGCTGTATAGAATCGGTGTGCTTTCAGACAGGAAGGAAGCAGAAAGGATTTTCAAAAAGATAGGCGAGAACAATTCAGTCATAGGCAGGCTGGCAAGTGCAAGGCTTAAGGAATTTAGTGTTGTCAAGAGGATGGAGGAGATGTTTTAAGCATGGAAGAGATAAGTCGTTTAAGTGAGGCTTTCCGGAATTTTACTCTGGCATCCAGAAGTCTTGAGACATACTACGAGAAGCTTCAGGAGAAGATACGGTATCTAACCATAGAGCTTGAGGAGAAGAACAGGCAGTTGAGGGATGCCCTTCTTGATGCCGAGGAGGCGAAAGACTATCTGAAGGGGATACTGGAGAGTCTGAGGGAAGCGATTGTTGTGCTTGACCCTGAGGGCAAGGTAACGATGATAAACAGGGCAGCTGGTGAGATGTTCGGACTGCAAGTGGAAGAAGCCATAGGCAGGCATTTTGACAGCCTTGGTTTTTCTATTGATGGTGAGGATGCAGAGGCAGTGCTTCACACGAAGAAAGGAAGATACGATGTTATTGTGTCCCGTTCTGAGGTGAAAGATTCAGAAGGCTTGGTCAGAGGGAGGGTTATTCTTTTTCAGGACATAACGAGGATAAAGGAGCTTGAGGCTGAAAAAGAGCGCAATCACAGGCTGATTGCAATGGGCGAGATGGCTGCCAAAATAGTTCATGAAATAAGAAGCCCTTTATGCAGCATAGAGCTTTATGCAAGCATGCTTGCAAGAGAGCTTGAAGGCAGCGAGCATGTCAATCTCGCAAAGGGGATATCCACCGGCATAAGAAGTCTTAACAATGTTCTGACGAACATGCTCTTTTTTGCAAGACCTCAGAAGCCTGTGCTTAAGCCTGTAGAGCTTGAAAAGACCCTTGATGAAACTCTCTTTATGCTGATGCCGATGATTGAAAGCAGGGGCATAGAGTTAAAGAAATCCTCGGAGTGTTCAGCCCATATTGCAGGAGATGCAGAGCTTCTTAAACAAGTGTTTCTGAATATTCTTTTAAACTCGGTTCAGGCTATGCCTGATGGAGGCAGGATAGAAGTTGCCATTAAAACGGATGACGGGTTTGCAGTCGTAGAGGTGGCGGACGAAGGGGAAGGCATAGGGCATGAAGACCTTGAAAGGATATTTGACCCGTTCTTCAGCACGAAGGAAAAGGGTACAGGACTGGGGCTGGCTATAGCGTCCAAGATAATGCAGGCGCATGGAGGGACTATAAAAGTAAAAAGCGAGTTGGGCAAAGGCAGCAGGTTTCAGCTTTATCTCCCGTTAAACGGGCATAAATAACGATTGCAATATTCTGTCTGTAAAGGAGTTTGATATGAACCCTATACTGGTAGTCGACGATGACCCTCAGATGAGGGCGGCATTAAAGGAAGCAATACAAAGGCTTGGCTATGATGCCGTTGTTGCTGAAAACGGGCAAGATGCTCTGGCAAAACTCAACAATCTCTCCTGCTCGATGGTTATAACTGACATGAAGATGCCGAGGATGAACGGTCTTTCACTCTTAAAGGAAGTCAGGCGGAGGGCAGGCAATCTGCCGGTGCTTGTAATCACTGGTTTTGCTACTGTCGAGAATGCAGTAGAGACGATGAAGGAAGGCGCAGTGGAGTATCTCATGAAGCCTTTTTCCTTTGATACGCTTTCGATGCGGATTAATTCGATAATGGAAGGGCTTGCAAAAGAGCGTGAGATGGTCTTTTCAAGCGAGAAGATGAAGAGGCTTGTCAAGCTTGCCGAGGACATTGCACGCAGTGACACTACAGTGCTGATATACGGTGAAAGCGGCACAGGCAAGGAGCTTCTTGCAAGGCATATTCACAGTGCAAGCCCCAGACGGGAGAAACCTTTTGTTGCCGTCAACTGTGCAGCGATACCTGACACACTTATGGAGTCAGAACTCTTTGGTTTTGAAAAAGGTGCATTTACAGGCGCAACAGAGAAGAAAATCGGAAAGTTCGAGCTTGCAAACGGAGGCACTATACTCCTTGATGAGATAGGCGAGATGTCCATGGCTTTGCAGGCAAAGCTTCTAAGGGTGCTTCAGGAGAAAGAAATCGACAGGGTAGGAGCAAAACAACCTGTACCTGTGGACATCAGAGTGATAGCTACCACAAACAGAGACCTTTACAAGGAAAGCCTTGAAGGAAAATTCAGGGAAGACCTCTATTACAGGCTCAGTGTATTTCCATTACATATACCACCGTTGAGGGAAAGGACAGAGGACATACCTGTTCTGGCAGAGCATTTTCTTAAGAAGTTTTCCTCTGAAATCGGCAAAAACGTCAGCGGGTTTACAGAGGAGGCAATGGAGTTTCTTATGAGGCGGCACTGGAGGGGGAATATCCGGGAGCTTGAAAACACCATTCACAGGGCAGTGCATCTTGCAAAAACAGATGTGATTGAAGTTGACGATTTCATGCTCTACGAGGAAGTCTCTTCCCCTGATGCAATGCCTCACGGCAGTATAAAAGACATGGAAAGGAATCTGATACTTAAGACCCTGAGGGAAGTAAACGGCAACAAGACAAAGGCGGCGAAGATGCTCGGCGTGAGCGTAAGAACCATAAGAAACAAGCTGAACGAATACGGTATGAATGGGAAAAATTTTCCTATTCAGTGAAAAAATTGCAGGGGGTTAAGAGTTACATGGAGCAGACAGTCAAATATTTGAACCCTCGGGGACTGAAGATGCCAAGCAAATGGCGTTATTCTACGGCTTCTATAGCTGTGCTGGGCGGCTACGCCAGAAAAATCCTTAATTTTTGGAGAGTTTTATCTGTCTGCATGAGCAGGCAGCAGGGTTATAAATTTGGCACATTTATTGTTAGTGTCAGGAGGAATGATGGATAAAGGGTTCAGGATACTTGAGGAGTTGATTCGTGCAGCCAGTTTTCGGCACAAGGTGCTGGCCTCTAATATTGCAAACACGGACACACCTGGCTACAAGGCAAAGGATGTAGACTTCAAGGGCATTGTTGGAGAGGAGATGCTGAAGCTTAAGACGACTGACCCACGTCATATAAAGTCAGGTTCCGGTAGTGCTTCAGCAGAGCTGAAGGCAGAACCCAGAGAGCCGTGGGCTGACGGGAACAATGTGGAGCTGGACATCGAGGTCGCAAAGATGACGGAGAACGCCCTTCTTTATGAGACAGGGATAAAGCTCCTTTCGTCAAAGATAAAAATGTTTAAAGAAGCTGTTAGAGCGAGGTAGTTATGGATTCTTTTGGAGTATTCAAGATAAGCGCTTCGGCGCTTGAGGCGCAAAGGAAGAGGATGAACATAATAGCCTCCAATCTGGCGAATGTTCATTCCACGAAGACAGAGGCAGGTGGCCCTTACAGGCGAAAGGATGTGGTTTTCACCACAGAGCGTGTTGGCTCTAATCCTGGTGACGGGCTTGAGGGCGTCAGGGTGGCAGCAGTTGTGGAGGACAAGAGACCGCCTAAGGTGGTTTATGACCCTTCGCATCCTGATGCTGATGAGAACGGCTATGTCAAGTTGCCGAACATAAACGTCATAGAGGAAATGGTCAACATGATGATGGCTGTAAGGGCGTATGAGGCGAATGTAGCCACATTTAATATGTCAAAGGGGATGCTCAGAAGAACCCTTGATCTCGGGAGGTATTAATGAGTGAGATAAAGATTAATGGTGCGGTTAATCATGGTCAGCTTCCGGCCAAGCCTGAAGGCAAGGGCAAGGATGCCGGTGGTTTTGAGGCAGTACTTAAGGATGCACTTGGCAAAGTTACAGAGATACATAACGAGGCAGAGAAGGCTATAAAGGAGCTTGCCTCTGGCGGAGACATCACGCAGGCGATACTTGCAATGGAGAAGGCTGATATGTCCTTTCAGGTAATGGTTGAGGTAAGGAACAAGCTTATCAATGCCTATCAGGAAATAATGAGAATGCAGGTGTAGGTGCGCGATGGCTGACGTTGTAGAGACTGTAAAAAACTGGCCTACGAAGAAGAAGGTAACACTTCTTTTAGTTTTAGCGTTATCTATAGCGACTCTGATATTGACTTTTGCATGGTCTCAGAGGCCGGAGTATCATGTCCTGTATTCGAACCTTGCAGAGACGGATGCCGGCTCTGTAGTGCAGAAGCTGAGGGAGATGAAGGTGCCTTATGAGCTGAGCGGCGGCGGGATTTTAGTGCCTGCCGACAGGGTGTATGACCTCAGGCTTCAGCTTGCGGCTCAGGGTCTTCCGCAGGGCGGAGTCGTGGGCTTTGAGCTTTTTGACAAGACTGATTTTGGCACTACGGATTTTGTCCAGAAGCTGAACTACAGGCGGGCGCTGCAGGGTGAGCTTGCAAGGACAATAATGTCGCTTTCGGAGGTTGAGGCTGCAAGGGTTCATCTGGCGATTCCGGAAAGAACCCTGTTTATGCGTGAGGAGTCCAGACCGAGTGCGTCTGTGCTTGTGAAGCTGAAGCCGGGCAGGACTCTTACAAGGAGGCAGGTGCAGGGCATAGTGCATCTTGTCTCAAGCAGTGTGGAGGGTTTGAACCCGGAAGAGGTAACCATTGTAGACCAGCGCGGTGAAATGCTTACCCAGAGGGGAGATGATGCAATAGGTCTCAGCAGCAGTCAGCTTGAGTATCAGCGAAGTTATGAAAAGGACATGGAGTCAAGGATTCTAAATATTCTTGAACCTGTTGTGGGCAAGGGCAAGGTAAGGGCGAAAGTAGCGGCTACGATTGATTTCACAAGGAGTGAGAAGACCGAAGAGAGGTTTGACCCGGAGGGTCAGGTTATAATAAGCGAGCAGAGGAATATCGAGAAGTCTACTGCTTCAGGCCCGGGCGGAGTGCCGGGTGTGGTGTCGAATCTTCCGGGGAATATTGCATCGCAGGTTGCATCTTCCAGCGCGCAGTCGCAGAAAAAGAATGAAGTAATAAACTATGAAGTCAGCAAGATTACAAGCCATGTGGTAAGTGCTGTAGGCCAGGTGAAAAAACTTTCTGTTGCTGTGCTTGTTGACGGAACGTATACCGTTGATGAAGCCACTGGCGAGAGGAAGTATACACCCCGCTCGGAAGAAGAGCTTAAGCATTATGAGGAGCTCGTTAAAAGGGCAATAGGTTTTACCGAGGAGCGGGGCGATAAGATTCGGATAGCGAACATGCCGTTTGAAACAATACCTGAGGTAGAGGAGCTTCCAGAGGAGTCAAAAGAGTATCTTCCGATTGTGGTTACTGTAGCCAAGTATCTTGTACCTGTAATAGCAGTGATATTGTTTTTCCTTTTTGTCCTAAGGCCGCTAATGAAGAGTCTGTCAACACCTCCGGTAGTTCAGCAGGTGCCGGAGTTGCCACAGCCTGTTCCTGAACTTGAAAGTGTAGAGCCGAAAGTGGCAGGGGTAAAAGGGAAAGTGATTGAGTGGGTTGAGAATAACCCCAATCAGGCAGCTGACTTAATAAAAAGCTGGATCGAGGAGAAAAAGAGATAAGTGGCACTGAACGGATACGAAAAAGCAGCAGTGTTTTTAAGGACAATCGGAGAGGAAAGGGCTGCAGAGATACTGAAGTCTCTTGATGTCGACGACATAAGCAAGATCAGCAGCTGCATGACAAAGCTGAAGACAGTAAGCAAGGAAGACGTGGAGGAGGTTTTCAGGGAAGCAGCGGATAAGATATCTTCAGGGGAGGTATATGCCAGAAGCGACCAGTATTTGAAAAGGGTTCTTTCAAAGGTGCTGGGTGAGGAAAGGGCGAACATGATACTTGATATGATAGCGCATAGAGGACCGATAGAGTCCATTAAGGATATAGATTCCAAGACACTTACTAATTTTCTTGTAACCGAGCATCCGCAGACTATTGCACTTGCCCTTTGTTTGATTGAGCCTACGCAGGCAGCAGAGGTTCTTGCAAGTCTGCCAGAGCAATTAAAGGCGGATGTTGCTGCAAGGATAGCCTCTACTGAAAGAATACCTTCAAACGCCATTGAAGAGCTTGAGAGTGCGCTAAAAGGTCTGGATATAAATAAAGGAAAGGGGACAAGACTCGGAGGGGTAAAGACAATTGCCGAGATACTGAACAGGGCTGACAGGACTACAGAGCAGATGATACTTGAGAAGATAGAAGAAGAGGACAGCACGCTTGCAGAGTCTATAAGGCAGCTCATGTTCGTATTTGATGATATTGTGCATATAGATGACAAAGGTGTTCAGTTGATACTGAGGGAGGTAAGCACGGATGAATTGTCCGTTGCCCTGAAGACAGCCTCTGATGAACTGAAGGAGAAGATATTCAAGAACATGTCGCAGAGGGCAGCACAGATACTCAAGGAGGAGATGGAGGTAAGAGGTCCTGTCAGGGTCTCAGAGGTTGAGAAGGCGCAGCAGAACATTGTAAAGGTTGTAAGAAGGCTTGAGGAGGAAGGCAAGATAGTTCTTCCTGGAAAGGGAGGCGAAGAGATTGTTGTATAAAGGCAGAATCATAAAAGATGCAGACACGATTCTATTCGGCATGCCTTCTCTTGAAGATGCCCGTCAAGAAGAAGGGCAGGAAGAAGACCCTCTGCTACTTCAGCAACGCATAGAGGACATAGAAAGACAGGCGTATGAAAAAGGCTTTGCCGCGGGTGAAAAAGCAGGCCTTCAAATGGGTGAGCAGAAAGCACTGCTCTTGCTGGAAGGACTTGAAAAAGTAATCAATGAGCTTAAGAGTCTGAAAGACAATATCCCAAAGGAGCTTGAACCGCAGGTCTTCGACCTTGCAGTCGCTTTAGCCAAGAGGATTGTAATCGAGGAGCTGACAATCAATCCTGAGGTGATAGTAAGGATAGTGAAAGAAGCACTGAGAAAGCTTGAGAGGAGCGGTGCGATTACAATAAAGATAAATCCTGCCTTGTATGATCTGTTTGTTAAGTTAAAGCCTGAGCTTACGGAGATTCATCCTGAGATAGTGTTTGATGTTGACCCTTCGGTGTCTGTTAACGGACCCCTTGTGATAGGTCCTGTTGAAGAGGTAGTGACTGACATAGACACTCAGATTGCAAACATAGTTGAAGACATAAGGGGTGAACTTGGCACTCGTTGATTTAACTCCGTATATAAAAGCTGTAGAGACTGCTGAACCCTTAAGGGTGCACGGCAGGGTGGTGGAGATTACAGGTCTTTTGATAAAGGCTACTGGTTTAAGGGTCAGCATTGGTGAGGCGTGCAAGATTTACTCTGATGATGAACCGCCTGTTGATGCTGAGGTCGTAGGTTTTAAGGATGGAAAAGTCCTGCTTATGGCAGTGAGTGAGCTTTCAGGGATTAAGCCTGGAAGCAGGGTCTTTCCGGTAGGCAAAAAGGTTTCTGTAAAAGTAGGACCCGGGCTTGTCGGAAGGATTGTAAATGACGCTGGCAATCCTATTGACGGAAAAGGACCTATAGACGGTATAGACTATCCTTTGTTTTCTCTTTCTCCTGACCCGCTCAGGAGGCGCAGGATTACAGAGCCGATAGACCTTGGCATAAGGGCGATAAACGGGCTTCTTACCTGTGGCAAAGGACAGAGAGTGGGAATAATGGCAGGCTCTGGCGTGGGCAAGAGCGTGCTGCTTGGCATGATGGCAAAGTATACAGAGGCGGAAGTCAATGTTATAGCGCTTATAGGGGAAAGGGCAAGAGAGGTAAGAGAGTTTATAGAAAGAGACCTTGGAGAGGATGGACTTAAGAAATCTGTTGTCGTTGTCTCCACTGCTGAACAGCCGCCACTTGCAAAGGTAAGAGGTGCGTTTACTGCAACTGCTATTGCAGAGTATTTCAGGGACGAAGGTGCGGATGTGCTTTTGCTTATGGATTCACTTACACGTGTTGCAATGGCGCAACGTCAGATAGGTCTTGCAGCAGGAGAGCCACCGACTTCAAAGGGTTATACACCCTCGGTTTTTGCCCTGCTTCCAAAGCTTCTTGAAAGGGCTGGAACTACTGAGGGTAAGGGCAGTATAACCGGATTTTATACAGTTCTTGTAGAAGGGGACGACTTCTCAGAGCCTGTCTGTGACTCAGCCAGGGCAGTGCTTGACGGACATATTGTGCTTACCAGAGAGCTTGCCATGGAAAACCATTATCCTGCCATTGATGTGCTTCAGTCTTCAAGCAGGGTGATGTTTGATATCATCGAGCCGAAGCATAGGGAGTATGCAGGAAAGTTTCTTGAAACCCTGGCGACATACAAGAGGCTTGAAGATATGATAAACCTCGGTGCATACAAGGAAGGCTCAAACCCGAAGGTGGATTATGCACTGAAGCTGATAGACAAACTCAAGGCATACCTCAGACAGGACATGAACGAAAGAAGGGACTTTGCCGACAGCCTTCAGGGGCTTTATTGTATCTTTGATGAGGCAGGCGAAGCTCAGCCCGGGAGTTCCGCATGAGAAGACTTAAGACAGTATCGAAGGTATTGCAGTTTAAGGATTACCAGAAAGAAGAGCGCGAACTTGAAGTCAAGAAGGTGAGAGACCTTGTAGCACTTGAGCAGGCAAAGCTCGATTCCGTGGAAAAAACACTTAAAGAAGCAGCGTCAATGTTACAGCCGAAGGATGGGACATTCACGAATGTCCACGAAATTGAACTGTTCTATGAATATTATCTGCATCTTGATGAAAAGCTGAAGATGCAGAAGGCAACGCTTGCACAGAAGCTTGAGGAGCTGGATGACAAGCAGAATGCCCTCCTTGAGGTATACAGAGAGAAGAAAGCGCTTGAGACACTTAAAAACAGAATGATTCAGGAAGGCCTCCGGGAGACATCCCTTATGGAACAGAAGGAAATGGATTCGTTGTTTCTTTCAAGGAGGACAGAGGACAGATGATGAGACTCGGCAGATGGGTATTTATATTTTGTCTTCTGTTTATAATCCATGTTGGTTATGCCCATGCAGAGGCTGTCTCTGGGAAGCCTTCTGAGAAACGCATCTTGGATCTGACTCAAAAGCAGAAGGCGCTTGAAAAACAGGAAGAAAGGCTCAAGGCACTAAAGAAGGACGTGGACGAAAAAATAGAGGAATATACAAAACTCCTCAACAGGATAGAGACTGCCCTGAACGAGCTGAAGGCTGTAAAGGAAGAGCACATGAAACATCTCATTAAGACCTATGAGGCAATGCCTGAGGAAGAAGCAGCAGCAAGACTTTCTGTGCTTTACGAGCCGACAGCAGTGGACATCCTGCTTGGAATGAACAGCAGAAAAGCAGGTGCCATAATGGGCTTGATGGAGCCCAAGAAGGCAGCCTCCATTACGAAAAGAATGACAGAAGCTGCGAAAAAAATTCCTATCAAGTGAAATCTTTTCACCCCTCTAACCACTAAAAAAGCACATCCGTATTTAAGCCTCTATGAATGACAGAACACAGTTGTATCGTTCGTAAGACATTGATTTTACGCTGTTCTTTACAGAAGGCATACCGCCGGTCGTTGGTTGCATGTCACGGATTTTTCCTCACTGGCATATTTATTGATTGTAGTCGGGCGTGAATATGGATTTATTGATAGGCATAACACCTATGGCAAGCAGTGAGGCGGAATCAATGTCTGCGCAACAGAATGTGACTCCTTGTATTAACGTTCAGTTTTTTGAGTGTCTACTGGCTTGTATATCCAATACACTGTTGAATGCACAAAAGCCTGATTCATCATCCACAGCAAGTGGTAATGAGGAGAGCTCAGAGCCGGAGCTTCTGCCTGTTGTGTCTGATATAAGTGAGACTATAAAAGGACAGGAGGATTCTCCAGAGATAGAGGTAGCGGATGAGGAAAGTTCAGAGATAGAGCTTTTATCTGTTATGTCTGATGTAAGCGAGGCTATAACAGGGCAGCAGAGTCTTCCAGAGGTTATTGAGGTAGCGGATGAGGAAAGTTCAGAGATAGAGCTTTTATCTGTTATGTCTGATATGAGCGAGGCTATAACAGGGCAGCAGGGTTCTCCAGAGGTTGTTGAGGTAGCGGATGAGGAAAGTTCAGAGATAGAGCTTTTATCTGTTATGTCTGATGTAAGCGAGGCTACAACAGGGCAGCAGGATTCTCCAGAGGTTATTGAGGTAGCGGATGAGGAAAGTTCAGAGATAGAGCTTTTATCTGTTATGTCTGATGTGAGCGAGGCTATAACAGGGCAGCAGGGTTCTCCAGAGGTTATTGAGGTAGTGGATGAGGAAAGTTCAGAGATAGAGCTTTTATCTGTTATGTTTGGTGTAAGCGAAGCTATAACAGAGCAGGAAGATTCTCCAGAGGTTGTCGAGGCAACGGCTGAGGAGAATTCAGAGCCGGAGCTTTTATCTGTTATGTCTGGTGTAAGCGAGGCTACAGGGCAGGAGGATTCTCCAGAAGTTGTCGAGGTAGCGGCTGAGGAGAATTCAGAGCCGGAGCTTTTATCTGTTATGTCTGGTGTAACCGAGGCTACAGGGCAGGAAGATTCTCCAGAGGTTGTTGAGGTAGTGGCTGAGGATACCCCTGTTGGCATTATTGTGGAGGGTAATGTTTTATCTCTGTCTGGGGTATCAAAGCTTTCAGGGCAGGCACTTGCTGAAGCTGAAAGTCATGACATGGCTGTTGTAGGGAATGATTCTAAGGGTCTTCAGTACAGCAGGGTTCAGGCGTCAGGGGCTGGCGGCAGTCAGGCGGTGGATAAAGAGTTGCTGGCGATGTCGCAAGGGCTGGGAAAGCTGGCAACTGAGGCAGACTCTGGTAATGGTTTAGAATCCTCGGGTAGTAGTCAACCTCAGCCGGCGGACAAAGGTTTATTGACAGCATTGCAGAAGGCTGAAGAGTCGGCAAGTGAGAAGTCCTTGTCTGCGTTGGCAGAGGCAAGACCTGTTCATGCAAAGCCGGCAGAAGGCAATGCACTGAAGGCGGCAGATGAGAAGTTGTTTTCTTCAGCACTTAAGGCTGACAAAGAGTTGTTAGCCTCACAGCCTGTAAAGCCAGAGCCAGGCAAAGACTTGACTGTAACAGTTAAAGAAGTGCATTCGGCTGGCAAAACCCTGTTTACTGGCGAAAACAGTGTCAGGGTAGAAAATATTCCTCTTCATACAGAGGGCAGGTCTGAGACGGTTTTGACAGCCTCGCATGGGGCAGAACCACGGAAGGTTATCAATATAAACCATCATACATTTGTTGTAACAAAGAGGAGCGATACGTCAATAGAGGTTTCTCTTAAGCCTGAAGGTTTAGGGAAGCTTGAGATAGAGGTCAATATAGACAAGGGAGTGATTAACGCCCAGATAAGTGCTTCTGACCCGGTGGGTAAGGAGATAATCGAGAGGAATCTGCCTAATATTCTGAATGCACTTGTCAAGGAAGGGCTTAACGTTGGTGGTTTTTCTGTCTCACTGAAGGACAGGAAAGGAGCGATGAAGGAGGAGCTTAAAAGGGGTATGCAGGGCGAGCAGCAGCCGGCTGAAAAACTAAAGATACCGGCTGTTTCACGGTCAAACAGTGCTGTAAGTATTTTTGTATAGAAAGGAGGAGATAGGGATGGATGTAGCATCGGCGAGTCAGACACTTGGAAAGGACGAGTTCCTGAAGCTTTTTACCTATCAGCTTAGGAGTCAGGATCCGCTTAATCCGATGGACAGTGCGTCTTTCACGGCACAGCTTGCGCAGTTTAGTTCACTTGAGCAGCTCTTTAACATGAATGACAGGCTTGAGGATATAGTTGCATACCAGACTTCTTTGAACAACGGCGTAGTTGCCGGTCTCATAGGCAGGATTGCCAGGACGTATGAGGGTGTTACAGGGACTGTAACAGGGGTTAGTTTTGAAGAGGGCACGACATACCTGATACTTGACAATGATGAGAGGGTTGCCCTCGGTGAGGTTCAAGAAATATATGCCAAATAAAGGAGGTTTACGATGTTAACATCACTTTTTACAGGCATAAGCGGGATGAACGCAAACGGCACCGCCTTATCTGTAATTGGCGACAACATTGCGAACATGAACACCATTGGTTTTAAGGCAAGCCGGGTTACCTTTGGGGATGTTCTCAGCCAGACGCTCACAAGCGGGACAAACAACTCACAGGTAGGAAGAGGCGTTCTTATGAGCGGCGTTTCTCCGATTTTCACACAGGGCTCGTTTGAGAGCACAGGCAATGCCCTTGACATGGCGTTAGACGGTGATGGATTCTTCATTGTCAAAGATTCGTCAGGGACTTTTTACACAAGGGCAGGGCAGTTCACGCTGGATAAGGACGGCTATCTTGTGAATCCCGACGGTCTTAGGGTTCAGGGCTACCAGTACACTGCAACCGGTCAGCTGACAGGTGTTATAGATGACATAAATGTCTCTGCGCTGACAAGTTCTACAGGGCCAACCGAAAACGTGATCATCTCGGCGAATGTTGATTCAAGGGTGACGCCGATTCCCACAGGATTTGATATCAATGACATAGAGAATACTTCTCATTTTTCAACTGCTGTTACTGTGTATGACTCTCTGGGCAATTCACGTATAATCACGTTGTATTTCACGAAGGTTGCGGAAGATGCAGTTTCTGGCAACACATGGGAGTGGAACGCAGTGGTAGATGCTTCTGATTCAGCAAGCGGAAACACGGAGGTACAGGCAAACGGCACTCTGCAGTTTGACAACACTGGTGCTCTTACATCCGTTACTTCGACGACCGGTACTGTCTCAGGCACGTCCACGACCGAGACATTCGATTTTGGTGGAGGTGCGGCTGCAGATCAGGTTATAACCATTACATATGACAACTTCACGCAGTATGCTTCTGAGTCAGCAACGATATTTCAGAGTCAGGACGGCTTCCCTGCCGGCACTTTGAAGAGTCTGTCGGTGTCCCAGGACGGTGTTATATCAGGTATATTCACCAACGGGCAGATAAAGCCGGTTGCACAGCTTGCGATTGCCAAATTTATGGCTCCGACGCAGCTTACAAAGTTTGGAAGAAACCTCTATGCAGAGTCCTATGATTCAGGGCATGCTATCGTGGGCACGCCCAACAGGGCAGGAATTGGAAGGGTTATGTCCAATTCTCTTGAGCTTTCCAATGTTGACCTTGCAAGGGAGTTCGTCAATATGATTTCTGCCCAGAGGGGCTTTCAGGCGAATTCAAGGGTGATAACCACAACCGACTTCCTCCTGCAGGAGCTGGTAAACCTCGTAAGATAATCTTCGGGCTGATGCTGCTTTTAAAAAGGACGGGTTTTACCCGTCCTTTTTTTTGGTTTCATGACGTCTAGTCAGTTCTTTGACGCATTTTTTGATAGCCCTCTTTTAAGAAATCTTTATTTTTCAATGGGTTTTAATCAGGCATGATCTTTGATAACGGAATGTATTCAGAAAGGAGGGGATGTATATGGCAGATGAGACTCAGGAGACGCAGGAGGCTCAAGCCGAGCAGCCGAAGAAGTCAAAGGGTGGTCTTAAGCTGTTGATAATTATTATTGGTGCAAGTTTGCTTTTTGGAGCCGGAGGATTTGTCTCTTACATGTTGGTTTCCGGCAAGGGAGAGGTGGCAGAGCATAAAGAGGAAAAGAAGCAGGAGGAGATGAGTGTTCTTGTTCCGCTTGAACCGTTTGTTGTAAATCTTTCCGCTCCTGGCAGGTATCTGAAGGTTACCATGCAGTTTGAGCTTGTAGATTCCTCTTATGAGTCAATGGTTACGCAGAGGATGCCTATCCTGAGAGATGCGGTCATAACGCTCCTGAGCAGCAAGTCAACGGAGTCTGTGTCAGGACCGGAGGGGAAGTTTCAGCTTAAGGACGAGATTCTTTTCAGGGCAAATCAGGCGATGGGCAAAGAAGTCTTTAAAAACCTTTATTTCACTGAGTTTGTAATGCAATGAGCAAGATACTGTCACAAGAAGAAGTTGATGCACTCCTGAAGGGGGTGCAGTCAGGCGAGATAGAAGTAGAGGCGAAGACAGAGGAAACCGGCGATGTAAAGCCGTATGACTTTACAGCGCAGGAGCGTATCATCCGGGGCAGGATGCCCGGGCTTGAAATTGCAAACGACAAGTTTACAAGACTCTTCAGAAACTCTATTTCCTCTGTCCTTATGAAGTTCGTTGATGTCAATGTGCATGGCGTTGAGATGATGATGTTCAACGAGTTCATGAAGACTCTGCCTTTACCTTCAAGCATAAACATATTCAAGATGGCTCCGCTTAAAGGCTATGCCCTTTTTATTATGGAAGCTCCTATGGTATTTGCCTTTATCGAGTATTTTTTCGGCAGCAACAAGGCGCAGTATGTAAAGACAGAGGGCAGGTATTTCACGCCCATAGAGCAGCGGGTTATAAGAAAGATAGTTGGTCTTGCGCTTGAAAATCTGGCTTCTGCGTGGGAAGGTCTGGTTCCAATTCGTCCTGAGTATGTTGGTCTTGAGATGAACCCTCAGTTCGTGACTATAGTTACACCCACGGAAGGCGTGATAAAGATAGAGCTGGGCGTGGAGGTAGAGGACTTTCAGGGGAAGATGTTCTTCTGCATACCGTATTCGATGGTCGAACCTATAAAGGAGAAGTTATTCTCCGGCATCAAGGGCGACAAGCATGAGACAGACCACAGGTGGGTGTCAAGGCTGAAGGAGGCATTGAAGAATTCTTTTGTAAACATAGTTGTTGAGATAGGAAAAGCAGAGCTTACAGTAGGGGAGCTGATGGACTTAAAGGTCGGCAATGTAATCACTTTGGGCAAGTCAATTTCTGACGAACTTGATGTAAAGGTAGAGGGCATTCTGAAGTTTAAAGGGACTCCTGGTTTAAGCAGGGGTAATCAGGCGGTAAAAATAACGAAGCTCCTATAGGAGAAAGGGGGAAATATGGAGAAACAGCAGACGGATGTAAAAGAACAGCAGACGCAGGAAGCTGAAGCAGAGCAGAAGAAGGCACAGGAGCCGAACTTTCAGGAGTTAAAGGATGAGAAGAAGCCAGGTGCTACAAGGGATATAGAATTTCTTCTGGACATTCCGCTTGTAGTCACAGTGGAACTTGGCAGGACAAAGATGCTGATAAATGACCTTTTGCAACTCGGTCAGGGTTCGGTGATTGAGCTTGACAAGCTTGCAGGCGAGCCAATGGAGATACTGGTTAACAACAAGCTTGTAGCCAGGGGCGAGGTAGTGGTTGTTAATGAGAAGTTTGGCATCAGGCTAACGGACATTATAAGTCCGGCTGAGAGGTTGAAGCAGCTGAAATGACAGGTGTATATGTGCAGATGGTGGCGGCTTTAGCTGCCGTTGTATCGCTGATATTCCTTCTGTCGTTTCTTTACAGAAGGAGGCAGAAGGCTCCGGGCTTGATGGACATTGTAGCGTATCAGTCGCTTGGTCCTAAAAGAGGGATTGCCGCATTAAGGGTAGGTGGCGAGATACTGATAATCGGTGTTACACCGACTGACTTTAAACTTCTGAGAACACTGGATGAGAAAGATTTTCATACAGGGGATGCCGTTGGCATTGCAGAGAAACTTCATAGACTGAGGAAGATAAAAGAGGGGATGGATGGATAGCGTTATTGACATGAACAATCCAATACTGTCGGTATTTCTTGTTATAAGTTTCCTGTCGTTTTTGCCGGCAGTGCTTGTGATGTTTACGTCGTTTACGCGCATAGTGGTTATGTTGTCGTTTCTCAGGCATTCTCTTGGCGGTCAGCAGATACCACCGAACATTGTGATTATAGGACTTTCACTTTTCCTGACTCTTTTTATAATGTCTCCTGCCATTGATGCTGTGGCAAACGATGCGATAAAGCCTTACATGGACAAGGAGATAACACTGGGTGAGGCGCTTAAGCGTGCAGAGGCTCCTGTGAAGAGTTTTATGCTCAGGCAGACGAGGCAGAAAGACGTGGCTCTTTTTCTGAAGCTTGCAAAGCAGGATGTTCCGTCCGAGCCGATGGACCTGCCGATGAGGGTTGTTGTGCCTGCCTTTGCAATAAGTGAACTGAAGACCGCTTTTGAAATTGGATTTTTGATATTTATTCCGTTTCTCATCATAGACATGGTTATTGCAAGCATATTGCTTTCGATGGGTATGATGATGTTGCCACCCATTATGATATCGCTCCCGTTTAAGCTTTTGCTTTTTGTTCTTGTTGACGGGTGGAATCTTGTCGTCGGCTCTATTGTAAGGAGTTTTCAATGACAGTGGAGTTTGTCAGAGAGCTTTCAGGCGAGGTGTTCAAGACGATACTTCTGGCGGCTGGCCCATTGCTTATTGTGGGCTTGCTTGTCGGACTCATTGTTAGTTTTCTGCAGTCCATAACGCAGATACAGGAGTTTACGCTTACGTTTGTTCCGAAGATACTTGCGGTTTTTTTCTGTGCATTTTTGCTTTTACCCTGGATTGCAAAGGTGCTGATTACCTTCACTACCAATATCATACAGCAGATACCAGTGTATATAAGATGACTTGTATTGTGAGTCTTGGAGAGGGGTCTAAATGGATGTAGGGGTGTTGTCAAAGTATATTCCGAATTTCCTGTTCATTCTGCTCAGGGCGAGCATTTTTGTAAGTCTGCTTCCGTTTTTTGGAAGCAGGAGTTTCCCTGCGCAGTTCAAGATTGGTTTTGCGATTGCTATTGCACTGGTTTTAACGCCGGTAGTGGAGTTTGAGATAACTGAGAGCAATATTCCGATACTTGTTTTCAAGGAGATTATATTTGGCATGGCGCTTGGTCTTTCAGTAAGGTTTGTCTTCATGGCGATTGACCTTGCAGGGCAGGCTATCAGTTTTTCGATGGGTCTTGCTGTGGCTAATGCATTTGACCCTGAGTTTGGACAGACAGCGGAGGTTGCCAGACTTCAGGGCATTATTGCCATGCTTTTGTTTCTTGCAATGGATGCACACCATGACCTTATTTATGTTTTTGTCAAAGGGTATGAGTTTCTTCCTGCAGGACAGGCAAACATCAGGGGACTTATGCAGGAGGGAATCTCCCTTGGAAGCAAGGTTTTTATAATGGCTGTCAAGATAGCTGCTCCTGTTATGACCGGCATGCTGATAGCGAGTATTCTATTTGGTTTTTTATACAAGGCTGCACCGCAGATAAATATATTTTTCGTAAGTTTTCCAGTGTATATATTCCTTGGGTTTGTGCTGTTGCTGCTGAGTATTCCTATATTCATGCATGTTGTTGGTGGATATTTTGGAGAGATAAGGGAAGAGATGTACAGGATATTTGAGATAGCGAGGGGCTAAGGCATGCCTGAGCAGGGAGAAAGAACCGAACAAGCGACGCCGCGAAGGCGGCAGAAGGCAAGAGAAAAAGGACAGGTTGCAAGAAGCCGTGAGCTTACTGCAATGGCAAGCCTTGGAGGAATACTCCTTGTGCTTTACTTTACAGGTGGAAAGTTCATGGACGGCTTGACAGAATTGACCGGAAGACTCCTCAGTCTTCAGTACGGAACAGACCCTTTTTATGTATTCAGGACAGCTTCGTTAAAAGCGGTGTATTTGCTTATCCCGCTTTTTGCAGCTGCTGTTGTAATGAGCATAGGCACTGCTGTTGCGCAGGGAGGCTTTGTATTCAAGCCGTTTGAACTAAGTCTTTCAGCACTTAACCCCATTGAGGGTATAAAGAAGAAATTCTCCCTGCAGGCGCTTGGAGAGTTCTTTAAGAGTCTTTTGAAGTTCCTGATAGGAGGATATCTCTTTTACTATGTGGTTAAAAAGAACATCTTTCTGCTTCCTTTCTTAATGGACATGAGTATTAGTGATATCAAAGATGTATCGAGCCGTCTGATTATGGAGGCAGTAGCTTATGGTTTTGCTCTGTTTTTTGTGATAGCGATTATTAGTTACATTCTTGAGAGGCAGCGTTTTGAGCGTTCTATCAGGATGACGAAGGAGGAGGTTAAGGAGGAGTATAAGGAGACTGAAGGAGACCCGAGGGTTAAGTCGCGCATAAGGAGCATACAGTATGAGATGGCAAGAAGGCGCATGATGCAGGAGGTTCCCAAAGCGACAGTGGTGGTAACCAACCCGGTTCACCTTGCAATTGCCCTCAAGTATGAAGACAAGAAGATGCCTGCACCAAAGGTTGTTGCCAAGGGAGCAGGCGTTATTGCTGAGAAGATAAAGGACATTGCAAAGAAGCACGGTGTGCCTGTTGTTGAGGACAAACCGCTTGCACGAATGCTTTATAAGGTGGAGCTTGACTCTTACATTCCGCAGGAGCTTTACAGGGCGGTTGCAAAAATAATTGCATACATATACAAGCTGAGGGGAGCAGCGTGATGAAGTTTCTTACGCTTCTTCAACAGAGAGGGGACATTGTTGTTGCAGTGTGCATGGTTGCACTGCTTGGCGTGATGCTTCTGCCTCTTCATCCGTTTCTGCTTGATATCTTGCTTTCCATCTCGATAGCGCTTGCCGTGGTGATTATGATAACTGCGGTGTTCATAAACAGGCCTCTGGACTTTTTCGTTTTCCCTTCGCTTCTTCTGATGACCACACTCTACAGGCTTTCCCTGAATATTGCGACCACGAAGCTGATACTGCTTAAGGGCAGTGAGGGACCTGATGCCGTTGGTCAGGTAATAAAGTCTTTCGGCAATTTCGTAGTAGGTGGAGACTATGCAGTGGGTTTCATAATCTTTATCATACTCGTTGTTGTCAACTTTGTGGTCATTACGAAGGGTTCTGTGAGAATAGCAGAGGTCTCGGCGAGGTTTACCCTTGATGCAATGCCAGGCAAGCAGATGGCGATAGATGCAGACCTGAACTCCGGCCTTATAGACGAAGAGGAAGCCAGAAGGCGAAGGGCTCTGATAGCAGAGGAAGCTGATTTTTACGGTGCAATGGATGGTGCCAGCAGGTTTGTGCGTGGCGATGCTATTGCAGGACTTGTAATAACAGGGATTAATATTATCGGCGGACTTCTCATAGGCACACTGCAGAAAGGCATGCCAATAGCAGAGGCTGCGAAGACATACACCATTCTGACTGTTGGTGATGGTCTTGTTTCACAGATACCTGCGCTTTTAATCTCTACTGCAGCAGGTATTGTTATAAGCCGTGCTGGCAGGGAATCGGACCTTGGCAGGGACATAGCGCGTCAGATTTTGATAAATCCGAAGGCACTGGTGACTGCTGCAGCGATACTGTTTGTTATAGGGCTTGTCCCAGGACTGCCTCATGTGCCGTTTTTGATAATATCTGTTGTTTCCGGCGGGCTTGCCTATGTGATTTTCAAGTCGTCGCCTGCTGAGGAAGAAAAGGCTGCGGTTGAAACAGAGGCAGCGCCTGAAGAGCCGAGGATAGAGTCTTTTCTTGAGCTCGACCCTCTGAGTCTTGAGATAGGCTATGGACTTATCCCGCTTATTGAGGAAAGCGGAGAGCTTCTGGGCAAGATTAAGGGAATGCGCAGACAGCTTGCCTCGGAACTCGGCTTTATCGTGCCTCCTATACACATTAAGGACAATCTTCAGTTAAGACCGCATGAATACAGCTTTCTTCTCAGGGGGATAGAGATAGCCAGAGGCGAAGTGATGATGGGTTACTGGCTTGCAGTTCAGACCGAAGGTGTAACGGAAAAGATAGAGGGTATTCCGACAAAAGAGCCTGCCTTTGGACTGCCTGCATTCTGGATAGAAGAAAAAGACATCGAGAAGGCGCAGGTTGCAGGCTACATGGTTGTTGACCCTGCAACCGTGATTGCCACGCATCTGACAGAGCTTACGAGGAATCATGCGTGGGAACTGCTTACAAGAGGAGATGTGCAAAACCTTCTTGATAATGTTTCAAAGGTTTATCCGAGGATTGTGGACGAGCTTATACCTTCGCATCTGACTCTTGGCGGTGTCCAGCGAGTGCTTCAGAACCTGCTTAAAGAGAAGGTTCCTATAAATGACCTTGTCACAATCCTTGAAACACTTCTTGATTATGCACCTACGGTAAAGGATGTAGAGGTGCTTACAGAGCATGTCAGGCAGGCGCTGTCAAGGTATATAACGAAGCAGTATATAACCAAGGACGGAAGCATTCCGGTCTTTACGCTCGACCCGAAGTTTGAAAGTCTGCTTTCCCGGGTCGTGCAGGAAGGAGAGGCGTTGAGTCCTAGCATAGTCAGCAGGCTCTTAAAAGGCATAGAGAAGGCTCTGCGCAAGGATGTGCTTAAGGGCGCTCAGCCGATTATACTCTGCTCGGCTCAGATAAGAAGGCTTGTAAGAAAGCTCATGGAGAAATTTCTGCCCTCGATTGTTGTCCTGTCCAATGCGGAGATTTCTCCATCGGCAAAACTATATACAATGGGGATGGTGAGGTATGAGGATTAAGAAATTCGAAGCTGACAACTTCAGAGAAGCTCTTGCACTTGTGAAGAAGGAGCTTGGAGACGATGCAGTAATAATTTCATCAAAAGAGCACAAGGCGTTTGTCGAGGTCACGGCTGCCGTGGACTTTGATTTAAACGCTGCAGACACTTCGGCAACACAGGCAGAGAAGGTTTCAAAGGTCGCAGCGGACAAACGTGCTCAGGGGGATTACCTCTACACCAGAGAACAGTTAGACAGTATCGCCGAAATGAAGAAAGAGCTTGAGGCTCTTAAGCAGACACTTGAGGATATGAAGCTAAAAGGCTACGAGGTAACTCTGCCTGAAAGAAAGAGGAAGATTTTCCGCTATCTCAAGAGCAAGGCTATAAGAGAAGACCTTGCACTGAAACTCAGCGAAAAGACCACAGACGTAATGGAGTTGCCGAAGCTGATATCTAAAGAAATCAGCACGCCGGCAGACAGAAACGGCAAAAGAGCAGTTATATTAATAGGCCCTACCGGTGTGGGTAAGACCACAACGATTGCAAAGCTTGCTGCCAGAGAATTAAAGAACGGCAAGAGGGTTGCGCTTATAAATCTTGATACATACAGGATAGGTGCTATCGAGCAGATAAGGATATATTCAAAGATAATGGGTATTCCGCTTGATGTTGTATCCAATGCTGAAGAACTTGGAAAAAGTCTTTCAAAGTATGCTGACAGGGATGTTGTGTTTATTGATACTACCGGAAGGAATCCGAAGGATGAGACATATATAAATGAATTGAGGCATATATACGACATTGGAGTCCCTATAGAGACGCATCTTTTGATGAGTGCAAGCAGTGACGATGCTTTTATGGCAGAGTCGTATAAATACTACCGCAGGCTGCCTATAGACTATATTGCCTTTACCAAGGTTGACGAAGCGGTAAGCTTTGGCTCTATTTATAATCTGTCGTTTCTTTACCGTAAACCGATTGTATACATAACAACTGGTCAACGTGTTCCTGATGATATAGAGTTTCCGAACACGAAAGGGCTGGTAAGCCTGATACTAAAGGGCAGAAGAGACGGTGTTATGAGTCTTGGCCCTGATATTACTTCTAAAGAACTTGTTGGATGCAGTGGGGTGGCGTAATGGCAGGTGAACAAACAGGCAAACTGATCAGAACGATTACTGTAACGAGCGGCAAAGGCGGAGTTGGCAAGACGAATGTTGTTGCAAATCTTGCTATCGCCTTCAGAAGGCTGGGTAAAGAGGTAATGATATTTGATGCAGACCTTGGTCTGAGCAATATTGATGTGCTTCTTAATCTTGCCCCGAAGTATAACATTCAGCATGTGCTCAGAGGGGAAAAGTCATTAAAGGATGTGATAGTGGAAGGTCCTTACGGTATAAAGATACTGCCTGCAAGTTCAGGTGTGCAGGAGCTGACCGAGCTTGATGAGTTTCAGAGGCTGAGGCTTCTTGAAGAGTTTGATGCGTATGACGGCAATATAGACGTCCTGCTTGTGGATACCGGGGCAGGGATATCATCCAATGTTGCGTTTTTCTGTGTAGCTTCACAGGAGATAATAGTAGTGACATCGCCAGAGCCTACTGCTCTGACGGATGCCTATGCACTGATAAAAGTTCTATTTACGAGGTATCAGGAAAAGGATTTCAGGATTCTTGTCAACTCTGCAAAGAACGAGACAGAGGCTTTTGAGGTTTTCAAAAAGCTTTCGGTTGCAGCAGAGAGGTTTTTAAACATATCTCTGGATTATCTGGGTTTTATTCCTATTGACAGTTCGATACAGAAGGCTGTCAGGCTTCAGAAGGCGTTCAGCGAGATTTATCCAAGCAGTAATGCCTCGTTGAATTTACTGGAGATTGCCACAAAGTTAAACAGGGACAGCACGCACAAGGTAAAGGGCACATTACAGTTTTTCCTGGGCAATCTTCTTAAAGGCGCAACGGCTTTGGATTAAAGCGGTAAAGTTAGATTTTCAGAGGTGCTGGTTTGAAGCAATATAGCTTGAAGGTTGAGCTTGGCGAAGAGGACAAAGAGCAGATAGTAAAGGACTTTTTGCCGTTCATAAAATACACGGCTTACAGGCTGTCGTGGAAGCTTCCGCCTCAGCTTACGGTGGATGACCTTATCAGTGCCGGACTCATGGGACTTCTGGACGCTCTTGATAAGTTTGAACACGGCAGGGTCAAGCTTAAGACCTATGCAGAGATAAGGATAAAGGGTGCAATGTTTGACGAGCTGAGGGCTGTTGACTGGGTGCCAAGGTCTATGAAGAAAAAAGTGAATGCGCTGAAGAGTGCACATGCAAAACTTGAAAAGAAGCTCGGCAGGCCGCCTGAGGATGAAGAAGTTGTCGAAGACCTTGGTATATCTCTGGATGAGTATTACAAGACGCTCAACGATGCAAGCGGGGCGATTGCATTCAGGTTTGAGGATTTTAAAGAGTCGGACTCTGAAGGCGAAAGACTTAATATTCTGGAATGTCTGCCAGACCCGAATGCAAAAGACCCTCTCAGCATACTCGAAGAGACGAATCAAAAGGAGTTGCTTGCAGGGCTTATAGATGAACTGCCTGAAAAGGAAAAGCTGATACTGTCTCTTTATTATTGGGAAGAGCTTACGATGAAGGAGATAGGGAAGGTTCTTGATTTAACAGAGTCGAGGGTGTGCCAGTTGCATAGTCAGGCACTGCTCAGGCTTAAGAGCAAACTTGCGGAAAAGGTGGGGGTAAATGGCGAAGAAAATTGTTAAACACTGTGATAAAATAGCGTGAGATGCTCCGTGCCCGGGTCTTGAATAAGCTTATCAACGACCTTTCACACCCTGATGTTTCACGGAGAAGGTCAGCTGCCCGGTCGCTTTCTGAAGCCGATGAAAGGGCAATTTATCCTTTACTGAAGGCATTAAAGGATGAAAACCCTGGGGTTCAGGATGCCGCAATGCGTTCTCTTATTGCCATAGGTGGAGAGGTCGTTGTCTATATGGTGCTTCCACTCTTAAGAGAAGATTCCTATCTGAGAAATACGGCACTTATAATTCTGAAGGAGCTTGGCAGTGTATCAGTTCCATTTCTGTATCCGCTGTTGAAGGACAAGGACGAAGATGTGAGGAAGTTCAGTCTTGATCTTCTTGGAGAGATAAAGGAAGGTGTTGAACCTGAGAAGATAGTTCCCCTGCTCAGGGATTCCAATCCGAACGTAAGGGCTGCTGCTGCAGATGCCCTTGGAGAGCTTATGTATAAAGAGGCAGTGCCACAGCTTGTTGATGCACTTGATGATGAAGAGTGGGTGTGTTTTTCTGTGCTTGAAGCCCTTGGGAAATTACAGGCTGAAAAGGCTGTAAAGCGCATAACAAAGTTGCTTTCAAGCGAATCTGATGCACTCAGGTATGCTGCCATTGAGACTCTTGGCAAGATAGGCTCGGTTTATGCAGCCGATGCACTGCTTGAACATATATCCAAAGTGGAGGGCGCAGAAAGGACAGCGGCTATAAAGAGTCTTGTTCAGATAGGTGTTACTCCTTCCATGTCAGATGTTTTCGGTGTGCTCATGGATATGCTTAAAAACGGAGACTGGGAAGAAAAACTCATTGCTCTTAAGGGCTTGGTTGAATTGAAGGAGAGGAGTGGAGTTTATGCCATAGTGGACATTGCAGGCTCTCTGGACCAGTCCGGCTTGGATGACGAGGAGAAGTTGATTGTAATAAAGGATGCACTCATGAGGCTGGATTGTGCTGATGTACTTATAGATATTCTTGATGATCCATCTGTCCGGTACAGGGGGAAGGTTATTGTAGCGGAAGTGCTTGGAGATATGAAGTGTGAGAAGGCAGTGCCTTCTCTTGTAAGGCTTCTTGAAGGCGGGTTAAGAGATGTAAGAAGGGCAAGCATAAAGGCATTGGGTAATATAGGTGCCGAAGAGACCAGAGACCTGCTTCTGGATGCTGTTGACGACTATGACGGACATGTCAGAAGAACGGCTGCTGCTGCACTTGGAAGGATAGGAGAAAAGAGGGCATTTAACTCTCTTTTAAAACTTCTTCACACTGAAAGGCACAGGGATGTAATTGAAGAAGCAGTCAAGGCGCTTCTGAGGATTGATCAGGAAAGTTTCTTTTCGCATCTTGGGAAGTTTGACAGCGAGGTAAAAGATATCATCGCCAGGTTCACGGACAATGCTGATGTTCTCATTCAATTATCCAGAGACAAAGACCTTGGTGTGAGGGTAACGGCACTGTCAGGGCTTGGAAGGGTGCATGGTGAGAAGGTCTACCAGCGACTTAAAGAGGCTGTTAAGGAAAAAGAGCCTGAGGTTCGAAGGGCAGCGGTTATGGCCATGGGAGAGCTGAACTGCTGTCATGAGGAGATAAAGGCATTGCTTGGCGACGATGACACGTGGGTCAGACTCTATGCGGTCAAGGCACTGGGCAACTGCTACACTCAGGATATGATTAAGACTCTTGTGCCAATGCTTGAGGACAGGGATGTACCTGTAGTTCTTTCTGCTATAGAGGCTATAGCGCGGCTTGGCGGTAAGGAGGCGTACAGCATCCTCAGTTCTCTGAGGAATCATGATGACCCGGCAGTAAGGGAGAAAGTCTATCAAGTGGTGGAAAGCTTATGAGGGATATTGTTCTTCAGGACTCTACGTTCAAACAACTTAGTGATTTTGTATATGAAAAGACCGGGATATTTGTGCCTCCTTCAAAGAAATATCTTTTTGAGAACAGGCTCATAAATCTTATAAAGGAGAAAAACTTTAAGGGGTTTGATGAGTATCTTTATTACATTAAATACAATTCCAACGGCAGGGACCTCTCAAGGCTGTTTGATGCGATAACGACGAACGAGACGTATTTTTTCAGGGAGCCGCAGCAGATGGATGTGTTTATAGATGAAATAGTGCCAAGAGTTGTGCAGGGCAGGACAAAAGATATCAGGATATGGTCTGCTGCGTGTTCCACCGGAGAGGAGCCTTATACCTTGGCAATGATGCTGATGGAAAAGAGAGGAGATGTGCGGGCGGACATACTCGCATCGGACATAAGTGACAAGGCATTGGAATCTGCCAGAAGAGCTACATACAATTCGTATTCCATAAGGAATGTGCCTGAGCTGTATCTTAAGAAATATTTCAGAATTAACGGGCAGGACTATGAGCTTATTCGCCCTGTCAAGGCAATGGTCAGGTTCAAGAACATAAATCTTATAGATGAGAAAGAAGTTGGGAAGATAAACTCTATGGATGTTATATTCTGCCGGAATGTCCTCATATACTTTGGTGATAAGGCGAAGCAGCAGACGGTTTCACTTCTTTATGATTGTCTAAAGCCAGGAGGATTTTTGTTTATAGGCTCTTCAGAAAGCCTTCATAACATAACTAGGGCGTTTAGGCCAATGACTATTAACAGGGTAATAGTTTATCAAAAGGTGTAGTGATGAAAATACTGGTGGTTGATGACTGTAAGACTACAAGGAAACTTCTTGGGATTTATCTCAAGGCGAATGGCTATGATGTAGTGTTTGCGGAAAACGGTTTGGATGCAATGGAGAAGCTCGGGACCGAAGACATCAATCTTGTGATGACAGACCTCAATATGCCATATATGGACGGTATTGAGCTTACAAAGAATCTTAGGGCAGAAGCCAGCTTAAAGCATATCCCCGTGCTTATAGTTACTACTGAAGCAGACGAAGAGGAGAGAGCAAGGGCGTTCGAGGCAGGTGCCAGTGGATATCTTGTTAAGCCTGTAACCGCCGAAGCGGTCTCAAAAAATATAAAAGCTATTCTTGGAGATATCTTTGCTAAAGGAGGTCCCGATGCCTGATTTAAACATGAAGATACTCGTTGTAGATGATTTCTCTACAATGAGGAGAATAGTAAAGAACATTCTCAAGCAGATCGGGTATGAAAATATTGAGGAGGCGGAAGACGGCGCACAGGCGTATGCAAAGTTAAAGGAAGGCGGATTTGGCTTTGTCATAACTGACTGGAATATGCCGAACATGGATGGTCTTGAGTTTCTGAAGAAGACGCGCAGTGACCCAGAGTTAAAGGACACACCTGTCCTTATGGTTACGGCTGAAGCAGAAAAAGAGAAGGTTGTAGCTGCTATTCAGGCAGGTGTTAACAATTATATTGTAAAGCCGTTTACGGCTGAAGTGCTTAAAGAAAAGATGGACAAGATATTAGAAAAACTTGGGAAATAGGAGACGTATATGTCTGAGGGAATGGAAGAAATAATTGCTGATTTTGTTACAGAGGCAGAGGAGTCGCTTGAGAAGATAGACCCTCTTTTTGTCGAGCTTGAGGCGAAAGGGCAGGACAAGGACCTCCTGAACGAAATATTCAGAAGCATGCATACCATAAAAGGTGCGGCAGGCTTCCTTGGATTTCAGTCCATAGTGGATGTTGCGCACAAGGCAGAGACCATAATGAAGAAGCTGAGGGATAATGAAATCCAGATGTCGTCTTCTCTTATAAGTGTGATTTTAAAGAGTGTGGATATGCTCAAGGCGCTTATTTACCACATAAAGGTCAATGATGGTCAGGAGGAAGACACTGCACCACTGTTAAAGGAGCTTGATGACGCACTGAATAAAGCCCAGCCGGTTTCGTCAGTTGAGGCACCTGCAGAAGAAAAGCAGCAGCCTACGGAGGAGAAGCAGCAGCCTACGGAGGAGAAGCAGCAGCCTGCGGATGTTTCCCCTGCGGTTGAGAGTGCAAAGGAGGTCTCGGTTGCCAGTGCTGACAAGCCTTCGGTGTCTGTTCCCGGTGAGGATAAACCTGATAAGCCTGCAGTCTCCTCTGTTCCAACAGGACCTGTGCAGACGCTCAGGGTTGATATAAACAGAATAGACAATGTGATGAATCTCACAGGTGAGATTGTCCTTGTCAGGAACAGGCTCTTGAACATTGCGAATTATCTTGAGGAGAAGTATTCAAGTGATGAGCAGGTGACGGGTCTTCAGGAGGCAGTGGCGTTTCTTGACCTTGTAACCTCGGATATGCAGCTTGCAGTCATGAAGATGCGAATGCAGCCGATAAAGAAAGTCTTCAGCAAGTTTCCGCGTCTTGTAAGAGACCTTTCCAAGAGTCTTGGCAAGGAGGTTGAGCTTAATATCACAGGCGAGGATACAGAGGTTGACAGATCTGTCATAGAGCGTATAGGCGACCCCATGGTTCATATCATAAGAAACGCGATAGACCACGGTCTTGAGTCAGTCGAAGAAAGGAAGAAAAAAGGCAAGCCTCCGAAGGGCAGGGTTGACATAACTGCATATCAGCAGGGCAATCAGATTATTATCGAGGTTTCTGACGATGGCAGAGGAATAGATATAGAGAAGGTCAAGAGCAAGGCTCTTGAAAAAGGTCTTATAACTGAAGAGGAAGTCCAGAGGATTTCTGATGAAGCAGCGGCTAACCTTATATTTCTGCCAGGGTTTTCCACTGTTGATAAGGCTACAGAGCTCAGTGGCAGAGGCGTAGGCATGGATGTTGTCAAAACGAATATATCCAGACTTAACGGATATGTTGAAATAGTTACGAATAAGGATGTTGGAACAACCTTCAGGATAAGCATTCCTCTTACGCTTGCAATAATACATGCGCTTATGGTGCGTGCAGGAGGTGTGCAATATGCAATTCCTCTTGGTCCTATAGAAGAGACCCTTAAGATTGCGCAAAAGGACATAGACAATATCACAGGGCAAAAGGTATTAGCCATAAGAGGAAAGGTTTATCCTTTGTCTGAGCTTACGGATATTCTCGGTTACACTTCGGTGGAACATTCTGACAAAAGGTATGTGCTTGTCATTGCAATAGGCGACAAGAAGTTCTGTGTTGCCGTAGATGAGCTTTTAGGGCAGGAGGAAGTAGTCATAAAGACTATTGAAGGCATTGATACAGACTCCACCGGAATACTCGGTGCAACTATAACCGGAGATGGAAAGATAGTTTTGATACTTGATCCTTCCAGTATGTCGAGAAAGGTTACAAGTTTAGCAAAAGTATAGAAAGTCAAGGGGATGATTTATGCAACAGTATGTAGGTTTTAAACTAAACGAGAACGAATATACCATTCCGATATTAAAGGTTCAGGAGATTATCAACACGCCAAGCATAACCAGGTTACCGCAATCGCCGCCTTATATTCGTGGTGTTACGAATCTAAGGGGGAAGGTCATTCCTATAGTGGATTTGAGGAAGCTTGAAACTGTCGGTGAAACAAATCTTGAGGCCACTAAGGTAATAGTTCTTTCAAACAACAACGTTGCATTTGGCATTCTTGTGGATGAGATAACCGGTGTAATAAACATAGACGAGTCAAACATAGAACCACCTGAGCATTTCATGCAGGGGCGTATCGAGCGTATAGAAGGCGTTGCAAGATTCAATGACAGGATGGTTATCGTGTTGGATACGAACAAACTGGTTGAGACGGATGACCTGCAGTTTGATGAGAGTGCAGTTGATGCAGGCAAATTTTCGGTTGCAGGTGAAGAGAAGGTTTTGGAGATAGTCCAGGATTCACTGGATGAGGCGAAAAAGATACAGGAGGCGAGTTCGCCTCAGGGCATTGAGGTTGTAACAGGTGAAGAGAAGTCTGATACAAAGGAATTGTTAAGCAAGATGATCAGTCTTGACGAAAGGAAGAATAAATTTATCACCACACTGCTGGAGTTGCTTGATGTGCTTGCAGCGCACGATTATGAGCGTGCCGATATGCTGGTCTCAGAGTTGCTGCGGTCTGCAGAAGGCGAGCTTTACAATGAAGTAGGCAGAGTAACAAGAAAGCTGCATGACTCTATACGCGAGTTTAAGCAAACGCTTAATCCCAGACTCAAAAGGATTGCAAGGAACGAAGTGCCCAGTGCGGTAGACAGTCTTCAGTTTGTTATCAGGAAGACCGAAGAGGCTGCAAACACGACGATGGAGATAGTAGAGAAGTATCTGTCCGGGGTTTCGGAACTGGCTGCGCATATAGAGAAAGTGAAAGCTCCTGAGGAGTCTGTAGGATATTTGAAGTCATTTGTCAAGGCACTGAACAGTGATATGACTACAATATTGCTGGCTCAGGAGTATCAGGATATAACCGGTCAGGCTATAAAGAAGGTAATAGAGCTTATTAATTCAATAGAGAGCGAGCTTGTGGGTTTGATTGCAACTTTTGGTCTAAAACTTGATACAAAACCTGTGGAGGACGAGCAATTGTCCGAGAGGATTACACAGGATCAGGTAGAAGACCTTCTTAACGAGTTTGGCTTCTGATGGTAAGGGTTCTTGTTGTAGATGATTCTGCATTTATGAGGAACGCCCTCTCCAGGATGCTTTCCGAGGACCCTGAGATTAAGGTAATAGGCACGGCGAGGGACGGGGTGGAAGCAATAGAGAAGGTGGAGAGTTTAAGGCCTGATATTGTGACCATGGATGTCGAGATGCCGAGGATGGACGGTATCGAGGCATTAAGGCATATAATGCAGAAGAATCCTGTGCCTGTTGTGATGGTGAGTTCTTTAACAACAGAAGGTGCAAAGGTTACGCTTGATGCCCTTGACCTCGGAGCCGTGGATTTCATACCGAAGAACCTGTCGGAGCTTTCCCTGAATATTCTAAAGATTAAGGAGCAATTGATCGAAAAGATAAAAAATATAGGCAAGATGGGTCGTGTTAAAAAGCATGTTAAGCCTGTAGCCCCACGGGAGGTGGTCAAATACATACCTGAAAGGACAGTAGGTGAACGGCGTGTGAGCATAGTAGCTATCGGGACTTCTACTGGTGGTCCCAAGGCTCTTCAGGAGATAATTCCCCGGCTGCCGAAGGACTTTCCTGTTCCTATTCTGATAGCGCAGCACATGCCTCCGAATTTTACAGGTCCGTTTGCAGAAAGGCTTGATGAGCTGAGTAATATCACTGTGAAAGAGGCAGAAGAGGGCGAACCTCTAAAGCCAGGGATTGCTCTGATAGCACCTGGCAAAGGACATATGAAAGTGGTTAAGAAGACAGCGATAGAGGCTGTAGTCAATATTGCTGAAAACACAAAGGAGTTTATATATCGTCCGTCTGTGGATGTCCTTATTCTTTCTGTGGCAGAGTCATTTCCCGGCAGGGCGCTTGGTGTGATACTTACAGGCATGGGCTCTGACGGGCTGAAGGGGGTGACTGTATTAAAAAGGACTGGTGGAAGGGTTTTTGCCCAGAATGAGGAGACATGCGTGGTTTACGGAATGCCGAAGGCAGTAGTAGACGCAGGTCTGGCAGATAAGGTGCTCTCTTTGGAGGAACTGCCTGGAGAGATTATAAATGCAGTGTAGGCAATATTAAAAACAATGGGAGGGACGTATGGAAACATTGGCAGCGGCTGACAATATATTGCAGTTGGTTACCTTTTCCCTCGGGAACGAGGAGTATGCAGTAGACATTCTGAAGGTGCAGGAGATAAACAGGATGACAGAGATAGCGAAGGTACCTAATGCACCGCACTATGTAGAGGGTCTGATAAATCTGAGGGGCAGGGTGATACCGGTTATAAGTCTTAGAAAGAGGTTTGGGCTTAAGGAGAAAGACAGTGATGAGCGCTCAAGAATAATGATAATGGACATACAGGGAATCACTATAGGTCTTGTAGTGGATTCTGTCTCAGAGGTCTTGAGGATACCTGCTGCTACAGTAGAGCCGACGCCGCCGATAGCCTCGGACATAAGCACCGAGTTTATAAAAGGCATAGCAAAGCTCGACGACAGACTCATAATACTGATTGACATGGACAGGCTGATAGAGAAGTCAGAGACTACGGCGATGGTCGAGGCGACGAAGGCTATAGAAGAGTAGGTTTACGGGACAGATGTATTTAAATAACTCCTAAAGGTAGGTGGATGCCATGAAATGGAAGGATATTAAGATTGGCAACAGGCTTATAGCAGGTTTTTTTGTGGTGGCTGCAGTGCTCCTTGTTTTTGGAATACTGCAGTATTACAACATGTCCCGTGTAAGCAACAGAACGGTTGGTGCTATAGAGGCAGCACCGTTGATTGACGCTGCAGGAGAACTGCAGTTGTCTGTCGTCCAATGCATGAAGTTGATTGCCGAGACGTTTGTGGTGAACAACCCGGACAAGCTGGCCGAGATATCCGAGGAGATGCAATACTGGGTGGAACACTATGATACATTTGCCGCTGCCATTTTGAACGGAGCTGAGACTGAAAAAGGCAGGATTTATGCTGCAAAGGACGAGGAATTAAGGGCGGTGCTTGAAGAATCCAACAGGTTTCATAAAGAGGAATTCCGTCCCAGACTTAAAAAAATATATGAATTTCATCAGGCAAGGGTTACCGATACTCTGGATGCAGTGCTGATGTTTTCTCAGGTGGAGAAGCTCAAGGAGGAGGTTGACGAGCTTGGAGTAAAGATGATGGAAATTATTAAGAAGGTTGCAGACGGTGCCAGAGATGAGATGCTCGATGCACTTTCCACATCAAAAAGGATTGCACTGGTATCCAAGACGCAATCGATAGTCGGAATTATTATAGGTTTTGTTCTTTCGATCTTACTTGGGCTTGTGATTACCCGTTCTATAACTACCCCTCTTTATAAATGTGTTGATTTTGCCAAGGCGATCGCAAAGGGAGATTTGACAGCAGTTGTAGATATTAACCAGAAGGACGAGACAGGTATGCTTGCAGATGCATTAAGACTCATGGCTGACAATCTGCGGCGGATAGTAGGGCAGATATCTACTGCTTCTTATACTGTATCAGCGAGTTCTGAAGAGCTTTCCAATACGACTGCGCAATTAAGCGAAGGGGCGAATCAGCAGGCACTTCAGACAGAGCAGGCTGCAACAGCCATGACTGAAGTTTCTCAGACAGTGGTTGATGTTGCAAAGAATGCAAGTGAGGTTTCTGCTGCCTCCAGGGAGAACAGTCAGCTTGCAGTGAGTGGACGCGAAAAAGTAGAGGAGACAGTCAAGGGAATGCGGCGGATAGCCGAGACCGTGAAAGAGTCGGCTGCCACTGTGGAGCAGCTTGGCAGGTCAAGTCAGGAAATAGGCAATATCATCAGTACGATTAACGACATTGCTGACCAGACGAATCTTCTTGCTCTGAATGCGGCTATCGAGGCAGCAAGGGCAGGAGAGCAAGGGCGTGGTTTTGCAGTGGTGGCTGATGAGGTCAGAAAGCTGGCAGAGCGGACAGGCAGGGCAACAAAGGAGATAGCCCAGATGATAGAGAAGATCCAGACCGATACTGAAAGGTCGGTAGCCAGTATGGAGTCCGGCAAGAACGAAGTGGAAAACGGAGTCAGACTTGCAGAAGAAGCAATGGCTTCTCTTAGACAAATAGTAGAGTCTTCAAAACGCAGCACGGAGATGATTCAGAGAATAGCTGCTGCAACCGAACAGCAGTCGGCTGCTGCTGAAGAGGTCTCTGCCACAATGGAGTCAATTGCAAATGTGACAAGACACACCAAGACCTCAAGCGAGCAGATACAGACTGCTGCACAAAGACTGGCGCAAATGGCTTCAGAACTGAGAGAAGCTGCAAGCTGGTTCAAGCTGTCGTAAAAATGTGCCGAAAAGAATAGGTGGAGAATATCAGTTTGAAATAAATCAATGGGAGGGAGTTGGCAATGGGTTTATTTTTTAGAGGGTCGAATTCAAAGGACATAAAGGAGCTGGCAGAGCGTCTTTCAGGCAAAGACCTTATGCTTGAAGGCCTGCAGGTTGATGAGAGGGATGAGACAGTAGTGCGTCTTAAGAATGCAGTGCGTCAGATAGGCGGTGAGATAGACTCTATACT
>Ga0180897_110_pt1 | contig 33455 bp, 32 predicted proteins | sample Deesub1362A_J573_FD_124282 | JGI IMG/M metagenome (GOLD analysis project Ga0180897, IMG submission 124282) | Nitrospirae bacterium JdFR-86
CAAAGCGACAACATCGAACCATCAGACCTGAACTGCTTGACTCCCCCAACCCCTACCTCACTGTCCCATGAAAGCTCAAGTATAGGCTCGCGCTTTGCAATAGCAAGACTCCTCATCAAAAAATTGAAAACACAATTGGCATCGAGCATGAAAATCAGCCTGTCCGCCTCCTCAAGCAACAAATCCCGCTTTATCTCAATACCACCATACCTGCCCCTGAGAACATAAATTGCACTGTTGCTGCTCGTGAAATTGAAAAACTCATGGAATAAAAAGACAGAGACTACCGCTATACTGATAAAGGCTACGATGCCGACCAGGACACGTATCAGAAATTTCTTCCGCACCCCATCACCTAACTTTTAATAACTTATAGTAATTTAAATTTAATAAAATATGCAAAGTTAAGACCATTTATCCGCCTGTTGTTAACGCATGTAAAATCTTCAAGAAAAAAATCATGTAGTGCCGGCATTCTGCGGGAAATGCCTCAGAGCAGGGCATCATGACACAGTCAGGCTCATAAATGTGCAAGTTTTTTCTTGTTTCTGTGTTATTTAATTGACAACAGCAGTGATTCTAATTTATACTGTATATTACCCTGGGGGAGGCTGTATGCCTGAGAGTTTTCCCGAAAGGGAAAAGACCCCTAGTACCTGATCCGGGTAATGCCGGCGTAGGGAAGGGATAGGATTTACCGTATCCTCCAGGGATGCGGTTTTTTTTATGCGACTCATAGTAAACGGAGAAAGCTTAACAACAAACGCCGGAACCATCCGGGAGCTCATCGATGAGCTTCAGTTGATTCCTGAAAGGGTAGCCGTAGAGGTAAACCTTTCTGTAATTAAGAAAAAGGATTACGAAACTTTTAAACTTAAAGACGGAGACAAAGTAGAAATCGTTAACTTCGTAGGCGGAGGATAGAAAACAGTATGGAAGACAAACTAATTATTAAAGGCGTAGAGTTTAAATCCAGACTTTGGGTCGGCACAGGCAAATACAAGGATTTCGAGGAGACGAAAAGAGCAGTTGAGGCATCAGGCACGGATGTAGTAACCGTTGCTGTAAGAAGAGTAAATATAGTAGACAGAAAGTCTGAAAACCTGCTCGACTATATAGACCCGAAGAAATACAAAATACTGCCGAACACAGCAGGCTGCTACACAGTAGAAGAAGCGCTCCGCTATGCCCGTCTTGCACGGGAGGCAGGCATCTCTGACCTTATAAAGCTTGAGGTAATAGGCGATGAAAAGACACTGTTTCCTGATGTGTGCGGGCTTTTAAAGGCAACCGAGACACTGGCAAAAGAAGGCTTTATTGTGCTGCCTTACACAAACGACGACCCCATCGTTGCAAAGAGGCTCGTGGATGCAGGGGCTGCTGCTGTCATGCCGCTTGGTGCGCCGATAGGCTCAGGTCTTGGAATCAGAAATCCTTACAACATCAAGATAATACTCGAGACCGTGGATGTGCCGGTCATCGTGGATGCAGGCGTGGGAACTGCATCTGATGCCACTGTGGCAATGGAGCTCGGATGCGATGCTGTCTTAATTAACACAGGAATTGCAGGCGCAAAAGACCCGGTGGCAATGGCAGAGGCAATGAAACACGCCGTAATAGCAGGCAGACTTGCCTATAAAGCAGGAAGAATACCGAAAAAACTATACGCTACTGCAAGTAGCCCGATAGAAGGAATGCTATGATCGCACTCAAAGACAATCTGCTTCTGGCAGAGAAAAAAACAAAAGAAAAGCACTTCCTTGCCGTTGATTTCAACCTGTATCTGATAACAGACAGAAATCAGACACGGGGGAAATCCCTTATAAAAGCGGTCACCGAGGCTTTAAAGGGAGGGCTTAAGGCAGTCCAGCTGAGGGAAAAAGACCTCGGCACAAGACAGTTGTTGGCTCTGGCTTATGAGCTAAGGGAACTGACCCTTAAATACGATGCACGGTTGTTCATCAACGACAGGGTTGACATAGCGATTGCAGTAGATGCAGACGGAGTTCATCTCCGGCAGGACAGCATACCGCCTTATGCAGTAAAAAGGCTTTCTCCTAAACTCATAATCGGTGTGTCCACGCACAGTCTTGAGGAAGCCCTCAATGCTGAAAAGCGCGGTGCCGACTTCATCACACTGGGTCCAATCTACCCGACTCCATCCAAGCTCAAATACGGAAAGCCCATTGGAATCGAGACTCTAAAAGAAGTCGCTGAAAGAATAACCATACCTCTATTTGCAATAGGTGGAATAAAGCTGGAGAACCTCAAAGAGGTGATGGACAACGGGGCAGATGGCATAGCGGTGATATCAGCGATACTGTCTGCAAAAGACATAAAGACAGCAACAGGAAGGTTTCTAAGGCTACTTACATGACAAGAATAGAGCTTGCAAAAAAAGGAATAATCACCGAAGAGGTAAAAGAAGCCGCTTCCGGTGAAAACATCTCCGCCGAAGAGCTTTCAGCCGACATTGCAGAAGGACGGACAGTAATCGTCCGGAATGTAAACCGCAACATAAAGCCTGTAGGCATCGGCAGAGGACTGAAAACAAAGATAAACGCAAACATCGGGACATCAAAAGACAGGGCGTCATTGGATGAAGAGAAGGAAAAGCTTCAGGTCATCATAAAATACGGTGGGGACGCAGTAATGGAGCTTTCCACCGGAGGACGCCTGAAAGACCTGAGAGAGTATATATTAAAAGAGTCTCCCATCCCTGTAGGCACTGTTCCTGTTTACGAGGCAGCAATCAGGGCAGTCGAATCCTCAGGAAGCATAGCAAAGATGACCCCTGACAGCATATTTCAGGTAATCGAGGAGCACGGACAGCAGGGCGTTGACTTCATCACCGTGCATTCAGGACTTACACGAAAAGCAGTAGAAAGACTCAGACAGGAAGGAAGACTCCTTGATATCGTAAGCAGAGGCGGCTCATTCCTTCTTGAATGGATGGTGTATAACGACAGGGAAAACCCGCTTTTTGAACAGTTCGACAGGCTGCTTGAGATTGCAAAGAAATACGACATGACCTTAAGCCTCGGTGATGGCTTAAGACCCGGATGCCTTGAAGACGCAACAGACAGGGCACAGATAGAAGAACTTCTTACGCTTGCCGAACTAAGAGACAGGGCACTGGAAAACGGCGTGCAGGTGATAATAGAAGGACCTGGACATGTGCCGCTCAATCAGGTGGAGCTTAACATCAAAATCCAGAAGGAGCTTTGCAAAGGCGCACCTTTTTATGTTCTTGGTCCTCTGGTCACTGATATTGCAATGGGATACGACCATATTGCAGGAGCCATAGGCGGTGCTATTGCAGCAGCCGCAGGTGCTGACTTCCTCTGCTATGTAACACCTGCTGAACACATCAGATTGCCGGATATCGAAGACGTTAAGGAAGGGGTAATCGCATCGAAGATTGCTGCCCATGCAGCAGACATCGCAAAGGGCATACCATCTGCAATCGAAAGAGACAGGCAGATGGCAAAATGCAGAAAGGCACTTGACTGGGAAGGACAGATATCCCTGAGCCTTAACCCTGACAGAGTAAGGCTCTGGCGCTCGCAGATACCGCCTTCAGACACTGAGGTCTGCAGTATGTGCGGAGAATACTGCGCCATCAGAACAGTGGAAAAGGCGCTTAGAAAAAACTACAATACAAAACCACAAGCCGACCCTGTCAAGGCAAGACCCTAACAGCCTACCAGTATGCTATCCCTATTGACTTCTTTGCTTTCCAGTGATAGGTTTTTACTATCAATCTGAAGGAGGTTCTATATGTCAAGGAGAGATGGAGACACAGCATTGATTGCACTTTTATCATTTGTGCTCGGCGGCATTGTAGGCGCAGGGGTTGCACTCCTTATGGCACCACAGGAAGGAAAAAAGACCAGAAAAAAGATAAAAGAGCTTGCCGAAGACGTCAAAGAGCAAACTGTTGAATATGCAGAGAAGCTCAAGGAAAAGATTTCTTAACCTCCGAACATCTCAAGCCATTCATCGAACACCCTGAGCTTGTCTTCTCCGAACCGTGCAATGAACTCTCTGACCCTGTCAACGGGTTTTTCCTCCAGAGGGGCATTGTCCTTTGAGTAGAACTTGTCTGCAAAGCACACGATCTGTTCTTCAAGGCTTTGCGGAATCATGTCTCTTTCAGGCAGGGGAAAGCGGTTTTTCCTTATATCCTCGACTGTAAGTCCCACACCCACGTGCCTTTCACACACGAGCGCATGGCGCTGAAGCCCTTCCTTTTCGAGTATTTCTCTTCCGAGGTAGCCGTGGCATATGTAAGGCTTGTCCCCGTAACAGCCAAGCTGAGGTGCGTTGGTCATGAATATGCCGATGTCATGAAGCATTGCCGCCTCTTCAACGAACTTCATATCAGGGTTCAGATGTTTTACGTTTTCCGCCACCCTGAGTGCTTTCTTTGCCACCATCTCGGCATGCCTGATGACAAAATCATAAGCCTCAGGATACGACGCATAATACTTTTTGATTAACTCAACAGGGTTCATCTGGCATTGTCCTCTTTCAAGGAATGGATTATTTTACAATAATCCCTGCGTAGCCGACCACATGGTCGTAGTCGCCGCTTACTTCAGCAGAAGTGGAGTATTTCACAAGCCTTGCCTCTTTTGCACCGAGGGCTTTTGCAGCAGTAAGCATAACCACAGCAGGCATGTAGCCGCACATTGATATGTTTTCGCCCCTGATTACTGAATAAAGCCCGTCAGGGTCGAGGTCGAGTATTTTATTTATAGCCATACGGTCTTTTTGTTTTGCCGTAGTATCTGAGACATAGTGGCTCATGTCAGAGCTTGCGACTATAACCACAGGGTAGCCGACTTCATTAATCGAGGTTGCTATACCCTCGCCTATGGTCTTAAGTTCATCCAGTGAGGCAGACATCACTGCTATAGGAACGATTTTTACATCCTTTGAGAAATGAGCTATAAACGGAAGCTGCACTTCAAGGGAATGCTCAAACATATGAGCAGTTGCATCCCTTTCGACAAGCCCGGTGTTCTGGATTATCCTTGCCGACAGCCTTTCATCTATGGAGAAGACTCCTGTGGGTATCTCCCATTGCCCTTCTGCCATCAGGGAGATTCTTGAGCCAAGCCCTGTATGATTTGGACCTATCAGCACAAAGGTATCAGGGAATCTCATAGTCGAGTAAACTGCTCCTGCGACTGCACCTGAATATATAAACCCTGCATGCGGGCACAAAGCGGCTTTTACATGTTCTTTCGGAGCCCTGTCGTTTACATATTCGGCTACCTGTCTGGCAAGTCTGTCTGCCTCGGCATGATAGAACTGACCAGCGACTGCAGGTTCTCTTTTCATCGTGATTTAATTATCACACATAAGTCTTACTGATGCAAGAACCTAAAAGACATCCTCTTCTTCCAGTTCAGGATAGGTCTCGATAAAGTTGGTAAACCTTGTGCAGTTATTAAGGAAGGTGAGATTGACAACGCCTGTTGGTCCGTTTCTCTGTTTTGCGATTATGACCTCTGCCCGCCCCTTATTGTCCCGGTTATCTTTATTATAGACTTCATCCCTGTAGAGAAAGAGAATAACGTCTGCATCTTGCTCTATGGCGCCTGACTCTCTGAGGTCTGCAAGCGTAGGTCGTTTGTCGTGTCTTTGTTCGACTCCTCTGTTGAGCTGGCTTAAAGCCACCACAGGCACGTCCAGTTCCTTGGCGAGTGCTTTAAGCGAGCGTGAGATATCAGAGATTTCCTGCTCTCTGCGCTCGAAGTTTCCCCTGCCGCGCATAAGCTGGAGGTAGTCCACGATTATGAGGCTCAGCCCGCCTTTTTCCATCTTCAGGCGTCTTGCCTTTGCCCTCATCTCGAAGACGTTTATGGACGAAGAATCATCTATATATATTGGAGCGTCTGCAAGCTTGGCAGCAGCGCTCGTAAGTTTATGCCAGTATTGCTGGCTTATGAATCCCTGCCTTACAAGGTTTGAATCCACCATTGCCTCTGAACAAAGCATTCTGAAGGCAAGCTGTCTTTTTGACATCTCAAGGCTGAATATAGCGACCGGCTCCCTGAGTTCAGCACCCACGTGCTGGGCAATGTTCAGACTGAATGCGGTTTTTCCCATCGAGGGTCTGCCTCCGACGACTATCAGGTCACCCTTTTGGAATCCGGTTGTCTTTTCATCAAGGTCTTTGAAGCCAGAAGGCACGCCGGTTATTGCCTCTTTCCTGTCGTAGAGGTCTTCTATCATCTTGAAGCTGTCTTTTATCACATCCTTAAGATGGACAAACGAGGACTTGATTCTTTTGTCCGATATGTCGAATATGACTCTTTCGGCATAATCCAGCAGTTCGTCTGCCTCAAGGGAGTCTTCATACACCTTGCTGGCTATATCCGTGCTTGACCTCAGGAGTGCCCTTAAAAGTGCTTTTTCCTTGACAATCTTTGAATGATATACAACATTGGCGGCTGTGGGTATCTGGCTTGCCAGAGATGTAAGATAAGACACCCCGCCTACTTCTTCGAGTTCATTTTTTTTACTCAGATGTTCGGTCAGGGTCACGAGGTCTATCGCCTCGTTCTTCTCGGACAGCTCAAGCATCGCCCTGAATATCTTTCTGTGCGATTCCCTGTAGAAGTCATCAGCAGAGATGAGTTCGAGGGATTTAAGGAGTGCGTTGTTTTCAAGCAGTATAGCGCCTAAAACAGACTGTTCTGCCTCCAGATTCTGGGGTGGCAGTTTGTCTATATAGGAGTCCACCTTCACTCCGGCACTACTTGCACATTCAGAGTCGCTGTTATATCCTGTGCCAGCTTGATGCTGACCGTGTATGCCCCGAGCCTTTTAATAGGCTCATCGAGATGTATCTTTTTCCTGTCTATTTCAATGCCTTCGGCTTTCAGGGCTTCTTCAATATCCATTGTAGTTACAGAGCCGAAGAGTTTTTCCTCTTCTCCTGCCTTTGCCTTTATAGTGATATTAAGCTTGGATATCTTTTCTGCCAGTGTCTGAGCCGCCTGACGGAGCTTTCTTGCCTTCTCCTGAATGACTCTTTTTTCGTGCTCCATCGCCCTTACGTTTTTTGTGTCAGCAGGGACGGCAAGCCCTTTGGGTATGAGAAAGTTTCTGGCATAGCCAGAAGCTACATTAACAATATCGCCCATTTTTCCAAGGCTTTTTACGTCATCCTTAAGAATAACTTTCATGGAAGGTCTCCTTTCATCAGGTCATGAAAATCTGGAATGTTTTTAGTATAGATATAATCCTCTAAGATTTTCAACAGGATATTTCTATCCGGCGCAAGCAGGCTCTCCTGAGCTTGAATAACCAATGGCCATCGGTTACAATGTCCCCTATGAAGATAATCACAAAATCAACTGAAATAGAGTCATTTCTTCAAAAACTCAAAAGGCGCAGTCAGGGCGAAAGCCCTGAAATAGCCAAAAAAGTAAGAAAAATCCTTGATGCCGTTAGAAGACAGGGCGACAGGGCGCTCATCAGGTTTACAAAACAGTTTGACGGGCACGAAAAAATAAAAATCCCTCCTTCAATCGTAAAAAAATACGCTGACCGAGCAGACAAGGACGTTGTGAAGGCACTCAGCCTTTCGGCAAAAAGAATAAAGCGGTTTCATGAAAAGCAGAAGGAATCCTCATGGTCTTTTAAAGAAGACGGTATCAGGCTCGGACAGATGATAAGACCACTTGAAAGAGTCGGGGTGTATGTCCCTGGCGGAAAAGCTGCATATCCTTCAACCGTGCTCATGAATGTAATCCCTGCACAGGTAGCAGGCGTAAAAGAGATTGCCCTTACCGTGCCGACACCGGATGGCGAGATTAACCCTTATGTCATGGCTTCGATAAGACTCCTTGGAATAAAAGAGGTCTATTGTGTAGGCGGGGCACAGGCAGTAGCAGCACTCACATACGGAACAGAGACAATAAAGAAAGTCGACAAAATCGTGGGACCTGGAAACATCTATGTAGCTACTGCCAAGAAGATAGTCTTTGGCGAAGTGGATATAGACATGATAGCAGGACCAAGCGAGATACTTGTAATAGCCGACCACACTGCCCCACCGGAGTTTGTAGCTGCAGACTTACTGAGTCAGGCAGAGCATGACGAGCTTGCAAGTCCGGTTCTGATTACAGACTCCAATGCCCTTGCCCAAGCTGTAAGAGAACAGCTTAAAGTACAGCTTTCAGCCCTGAAGAGAAAAGACATTGCAAGGGAATCCCTGAAGAAATACGGGGCAATCATCGTTGTAAAGAACATATCTGATGCCATGGAAATCTCTAACAGGATAGCACCTGAGCATCTTGAAGTCATGACACAGGCTCCGCAAAAACTCATTCCGAAGATAATGAATGCAGGTGCTGTGTTTGTCGGCAGGTGGACGCCTGAGCCTCTTGGTGACTACTCAGCAGGCCCTAACCACACGCTGCCCACAGGGGGCACTGCAAGGTGGGCATCTCCGCTCGGAGTCTATGATTTCATAAAGCGCACAAGCCTCCTTGAGTTTACAAAAAAAGGATTCCTCACGCTTGCAGAAACAGTCGAGACAATAGCCGATATCGAAGGGCTCGGTGCTCACGCCAACGCCGTAAGGATAAGAAGAAAATAACACCGTTACTGCGCATATTTCCCTAATCTTCTAAGCACTTCTATGTGCAGTTGTTCCGTAGGTATTATACGGAATTCTATCCAGTTGGTTTCTTTCTCTGTTCCATCCACCTGAAAGACAGTTATTGCGAAATATGCGCTGTAGTTCCTTTCAAGAGCTGGTTCTGCCTTGTAAAGTGCGTTTAGAACCAGCTCTGAACTGTAGAGCATATCGTGTCTTCTTTCTTTATTCAGTTTCAAATCCTGACTTATTGGAAGTCTTGTACCGACTATAATAAGTTCTGTATGCGCTCTGATATGGTCATCTTTCAGTGCAGACAAAAACACCCTGCCAAGTCTTTTCAGCACTTCTGAGCCTTCCATATGATGAGCGTCCACATACACCAAGGACTTGTCCACAAGAATAGAGTTTGACGTAAACCTTACCCCTTTAACCGCCTCCGCCCCAAACTCCTTCAGAAAAAGGTTCTTGATATGCTGAGTAAATTCTATTCGTGCCTGAGATATAGCAACTGCAGGTTCGAGGAATCTCTGTATTCTGATGGCACGATAATAGAGGATTGTTCCAAGGAGCAACAGACCGATTAGGGTCAGGCTCAGCACAGGTCCAGGTGGCAGGATGAACTTTTTTATAAAATCTATTCTCATTGTTAAAAATTAGACTCCAGTAATCTCAAGTCTTTCAGCGCCTTTTCGAAATCATATTCAGAGATAGCTGTTGGATGATGTATGGCTTTGTTTCTCAAGCGCAGCACCTGGTGGAAGAGGTCTTTCTTGAACGGTCCGATTCGTCTGGCGCGTTCCAGCTCTTTCAGGCAGTCATAAAGACCAGGGTAAGAGCGTCCGAGCACTTTTCTGGTAAACACCTTAAGCCGGGTCTCAAGGTAATGTCCGAGCAGAAGTGAGGCAACAACCTTTTCGCCTTTTCTCATGTATTCAAATGCCTGTTCAATAGCAGAACCTTTAAAGATATTAATGTTCTCGTTGGACTCAATCTCTCCAGGGGCAAGACTCTGTATTTTCTGATAGACTTCAAGGCACTTATCTATTTCGTCCTTTTCAAGGTAGGACTCGGCAAGAAGGAAGAGATCCCGCACCTTGTCTGATACTTCTTTCTGTTTAAATGCAAAGGAATAAGCGCGGCGCAATGCCTCTGTCTTGTCGTCTTTTTTATCCATGACATCAAAATGTCTTGCCCAGCGCTTTGACTTCAGAACATTGTCTTTTGTAAACCGGAACAATTGTTCGGAGACCTCGCTTTTATTCAGTTTTCCGCTTATAACGATAATGTTAAGAGTAGGATAGTTTTCGAAGATGTCAGGCAGGGCATCTATACCTTCGTTCATACGGTCGAACTCGATATCCAGAGTCATAAGGTCAAAGGGCTGTAATTTCAGCATTTCCATAGCCTGCCTTACACTCACTGCCTCATAGAACCTGATGTCTTTTTCCTCAGGGTCAAGCGCCCGCCGTATTTCGAGCTTCAGGAGTTCTCTGTCTTCGTAGTCGTCGTCGGCAATCAGCACTCTAAACATCCAGCGACTCCTCCACATATGGAAGGTTAATTATTATCTCTGTGCCTCTGCCTGGTGCAGTATACTCTTTACCCACTCTGATCTTTCCGGCATGGAGTCCTATGACATACTTGGCAAAATACAGTCCTTCGCCCCAGCCCTGTTTAGTGCGTTTGCCTTTGTAAAAACATCTGTCTGCCTGTTGTTCATCCATCCCTATTCCTTCGTCCTTAAACGACAGGGAAACGTAGCGTCGTCTTCCATCCATGTCCAGAGAGCAAGACAGCAAGATACGTGCACGGCTCTGCTCAGGCTTTTTATACTTAATGGCATTGTCTATAATGTTTTCGAACACCGTTCTAAGGAGTGTCGGCGAGGCAAATATCGTAGGGGGAGGCATCTTTCCCTGAAAAGTAATGTCTGCCAGATCACTGTGCTGTTCTGCCAGTTGAACGAGCATTTCCCGGAGGTTTACCTTTGAGAAATCCACCAGTGCTGCTTCTCTTTCGTCAGATATTTTCTTGTAGATGTCGATATCAGCAAACAGTTTATCCATGTTGTTGTTAATACGCGCTCTTACATCTTCAGGAAGATCAGTGAGAAGATCAAGCCGGCGTTTAATCCTGCCGAGGTTATTTTTGAACTCATGAGCTATGGTTGCTGATATATAACGGATAAATTCATTACGGCGTGCAATCTCCCGGTTTTTTATAAGCAGCAACTGGTTTTCATGAACCCTTCTCTGTCTCTGCTGATAGACAAAGGTCATGTAAGCACTGAACAAAGCAAAGGAGACAACTACCACTATAAATGCCACATCCGCTACTTTATCGGATGCCTCAAGCAGTCCTTGCATAATAGACACACGTTCCTGTAATTCTGCCTCAGCAGGAATAGTACGAAGTGCTTTCCACGGCATCAACCATCGGATGAGCGAATCAAACGGTGGGACAGACCGGTCAAAATAAACCATTGCAAGCACAAGCCAGATAAAGAGCATCACCATGAACATCAGGGAATGTCTTATTTTATTGACCGTATTTGACATGGTCATAATTTAATTCTACTCCATTTAGACCGTCAATTTCCCCACAAAGGCATTCTGAAGACCTTCTCACTGTCTGAATGGCTACTTCTCAAAATTGCCGGCAAGGGACACAGCTTTTCTATAAGACTTTTTTGCCCTGTCAGTTTTGCTGTTTCTGTAATAAAACAAACTTTGAGCATACCAGAGGTCAGAAAGCCTCCTGTTTCTTCCACACGTATAATCTTTAATATAGACTGTATTTGGAGGCTGGGATTTAGGGGTCTAACCGAGAGCAGAGGCAAGGATTTCTTTAATCTCCGGAGGCATATCACCGAGCATGCCCAATTTCTTTTTGATGAAGGAGTTGCTCATCATCAGCTTCATGGATTTCATGAGGTATTCTTTTTTAAACTCATCGTCTGTCTGTTGCATTTCGAAAAATTTNTTCATATAAAAATCTCTGTAGCAGTTGATTATAGCCCTGTCCACGTCNTCGAGGGTCATCCCTTTAGGTTCTATCACAGGGTCTATAAGATTATATTTTCTGTAATCATACACTTTTATATACGGCTTGAGTTCNTCATACATATCTGAATAAGGCCATGGAGCGATGGCAAGGAAGTGGGCGAAATCCGGGTTATATTCNTTTGCCAGGGTAAGGGTTTTATTGATGCCCTGCGGGGTATCGTCAGGGAATCCAAGGATAAGGGATGTTTCTGTGATTATTCCGTATTCTCTTAAGAGTCTGAGGGCTTCTTTTGACTCCTCCAGTTTCAGGTCTTTTTTCATAAAGTCCAGTGCACTTTGCTCTGTAGCTTCTGTGCCCACATATATATGTATGATTTTAGCCTTCTTATATTTCCAGAGTATGTCCTTATCCCTGATGATATCTCCTGCCCTTGTCTCCATGAGGAGTTTTACAGGCAGGTCTTTTTCTATAAGCAGGTCTAGGAACTTTTCCCATCTTGTTCTGTCTGGTGTGGGGTAATCGTCTGTAAGGAGCACTACATCCACATTATAGACCGTGCTTAATTCTTCGAGTTCCCTGATAAGGTCTTCAGGAGAGCGTGCCCTCCATGTGCCTTCCCAGAACTTTTGCTGTGAACAGAATGTGCAGTCTTTGTCACAGCCCCTGGATGTAGCAATCGCCCCCAGTCTTGAGCCCGGCAATATAAAATATGTATAGTCATCCCAGTCGAGGGCATCCCATGCCATGGGCATATTGTCGAGGTTTTCGATATAGGGACGCTTTTCTGTTCTTATTGTTCTACCGTTCCTTCTGAAAGCCAATCCTTTGACTGCCGAGACATCCGCATTTTCAGACAGGGCGTCAGCCAGTTCCACTATGGTCTGTTCTCCTTCTCCGATTACCACATAGTCAATGGCATCGGTCAGGGAGAACATCTCTTCATACATAAACGAGGCATGAATGCCTCCGCACACAGTGATTATGTCAGGGTTTATTTTCTTTGCAAGCTCCATAAGTTTTATGGCATCTACTGAAGTGCATGTAATGGCAGTGGTGGCAAGCATATCAGGAGCTATTTCCTGTATTTTCTTTTCTATTTCTTCGTAGCCGACGCCTTTTGTCATGGCATCGTATATATAAGGTGTGTGCCCTGCTGCTCTCAGTGCACCTGCAAGATAGACGAAATAAAGTGGCACCCATCTTCCTGCAACTTCAACCACTCCTACGTGGAAGGGCGGTGTTATGAAAAGCACTTTCATAAAGTCTTTTTGTATTCTTCCTTTATACGTTTTACCTTTTTGTTGAATTTAAGCCAGAGGTAGACACCTGTGCCTACAAAAGTAAACGCCAATATGTGCTTGACTATAATGGCAGGCACCTGACCATGTCCCACGGCATTCGCCCACTCGAATTTTTTATAAAACAGTGTTCTTGGTACTCCACCTATAAGTATCCAGTAGAGGGAAAACCGTGCAATCCTTGTCATGCCTTTATAAAGACGGAGAAAATACTCGGTCGCTGCCCTATCAGTATTTTCCTCGTAGTTTTTTATTATGACCCAGAGAGCAATACCACTTGCAGCAAGCAGGGCAGTTGCTACATCGTGGAAATAGTTGTTCATCATTATAATGACGCCAAGTGTCGGGCTTATGCTATCAACCATTATGTTATTATATCCCAAAATACAATGAGAAAGGGCAAAAACAGGCTTTTAAGAGCAGACAAGTCAAGACCTTCTGTCAGTCAAATACAGCAGAGCAGCTTTTAACCAAACAGAAAGGTTACCGGAATCTTATTATGTCCCTTCACAGAAAAGTTTTATTTTTTCAAGGACATTTCTTGCTTCTATGGCGTTTAGCCTTTGCACGACCAGTTTATCTGCGATTGCACTGAACACTTTACTTGGAATCTCATATTCCACTTTCACTTTAAGCTCTGTAGAACCGTCTCCTTTGTCGGAAAACTCATATGTTTCACTTACCGGATGTTTGCCTTCAAGTGAGAGGGCGAACCTCTTATTTTTGACATTATCGGTTACAGTCCCTTTACCTCTGAACTTTACACCCATCATTCTGTATGCCCATTTGAATGTAGAGCCTTTCTTCGGTGCATCAGGGCTGAGGTTGTTGACCTCTACAAGGCTTGTAACATAGCGGGTCCAGTTTTCAGGGTTTGTTACAAAACCAAAGACCTTGCTTACCGGGGCTTTAATTACTATGGATTTGTTTATTACCGACATAGCTCCCTCCCTGAGATTTTTGCTAAATTATATCTTTAAGTGGTTGGATGTGCAAGAACAAGTTTTAGGTTTGACATTCATCTTTATCCTTGAAAGGAAGACATGAGAAAGCAATTCCATACATTTTTGGATTTTTTCTGAGGACTGTCGTGTGATATAATCTTACCGTGACCCTTCGCAAGGATATATTAAGCCTTATTGGAAACACTCCGCTTGTGCGTATCAACCGTCTTTTGCCCGAAGGCGGGGCTGAACTCTGGGCAAAGCTTGAGGGATTCAACCCCGGAGGGTCTGTCAAGGACAGGATAGCCCTGTCAATGATAGAAAAGGCAGAACGAGACGGAAGACTCAAGCCCGGCGGTACAATCATCGAACCTACAAGCGGCAACACCGGTATCGGGCTTGCAATGGTGGCTGCAGTAAAAGGCTACCGGTTGATACTTACGATGCCTGAGACCATGTCCATGGAAAGACGCCAGCTTCTTCAGGCATTCGGTGCGGAACTGGTGCTCACCCCTGGTGACAAGGGCATGATGGGTGCAGTCGAAAAAGCAGAAGAGATATACAAGGCAAACCCTCATTACTACATGCCCCAGCAGTTTGAAAACCCTGCAAACCCTGAGATTCACAGAAAGACAACTGCAAAAGAAATAATAGAGGCACTTGGTGGTGTGCCTGACGCTTTCGTAGCAGGCGTAGGCACAGGCGGCACTATCACAGGGGTAGGTGAAGTGCTGAAGGAGAAAAACAAAGACGTCTGGATTTCAGCAGTAGAGCCGGCTTCATCAGCCGTGCTTTCAGGCGGAGAACCGGGCAAACACAAGATTGCAGGCATCGGTGCAGGGTTTTTCCCCGGAGTCCTGAACACGAAAATCTATAACGAAGTCATACCTGTCACAGACGAAGACGCTGCACAAACAACAAGACAGCTGTCTTTAAAAGAAGGGCTGCTGTGCGGAATCTCCTCAGGTGCTGCCATGTGGGCAGCGCTTAAAGTTGCAGAAAGGCTCGGTAAAGGGAAAAGGGTCGTTGTAATCCTTCCGGACAGAGGAGAAAGATATCTTTCTACAGGGCTGTTCCTGCCTGAATCACCTTAAGAAGTCTCGCCCTCTTTCTGCAAAGCCACTACCTGGTTTCTTCCTGACTCTTTGGCTTTATACAGGCTCTTGTCAGCCACGTCTATAAGCTTTTCTTTTTCCATGCCATTAGTAAGATATGCCACGCCTGCACTCGTTGTTATTCGCAGCGGGATATCTTCTGGACCAAATGATGTTTGCGCTACAAGTTCTCTGAGTTCATTACATATGGTCATGGCATTGTCAAGTGCCGTGCCTGTGAATATTATTCCGAACTCTTCGCCTCCGTACCTGCCAAGGATATCTGTTTTTCTCAATCTGTTGTTAAGCAGTTCTGCAAACTGCTTAAGCACCACGTCCCCGGTAGTATGTCCGTATGTGTCGTTTATCTGTTTAAAATGGTCCAGGTCAAAGATTGCAAAACTCAATGAGTAATTATAGCGGTGCGCTTTTGCAGTCTCATAGCTGAGCGCTGACATTAAATACCTTCTGTTAAACACTCCTGTAAGGTCGTCTTTTTTCGACAGATCATCGAGCTTTTTGTTAATCTCGGTCAGTTCCTTGTTGACCCTTTTCAGCTCTTCCATCAATCTCAGGTTTTCTTCTTCGAGGTTAAATTTTTTAAGCACTTCTTTGCAGGTATCAGGCAGGTGCTTAATAGTATCGCGGTCTTTTACTATGTAGTCCAGTGCGCCGAGCTTCATGGCTGTTACCGCAACCGTTTCGTCTCCGCCTCCGGTGACTATTACAGAGGGAATTTTTTTGCCAAGTTCTTTTACCTTCTGCATGAGTTCAACACCTGACATGTCAGGAAGACGATAGTCTATTATGAGCAAATGAGGCTCTTCAGTGCTGACTAAGCGGAGTCCTTCTTCCCCTGTGCTTGCAATCAGCACCTTGAAGCCCTCTTTTTCGAGATATCGTTTTTCAAGGTTCGCTATACTAACATCGTCCTCTACAATGAGCACCAGACTGTCGAGCCCCAGATTGTCCATAGAATAATTCTAGCAAAAAAACAGTTCAAAAGAACCCCTTATGTTCATTTTTCATCTTTTATGTCTTAATCATTATCTAAAGACTCTTTGATATTCGTCCCAGAGTCTCTCTTTCGATATGCCTGTATCAATAAAATCCCATGGGAGGTACTCTGAAAAATCCTTTTTTCTCAGTGTATAAAAATCAGGATTGATTCCTGCATCTATGGAGGCTTTTTTCCAGTCTGTTTCTTTAAGCATTGCCTTCAGTGCCGCTGAGACACGCCTGTCACCCATCGAGAACATACCCTGCATATATGCATACTTTGGCACATCGTGAAAGACCTTCACGCCTTTCAGCGGAAGCAATGCCTTCTTTACAAGCCTGATTCTTTCCTTGACGGTTTTAAGATTTGTCATCGGATGCCACTGAAACGGGGTAAACGGCTTCGGAACAAATGTGCTTAAAGTAAGGACAATGCTTCCTTTTTTGGATGTGTCTCTTATCGTTTTTACAAGCCTGATGATGCCCTCTATATCCTCTGCGGTCTCTGTAGGCAAGCCGACCATAAAGTAAAGCCTGAGTTTTTCGATTCCAGAGGAAAATATAAGTTTTGCAGTTTCGATGATGTCGTCCTCTGTTATCCTTTTATTGATAACCTGCCGGAGTCTTTCCGTTCCTGCTTCAGGCGCAATGGAAATGCTCTTGTGCCCTTTCATCAACCCCACGATTGCAGCACTCTTCGGACTTGCCCTCAGGGATGTTATAGAGAAATCCACGCCCTCTATCTTAAGGACATCTTCTATATGCGAATAATCCGTAAGCGACGGTCCGATAAGCCCTACTCTGTCAGTATGCTGAAGCGCTTCTTTTATTTCACTCTTTATCTTATCAAGGGCTTTCTTTCTCGGAGGACTGTATATATGGCCTGCAAGACAGAAGCTGCAGTTCCACGGGCATCCCCTCATAGCCTCCACAAGATGCATTCCAGAGAACTCTGTCTCCGGTGTTGTTATTGAGACCTTGAAGGCATATTTGGATATATCTTTTACATAACGCCTTCTAATAATTAAAGGCGCTCCATCAAGCGAAACCCTTTCGGAGATGCATCCACTGTCATCGTACTTTATCCTGTAAAACCTTGGCATATATATTCCTTCTACTTCCATTAATTTTCTGTAGAGCTCATCCCTTGATTCTGAACTCTTATATGCGTCTATGAATTCGTGCAGCATTTCTTCTGCTTCTCCTGTAAAGCAGATATCAAAAAAATCAGCAAGGGGTTCAGGATTGGAAAAAGCACACACCCCGCCGATTATCAAAAGTGGGTGAAAAGGCTTTCTTTCGGACGCCTCAAACGGAATGTTTGAAATCTCAAGGATTTTTAATATATTCGGGTAGTCGTTTTCAAAAGAGACTGAAAACGCCACTATATCGAACCTGCTAAGGGGTCTTTTTGACTCAAGCGAGAAAATTTCCGTGCCTGTTCTTATGTATTCGTCTATATCCTCTCTATCCGGCAGGAATGCCCTTTCGCAGAGGACATCATCCCTCTGGTTAAGCAGTGTATATACGCCCTGAAAACCGAGGCTGGACATACCCACATGGTATGTGTTGGGATAAACAAGGCAGATGTTTGTTCTGCCTCCTGGCTCTTTAAACACCGTGCCTTTTTCTTTTGAAAGCAGACTGTCCGCCTTGTTTATAAGTCTGCGGCTCATAACATTAAAAGGGTGCTGAACATTGCAACCGACCAGATTATGTCAAGTGGCAGATGTATTTCGCATGTGGAATCAAAGAGCAAGTCCACACGCGGTGAGAACTCTTCATCACCAAGCCAGAGGATTAAGGTTACAGGGATTCTTGGAAGTGGTAAAAGCTCTGCCGAGGCATCCCCGAAGGTCAAAGGCCTTCCTCCAAGGTCTTCTGCCCGCCTCATAAAGCCTTCCCTGTCGCTTCCGTATTTTTCAGCAAGCTTTCCAAGGGGAAGCTCATGCGTTCCTCTGAAAAAATGATGTCCGCCTTTTACATCCGAGGGTCTTACAAGCCTGCCTGTAAGCCCGATGTCCTTTGCATTGATTAGATACCAGAGCACCGAATGATTTAAAAAATAACCGAACCGCTTTGCAACAGCATCAGCCTCAGGGCTTAGACCTTTAATCGCTTTTTCTTCAGGCGAGACAGAGAACTCCATACCCAGCGATTTTATCAGATAACAGCCGTTTTTATAAGAGACAGATGCATTTCTGCATACATCTTCCGGTGCAAGGTTTTTAAGCGTCTCCCATGCCTTTTTCTCGCCTGATGACATAGATTGATTTTAACATAACGGGTGTTGCATCACCGTCTGAAGGGCGGAAACCTGCTGAAATAAGGAGGGGGGAAGGGGTCTCTGGGGGGTAGAGACCCCTCTGGGGGAGGAAAAAGCTGTATTTACTGTGAAACCTCAGTCGGCGTTTGTTTTCTCAAAAAAGTAGGGATGTCGAGGGAGTCCTCATGACTTCCAGCAAGTATCTCATCGCTGAGTGTCTTGGCAAGGATTCTGTCAGAACCCTTAAATGTAGACGGCTTTTTTGCAGCAGTCCATTTTCTCACCTGCGGAAGTTCTACTCTTTCGTTGTTTTCTTTAAACCCTGTGGCTATGACAGTAACGCGCACTTCATCTTTTACCTCCGGGTCTATTACAGCGCCTACAATGATATTTGCATTTTCATCTGCGGACTCATATATAGGGGCAGTGGCTTCCTCGACATCACTTAAGGCAAGCTCAAGCCCGCCTGTAATGTTTATAAGGATACCGGAAGCACCGTCTATGGAAGTATTCTCAAGCAGGGGATTTAAAATTGCCTTTTTTGCTGCCTCATGGGCTTTTGCGTCTCCTTTTCCAACGCCCATTCCTATGACGGCTCTTCCTGCATTTTCCATCACGGTTTTTACATCGGCAAAGTCAAGGTTTATGAGTCCTGGCACCAGGATTAAATCCGATATGCCCTGAACTGCATGCCTGAGGATATTGTTAGCCACGGCAAAGGACTCAAGAAGCGGAGTGCCTTTTTCCACAACAAGTCCGATTCTGTCATTAGGGATGACTATAAGGGTATCGACGTGTCTCTGGAGCTCTTCGACTCCTGCCTCTGCGTTAAGTCTTCTCTGTCCGCCCTCATAAAAGAACGGTTTTGTGACTATAGCTACGGTAACAGCGCCTTGTGCCTTTGCAATCTCTGCGACCACAGGTGCAGCGCCTGTGCCTGTGCCACCGCCCATTCCCGCAGTGACAAAGACCATGTCTGCACCTTCAAGACATTCGACAATCTGCTCTTTGTCTTCCAGAGCCGACTGTCTTCCGACCTCTGGCTTTGAGCCAGCACCAAGCCCTCTTGTCACGGTTCTGCCAATCTGCACCTTGTGCGGAGCCATGGATGTCTCAAGGGCCTGCGCATCCGTGTTTACTACAATAAACTCCACACCTCTGATGTTGGAGGCTATCATGTTGTTAATGACATTCCCCCCTGCACCTCCAACACCGACTACCTTGATGTTTGCAACTGAACCACCTACTTCTTCCAACTCAAACATAAAACCCCTCCTTTAAACTCAAAGTTCTGAACTGAGTGATTTCTTTCTATCAAAACTCCAGTCTTTAACCTCAGGAAAAATTCCTGTCCATTTTTTAAACCTGTTGAGCAGTCCGCTAAACAGGTTTTCGTAAATCCCTTTTTCCTTTTCAAAGCCGTAGAGCATAAGACCAACGCATGTGGAATAAAGTGGACTACCAAGCACATCTTCGCTGAGCAGAGCCTTTCCGCCTTCAGGTGCTCCGACCCTTACAGGCAAGCCGAGCAAAGCCTCTGCTATCCTGTCCACTCCTTTAAGCAGTGCTGTGCCGCCTGTAAGCACAACACAGGAAGGACAGGTGTAAAGTTCATGCAGCTCATGTCTTATCAGTTCAAATATCTCCTCGCATCTTGGACGGATTATCTCAGTCAGATACTGCCGTGGAATTTTCTTCATCTGACCGTCCATGCCTTCGACATCCATCTCATCCTGGAGGTCAACGTCACCGAGTGCATCCCCGTATTTTTTCTTAACTCTTTCAGCCTCTTTTTGAGACAGTCTTAGCCCAATGGCAATGTCGTTTGTGATATGGTTTCCGCCGACAGGAAGAGTTGATGCATGCCTGAATCTCCCCTGCATATAGACAGCGATGTCCGTTGTCCCCCCGCCTATGTCTATGACTGCAACACCTGAGTTAAGCTCATCTGCCCTGAGGATAGCCTTTGACGAGGCAATCGGCTCGAACACGGTTTCGATTACCTCTACGCCTGCCTTTTCACAGCATCTTATGAGGGTTTCAACTGCTGCTTGTGAAGCGGTAATCACACGGACATTCGCCTCAAGCCTTACACCTGACATTCCAAGAGGCTGGACAATACCGTTCTGTCCGTCTATGACAAAATCCGAGGGGAGAACATGAAGCACTTCCCTGTCAAGCGGCACATACACGGCTGATGCAGACTCCACTACCCTGTCTACATCCTTCTTTGTTACTTCCTTTCCTTTTATACCTGTTGCCCCATAGCTCGTAATGCATTCTATATGACTGCCTGCCACTCCTATATACGCCGCCCTGAGTTCCACACCTGAAGTCTTCTCTGCCTCAGAGACAGCTTCTCTTATTGCCTGCGTCGTTGCATCCACGTCAACAACAACGCCTTTTTTAAGACCCCTTGAGACAGTAAACCCTGTTCCTATTATCTCCGCAGTGTCATATCCTGCTTTTGCCACTACTGCACACACCTTTGTTGTGCCGATGTCAATGCCTACAACAAACTTTCTGCTCATCTGACAACCTCAGCCACAGGTTTTACTATTACCCTGTTGGAAAACCTGAGATCTACATAGTCCACATTTATACTCCTTCTTTTTATCTCGTCGGTAAGCTCAATCAGTCTTGACAGCTTTTCCTCATACTGCCCCTCTCCGATCTTAACGACCAGCCCGTCAACCTTCATGGTGAGGTTTTCAGGTCCTTTTTCAATACCTGTTATCTCGATGCGCTCTTTTTCTGTGGCAAGACCGGTCTCTTTTATCACCTTTGCAAGGGCAATTGCCTCTGAAAAAGTATCCGGATTCCTCGACCTGCCGGTCACAATCACCGGAAGAAACGGGACTGCTTGCCCCTTGAGTTTTTCAAGCACATTGCCCCCTGTGTCAATAAGATAAAGTCCGCTTTTGCTCTGAAGCAAAGCTACAGGCACAGCCTCTTTTATCCTGACGAGAAGCCGGCTAGGATACTCCTTTCTTAAACTCACATCTTTTACCCAAGGTGAGGATGAAAGCCTCTTTGCAAGCTCACTGGAAGAAAGACTTATAAGATTCTCTCTTTTATCAAGCTGCATAAGTGCCTTCAGCTCCTCATCCGAAAGATATTTATTTCCGTAGAAAACAATCTCTCTAAGCAGGAACAATTTGCTCTGTCTGGCAAAATACACTCCTGCTGCCAAAGCACCGCAGAGAAGAAATAACATCAAGAGCCTGAACACCTTGCGTGTCTTCTTTCTGTTCTGTCTGCTTGAAAGTCTTCTTCTATTTCTCACCGGCATTAGCCTCCATACGGCTTAAAGCATCTTTCAGTATCTCTTCTATGAGAGAAGGGAAATCCAGTCCTGTCTGCTTTGCTATCTTCGGAAGAAGGCTTGTCTCGGTCATACCTGGAATTGTATTCACCTCAAGCACGTAAGGATTACCCTTATTGTCCACTCTCAGGTCAACCCGTGTCGCACCGCTACAGCCGAGTGCAAGGTGTGCATTTAAAGCAGTGGTTTTTGCTTTTTCATAAGTGTGTTCATCCAGTTCAGGCGGAAGAATATATTCTGTGCCGGCTTCAGTGCTGTATTTTGCCGTATAGTCGTAAAAGCCTCTGCGGGGTCTTACCTCAACACCGCCGAGGACTTTTCTGCCGAGCACACCTATATGAATCTCCCTGCCTTCTATGTATTCCTCCACGATTGCCGTGTCATCAAAAGAAAACGCAGTCTTAAGTGCCTCATCAAGTTCTTCTTTCTCCTTTACGACACTCACCCCTATGCTTGAGCCTTCCCTTGAAGGCTTGACCACAACAGGAAAGGTCACAGACCCTTTTAAAGAAGCCTGCGTTTTTGTAACGACCTCAAACCTGGGCACAGGTATTCCGTGATAAGAAAAGACTTTCTTCGATGCCAATTTATCCATGGCAAGTGCTGATGCAAGCACGCCTGAGCCTGTATAGGGAATACCCATCACCTCAAGAAGTCCCTGTATAGAGCCATCCTCGCCTACACCCCCGTGAAGCGCAAGGAAAGCTATCTCTATTTTTTCCTTTTTAAGCATTTCGCAGATATCAGTTCCCACATCCACTGCACTCACGTTATATCCAAGGTTTTTAAGCGCCCTGAATATCGCATCTCCGCTTTTCAGAGAAACCTCTCTTTCTGCAGAAGTGCCGCCCATCAGCACGCCTATTTTCTTTTCTGTCAACATCTGCCGACTATCCTTATCTCCGGCTCAAGGACAATGCCGAACTTCTCTTTTACTCTTGATGCCACTTTGTCCATCAACCTGAGAAAGTCCTCGGCACTGCCTTTACCCTTGTTCACAAAAAAGTTTGCATGTATGCTGCTTACTTCGATATCCCCCTGTTTCATTCCTTTACAGCCTGCCTCGTCTATCAGTCTGCCTGCCTGATAACCTTCAGGGTTTTTGAAGACACAGCCTGCTGACCTTTCGCCAAGAGGCTGTCTTGTTTTTTTCTCTTTAAGAAACCCGCTGATTCTTTCAGAGACAGCCTCTGGCTCATCTTTCTTAAGCCTCAGTTCTGCACCGAGTATTATCGAGCCTTCAGGAATCCCTGCACTTCTGTATGAGAAATCAATCTCTTCTCTTTCAAGTTTCTTTTCGCTTCCGCTGAAGTCCACGACTGAGACACTCACGATAGTGTCTTTAATCTCATAGCCGAAAGCGCCTGCATTGCCTGCGATTGCACCGCCGAGATATCCTGGAATCCCTGAAAGCCCTTCAAGTCCTGAAAGTCCATGCTTTCTTGAAAACTCTACAAGCTTCGGAAGCGGGACTCCGGCATCTGCATAGATGAACACATCGTCTGCACTTTCGCTTAAAACACTTATGGAATTAAACACTGCAAGCGACAGGACCACACCCTCAATCCCTCTGTCCCTTACAAGGAGATTTGTACCTCCGCCTACCGGAAGCACAGGAATCCCTTTACTCCTTGACACCTTTATGAGATTGCAGAGAGACCGAAGGTCATACGGTGATACAAAGACATCAGCCTCACCACCGATACGAAGAGACGTATGCCCTCTCATCGGCTCAAGAAATCTTATATCAGCCTCTACCGCCTCTGCTGAAAACAATTTTTTTAGCTCCTTAATCTCCATTATCTTCCAGCATTTTCAGCATCTGCATTCCTACTTTCCAGACATCCCCTGCACCAAGGGTCAGGACGACATCCCCGCCTTCAACCCTTGAACTCAAAAACCCTGCAACTTCATCTTTTTCTTTCAGGTAGAAAACATTCGGGTTTTTTATCTCTTTTGACAATGCCTCCGCGCTTATGCCTTTTATGGGTTTTTCCCCTGCAGGATAAATATCCGTTACGACAAGGAAGTCCGCATTGTCAAAAGCTGATGTAAACTCATCGAACAGGTCTTTAGTCCTTGTATATCTATGCGGCTGAAACACCACAAACAGCCTGCCTGTATCAAGTGATTCCTTTGCAGCCTTTAACGTGGCTTTAATCTCTGTTGGATGATGCCCGTAGTCGTCATATACTTTTATTCCTCTTGCCTCGCCTTTAAACTCAAGTCTTCTTTGTATTCCGCTGAAGCCTTTGATTGCCTCTTTGATCTTTTCCGTTTCTATCTGAAGCTCCAGTCCCACGGCGATTCCGGCGAGCGCATTAAGCACATTGTGCTCTCCAGGAGCAGGCACTGTAAAACTTCCAAGACTGTTGCCTCTAAGAACCGCTTCAAAACTCATGGACATGAAGCCCTTCTTTATATTTACTGCCTGAAGTTCTGCATCCCTGGAAAACCCGTATGTCATAACCCTTCTGTGCACCGAGGGCAGAAGCTCTCTGATGTGCCTGTCGTCTATGCACAGCACTGAAACACCGTAAAAAGGAACTTTGTTCATGAACGAAAGAAACGCTTCTTTCAGGGAATCCATTGTCTTGAAAAAGTCCATGTGTTCCCTGTCTATGTTTGTAACCACGCCTATAGTCGGACTGAGCCTCAGGAACGAGCCGTCGGACTCGTCTGCTTCTGCGACTATGAAGTCGCCCTGTCCAAGTCTTGCGTTACTGCCCAGTGCCTTGAGTTTTCCGCCGATGACGACTGTAGGGTCAAAACCTGCATGGGCAAGTATCGTGGATATAAATGACGTGGTAGTGGTCTTTCCGTGCGAGCCTGCAACAAGCACTGCATACTTGAGTCTGCCAAGCTCTGCAAGCATCTCCGCCCTTGGAATAACAGGTATGGACTTCTCCTTTGCTGCAACCACTTCAGGGTTGTCCTGACGGACAGCAGAAGAGACCACGACTACATGGGCATTGTCTATGTTTTCCGGTCTGTGCCCGATATAGACCTTTATGCCGAGTCCTCTAAGCCTTTGCACTGTCTCTGATTCTTTCAAGTCAGAGCCTGTCACCTCGTAGTCGAGATTGTGCAGGACTTCGGCTATACCGCTCATCCCAATGCCGCCTATGCCTATAAAGTGTATTACCTTATAGCGTTCAAACATTCCCTTTCTTGGACCTCACAAGACTCATTGCTATATCCACTACTTTCTGAGCTGCATCCGCCCTTCCAAGCGCTATGCTCTGCCTGCGCATCTCAACCAGTTTTTCCTCTGAATTGCAAAGCTCTTTAATGTTTTCAGCAAGCACTTCAGCGCTTAGTTCATCCTCTGGAATCATCCTGCATGCCCCTATCTCAAAGAGTTTTCTTGCATTGAACTCCTGATGCCCTGCTGCATGCGGATAGGGGATTAATATCGAAGGCTTTCCAAGTGCGGTAAGCTCTGCAATCGTTGTAGCTCCTGCTCTTGAGACCACAAGGTCAGCCACTGCATATGCCTCTGCCATCTGATAGATAAAAGGTGCAACCATTGCTTTGAACCCTAACTGCCTGTATACCTTTCTTACGCTCTCATAGTCTTTCTCACCGGTCTGGTGAAGAAACTGCACAGTGTCCTTTACGTCAAGCATGTAGTTGAGTGCATTGACCATCACACTGTTTATACTCCTTGCGCCTGAACTTCCGCCGGATACCATAACAGTCATTTTGTCTTCATCAAGACTGAAAAGCTTAAGCGCGTCTTCTTTTTTCCCGTTCATAATTCCGGCTCTGACCGGGTTTCCTGTAAGATATGTCCTTGCACGCGGGAAAAAGGATATGCTTTCGTAATATGTAACAGCTACGGCGTCTACCAGTTTTCCGAGCATTCTGTTTGCAAGTCCGGGGATAAGGTTCTGCTCCATTATGAGCGTAGGCACGGACATCAGCCGTGCACAAGCCACAGGAGCTACAGACACATAGCCCCCGGTGCCTATTACCACATCAGGCTTTACTTCTCTTAGAATCTTCCATGAGCTACAAACAGAACCGGACAGCCTCCACAGAGCCATGAGCTTTCTTAAAGGAGACTTGCCAAGCACGCCTTCTGCCTTCAGAAACCTGATGGGATAGCCCTCCTTTGGGATAACCCTTGCCTCAATACCCTGCTCTGTGCCTATAAACATTACTTCTGCCTTCTTATTCCTTTTTTTAAATTCCTCTGCCACGGCAATGCCCGGGAACAAATGCCCGCCTGTGCCGCCGCCTGCAATCACCACTCTCACAGTGCATCTCCGTAAACTGCCCTCTTTGCTTTCTTTCTCTTTATAATCTCGGTGAGGTCATCCTTTGTCTTTTGCTCCTGCTCAGGTCTTGAGACATTAATGAGAATCCCCACCGCTATCATATTCACAAACAGTGAAGAGCCACCGTAACTTATGAACGGAAGCGGAAGACCTTTCGTAGGCAAAAGTCCGGTCACTACTGAAAAATTCACAAGCGCCTGAAACGCAAGCATCATGGACAGGCCGTAGGACAGATAATAGACAAAATCGCTCTTTGCCCTGTTTGCAATAGAAACACCCCTTAAGAAAATAACCGCAAAGAGCACAACCACTATTGTCGCCACTATAAAGCCAAGCTCCTCGCCTATCATAGAGAATATAAAGTCCGTATGAACCTCAGGCAGGAAATCGAGTTTCTGCCTGCTTTTGCCCAATCCCACGCCTGTAAGCCCACCGCTTCCCAGTGCTATAAATGACTGCACAAGCTGAAACCCGCTGCCCTTTGCATCCTTCCACGGGTCTAAAAAAGAAGTTATCCTCTTAAGCCTGTAAGGTTCCTGCAGAAGCTTTATCACTATTGGTATACAGAACAGCAAAAGGGACGCTATATATCTCAGACGGACACCTGAAAGAAACAGCATGCCGATGGTAAGAACACCAAGGCTCATTGCAGCTCCGAAATCAGGCTGTCCGAGGAACACGACCTGAAATATTCCCATTATGGCAACCGGCATAAAGAAGTAGAAAAACCTGTCAGCCCTGTACTCCGGCATTGACATAAACCTTGCAAGGAATATCACCATTGCAAGCTTGACGAGTTCCGACGGCTGGAAAGTCGAGGGCCAGAGCCTTATCCACCTTTTTGCCCCTCCGGCAGAAACCCCGATGCCAGGGACAAACACCAGAATAAGAAGCACAAAAGACACCAGAAGAAGCGGTATAGCCAGCTTCCTTAAAAGCGCAGGACTGACCTTAGACGCAGCAAACATAACGATAAGCCCCACCGCAACCGTAAACAGATGCTTCTTGAAATAATAAAATTCCGTAATGTTTCTCTTCGCAAGCGTAGGCGTTACAACAGAGGTCGAACTGTATATCATAAGCATGCCGAACCCGGTAAGGAGCAGGGTGATTATAAGAAGCCATCTGTCGTATGTTTTTCCAAAAGACATCATAACTCCATCACCACAGCCTTAAACTGTCTTCCTCTGTCCTCATAATCAGCAAACATATCAAAGCTTGCGCATGCAGGTGAAAGCAGCACCACGTCTCCTGGCTCTGCCAGCGAGCTTGCAGTGGCTACTGCACTTCTGAGGTCATCGGCAAGATGACACTCAGTAATGTCGTACAACGCCCTTTTTATCTTTTCCCTTGCCTCTCCTATAAGAACCAGTGCCTTGACTTTTTCTTTTACGGAATTTCTAAGAAGCGTGAAATTTCCTGCCTTGTCCCTTCCGCCTGCAATCAGCACTACAGGCTCAGAGAAGCTTTCAAGAGACTTAATCACAGCACCTATGTTCGTTCCCTTGGAGTCGTTTATGTATTTAACTCCGTTTATTTCCCTTACAAACTCCAGTCTGTGCTCAAGCCCGGGAAACTCTTTCAATGACTCTACAACCGCCTCAGGCGGGCATCCTGCAAGCAATGCCATCCCTGAGGCAGCCATTGCGTTTTCAAGATTATGGACTCCCCTGATTCTTATACCATCAACACTTATAAGACAGCCGTGCTCGGATGAACAAACACTGTCATCTTTTAAATAGACTCCTTTTACTTCTTTCTTCCGGCTGAAGAAGGACACAGTCCCTTTTGATTCAAAGGCGGAATCGTACAATCCCATGACTTCCGGGTCATCGGCATTTAAAACGAGGAAGTCAGTTTCTGTCTGGTTGAGGGATATGCGTTTTTTGGCTTTTTTGTAATCCTCCATTGAGGGGTATCTGTCGAGGTGGTCTTCGGTAATGTTAAGAATAGCGGCTATCTTCGGCTTGAACTCATCTATGGATTCGAGCTGAAAACTTGAGACTTCAACGACCACGCAGTCAATATCCGGAATCCTGAACTGACCGTTTGCCTTCTCAAGTATCTCTCCTGTTAATGCATTTCCGATATTTCCACCGAACAGGGTCTTCCTGCCTGCCTTCCTGAGCATCCAGTCAAGAAGGGTAACAGTCGTGGACTTGCCGTTAGTTCCTGTAACAGCATAAAAAGGCGTTTTCTTGAGCATGCGGTATGCAAGCTCAAGCTCACCGATGACACTAATGCCTGCTGCCTTTGCCTTCTTAATAGGCTCTAAGTCAAGGGGCACACCCGGACTTACCACTATGAGTTCAGCATCCTCGAATATCCACTCCGGATGTCCGCCGAGCAGGACATTTACAGACGGAGAGAGTTTTTCCACAAATCCTCCGAGTTCATCCATGGTTTTTACATCAGTAACTGTTACTTCCTTTCCCATCTTCGCCAGAAGATTGGCTGCACACAGTCCACTTCTTGCAAGCCCTACTACAACTGTCTTACCCATGTCATCTAAGCTTCAATGTTGCAAGGCTTAAAAGCGCAAGCATTATTCCCACTATCCAGAACCTCACGATTATTCTTGGTTCTGGCCATCCCTTAAGCTCAAAATGGTGGTGTATGGGAGCCATCTTGAACAATCGTTTTCCAGTGAGCTTGAAAGAAGCCACCTGAAGAACTACAGAGACCGTCTCCATTACGAATATGCCCCCGACCACTGCAAGGACTATTTCCTGCTTTGTGATAACCGCAAGTGTGCCCAGCACTCCACCAAGCCCCAGAGAGCCTACATCTCCCATGAAGACATCCGCAGGATACGCGTTATACCACAGAAAGCCCAATGCAGCGCCGAACATTGCACCGCAGAACACTGTAAGTTCGCCAATCTCAGGCAGATAAAGCACCTGAAGATACTCTGCAAGCCCTTTGTGCCCTGAGATGTAAACAAGCACTCCATTGGCAAGTGTGGCAATAGCAACCAGACCTATGGCAAGCCCGTCTATGCCGTCAGTGAGATTAACTGCATTAGAGGAACCGACAATGACGATAATGGAAAACGGGATGTAAAACCAGCCGAGGTCAAAAAGCCATTTCTTGAAAAAAGGCACACTTAAGATGTCTGTATACGGGTCTTTCGGATTGAGGTAAAGAAACAATCCTATGGCAAGAGCAAGCAATATCTGTGCACCGAATTTAACACATGCCCTGAGTCCCTTCGGGTCTTTCTTTGAAACCTTAAGATAATCGTCAACGAGTCCTATGGCACCAAACCCTACAAGCGACAAAAGCATTACCCGCATGTATATATTGTTCAGGTCACCCCACATCGCTATAGAAATGATTATTGAGAGGATTATTATGAGACCGCCCATCGTGGGAGTGCCTTCTTTTATCTTGTGTCTTTGCGGACCATTCCCCCTTATCTGCTGCACAATGCTCAGGCTCTTGAGCTTTCTGATTACCATTGGCGCAAGCACAAAGGTAATCAAAGCAGCAGTAAGAACGGAAAGTGCAGTCCTGAAGGTTATGTATCTGAATACATTAAACGGCGAATAAATGTCATGAAGACCATAAAGCAGTTTATACAGCATTGCTTTTTACCGCACCTTCTCCTTTATTGATTGAATTTACGGCTCCGTTTTTCGCCGGGTCTATGACCTCCTCCATACGCATACTCCTTGAGCCTTTTATAAGAATCGTATCGCCCTCTCTGTATTCAGCAAGGAGTATTTCTCTTGCCTCTTTTGCATCCGAAGCCTTGATACTCCTGTTAGAGAACTCTTCAGCAGCAGCTGCCATAAGCGGACCTACTGCAATAAACAGGTCTATCGGGAACTTTGACATCCACATGCCAAGCCTTCTGTGCGCTGTTTCTGCATAGTGCCCGAGTTCAAGCATATCGCCAAGGACTGCAATCGCCCTCTTGCGTTTGAGCCTTACCAGTTCTTTTATTGCCTCTTCCATGGAAGCCGGATTTGCGTTATACACATCGCTTATCACTGTTGCTCCGCCAAGGTCTTTTATCTCAAGCCTCATGGGAACGCCTTCAAAGCTTTCAAGCCCTTCTTTTACGGCTTCGATATCCATATCAAAGACAACGCCCACTGAGGCAGCAGCAAGTGCATTGTATATATTGAACCGCCCGGCAACCTTAAGCCTTACAGGCACAGACCGGCCGTTTACAAAGAGCGTAAAACCAGACTCACGCTCCTCAAACACTATGTCGCGGGCATATATATCAGAAGGGCTGTCTATCCCATACTTTATAATCTCTCCTTTAAAGCCCTGTGTTCCCTCAAGCAAAAAGGAGTCATCTGCATTGACAATGACTGTTCTTACGTAGTCGAGCATCTCAAGTTTTGTCTGTCTTACTGCATAAATGTCCTTAAACCCTTCAAGGTGAGCATACCCGATATTAGTCAGGACTCCATAATCAGGCAATGCCACTCTGCACAGTTCTTTTATATCTCCTGGCATACTTGCACCCATCTCAAGGACAGCGACCTCATCGTCATCTGAAAGCCTCAGGAGACTCAGCGGAAGTCCTATCTGATTGTTGAGGTTTCCTGTATTCTTAAGCACCTTGTATTTTGTGCCGAGTATGGAAGCTACCATTTCCTTCGTGGTGGTCTTTCCGTTCGTTCCTGTGATGCTGACCACAGGTATGCCGCTTTTAGTCCTGATGAAATGCGCTATATCCTGAAGTGCCTTGAGTGTGTTGTTGACATAGATTATTGCCTTGCCTTTAGGCGGACGGGCAGGCGGAATGCTTACTATTGCACCGACCCCCTTGTTCAGTGCCTCGTCTACGAAATCGTGTCCGTCAAACCTTACCCCTTTCAGTGCAATGAACAGTTCGCCCTCCTCTATAGTCCTTGAATCAATGGATATGCCTTTGACCCCATTGAGATTTCCGTAAAGGAGTCTTCCCCCGGTAGCTTCAATTATTTCCTGAAGAGTTAATGTCCCCATTGTATCCTCTCCTTTATGGCATCCGCTGCCGCTTCCCTGTCGCTAAACTTGTGGCGCACTCCTTTTATCTCCTGATAATCTTCATGCCCTTTGCCTGCTATAAGTACAAGGTCTGAAGTGCGCGCAGTCATGATAGCCTCTGTTATTGCCTGCCTGCGGTCAGGAATAACCTGATAATTTTTCCTCTTCACCCCTGTCTCTATATCCTTTATTATTGCCTCCGGGTCTTCACCGCGCGGATTATCCGAGGTTATAAAGACCAAATCGCTAAGCTCTGTTGCCACAGCACCCATTGCCGGTCTCTTGCCTCTGTCTCTCTGTCCGCCACAGCCAAAGACAGTAATAATCCTTCCCGCTGTTATTTCTCTTGCGGTAAGTATGAGTCTTTTTAAAGCGTCCTCTGTATGGGCATAATCCAATATGCAGAGGAAGTCCTGGCCGAGGTCTATCTTCTCGAATCTGCCCTCCACATGCCTGAGATTCCTGATGCCCTGATTTATTGCCTCCCACGGAATCCCCATCGCAAAAGATGCACCAATAGCTGAAAGGATGTTATAGACATTCGGAGTGCCAAGCAAAGAGGATTTAACCCCGGCTGTGCTTCCATTGCTGTGCCTTACCATGAAAGAAACGCCTTCAGCCGTGGTCTTTATGTCATAAGCCCTGAAGTCAGCATCGCTTTCAATGCCGTAGGTCAGTATGTCTCCTTTAAGAGAAGAGCAGAGTCTTCTGCCATAAGGGTCGTCCAGATTAATAACCGCCCTACCGTTTAAAAGCCTTTCAAAGAGCCTTGCCTTTGCCTTAAAGTAGTCCTCCATGTCAGCATGAAAATCAAGATGGTCTCTTGTAAGGTTTGTAAAGACTGCCGTCTTGAAGACTGTGCAGTCCACCCGTTTCTGAGCAAGTGCATGGGAAGAGACCTCTGAAACCACATGACTGCATCCGGCATCAAGCATCTGTCTGAGAAGCCTCTGAAACTGAATTGCATCCGGAGTGGTAAACGGTGCAGGAAACCGGTGGTCTTCTATCATATAGTTTATCGTTCCTATAAGCCCTACCTTGTTCCCTGCTGCTTCAAGAATGGATTTTATAAGATACGTGGTAGTGGTTTTTCCATTGGTTCCTGTTACACCGAGCAACACAAGGCTTTCAGAAGGTCTTCTGTAGAAATTGTTTGAGATGCAGGCAAGAGCCTCTTTTGTGTCTTCCACCTGTATAAAAGGCACGGAAGGAGTTGTCTTCACTTTGTCTTCATACACGACGGCAGCCGCACCCCTTTTTACTGCATTACTGATAAAGTCGTGTCCGTCAACGTTTTCACCTTTAATCGCAACAAAGAGGTCTCCTGAGGCAAGACTTCTTGAGTCCGAACTGAGCCCTTTAATCTCTGTATCGAGCCTGCCGGTTATTGTTTTTGTCTTTATGTCTTTCAACAGCATTTCCAAAGTCATGTTATTTAAGTTCTCTTGCACGCACTACCAGCACATTGTTTTCAAACGCATCTTCTCTTGGCACATTTAGATAAGAAAGTGTCTGGTCTGCAATCTCTTTAAATATAGGTGCTGCGACAAGTCCTCCGTAAAATTTTTCCTTTGGCTCACGCACAACGACTATAAGAGCCACCTTGGGTTTGTCAGCCGGCACAAACCCGACAAAGGAACTTGCGTATTTTTTGTTTGAATACATGCCGGTCTCCGGGTCAATGAGTTTTGCAGTGCCTGTTTTACCTGCCACACGGTTTCCGTCAACAGATGCAGTGGCTGCAGTTCCGCCCTCCTGTGTAACGGACACGAGGATCTCTTTTAACGTCTCTGCCACCTTTGTTGATATTGCACGCTTTTTCTCAGGGCGAAAACTGTAGATTACACGTCCCTCAGGGGATATTATCTTTGAGACAATATAGGGCTTGACAAGAAACCCTCCGTTGGCTATCGCAGAGTATGCCCTCAGGAGCTGAAGCGGGGTAACAGCCACCTCATACCCAATGCTTACAGCAGACAAAGAGGTCTCAGACCATAGCTCCGGTGGTCTGAGCATGCCTGAAGCCTCGCCCGGAAGGTCTATGCCTGTCTTTTCACCAAAGCCAAAGCGCTTTGCATATTCATATAGTTTGTCCTTGCCAAGCATAAGACCAACCATCACAGCACCTACATTAGAAGAAGTCTTTATGACCTCTCTGAAAGTAATCACACCGTGTTTGTGCGTATCCCTTACCACCCTGCCGCCAACCTCTATTGAGCCGGCACTGCAGTCGAATTCTGTATCAGGACTGACGAGGCCTTCCTCAAGTGCACCGGCAGCCACTACAATCTTGAAGGTAGAGCCAGGCTCATAAGAGTCTGTTATCGCCCTGTTTCGTCTTTCAGAAGCCTTATAACTTGAAGGATTGTTCAAATCAAATGTAGGCCTGTTCGCCATTGCAAGTATCTCGCCTGTGAAAGGATTCATCATTATTGCAGAGGCAGAAGACGCCCCCCACATACGCATTGCCTTGTCAAGCCCTTTTTCCACTATGTATTGAAGCCCCTCGTCTATCGTAAGCACTAAGCTGTTGCCAGTGGACTGAAAATCCACTCCTTCTGAAAGCATTCTTCCGCCGGCATCCCTTGCAACGATTACCTTCTCAGGCCTGGCCTTCAGGGTTTCATC
>Ga0180897_122_pt1 | contig 25400 bp, 26 predicted proteins | sample Deesub1362A_J573_FD_124282 | JGI IMG/M metagenome (GOLD analysis project Ga0180897, IMG submission 124282) | Nitrospirae bacterium JdFR-86
AGAAGCTCCCTTACCTCAAGCTCCACGAGGTCCAAAAGCTCAGGGTCATCAACCATGTCCACCTTGTTCAAAAACACCACTATATACGGAACATTAACCTGTCTTGCCAGAAGTATGTGCTCCCTTGTCTGCGGCATAGGTCCGTCTGCTGCGCTGACCACAAGTATCGCACCGTCCATCTGTGCAGCTCCGGTTATCATGTTCTTTATGTAATCGGCATGTCCAGGGCAGTCCACATGCGCATAATGCCTCTTGTCAGTCTCATACTCCACATGCGCAGTGGCTATGGTTATGCCCCTTGCCTTCTCTTCAGGCGCGTTGTCTATAGAATCAAACGACCTGTAGCTCGCCATCCCCTTAAATGACATTACCTTCGTTATCGCAGACGTCAGCGTTGTCTTCCCGTGGTCTACATGGCCTATCGTCCCTACGTTTACATGCGGCTTTACTCTTTCAAACTTCTCCTTCGCCATTTAATACCTCCTATTAATTCTATTACCTGTCAAACTTTCAAACTTATTAAGAGCCCATGACCGGGATTGAACCGGTGACCTCATCCTTACCAAGGATGTGCTCTACCAACTGAGCTACATGGGCAATGTTTCAAAAACAGAGCGGGAAACGGGATTCGAACCCGCGACCCTCAGCTTGGAAGGCTGACGCTCTACCACTGAGCTACTCCCGCGATAATTCTTTTTTCTGGTGGAGAGGGGAGGATTCGAACCTCCGTAGGCAGAGCCAACGGGTTTACAGCCCGTCCCCTTTAGCCACTCGGGAACCTCTCCTTCTGATAATCTGCAGAACCACTGGTTCTGCAGACGCCATTTCCTTATGGAGCCACCGAAGGGAATCGAACCCCCGACCCGCTGATTACAAATCAGCTGCTCTACCTGCTGAGCTACGGTGGCTAAAAAAGGACACACTCCGCCTGCCATAACCTATTAATATAAGGAATATATTGTAACAACGTCAATAAGGAAATTTCAACAATAATCCCAGTTATCTTGAATTTTCTCAAAAAATCTAACGATTCCTTAATCTTTGTCTCAAAATCTCATAAATTAGTATTCCTGCTGACACTGACGTATTAAGTGAGTTTACCCTGCCGAGCATCGGAAGACTGAGCATGATATCGCACCTGTCTCTGACTGTCTTTCTCAGCCCTTTGCCTTCTGAGCCTATGACGAGTGCGACCGGACCGCTTAAGTCCAGCTCCCATGGCGGAAGACCAACCTCTGCCTCTGCGCCTGCGACCTCGATGCCCATCGCCTTCATTCTGGATATGGCGTGTTTGATATTTGAGACTGTGCAAACTGGTATGTGCTCAGAAGCTCCTGCTGATGCCTTTGCCGCCTCAGGTCCAACTCCTGCAGACCGCCTCTTCTGTATTATAACACCATGGACACCGGCTGCTTCAGCAGAGCGCAGAATTGCACCGAGGTTTCTCGGGTCTTCTATTAAATCCAGTATAACAAAAAAAGGCGTCTCGTTTTTCCTTTCGGGTATGCTCAGCAGTTCCTCAAGCGGGACGTATCTTTGTCCTCTGACCTCTGCCGCAATGCCCTGATGCCCCTTTGGAAATCTTTTGTCAAAAAAGGGGCGGTCGACGATCTTTAAAGGTATATTTCTTGTTTCTGCCTCCTGTTTAAGTTCCTCGATTTTTTTATGCCTGCCGGAGTAAAGATAGATGGTCTTTATCTGTCTGCCTGCCTTGATGGCTTCCATGACGGGGTTAAAGCCGTAAAGCCAAATAGATTTTTGGTGGTTGGTCATAAAGTCAGGTCTTAGATATGGGGGCTTCTGATATTCATCAGCCTCCAACTTTTACGCGCCATTCGGTGCCGTCTTTTTTATCCTCGAGGATGATGCCTTTTTTGTCAAGCTCTTCTCTTATGCTGTCGGCTTTTGCCCAGTCTTTCTGTTTTCTTGCCTCCTGCCGTTCGTTTATAAGTGCGAGTATTTCTTCCTCTGTAAGCCCGATGTTTTTTACTTTCATCAGGGAGCGATACCATTGTTCAGGGGTTCTTCCGAAGAGGCGGAGCACACTGCCTGTCTCTTTCAGGAGGTTTTTTGTCTCTTCCACAAGGGTCTTTGCCTTCTGTCCTGAAGGTCTCCGGTCTAAAAACCTGTTAACCTCTCTTATGAGTTCGAATATATGTCCTATGGCAAGGGCAGTGTTCAGGTCGTCATCCATTGCCTCTTTGAATTTCGTTCTGAAGGAAGAAAGCATTTCTTCAAGGGCTTCAGAGCCGGCTGATTTTTCAGTATCCGGGGCCTTTTTAATAAAGTCTTCTATGCGTCTTAATGTTACGTAGTAGCGGTCTATGGATGCCTCTGCCTCCCTTAGTTGTTCGTCCGAGAACTCTATGGGGCTCCGGTAGTGGGTCTGAAGCAGGAAGAACCTTACGACTTCAGGGTCGAATTTATCGAGTATCTCCTCTATGGTGAAGAAGTTGCCCAGGGATTTGGACATCTTCTCCTTATCGACTGTTATAAACCCGTTATGCATCCAGTAGCGGACAAAGGGCTTTCCTGTGAATGCCTCTGACTGTGTGAGCTCGTTTTCATGGTGCGGGAATATAAGGTCTGCGCCTCCGCCGTGTATGTCGAATGTCTCGCCGAGGTGTTTCATGGACATGGCAGAGCATTCTATATGCCAGCCAGGTCTTCCAGGACCCCACGGGCTTTCCCATGATGGCTCACCGGGTTTTGACGCCTTCCACAGGGCGAAATCCAAGGGATTGCGTTTTCTTTCGTCAATCTCCACTCTTGCGCCTGCCTGCATGTCCTTGGTGTCCCGCTTGGAGAGCTTTCCATACTCAGGAAATTTGCTTACCTCAAAATAAACGTTTCCGTCTACCTCATAGGCATAGCCTTTTTCTATGAGTCCTTTCACTATGTCTATGATTTCTTTTATATGCTCTGTTGCCTTTGGTTCTACGTCTGCCGGTTCTACGCCGAGCCTGCCCATGTCCTCGTAGTATTTCTCTGTGTATTTCTTTGCTACCTCGTTCCACGGTATGCCTAATTCGTTTGCCCGGTTTATGATTTTGTCGTCCACGTCTGTGAAGTTCTTTACGAACTTGACCTCGAACCCCCGGTATTTAAGATACTGTCTGAGGACGTCAAAGACTATTGCGCTTCGGGCGTGTCCTATATGGCAGTTGTCGTATACGGTTACACCGCAGGCATAGATGCCGACTTTGCCTTCCTGAATTGGGACAAAGTCTTCTTTTTTGCCGGTCATGGTGTTGTAGAGTCTCATAACGCTTTTTTTGCCCTCGAGTCGTTCTATCTTTTTTTCAAGCTCGGAGATGTGGGCTTCGAGGCTGCGGAACCTGTCCTCGATAGGGTCTGGAAGATGCACATGGTCGAGGACTTCTACAGGTCCCTCCTCGTGAACCCTTAAGACCTTCTTTTTTATTACTCTGCCGGGCACACCGACGACTATTGAATAATCCGGCACACTCTTTAGCACGACAGAGTTAGCGCCTATTTTAACATAATCCCCGATTCTTATAGCCCCGAGTATCTTTGCGCCGGTGCCTACTACTACGCCCTTTCCAAGAGTAGGATGCCGTTTGCCTTTTTCCTTTCCGGTGCCGCCGAGTGTAACGCCCTGATAAAGGAGGCAGTCCTCACCGATTTCCGTTGTCTCACCTATGACAACGCCCATGCCGTGGTCTATGAAAAACCCCGGTCCAATTTTTGCAGCAGGATGAATCTCTATGCCTGTAAAGAACCTGTTTATGTGCGACAGGAGTCGTGGGATGAAAGGGATTTTAAGTTTCCAGAGCATGTGGGCTATTCTGTGCACCACGATGGCATTAAAACCGGGATAGCTTAGTATGACCTCAAGAGCGCTTTTTGCGGCAGGGNCTTTTTCAAAGACTGCCTTGTAGTCCCGCTTGATGTCGGAGAAAAACCCCATCTCACTAAATTATAAAGTATTTTCAGTAATTTTGGGCGGCTGACTGAAGTTTACTCCAGATGCTCATAAAACTCTCTTGGGCTGAGCTCTTTGAATTGTCCTTTCAGCGCAAGGTGTCTTCTCAGGTCTGTGCAGAGGTGGCATTTTGAAAAATACCCTTCAGGATGCTCCTGATAACCCATATCCTCTGCAAAACGGAAAAGACCTTCAAGGTCTTCATCCATTAAAAACCCGAGGACCGGGTGTTCTTCTGTATCTATGCCTTCTTTAAGCAGTGCTTCCAGATTCCGGCAATCTCCAAGTGAGATGCCTCCGCAGAAGCCCGGCATGTAATTGCCGTAGTTGTCAAAATGGTTATGCCATTGCCTTAAAAAAGGAGGCATGCAGGGTTCTTTAAAAAGATGCTTTGCCTTATACCTTGGAAAAACCTCCTTAAGTATCCCCTTCAGGTTATACGGTGCCCTGCCCATGAGGAAGAACTCAGTATTCCTTAAAAAGTCTCCTTTCTTTTCAAGCTTAAGGTATTCGTTGAACGGGACAGTTCCGGTAAGCCCCAGTCTTTTAAACCGTCTGTAATACTCCAGTTGATAGACCATTGTGTTCTGCCCGAAGACCTCAAGGCTTATCCTTATTGCCCTTTCCGTCCTTTCAAATGGCACGTATTCAAGATAAAACGGGTTGACGGAAATCATAATACCCCTGAGCCCTTTGCTTTTAAGCAGTGAGAGTTTTTCTTTCGTGGATTTGTCGTTTACAGCCCAGAAGCAGTTCGTCTCGACAAAAGTAGAGGGGATTTTAAGCTCATGTGCAATCTCTACTGCTTTCAGGAGCAGCTCGAAATTAAGAAACGGCTCTCCACCTGTGAAATGCAGTCCGTGGCTCAGGCTTACTGCCTTTGAGCCGTAAGGGCTTGGAATAATCTTTCCGGCAAGTCCGGAGAGGATTTTCTCCAAGTCCTCTTCTGAAATCCAGTCTGCATTCCATTTCTGCGAGCAGGCATATATGCAGTGCCTGCATCCGGCAGAGCACTTGTAAGAAAGAATCAACCCGCCTGAAACCGGTATGGGTATTTGTCTTTTCATGTCTTTGATTTAAGCCCTCTGGAGGCTTTAAAGATTAATACAAAGGCGGAAATTATCAGTGCCTCACCAAGTGCAAAAAACTGCCAGTTATACTCTGCTGGAGTGTATCCTGAGATAACCCTCTGGAAGTCCTGATTCACTGCAAGCTCAAAGAACTTAGGCAGAAATCCACCTTCAATAATAATCCTTGAATAGTCCCATATGAAAGTGCAGAAGATGACGAATGCACCAAGGAGCAGAAAACTCCATGCCTTAAGCCCTATCTTCACGGTGTGATAGTTCTTTAGCAGATAAAAAATAAGCAGACTCAAAAAGACCATGGTCAATGCGCTTATTACAGGGGCAAGCACAGGGCCTGTCCATGCCACAGGTATAAGAAAGAGAATATCCCATGTGAAGACCGAAGCAGGCCAGTCCAGCAGGAGTTTCAGCCCGATGTAGTAAAAAATATCCCACATCCCGAAGATAAAAAGAAAGTAAGAAAACCTCATGTAGAAATTTTTGCCTGCTACGGCTGCTATGGCTACGAGCATGATGATTGTGCATGCCTCTCTTAGCATCTCCGTAAGGAGTATTTTTTCAGGAATAGGGGTTAGTGGAAAGTCAAACCCTGAGGGATAATAAAGCTCTCTGAGATAAACGACAACAATTGCCTCAAGGATGCCCATAGCCACAGCGAAAACCCCAAGCCAGAGGAACTTGCGATATGACAAAGCGTTTTGCATTTCCTGCTTACAAGCTTATGACCCTGTAGCTGTGTTTATTGCCTTTTCAATCACATTGAGCATCTGCTTGAGGTTTTCAGTGCTTATTGCAAGCGGAGGCATAATCACAACCACATTCCCAAGCGGTCTTATGAACACGCCGTCCTCCCTTGCGGCGTATGCAACCTGCCAGCCCATTTTTTCTTCCCATTTAAAAGGCTCTTTTGCGGCTTTATCCTTTACAAGCTCAACCCCTGCCATGAGTCCTGCGTTTCTTGCCTCACCTACATGCGGATGCGCTGAGATTTCCTTAAGCCATGCCTCAAGAAGCTTTATCTTAGGCTGAAGGTTTTTAAGCGTTTCTTCTTTTTCAAAGATATCGAGGCAGGCAAGGGCGCAGGCACAGGCAAGAGGGTTTCCTGTGTATGAATGTCCGTGAAAGAACGTCTTGATGTCTTTGAACTCACCGAGAAAGGCGTTGTATATCTCCTCGGTAGATATGGTCACGGCAAGAGGCATATAGCCGCCTGTTATGCCCTTTGAAAGACAGATTATATCAGGCACTACGGATTCATGCTCTGAGGCGAACATCTTTCCTGTCCTTCCAAACCCTGTGGCTACTTCATCTGCTATCAAAAGGACATTGTATTTGTTGCAAAGCTCTCTTACTCCTTTAAGATAGCCCTGCGGTGCTGTTATCATCCCGCCTGCCGCCTGGATAAGAGGCTCAAGGATTACTGCTGCAATCTCCTCATTGTGCTCTTTAAGAATTGCTTCCATTTCATTGAGACAGAGGAAATTGCACTCAGGGTAGGAGGCATCAAGCTCGCATCTGTAGCAGTAAGGAGAGGGGGCTTTATAGGATTTAAAAAGCAGGGGCTCGAATGTCTTATGAAATATATCTATTCCGCCTACGCTTACCGCACCGATTGTATCGCCGTGATAGGCGTTTTTAAGAGAGACAAAAGTGTGTTTCCCTTTAATCCCCTTGTGCAGCCAGTACTGGAATGCCATCTTGAGCGCAACTTCAACTGCAGTCGAGCCGTTGTCTGAATAAAAGACTTTTGTCAGCGAGTTTTCTCCAAAAGAGGAGTCCATCAGTTTGATGAGCCTTTCAGCAAGCCTTACTGAAGGCACGTTGCTTAAGCCAAGCAGGGTGCTGTGGGCGATGCTGTCAAGCTGGCTTTTTATGGCATCGTCAAGTTCTTTTTTTCTGTGTCCGTGAATGTTCACCCATAGTGAGGACACCCCGTCGAGATACCATCTGCCGTAGATGTCTTTTATAAAGCAGTCTTTCCCCTCTGAGATGATTACCGGGGTTTCAGCAACCCAGTCTTTCATCTGTGTGAAGGGATGCCAGATGTATTTTTTGTCAGCCTCTTCCAGATGTTTATTTTCTTCCATGATTCCCATTAGTTTACACTTTTAAAGTCTCACCTTGGATGCTGAGGCGTGATGCTGCCTCGGAGGTCGATGCGACCGAGAATGAGTAAAGACCAGTCCTGTCAAACCCGGTAAGGGGAGTTATTTCTATTTTCTGGTTTTTGGATAACCTTGACATAATCATAAAATCTTAACATACTAACCAGACGCCAGTCATATCCGAAGGCAGGCAATCTGCACACAGGAGAAATTGATGAAGAGAGCTTTGCTAATAGCTGTGCTTTTGATTTTCGGTTTTACTGGTTATGCTGATGCATTGTGCGTAAGGGTATCGAAAGCCAACCTGCGAAGCGGACCAGGCACTAAATATAAAAAGACAGGGGAGGTCTTCCAGTACACACCGCTTAAAAGGCTGGGAAGGCGGGGCAACTGGTATAAGGTCAAGGACATGGACGGCGAGGTGCACTGGATTTACAGGACTCTTGTCACGAACAAGTTCAGGTGTGCAATGGTGAAGAGAGAGACAGCCAGAATAAGGACAGGTCCGGGCACGGAATACGAAGAGACTATAGACAGCCCTTCATATAAATATCTCCCCTACAAGGTGCTTAAGATAAAAGGCTCCTGGGTGAAGATAATGGACGACTACAACGACACAGGCTGGATACACAGAGACCTGTTGTGGATTCAGTAGTCTGTCTTTATAGATTTCCGCATGCAGGGCATTCCGGGTCTTTGTATGCCTTGTAGTTTTTAAACTCCATCCTTGTGCCGTCCCAGACCATGAGCTTTCCCTTAAAGTTTTCACCTATACCTGCAAGGTATTTTATGACCTCAAGTGCCTGAAGAGAGCCTATGACTCCGGGCGTTGCTCCGACAACAGGGAATATCTCCTGCGGAGGAGCTTCAGGGTATATACACTTAAGGCACGGTGTTTCAGGCGGCTTTATAAAGCTTAGTCTTCCCTCCATGCCCCATATGCTTCCGAAGACAAGAGGGATGCCTTTTCTTATTGCGGCTTCATTCAGCAGGTATCTTGTGGGGAAGTTGTCCATACAGTCCACAATGATATCTGCATCGTTAACAAAGTCATCTACGTTTTCAGCAGTGATTTTATCTGTAATGGCAGTTACAGAGATGTCAGGATTGAGCTCTTCAAGTGTTTGTTTGGCAGACAGCGCCTTGTTTATGCCTATGCGGTTGTGGTTGTGCAGTATCTGTCTGTTTAAGTTTGTCCAGTCAGGTGCGTCAAAGTCGCAGATTCTTATATGTCCGACACCTGCCACTGCAAGGTATATTGAGACCGGAGAGCCAAGCCCGCCTGCACCTGCAATGAACACAGTCGAGCGCTTAAGCCTCTCCTGATTCCAGCCCTCCATGAGCATCTGGCGGTTATAACGCTTCAGTTCCTGCTCTGAAAACATATAGCTACCTCCCCTGTTTGAATCTTATTTTTTTATAATGTGGATTTTAATCTTTTTCAGGCGTCCAGCACTGAGGCTTTTAATAGCCTCATAGACGTCTTTGAGCCTGATGGATTTATTCTCTTAATTGCCCGTCTCCCATGACTATGAACTTTGTGCATGTAAGCTCTTCAAGCCCCATAGGACCGCGGGCGTGTATCTTGTCCGTTGCAATGCCTATCTCTGCGCCGAGTCCGTACTGGAATCCGTCACTAAAGCGCGTGGAGACGTTGACCATGACAGAGGAAGAATCAACCTCCCTTAAAAACCTCATGGCTTTTGCATAGTCTTTTGTAACGATGGTGTCTGTGTGCGCAGAGCCGTATTTTGCAATGTGCTCCATTGCCTCGTCCATGTCGGCAACGACTTTTACGTTTAAGATAAGGTCGAGGTATTCTTTATAGAAGTCCTCTTCCTTTACTTCGTTTATGTCAGGGTATATTGCAAGGGTCTTTTTGCACCCTCTGAGTTCTACGCCTGTTTCCTCGAAGCGCTTGAGCATCTTCGGGAGGAACCCTTCGGCAATCGGCTCGTCAATGAGCATGGTCTCCATTGCATTACACGTGCCGGGTCTTTGCACCTTTGCGTTAAAGCATATCTCTTCAGCCATGATGAGGTCTGCATCTCTGTCCACGAATACGTGGCAGACACCCTTGTAATGCTTAAGCACAGGTATGCGTGAGTTTTCCGTGACTGCCCTTATGAGACCTTCGCCCCCGCGCGGGATTATAAGGTCTACGATGCCTTCAAGCTTAAGCATCTCCATTATTGCTTCACGGTCTGGAATGTCTATGAACGTGACTGCACCTTCATGAAGCCCTGCGGCTTTTACTGCCTCTCTTAAGATGTTTACGATAGCCTTGTTTGAGTTTATAGCCTCTGAGCCGCCTCTTAAGAGAACTGCGTTTCCTGCCTTAAGGCAGAGACCTGTGGCATCTGCAGTGACATTGGGTCTTGATTCATAGATTATTCCTATAACACCGATTGGCACACGCATTCTGCCCACACGCATTCCATTGGGTCTTTGCCATATCTTTGTGATTTCTCCCACAGGGTCAGGCAGGGCAGCTATCTCTTCAAGACCCTGAGCCATCTCGTTTATGCGTTTTTCATTAAGCGTGAGCCTGTCTATAAGTGCTTTTGAAAGTCCTTTTTCCTCGGCGTACGCAATGTCCTTTTTGTTCTCCTCCATGAGTTCTGAGGCTTTCTGTCTGAGTGCCTCTGCCATTTTAATCAGTGCGGTGTTCTTTTCTACAGAGGATGCCTTTCCAAGAGCCCTTGCGCCTTTCTTTGCATCGAGTGCCTTTTCCAGAACAAATGCCTTTATATCCATAAATGCCTCCCTTCTGTTGACCTTTTGTGCAGTATATAAGGTAAAAGATGCGCCTGATTTTTGCAAGGAGATACTGTGTCTTAACTCTGTGAGGCGAGCGGGTCTTTGACGCCTGCCTCTTTAAAGCCTTTTTCCCTGAAGCGGCAACTGTCGCACTGAAGACAGGGCTTTCCGTCAGGCTGCGGGTCGTAACAGCTCCATGTGAGGGAGTAGTCAAGTCCGAGTTCAGTGCCTTTTCTTATTATCTCTGCCTTTGTCATATAAAGAAGTGGTGCGTTAATCCTGAATTTTATTTTTCCTTCGACAGAGACCTTTGTGGCAAGGTTTGCCATCTCTTCAAATGCACGGAGGTATTCAGGGCGGCAGTCAGGATAACCGCTGTAATCCACAGCGTTTGCACCTATGAAAATATCGCCTGCCTCAAGTGTCTCTGCCCATGAAAGCGCAAACGAAAGAAATATGGTATTCCTTGCAGGCACATAGGTTATCGGAATCTGGGACTGCCTGCTCTGAGGCTCTGATTTGGACACTTCGGTCTCTGATGTAAGTGCAGAGCCGCCTATCTCCCTGAGGTCAAACCTGATTACAAGGTGCTTTTTGACCTCCAGTGCCTTTGCGATTTTTCTTGCTGATTCAAGCTCTATGCGGTGTCTCTGGTTGTAGTCGAACGACAGGGCATAAAGCTCATACCCTTGGGCTTTTGCAACTGCAAGAGTCGTGGATGAGTCTATGCCTCCGCTTAGTAATACTACTGCTTTCTTCATTGAATCCCTCTTGCTGCTTTTTGCTCGGTGGCACAGCCACTTTTAAGAGCGCTTCAAGCGTATATTAAAAAAGGGTCTGTGGTTCCAATGAGATTTATATTTTAGTATATATCATCTTCTGTATCAGGTTTTCCGTCGGCTCCTGAGCTTTTGAGAATAAAGCCATCGTCTACGATCTTGTATATATATGGATTTCCCCACGGGTCGGTCTCCTCAAGAGAAAGCGGATAAGAGCCTTTTTCATATCTATATATCTCAAGCCGGGTTCTCAGCCTGTCTATTTCTTCGGATGCCTTAAACTCCTTTAGATATGGGTTACTGCTTACAGTCAGATACACAAAGACGGTGATGACAAGAGCCGCTAATACAAAGACCACTAGAATAAGCCTGAGTATGGGGGTTTCTTTTGGTACGGCTTCTACAGGAGCCGCTTCAGCAGGAGCAACTACTGTTTTCCGTGCGATGATATCCTTGTCAAGCAGGCGGATAAGGATTTTTGAGACCTCGAAGCTGTCTATACCGACAAGGTCAGCTATGGCGTTTACATCGTTTTGTCCATCAACGAACTTTAGTATTTCGTTTTCTTCAGGGGAGAGCTCCTCTGTAGGTTGTCTGAGTATTTCAAAGACTGAATCAGGTGAGATTCTCTCTTTCAGCACAGACCATTCATCAAGCAGTCTTAAACCTTCCATGAGAAGGTGTTGTGTATCCAGAGAAAGTGTAATATCCTTGTCAAGGGGCACTCCCTGCGGAATAAACTTATATTTGCCTTCTTTCCATGAAAACAACTGCACCACAAGCTCTGTTATTTGCGATGTGAGAACTTCCCGTATGTCCTCGGGTGTAACAAGTCCTTTATTCATCAGAAGTGCTCCGAGCTTTCCGCCTGATGTCTTCTGCTCCTCTATGATGGCTGCGAGGTCTCCCTGAGTGAGAAGGCCTTTTTTTACAAGCACTCTGCCAAGCTTACTTTCAACGTCCCGCTTTTTCGACTCGGCAGCGACTATGTTGCCTTCGTAAAACAGGAGCCTGACCCTGTCAAGCTTGCTCTGAAGCGTAAGCACACCAGTCTTGTGCTGGTAATACAGAAGCTGAAGTATGTCAGCAAGACCGAACTCCTTCAGCGAACCCTCTAAAGCCATCCCCTCTGCAGCCTCCTGTTTACAGATATAAAAGAGAGCAAATACAAAGTGACCATTAATATGATTAAAATAGGCTTGAGCCACCAGTGGTCAGAATCATCAAGCCCTGTGGACAAAAACGGGTTGAGCGCAAATGCCACAGCTGAAAACAAGAATGCCCACAGAAAGGCAACCCCTGTCAGTATCCTGCCGGTGTATATCTGGGCAATTCCCGGCGGGGCAAACGAAAGGATTTTGATTATGCGTCTTATTCTGTTCTTCTGCTCATACGATGAAAGCAGTTTTGCAACCCGCTCTTTCGGGTCAATGTCTTCAAGCTTCACGATGGATTTATAACAGTCAGGACACATTTGCTTCCACGGTCTTTCCTCTGTGCATTTGTTACATATCACCTTACCGCACTTTGAGCATCTGAATGCCCGGTTGTGCATCCTTTTGTCAGCCATGAAGAAAAGCAAAAGAATCACAACTGCAATCAAAGAGGCTAATGTAGCAGGCACACTGTAAATGGTTATTGCCTCCTTTCTGTTTTTGTCTGCGAATTTCCAGAAGTCTGCGGGCGAAAGCGTCTCGTCGATTACAAACCGGTTTGGGTTCTTGGTGGCAATGGCAGTGAACCTTGAGACCATATCCCTGTCTAGTTTTGTGGCGTCCTCAAAGTATTTGTTGCCTGTCGGAAAGTCCAGTTCATCCCTGTAGACCTGACTCAGGTTGTAGAGCGTCTTTACGCTGGGTTTTATCTCAAGGGCTTTTTTGTAAGCCTCTTTGGCAAGTTCTGTCTCGCCCACTGCTACATAGGCGTTGCCGAGGTTTGTATAGATTCGTGGGTCAGGGGTTTCCTCAAGGAGGCTTTTATAGAGATTTATTGCCTCTTCATAGTGCCCCTGTCTTTTAAGTGCAAGTGCATATGAAAACCGGGCGGCAGGCTCTGTGTGGTCTTTCAGCACTTCAATCGCATAGTTGTTGTCCTTGCCTTCGTTTACAGCTGCAATCGCCTTGAGTTCAGGTGTGGATGCAGAGAAAAATATGTTCGTTAAACGGAGAAAAAACGGGGAAAGTATTAAAAGCAGAAGTGCGGTGTATAGAACAATCCTGTCTGTTTTTTTCAGGTAAAACCCGATTAGAAGCAGTGTGCTTCCTATGAAGAACAGAGGTCCCAGCGCAGAAAGTGGAATTACGAGTGCCGGTATAAGCAGTCTTTTTTTCTCCTCGGCTATCTCATGTGAGATAAGCGGCAGTTCCTTTGGAAGCCGTGTCAGCACTACTGCTGCCAGACAGAGTATCAATGAGCCAAGGAGGCTTACATACAGAAGCCCGTAAAGACTTAAAGACCACCAGAAGTTCCTTTTATATGCTTTTATGCCCTCTATTGCGTAGTTAAGACTTTTGAATATTCCAACAGGGGAGACGGAAAATACCGCCTTTGACAGCTGGAAGTATAAAACAGGCAGGTCAGGCGAATGCTTGAGCGCTTCTTTTAGGAGTTTTATCTTGTCTGTCTCTGAGGCGTCTGCCTTCTTGCTGAGTGCATAGGCATAGGGTTCGTTGTTTGTCAGTCCTTGGTCAAGGCGTCTTTCGTAGTCGTCTTCAGCCTGTGCCAAAGAGAACAAAAAGAGCAGGGAAAACAAAACGAGACACGCAATTTTATGCCCTCTCACCTATCCTCCGCTCAGTGCCCTTTACAAGCCTTTTTATGTTCCCTGAGTGTTTTAAAATGAGCAAGGCTGAAATCATAATGGCTATGGCAAGTTTTTGTCCTGAATAACCGAGCAGAATAACGTTCACCGGCAATAATGCAAAGGAAACTATTGCCCCCAAGGATGAGTATCTTGTTATAAACACTGTAGCGAGCCATATTATAACGGTAAGGATACCAGCCTTTGGCATGTAAATCAACAAAACTCCGATGCTTGTTGCAACACCTTTACCGCCTTTAAACCTGAGGAATAAGGAGAAGTCGTGTCCTGCTATTGCTGTAAGTCCCAGGAATCCTTCATAGAGTGTGCCTACGCCGAATATTTTTCCAAGGGCGACAGCCGCTGTGCCTTTAAGCAGGTCTCCGAGCAGGGTCATCAGGGCAGGCATTTTGCCTGCTGCCCTCAGCACATTCGTGGCTCCAATGTTGCCGCTTCCTACCTTTCTGAGGTCAATGCCTTTTGCCTTCGTCAATACGACTCCGAACGGAATCGAACCAAGAACAAAGGCAGAAGCAATAAGCAGAATCAGTTCCATATTACAAAGCCGTATTCGTGGTCTTTTTCCAGAATGTAACCATATACTGCACGCCGGATATTATCGAAAGCACGATAGATATCCATATAAGCACTATTCCTGCATCATAAAGGTCAAAGCCCATGACGTCCCAGCCGAGTATCAGACATATTATTGCAATTATCTGTGATGTGGTTTTCAGTTTTCCGCCAAGTTCCGCCTTAATGACTATGTCTTTTGAGAGTGCTACTACCCTGAGCCCTGTCACGAGAAATTCCCTTACTATGATTATCACTGCCACCCATACTGATATTCTTGCCATATCCACAAGCAGTATGAGTGCTGCAATGACGAGGAATTTGTCGGCTATGGGGTCGAGTATAATGCCGAATTTTGTTATCTGCCCTGACCTTCTTGCAAGGTAGCCATCGAGGAAGTCTGTAATGGATGCAATGCTGAAAATCAAGGCGCCGAGGAAGTTATTGACCGGAGTTGCAAGAATAAACACTGGTATTATGACGATTCTGCTTAGTGTGAGGGCGGTTGGCAGGTTAAGTCTCAGAGTATTCCCTGATAATCTCATCCCAGAGCCCTTTGGACTTGAGGAGGAAATCCGCAACCTCTCTGACGGCACCTCTTCCTCCTCTGTTTTTTGTAATCATCAATGCGTTTGCCTTTGCATCTTCCTCTGCATCCGAGACTGCTACAGACAGTCCTGCCCGCTTAAGAAGAGGAATATCCACGATGTCATCCCCGATGTAGGCTGTCTCAGCATCTGAAATGCCGAGCTTGTCGAGTATGTGCTCGTAGGCAGTGGATTTTATATGACAACGCTGATAGACCTCTGTTATACCCAGCTCTTTTGCCCTTCTTTCGACGACCTTTGAGTATCTTCCTGTGATAATGGCGACCTCGATGCCTGCGTTCTTGAGCATTTTGATGCCGTGCCCGTCCCTTACGTGAAAGGACTTAAACTCGTTGCCGTCATTGTCCAGTATTATGCTTCCTTCTGTGAGCACGCCATCAACATCGAGTATAAGCAGCTTTATCCTTTTGGCTTTTTCGCTGAGTTCTTTTTCAGTGATGTTTTTCATCGGCTATACGATTCCCTGTTTCAGAATGTCGTGAAGATGTATTATACCTATGAGTTTGCCCTCGTCATCTGGCACTAAGAGTGATGTAATAGAATACTGCTCCATGATAGAGAGTGCTTTTACAGCAAGGGCATCTGCCTTTATTGTCTTTGGATTTTCAGTCATTACTTCTTTTGCCTTAAGTTCAAAGAGCCTGCCGCTCCATTTCTCTATGCCTCTTCGTAAATCGCCATCGGTTATGATTCCTTTAAGTTTTCCTTCTGTATCCAGCACAGCGGTAACGCCGAGTCTTTTTGAAGATATCTCGATTACGGTTTCAGTCATTGGTGTGTCAGGCAGGACTTTTGGTATTGCATCGCCTGTGTGCATCAGGTCGCTGACTTTTATCAGGAGTTTTTTGCCAAGGCTTCCTTTCGGGTGAAACGCGGCAAAGTCTTCTTCACGAAAGCCCCGCCTTATAAGAAGGGCTACTGCAAGGGCATCGCCCATTGCAAGTGCCGCAGTAGTGGATGCCGTGGGCACTATGCCCATCGGACAGGCTTCCTCCTCGACAGCTACGTTGATGCTTACATCCGATGCCTTTGAAAGCGTTGACTCAGTGTTGCCTGTCATTGATATTAAATGCACATTAAACCTTTTAAGAAAGGGTATGAGTTCGATAAGCTCGTCTGTTTCTCCACTGTTTGAGATTGCCAGTATAACGTCCTCGCTTGTTACCATGCCGAGGTCTCCATGGGTTGCCTCTGCTGGATGCAGGAAGAAGGCAGGTGTGCCTGTGGATGAAAGAGTAGCAGCTATTTTTTTGCCGACAAGCCCTGACTTGCCCATACCGGTCACTATGACCCTGCCCTTACTCTTGTGTATAATCTCGACTGCCTGCTCGAACTCGCTGCCTAATTTCTCCGCAAGGTTCAGGACTGCCGTGCCTTCTACCCTTAATACCCTTTTTGCCTCTTCAAGAATGCTCATATCTGTTGGTTAAGATTCCTTGATTGTTTCAGATATCTTTTTGACAGCCCTCAGCAGGCTCTCTAACTCATCAAGGGGTATCATGTTCGGTCCGTCGCATAGTGCTTTATCCGGCTCCGGGTGGACTTCCATGAACAGCCCGTCTATGCCTACTGCCGTAGCCGCACGCATAAAGTGAGGTGCGAATTGTCTTTGTCCTCCGGAAGAAGTCCCCTGTCCACCGGGAAGCTGAAGACTATGGGTTACATCGAACACAACAGGGTATCCGAACGAACGCATTATGGGAATTGCCCTGAAGTCAACCACGAGGTTATTATACCCGAACGACACACCCCTTTCCGTGATGATGATATTTTCATTTCCTGTGGAGCGAAACTTCTCAATGATGTTTTTGACATCCCATGGGGCAAGAAATTGACCTTTCTTTATGTTTACCGGTTTTCCTGTTTCGGATGCTGCTGTTACCAGATCCGTCTGTCTGCAGAGGAAAGCCGGTATCTGTAGCACATCAAGGGCTTCAGAGGCAGGTTTTACCTCCCCGACAGAATGCACATCGGATATTACCGGCAGGTCAAGACTCTCTCTTATGTCTGAGAGAATCCTTAGACCTTTCTCCATCCCAGGACCTCTAAATGAGGTTATTGAAGTCCTGTTTGCCTTGTCATATGAGCTTTTGAACAGAAGCGGAAGTCCTACTTTAGAGCATATTTCTTTAAGCCGTCTGGCTGTATGGAGAGTTATGTCTTCTGTTTCTATGACGCAAGGTCCGGCGATGATTAAAGGTGGAAGACCGCCGCCGAACCGGACGGTTTTGTTGATATTTATCTGTTTTGTCATAAGTATTTTTCTTTCAGCGGCTCGGCATACGGGAAGAGGGAGCGTTTTTCCTTAAGTGCTGCAGCAATAAACGCCTTAAACAGCGGATGCGGCTCTGTCGGACGGGACTTGAACTCAGGATGAAACTGACAGCCGAGGAACCACGGATGGTCTTCTACTTCTATGATTTCAACGAGTTCGGCGTCAGGGCTTGTGCCGCTTATCCTCATACCGTGCTGACTGAGAATACCCTTGTATGCGTTGTTGAATTCATAACGGTGTCTGTGCCTTTCTGATATTTCTTTAATTCCGTATGCCTCGTATGCATTGGTTCCTTTCTGAAGCACGCACGGGTAAGCACCGAGCCTCATGGTGCCGCCTTTTTCCGTTGTTTCGGTTCTTTCTTCTATTCTTCCTTTCCTGTGGTCATACCATTTTTCCATGAGATAGATGACCGGGTCAGGAGTGTTCAGGTCGAACTCTGTGCTGTTTGCCTTGGTAAGCCCGCATACGTTTCTTGCAAACTCAATGACTGCGCACTGCATGCCAAGGCATATCCCGAAATATGGAATCTTTTTCTCCCTTGCATACTGGATAGCCTTTATCTTGCCTTCGATTCCCCTGTGTCCGAAGCCGCCGGGAACTAATATCCCGTCTGTCTCAGACAGATATTTTTCCGCTCCGTGAATTTCTATTTCTTCTGAGTCCACCCATTGCAGATGCACCCTTGTGTCGTTTGCAATACCGCCGTGTATCAATGCCTCTGTCAGGCTCTTGTATGAATCCTTAAGACCTATGTATTTTCCTACGATTGAGATGCTGACCTCGTTTTTCGGCTCTTTTATTTTTCTTACGATGTCTTTCCATATTGTAAGGTCTGGCTCCTGGGAGTTGAGCTTCAGTTTTTTGCTTATCAGTGCATCGAGTCCTTCGTTATGCAGGGTCAGTGGAACCTCGTATATGCTTTCGACGTCCATAGCCGAAATAACGGAGTCTTCGTCAAGGTTACAGTGCAGGGCTATTTTTTTCTTTACTGCCGGTGGCAGCGGTCTGTCTGTCCGGCAGAGGAGTATATCCGGCTGGATACCGATTTCCCTGAGTTCTTTTACGCTGTGCTGTGTGGGTTTTGTCTTTAGTTCTCCGGAGGTCTTTATATAAGGCACGAGAGTAAGGTGCATATAGAGGACGTTTTCCCTTCCCACGTCGTAGCGCATCTGTCTTATGGCTTCGAGGAAGGGCAGGCTTTCTATGTCACCGATAGTGCCGCCGATTTCCACTATCAGGACGTCGTAACCGTCAAGGGCTGATTTGATGGATGATTTTATCTCATCTGTGATATGGGGGACGACCTGAACAGTGTCGCCTAAATAATCCCCTCGTCTTTCTTTTGTAATGACGTTGTAGTAGATTTTCCCTGTGGTGTAGTTGTTTGTCTGCGAGGTTCTTATGTGCGTGAATCTTTCGTAGTGTCCGAGGTCAAGGTCTGTTTCCGTGCCGTCGTCTGTGACAAAGACCTCTCCGTGCTGAAACGGACTCAGTGTGCCCGGGTCAACATTAATATACGGGTCAAGCTTTTGCAGCGTGACTTTTATGCCTTTTGTCTCAAGCAGTGCGCCTGTTGCCGCTGCTGCAATGCCTTTCCCAAGAGACGAAAGCACTCCACCTGTTACAAAGATAAATTTAGACATCTCTTTACCCTCTCTATGTCTTCAGGGGTATCAACCCCTATGGTTTGAAATTCGGTCTCTCCAACCTTTATACGCATGCCGTTTTCAAGCGCCCTCAGTTGTTCAAGTTTCTCTATCTGTTCAAGAGCCGAGGGCTTAAGCCTCGAGAGTTTCATCAGGACGTCTTTCCTGTAACTGTAAATGCCGATGTGCTTGTACACGGTAAAATGCGAACCAGTGAGCGTTTTAAGGTTTTTCCATTCTTGTCTGTGATACGGTATTGGTGCTCTTGAAAAGTAAAGAGCGAATCCTTCTGCGTCGAATGTAACCTTTACAACATTAGGGTCAAGTATCTCTTTAGGGCTTTCTATCTTTTTTGCGAGGGTTCCGATAGACGCCCTTTTGTCAGCGAGCAGTTCTATGACAGCGTCGATCATCTGAGGTCTTATGAGCGGTTCATCGCCCTGAACATTGACAATTATATCATAATTTGTCCCTGATGCAACTTCTGCAATTCTGTCCGTGCCTGATACATGGCTTTTCGAGGTCATTACTGCCTTTCCGCCAAAGGAGAGCACCTTTTTAAGTATTCTTTTGCTGTCTGTTGCAACGATTACATCAGAGGCAAGCCTCGAGCCTTTGGAGTTCTCATACACGTGTTGTATAAGAGGCTTGTCATTAAGGAGAGCAAGGGGTTTTCCCGGAAACCGGGTTGAACTGTAGCGGGCAGGAATTATAACCACAGCAGACATTATAGAGACTATTATAATACAATACCCACAAATTCCGCAGTTTGCTTTACAATGTTTCAGACATAAGCTTATAATAAAATTAGTGAAAAAGAAGGTTTTTATAGGCATAGCCCTTTTACTTCTGGGCTTTGTGCTTGGTGGGGTTTCTTTTCAATTTCTGAATAAACAGTCGCCTTTACCTGCTCCTCAAGTCTATACACCCAAGATATCAAGCCGGATTGTTCAGACGAGCAGGGCGTTTTCGGATATAGTCAATGCTGTTTCACCTGCAGTAGTGAATATATCAACAATAAAAGTTCTCAGACGGGATACAGGGTTTTCAGATGATCCGTTTTTTGATTTTTTTAATGAGTTTTTCAGCCCGTTTTATGATTTTGGTCCTCAGAGGAAATGGAAGGAGCAGAGCCTGGGCTCTGGTGTGATAGTATCGCCTGACGGATATATAATCACGAACAACCATGTTGTTTCCAACGCAGAAAGAATAAAGGTAACGCTTTATGACAAGCGGGTTTTCAAAGGCAAGGTAATTGGTGCAGACCCTAAGACAGATATAGCTGTTGTAAAGATTTCTTCCGAGGACCTGCCGACGATTCCATGGGGTGATTCTGATGAGTTACAGGTAGGCGAATTTGTTCTTGCCATAGGCAACCCTTTTGGTCTAAGCCATACAGTGACAATGGGAATAATAAGTGCGGTAGGCCGTGCCAATGTGGGTATTGCTGATTATGAGGATTTCATACAAACGGATGCTGCAATAAACCCGGGCAATTCCGGTGGTCCACTGGTGGATACAGAAGGTAATCTTATAGGCATCAACACTGCTATTTTTTCAAAGAGCGGGGGGTATCAGGGCATCGGGTTTGCCGTGCCGAGCAATATGGCCCGGCGCATAATGGAGCAACTCATAGAAGAAGGCAGGGTTATAAGAGGCTGGCTTGGTGTTTCCATTCAGGAGCTTACGCCTGAACTCAGTAAGAAATTCGGACATAAGACATTAAAAGGCGCTCTGGTGGGCGAGACACTGAAGGGCAGCCCGGCTGAAAAATCCGGAATCCGCAGAGGCGACATAATCCTTCAGTATGGTGGTAAAGAGGTTACCAGTCCGGCAGCACTGAAAAACATGGTTGCGCAGAGCAAACCAGGGACAAAAGTCCCGATAACAATACTCAGGAATAAAAAACAACTGCGGTTGATTACAACAGTAGGTGAACTGCCAGTGGAAATGGACAAGCCAGTGGCTGAACCTGCATTTGAGACAGAACAGAGTGCATTTTCCGGTTTAAGCGTTATTACCCTGACAGAGGACATTGCCAGACAGCTCGGGCTGGACAGGAATGAGACAGGAGTGGTTGTGATTGGTGTGCAGGCAGGTTCTCCTGCTGAAGAGGCAGGCATCAAAAGAGGAGATGTTATACAGGAGATAGACAGAAAAAGAATCATGACCCTCGACGACTTTATGCGCATTGCATCAGAGATTAAGCCGGATGAAACAGTCCTCATGTTTATCAACAGGGGAGGAAAAAAGTTCTACCTGACGGTTTTGGCTTCATAAAGGAAAATTTTTATATATAAGGTTCGTAGAAAGGAGGTGAGGAGATGTTTTTAGTCTTAAGAGCAGCAGTAGTGCTTGTCTTTGCAATCTCAGGCTACTATGTAGGCCTTGGCTATGGTTTGCCGGTTCAGGGCAGTCTGATTGGCTTTGTCTTTGGCATCTTAGCGATTGTCGTAGAACAGGTATTTAAGAGAGTATCACTTGGCTCAATAATAGGAGGAGTTATTGGACTGTCCATTGGGCTTTTGTCGGCAAACCTTCTTTTGTTACCCCTAAGGAGTGTAGTCTCTGAGGGGTTTCAGATAGTCTCGTTTCTTATCAGTGCCCTGCTTGGCTACAGCGGGCTTTTACTCGGTGCAAGGAAGGGCGAGAACATGTCAGTCTCGACACTGGTCAGAGCAATCAGAGGGCATGGAATGGAAGAGAACCAGAAACTGCTCGACACAAGCGTTATAATCGACGGACGTATAGCTGATGTGTGCGAGACAGGATTTCTTGAGGGGGTGTTCATAGTCCCGCAGTTCATTCTTCAGGAGCTTCAGCACATAGCCGATTCTCCTGATTCCCTGAAAAGGGCAAGAGGCAGGCGAGGGCTTGATATTCTGCACAGGATGCAGAAAATGGCGCAGATAACAGTAAAGATTGTCGAGGAAGATTTCCCAAAGATAAAGGAAGTTGATTCCAAACTTGTTGCCCTTGCCAAAGCCCTTAATGCCAAGATAGTGACAAATGACTTCAACCTTAACAAGGTTGCCGAACTTCAGGGCGTGTCCGTTCTTAACATAAACGAACTGGCAAACGCCATAAAACCTGTGGTCATGCCCGGTGAGACCATAAGGGTCTTTATCATCAAGGAAGGCAAAGAATATAATCAGGGCGTTGCCTATCTGGAGGACGGCACAATGGTCGTTGTGGACAACGGAAGAAAGCTTATCGGTAAGAACATAGACGTTACGGTAACGAGCGTGCTTCAGACGACGGCAGGCAGAATGATATTCACGAAGACCAAGGAAGACTACGAAAGAGAAGAACTGAGGGCAGTAAAATAACTTTATGCGAAAGGTCATAGCTGTAGTGCCGGCAGCCGGATTCGGCAGAAGATTCGGCGCCGGCACAAACAAGCCGTTCATTACACTTCTTGACAAGCCTCTTGTTGTGTGGGCGCTTGAAACCCTCCAGGCTACAAAGGAGATAGCAGAAATAATCCCTGTGTTTAAAGAATCCGATATGGAAGAAGGCGTCAGGATAGTGGAGGACTACGGACTGTCAAAAGTAAAAAGAATAGCCCCTGGCGGCAAGGAAAGACAGGACTCTGTTTACAACGGACTTAAACTGATAACAGATAAGTCTGCTGTGGTTCTTATACATGATGGCGCCAGACCTCTCGTTGATAAGACCTTAATCCGAAACACTATTAAGGGTCTTGAAGGCTATGACGGGGCAGTCGCAGCCCTTCCGCCGAAGGATACGATTAAAGAAACGGATGAAAACGGAGATATAAGAAAAACGCTTAAGCGTCAAAGCCTCTGGGCAGTGCAAACACCACAGGTGTTCTACTACAAAAGAATAATGGATGCTTATGAAAAGGCAATGAAAGAGGGGTTTTATTCCACTGATGACTCTGCTCTGGTTGAAAGACAGGGCGGCAGGATAAGAGTGGTCATGGGTTCTTATAAAAACATAAAAATAACGACCCCTGAAGACCTCGACATTGCAGAGTTGTTTCTTAAGAAGGCAGGGTTTTGAGAAAAGGAACGCCAGAGATGAGAATAGGCTTTGGATATGATTCCCACAGGCTTGTAGAGGGCAGGAGGCTAATCCTCGGCGGCGTTGAAGTGCCGTTTAAGCAGGGACTGCTCGGACATTCAGACGGAGATGCCCTTACGCATGCGATTACAGACTCCATAATAGGCGCACTCGGGCTTAAGGACATAGGGACTCACTTTCCGGACACTGACGAAAGATACAAGGACGCATCAAGCGTTATGTTGCTTAAATCCATAGTGGAACTTGCCCGCACAAAGGGATTTGAGGTCTCCTGGGTGGACTGCACAGTGATTGCCGAAGCACCAAAGCTCGCCCCTTATGTAGATGCCATGAAGGATGCCCTCCTTCAGACCGGAATTCAAGGCGTAAACATCAAGGCAAAGACGAACGAAGGCATGGGGTTTGTAGGCAGAGGCGAAGGCATTGCAGCTTATGCAGTGTGTTTGCTAAGGGAGGTTGGTTAACTCTTCTATTGCCTCTGAGATTACCTGCCTTACAGGTGCAATTTCGTCTTTTCGGGCTTCTTCAAGATAAGGGATGGCATCTTTGTGCCCTATGATTCCAAGCAGGTATGCTGCATCCGCCCTGATTGTCGGATTCGGGTCTTTAAGAAGTGCGGCGATAGAAGGAATGATTTTAACTATGTCCTCGTAGTGCTCGTCTTTAAGGGTCTCGATTAATGCCACTGCACCGAGCCTTACCCTGCCTCTTTCATCAGACATAAGATGATGCAGGAGCGAATAAAGACTTCTGTCGTGTTTGAACATGTCTATGATGTTTTCCAGAAAGCCGCTTTCCATATAGTCAGCAATCATGGTATGCATGGGATTATATTAAGGCATGCGTTTGTGCTCTGTAAAGGGTCACAGACCCTTTTATATGCAAACTGGAGAAGGTTAGGGCAAGAAGTTGTGAACGCTGGCTGGCATAGTATAATTTAGCTTATGAGTAGAAAGACCATCATATTGCTTTTTATACTGATAATCCTGCCGGTGGTTATTTATCTAATCTGGCCTACGGACGAGGCAAGAATTAAAAAACTCATAAAAGAGGCAATCAGCGCAGTTGAAAAAGAAGACATAGATGGGGTGATGTCAAAAGTTTCGTTTAATTACCATGATGAATACGGTCAAAGTTACCTGCTTTTGAAGAGGAATCTCGAAAGGCAGTTCAGGCGGTTTTCGGACATAGAGGTCGAATATGAAAATCTGGAGATTGAAGTTAAAGATGACACAGCGACCGCTAGTATGGATATGAGGGTTATAGCCACTCTGGGTGAGGACAGGGGGTATTTTTTAGGTGACATCAAAGAGCCTGTGCACCTCGTGCTGGAGTTTGAAAAGACCCCGGTGAAAAAGTGGCTTGTGCTTAAGGCATCAGGATTTGATTACTGGTAGTGTAGCGCAGGGTTTCTTGTCATGCACAACGAGGTCTTGTAAAATTGGGTATGAGTATTGAAGTAGGACTTCTTATACTTGAGTCGGTGCTTCTTGTCGCCACCATCATACTCCTCGTGCTGAGCATCAAGGAGGGCAGGGGCAGGAATGCCCTCCTTGTAGAGGTGGAAAGGGCAACAAGAATACTTACACGCCATGAATATTTTTTCACAGTCACTGATTCCATGCTCGAGGCGAAAGAGGAAATTATAGGCTGCATTACAGGCAGACCTCCGGTAGGAGACGACGAAAAAAGAATAAGGGATGTTATAAGCAGCATTGAGAAGGTAAAAAGGACTGGTGTGCGTGTGAGATATATTTTGCCGAAGTTTCATGACAGGTTACGCATAGGTTATCTTTATACAAAAGCTGGCGCTGAGGTCAGATACAGCAGCCGTCCCCTTGTTTATGACATCCGTTATACGGTTGTGGACGACAGGCTGGTTGTGATAGGAGTTCCTGAGACCACAGGTGAGAGGGAGGCTACTAAAAAAGGCTACAGGATACCTTCAGAAGGGCTTGCCGCTATACTCAAAGAGCATTTTTACAGCTGCTGGGAAGAAAACATAACTTATGAGGAATACGTAAGGGAATTGCTTTCGCAGCCGGGTGCAACTCCTAAACAGTTTGCACGTGAGCTTCAAATAGACGAAGAAGAACTGAAAAGAGTTATTAGCGCCTCATAACCTTATTTTGTCCTGCCTGTTTTCGCCTTGGCTGATTTTAGAGAAAGAAGGGCTGTGCTGTCTGTGTGTTATCATAGCTTATGAACAGGGTTGAGCGTGCAGTTTCGCTTTTTAATGACGGGTTTAACTGAGCGCAGTCGTTGCTTGCGGCTTTCGGGATAGAGCCGGGGTTTCGCAGGGATACTGCATTCAGGCTGGCAAGCGCTTTCGGCGGAGGCATGGGACGCACAGGTAATGTATGCGGAGTGGTGACAGGAGCAATAATGGTCATAGGGCTTAAACACGGAACTGCGGATCTAAAGAGCAGACGCCGAAAAGAAAAGGCAAACAGGCTTGCCCGTGAGTTTATGGAAAAATTCAGGTCTCTTAACGGTTCTTTATTGTGTAAGGAACTTCTCGGATATGAAATAGGCAAAGACAAACCAAAGGGCGACAAAACTGTTTGTCCGAAGCTCGTCAAGGATGCATCAGAAATTCTGGAGGGGATGCTTTGAGTAGTGTTTTAGAGGGAAGAAAGTGGCGGTGCAGGATTCGAACCCCGACGCATCTTCAGTAAAAACAAGCACTTACAGCCTGCCTTTTCTCACAATTAATTCCTGCCGTTTATTCGTAAATCTCACCTGAGAAAATCACAGAGATGTCTTAAAA
>Ga0180897_121_pt1 | contig 21512 bp, 33 predicted proteins | sample Deesub1362A_J573_FD_124282 | JGI IMG/M metagenome (GOLD analysis project Ga0180897, IMG submission 124282) | Nitrospirae bacterium JdFR-86
AGTTCTGCAAAAATTTACCGGAAGCCGACTGAATGAACCGCCCGGAAATTTTCATGGGGCGCCCTTTTTGCGCTACTTTTTGGGCGAGCAAAAAGTAGCAAAGGCGCTGGGGCAGAGCCCCAATCTTGACTTAAAAGGCAGGCGGACTTTATTATTTTATTTATCGGGGCGTGGCGCAGTCTGGTAGCGCACACGGTTCGGGACCGTGCGGTCGAAGGTTCAAATCCTTTCGCCCCGACTTTTACTTGATTTCACAACTCCAGTTGTGATATAAAAAAGGCTGACTCCTTGCTCTTATTAAAGGGCTTTTTCGAGGAGATTCGAAAAATCCAGAAGGAGGTTTTTTGTGAACGTTTATGAAAATATCGTCATATTCGACCCAGACCTTCCAGACGAGGAAATCGAGACTTCCACTAAAAAAATAAAAGAATTGATAACCGGCTCAGGTGGTGAAGTCCTTAAGGTTGACCCGTGGGGAAGAAGAAAACTCGCATATGAATTAAACAAGCGCAGCCGGGGGTTTTATACGCTCTTTCTGTTTAAAGCACCACCATCATTGATTAAAAAACTCGAGGATTACTATAAGGTCTTCCCGCAGGTTATAAAATTCATGGTTATAAAACTCGAAAAGAAACAGCTGCAGGCTGCCCTGCGTTCGCTCGAAGAAGCACCCCAGCCACAGGGAGAATAATTTGTTCAACAAGATTATATTAATAGGTAACCTCACCAAAGACCCTGAACTGAGATATACACCGCAGGGCACACCAGTGGCTTCGTTCAGGATAGCAGTGACTTCAAAATACAGACAGTCAGATGAACTCAAAGAGGAAACCCTGTTCATAGATGTGGTCGTCTTCGGCAAGCAGGCAGAGTCCTGCAGCCAGTACCTAAGCAAGGGCAGACCAGTGCTCGTGGAAGGAAGACTGCAGGAAAGAAGATGGGAATCAGAAGGACAGCAAAGAAGTAAATGCGAGGTCATCGCCCAGACAGTAAGGTTCATGGGGAGAAAAACCGATGTGCCTCCAGCGCCACAGGACTCAGACGACTCTGCTCCGCCAGAGGAAATTACAGACCTCGAGCCGTTTTAAAAACACCGCAATCTTGCTGAGAAAATAATGAACAGATATAATAAATAAAATATTGTTAAGGAGGTCGCTTGCAACAGAGAAGATTTCGTCAGAGAAGAAAATTCTGTCGTTTCTGCGCAGAAAAAGTAGAATTCATTGACTACAAAGATGTAAAAACACTTAAAGGATATATTACAGAAAGGGGCAAGATTCTGCCTAGAAGAATGACCGGCACATGCGCAGGGCACCAAAGAGAACTCACTACGGCTATCAAACGCGCAAGAAACATCGCCCTGCTGTCATTCATGGAAAAGTAAGATGAGAATTCCAAGGTCATGGATTCCACCTATGGCTAAAAGAATCGTGGATACACTGCTGTCAGAAGAACTTATAGAGCCGGATATACAGAAAGATAAAGTAATCGAGGAAGTAGAAGCGCTTATCACAGAAGAACTGTCCGTCGAAGACAGACTGAACGAAGAAGTAAGAGAAATACTTAAAAAACACGAGCTCGAGATAGAAAGAGGAAGGCTCGACTACAGAAAACTCTTTGAACTTACAAAACAAAAACTCGTCAAAGAAAGGAACATCATACTTTGATGCTCTCTGACGAAAAAATCACCTATCTGACACACGTAATCTTAAAAGGGCTCCTGAATAAAAATCTTATAACCCTCAAAGACGACGAAGGAAGAGCAAGACGCGCAATGAAACGCGCAATACTCTACGAGCTTAAAATCGGCGAGGAAATGGACCGTATAGTCAGACGAAAAATCCAGTCGCTTTCTAAAAAAGTATACGAAGGAAGCCCTGAATGGGAAGTCCTCTACAAAAAATTCCTCAAGGAAGAAGAAATCAAAAGAGGAAGAGGAACATAACACCTTTTCCGCCCTGTACCACTGCAACTCTGGTATGATTGTTATATGAAGTATTTCATCTCTGAAGTAACAGAAGAAGAGATCAGACGCGAAAAGGAAAAAGCCCGCAGACTGAGAAACTCCCAGTGGTGGAAAAGGAAACGCTCAAGCGGAGTGTGCTATTTCTGCCACGGTAAATTCCCGCCCCGTGAACTCACTATGGAACACATAGTGCCTATAATCCGGGGAGGAAAATCCGTAAAAAGCAATATAGTGCCTGCATGCAAAGACTGTAACAGCAAAAAGAAATACCTGCTTCCTATTGAATGGGAGGAATACCTCGAAAAACTCAAAGGGTCATAATTTTTATGTCCCTTCAGTCCTTACTACCACATTCTCAGGCAAAAGCCCTATGAGAAAGTCGTACGCCTTTGAAAGTGAATCCTGGCTCGTGGACTCAAGAGTGACTACGACTTTGTATTCATCAACCCCTACCTTTGGATAAGAGCCGACCACTACATCCGGAAACTCGGAGGTAACCTTTTCAAGATAATGAGCAATAAAACATTCCTCTTCTTTTACATATATTTTTTTAAGTATAAACGGCTCTGAACGAAAACGCTCTTTTATGGCTGAAAACTTCTGTCTCAAGAACTCAGGTATGCCTGGAAATATAAAAACATTTTTAAGCACAATCGGCGGAAACCTCAGCCCTTCTACCTCAATAACCTCGGCTCCTTCAGGCAGCTCTGCCATTCTCATCGTAGGCTCATTCAGTCTGTTGCCGCAACGCTCTTTAATAACCTCCAGAATCTTCTGGTTGGTGACAGTCTTAAGATTAAAAGCCTTTGCTATACCCTGCATGGTTACATCATCATGGGTAGGACCTACACCACCTGCTGTAAAAACATAATCGTATTTTTCGGACTGAACAGCCACTTCAGCAGCTATTGCGTCAATATCGTCCGGCACTACCACAATGCGGCGGACATTCACGCCAAGTTTTCTTAACTCAGATGCAAGATAATAAGAATTCGTATCCTGCGTTTTGCCGGAAAGTATCTCGTTGCCTATTATGATTATCCCTGCTGTCTTTGCCATTAACGACCGCCCGTGCGCCTTTGCATCCGCAGAACCCTGTATTACCCCGTGATAAGTATATCATAATCGCATTTTTCATGCCTTTAAGCACTTCCTTGACACTGCTTGTTTTTTGTGTTATCTTCGGACACAGATTGGGTTACAGCCGACCTCCCATGCAATAGGGGGTAAAAAACTCCAAAAAATTCGGAGGATGTTCCTATCAGATATGCCAGAAGAAAAAAGACAATATAAAAGATTTACCGTAGAAAGCATACAGGGCAATATGATGTTCGTCGCGAAAGTGAAGATACTCAATATAAGCATGGGCGGCGCTGCAATCGAGGCGGACAAAAGATTGAACATTAACAGGGAATACATATTGAAAATCGAATACAACGGAAAGGTTATACCACTAAGAGGAATTATCGTCTGGTCTATAATAAGCGGCAGTAAAAAAGGACCCGGAGGCGAAATAATACCCACATACAAGGCAGGAATGAAATTCACCAACGTCCTGACTGATACAACCGCAGGACTTCTCGAATTCATCGAAAAGTACAAAAAAGGCGAAGAAAACAGATTAAGCGGTGTGAGATTTAATATCGACGTTCCGCCGAAAGCAGTACTTAACTACCCGTTTAACTACACTGTCAAGAAAATCAGCCTCGGAGGCATGCTCATTGAGTCAGAACAAACACTGAACGTCGGAGACAGATTCCCGATGGAGATATTCCTGCCAGAAAACAGGTCCATCAAATTCTTCGGAAGAGTTGCATCCTCAATCGAAGTAGACACCGGAGGTCAAAAGCACTACGACATAGGAATAGCATTCGAAGAAATGTCAGAGGAGCATAAAAAAATCCTTGCTGAATTCATCCAGACACTCTACGAATAACATTACCACCACTCAATCGCCCTTACCTCGGCACGGAATTTATCAAACCTCCTGATGCTTTCAATATAAAACTTCTTTCCGCCATAAAGAGGGTTGTCTATTTGAATCGTATCGCCTACCTTCAGGTCAAAGTGCTCCCAGAATACAGGAAACTCAACCACAAGAAGCGGGGTTTTTCTCTGAAGCAGAATGTGGCTTAAGACATCGTCAGCCATCACCGCATCCCTTATAGCCTCAAACTCAAGCTCCTCTGGATATATCCCGTATTTTGCCTGCGAGGCACTGTCAGACTGTTTTACCGTACTGTCCCATTCGCTTTCAGAGCCGAGCCTTGAATAGTTTTTCTTAAACTTCGCAGTCAGGTCATTGGCAATGTCTATCCACGGAGTCTTTCTGAAACGGAATTTCGCACCCTTTCCTGCAAGCTCCTCTTTTGTAATTGTTTTTACAGACTCAGGTGCAGTATCAGGGATGACGTCCAGATACCACCTGCCTTTCTCATACCTCAGGGTCGAGCGGCACTCAAAAGCCAATTGTCTTAAAAACTCCGAGGGCACAATCCTGTCATTGACTGCAAATGCGAATTTATATCCCTTTGTGGCATAAAAGCTTCCGGCTGTGTCAAACGAAGCTGTATCTATGCCCGAAAGACTGAAGCCCATCCTCTCTACAAGAAAATGCTTTATGACATAATCAGGCCTTTCGATAAGCGAGCCTGCGCCTCCGTAGTTTCCATCCGGGTCTTTATAGCCTGAGACGACTGCATGGAAGCGGTCTACAGTGTGGGTTGAGATGACAGTGCCGGTCTTTAAGACCGTACCGGTCTTGGTGACCGAGCCGGTTCTGTATGCAGAGCCGCTCTTGGTGGTGGTGGCAGTGTATTCGACTTCCTTGTACAAGACCTCATAGACGCTTGTGCTCTGCTGAGGGGTAAAACTTATCGGGTCGCCCCAGTCCCCTCCTGTCCGCTGAAACCTGAACTCACCGCGTTGGCTGGCGGAAATACTGGACGGAGTCCAGAAACCGCCTATACTCCAGTCACCTGCATTCAAGATTGCATACACATACTGTTTGTCTATAGTCCCGTAGGATGTGTCCGGAAAGCCCACTGTATTGGTCTCGCCGGCTGCCAGCACGTTCTGCGACCATTCGTTGCCGTCAATCGAGTTGCCAGGGTTGTCACCCCCGGTCGAGCTGTCCGGATATACAGTCTTGGTCGCACCGGCAACAGTAACCTCAATATCGTCCGAGACCGCAATGCCGTCACTGACATCCGTTGTGTCATCTACATCTATCTCATCTTCAACAGCCTTTACCCTTATCTGCTCTGTTGCCCTCAAGAGGTGCTTTCCACCCTCATAAACAGCCGAGACACCGCTTGTTACCCGCCAGAGCTTACCCTCAATCTCGGCAAAGATATCCCCCACGGAATATAGCTCATGGCCTGCAAGCAGGCTGTCATACTGTGCCTTATGTTCCCAGACATCAGCGCCTGCACGATGGGCAGTTGCAGTCGTTCCGCCCTGTCCTCTTGAAAGCCCGTCGAGCACATTGCCTGACTTCGAGAGATAATAAATCTTTTCCTCATCTATCCATATGTATCCTGAGGCAGGAAACCTTGAGGCGTCCGAAAGCTCAAGGCTTGTAGCCGAGGCGGATATCTGCCCCTTAAGCGTCGTCCTCGCGCCCCAGTCCACCCTGAGGGCAGGCATAAGAACGCCAGAGCCGTAAACTATTGGCTCGTATTTCCCTACATCTTCATAGGCGTTCGGATAACCGGTCGTGTCTATAACCTCCTGCTTCCAGAGCCTGTCTTTATGAAACTCCATCGAAGATACAGAGCACTTAAAACCCATTAAATCTATGTCCTTCGGCTCATCAAGCACGCCTTTGAAAATCACCTCTACATCCGAGGGCACTCCGTCGTCATCAAGATAGACCTCCTTTATCACGACTTCTGCACCTTCAAAGGGATAACTCTCCCCTATCTCGATAAGATAACTGTATGACCGGAATCTGTCGTTCTTGAAAGAAAGGGTTATGTCTGCATTAATGCCTTCTGAGGTCGCTCTTTTTATCTCCTCGCCGATGCCTGATAAATCCTCAAGATAGTCCTCATACTTCTGCTCTGAGACTTCGATATTCCTGTCTGAAAAATAAAGCGTGGGTCCTCCGTTCTTAAGGCTTATCTCAAGGAGATAGGCGGGCTTAAGCCTGCTTCTGTCCCTTGCCATGAGCACGGACATCTGCCTGAGGATGCTGAGCGTGTCGACTGCAACGCCTCCGTCAGAGGGTATAAGCTCCTTGTCGATGCCAAGGACATCCGCGCCTGTGGAGACATCCACAACGGCAAGCTCTTTATCAATAACAAGGGCGTCCGCACCCGCAGAGGCATCCGCAAGGGCAAGTTCTTTATCAACGGCAAGGGTATCGGCTCCTGCGGCTGACTCCAGAGCGGACTTGTACTGGTTGCCTGAGCCCGCACCTTTAGAGCCAAAAATCAGGTTCCCGTATGTATATGAACCGAACACTTACCGCCCCCTAAAGCTGCGTTCTAAGGTTCCTGCGGCTGGTGATTTTATCCTGTGTAGGCTGAGGTAATTCACTCTCAGCAATAACACCCTTGGAAGCAAGAAGCTCTATAAGGTCTTCTATCACCCGCGCCATACCTGAATCTGTCTCTGCAAGCTGTCTTTTAATTTCTTCTCTGGCAAGCTCTGCCTGCACCTCCGGCCAGACTGCCTCAAGCTCAGCCTGTGTGGGCTGCGGGTCAGGCAGATCCCACTCTGCAATATACTGCCCCTGTCCGTCATCCTGAACAATGTAATCTCTGTCAGGAACAGCATCCGGAAATAAATACATTAAGCACTGTGCAATGTTCATGCGATACCTCCTTATTCAATTCTGCAACCCATGAAGTAAGCAGAAGCACCGTCAATGTCCTTGTCAGCTCCACAAGTATGTTTAGCGTAAACCTCAAAGTAGTCTGTCGTGCCGTTTGCATCAACAATGCAAGACACTATAGTTCCCTGCCAACTTGTCCCGCTGAATCCATTTACCACACCATATACGTGAGACGAACCATTTTTATATATGCAAAGCCTCATTATTGCTTGGTCTACTGGAAGCACCAAGGTTGCTATTGCTATAAGCAGATACTTGCCTGCCACTGTAGGGGTAAACACACCATTTACCAGGTCGAAGTCACCGTTTGTATCAAATTCCTCTGCATTCCATGTCAGCTTAGTCCATATGTCTGTGGGTATTGTCTGGTTAGTCGCGTTTTTGTGCGCACTGAAAGCAGGCCGGCTGGTAATCTCATCTTCTATTTCCACAAGTGTGCCTGCTGTAAGCACATGGGTGAACTGGGCTCCTGCACTCCATGCCTTTGCCACCGTGCCTTCCTGTGCACGGACAATCGTGAATGTATCGCCTGAGGATAAAGTAGCTTCTACTATCTCCCTGCCAGGGTCATCATCAGGAGAGCCGTAAGAGGAGTCCCACAGGACAGCCCTGAAAGGTCCATCCGAAGGGAATTTAACACCATCACCTGTAGCAACGGTTAAGGACGTGTCAATATCAGAGATATCCGCTGCAAGCGTGGACTTTGCAAAATTCTTCTTCTTAAGTGTTATAGCCATGACGCCCTCCCTGTGCTCTTACGAAATTGAAAGTGTTGCCGTTACCGTCCACGTGGTGCCTGACGTCTTTATGCCCCAGCCTGCACCGTTATTGGTCGAACGGTTTAAGCACACGCCTGAGACCGCATGCTTTATAACGAACTCGCCCCACTCGTAATTGGCATCCGTGCTTCCAAAGACCGCCTTAAACTGCACCTCACCATTGGCAGGACTGCTCGGATACCCTACCTCCATTGCCTTATATGTCTTGTTCAGACCCTGAAGGTCTGTCTGTGAGGCATCAGGGGCTGTGGTTTTGTCATCACCTATGCCTATCTGTGCGTTTGTGTTGTCAAAATAGTTTGCACTCGCCCCTGTGACAAGACTCCATATCTCATTCACCCCTGCGGTGAGAAAGAGATTCTCGGTCTCGATAACCTCATACGGTCTGTCCTCGCCTTCTTTGAATTTCTCGACAATGATTCTGCCTTTAATCCTTAACCCATCTTTCACGGCAATACCTCCTGAAAGTCAAAATCAAAGCTGTATCTCTGATAAGCCTCTTCTTTAAGATTCAGAGGGCTTCTGAGCTTTCCGAATATCCAGTTACCCTCATGGTCATAAAGAAAGAAAGGGGCATAGCCCCTCCATCTATCATAGAGATCGAGGATGTTATTTTTTTGCGCTTCGCCTGCAAGAAGCACATGATAGACCCTCTGGCGCTTCGGGTCTCCATGCACAAGGAATCTGTCCTGCCCCCCGGCAGTCATATCATTTTCGACATTAAAGACAGAATCAAAAGGACCGGCAGGACGGGAAGGATTCCTTTCCCACTCATATGTCTGCGTCAAAAACAGTTCTGTAATCTCAGGGATTGAGGCAGGATTCGTGATAATGAATTTCCAGTAGCGTTTGGTAACAGGGCTCCATGATTTGTCAATCACACCGGATGCACCTGTCCACTGAGGGACAGCAGGCGTGTATGTAACATCGTCGTCCGAATACATGATGTCAAGCGTCATGCCTTCGAGATTGTGCCCTGATGGAATAAGTAATCTGTCTGCGGAGAGAAGGGCTGTGTCCCCCTGGTCTATCTTGATTTCGATTGTTTCGGCTGATGCGGGTTTAAAGACTTTGCCGATGTTTCTGTCATAAAGACGGTAAAGAGGATAGCTGGCATCCTCTGTGCCTGCCGAAAGGCTTACGTTGGATGTCTCAAGGATGTTTATGTAGGCGCATTTAATCATGCTGTCATCGCCCTCCTTAATTCGCTTCTGTTATACCGCCACATCTCAGCCAGCTTCCGGTCTATCTCCCTGGCAAGGGCTTCTCCGTCTTTGCCACTGGTGGAGGTTATGTTTATCGTCGGGGAAAAGGTGATGTTCTGAGTTGATTGATGTCTGCTGGTATCCGCGGGTGCTCTGTGGTTCTGGAACCTGACTGTGTAGTCCTGCCCTGTCGGCAAGGACTCCATCAGAGATTTTATGTGCTTTATGCCTTCTGTAAAAGGCATTACAGGCGATGCCTGCGTCTTGTACTGGATGATTACGGTCTTATACGAGATATCAGGGATTGCATTAATTGCAGCCTTTACCTCCTCTACTGCCCTGAGAGCCCCTGTCGTGTCTACGGCAAGGGTCTTATTAAGATAAGCATCGAGTTCCAAGAGACGCTCTTCGAGAGAGAAGATATTTTTTCCAATTGTATGCAGTACAGGAGTAACCTTATTCTCTGCTGTTATGTTTATCTTCACTTCTGCCACTGTAGCTAATCTCCTTTCTTGAATCCTTTTTCAAAAGCGGTTTTTATTAATGTATTCTGAAACGCACGCTTTATAAAAGGAATCGGCTTTATGCCTTTGACAACCACCATCTTGACCGGATGTAAAGCCCCCTTCCACCAGAGCGCCTCTTTCTCCTGCGGCACGATTACAATTGCCTTTTTATGCGGGCCGTAAATGCCTGTGCCTTCATGTAAGAAAGACGAATAAGGAGCTTTCGCGACGACAGCACCCTGCCTTTTGCCTGTTAGATATGCGCTTATGGAATCCCTTAGCCTGCCGGTTCTGTAAGGGGCAAGGGTTTTTGCCTCCTCTTCGGCACGCTCAAGCACGCTTAAAAATCCCCTGTCTATTCCGCTCTGGATTTCAGACCTTACTGCCTCTATAACAGTCTTAATGCCAGGTGATATCTTTAACTTAATGCTTATCATTTAAATCCCTAAGTTCTTCCTCCACGATTGCCAAAAGCTCTATGTCTTCCTTTGTTGCTTCATACATCCTTAAAACCGTCCCTGAATCAATAATGTCTCTGAGTGCAATAAGCCTGTGCCTGAGCTCAAGCACCCTTGCCTCATCAGGCTTAAGAGGCAGAATCCTGCAGCCTTTGTCTGTCTCACAATCAGGCTTGATGCCGTCAACTCTTTCAATGTCACGGCAGTTCTCACAGCTCACACCCGGGAAGTCCAATCTTGCCCGGATGTGAGCACGGAGTTTTTTGCCTTTCTCTCCCTCTCTGCATCCATCAACGCTTGAATATCAATGCAGACTTCATTTACAAACCTTGAAAACTCAAGCCATCTGGTCATCAGGAAATCGCAGTTTTCCTCTGAATAAGGAAACTCCTCCCCGTTCATTGTGATGCCCTTCCAGCCTCTAACTGCTGCCCTGCCAAGAAGCCTGTTTGCCTCGACAGTGTCAAGCTCCTCTGTCTTCTGATGTTTCCTATCCCATGAAACTCTCGTTGCCTTTTTGTTTATCTCCCTTAATTCATCAACTGGGACATAGCGGATTAAGACCTCGGCATCCATGAACGGAACCCATACCTGAAAGTCATCCCTCTTTAATATCCCTATATCCATAAGACCTCCTTACGCCAATACGTCTGCACTCTGCCTGTTTATGACCTCTATCAAGAACGGCTTTGTGGCAGTCATGCCAGAAGGCGCAGTATCGCATGCAAGACAATCAAACTCCACCGGATGCTTAAGTATTCCCTGTTCGATTGGAAGGTTCACATTCGCATACTTCAAGTTCGGGAATTCAATCCTGAATGTCCTGTGATAAGTGTCCTCTATAAGTGCTCCTGTGAATGTCATATCGAGTTTCTTTGCGGTATTGGCATCCCAGCCTGTAAAATGAGCATCCGATGTATACCTGGGAAATTCGAGTTTTAAAGTCACCTCCGGCTGTCCTGCATTCGTAGGCTCGTCTATCTTGTCAAAGCCTGAGGCTACTCCATAAACACCCTGCATGTTTCTCTTGAATGTAAGCTCAAAGGAACTTGGATATATCTCATCTCCGATTCCAAGAGCTGCGTCACTCTGGTTGTTCATCCTTATCACACCCTGAGACATGAGCACCCTGTTTGACGTCTCAAAATAAGTCACGTTGCTAAAGCTTGTGAGCGTGTTCACTGAGGAGTTCGTAATCCTGTCTATTGCAATACAGTGGAATGTAATCTCAAGAGGCTTGCCGACCTCACCTTTAAGCGTAAATCCTGCAACTTTCACCGACGGGTACTCATCGATATTGACATTGTTGTTCAGTGCAAAAGTGCCGAACAAGCCGTCAAGGTTATCCGCAAGAGTAAACGTCTGCTGATATGTGTTGGGCGCATTAACAGAGTCTGGCTGCACCGGTGCCCCACCTGTTGCACCCATTGCAAGGGCAATAAGCAAATCCAGACTGTCATACCTTAGATACGCTGGAATGTCACCTTCGACTTTGATTTCCCCGGGGTCACTGTCCTCTGGAAAATAAAGCCCAAGACTGTCGTCAACCTGATTCGGCCTGTCCTTTTTAAGACTCGGTGGAAGTATCAATATCCCGTCGTTTGCACCGCAGGCAACTGCCTCACCCCATACTGAAGCCTTCTTAAAGGCTGCCTTGATTTCAACTCCAATTGCCTTTGCCATTTAAAAACCTCCCTTACCATTCATGGGTCCTGTCAAAGCTCGTCTGAAAATCTATTCCGTAAACGGCAATCACTCTGCTTATAAAAACAAGCGATACTCTCAGAGGCTTAAGCCTCTCTATCTCCAGACCGAAGGTCTTGTTTGTAAGCGCTGCAAGCACGTCATTGATGAGGTCATAGGCGCCCCTGTCGTCTGGGGCACTGCCCCCTTTTCTGACTGCCCTGTTGCCCCTGAGATTTTTTGCTGCCACAAGCACGGAAAACTCCACTGTCTCCTGATGATTTGGTCCGTCTATCCAGTTAAAGCTTGAGCCTCCGTAAACAACATATGCTGCAGGGAAGCGCACAGGAAGACGCTCTATCTCATCCTCAAGCTGTCCTGCGTAGGTCTCCACTGTTCTGAGATACGGCATCGCTGTTTTAAGTGCATCTATGATGCTGTCTTCTATGTATTCAAAATTCATAACTCCACCTTCGTGCCGCCTGAATGATTACCTCATGTTTTAAAAACCCTCTAAACTATCCCTTGAAAAGACATTCTCATCTGTAGCCTTGTTGGTCTCTGCCCTTCTGTCCTGTGAAGCAGAAGGCGCAGGGTCTATACCCAAGGAGATTAATCCCTTTGAGATGCCCTCAAGCTGCCGGATTGCATTACGGTATCTTTCTGCCCTCAGCTCAGGAATAACCTCCACACGCCTTGAATAGAGGTTGTAGATTGCAATATCAACCGAGAGCTTTTTTATAATCTCAGGCACTGTGCTGAAAGGAACGCTGTAGCGTCCTCCGCAGTAGGAGTCTATCTCTGCATCCGCCTGAGCGATGGCTTCATCAACTCTTGTTTGATTGACAGTGCCGAGCCCTTCATCATCTGTTAACTGGATGAGGGCATCCTCAGGGATTAGTTTTTTCATGTCATCAAGTGTGGAGTAAGGCATTTATTCCCCTCGTCTCTTTTTTAAATCTGGTTTTGTAAGGGGGATGGAATCCCCCCTACGCATTAGCTAAGCCAAGGCACAACCAGAAGCTCTGCTGTGTTACGCCATTTGTTTGTTGCGCCTGAGGCATCCCTTTCGTTCAGGAGGATTTCTCTTGCCGCACCTTCAAGCGAAGGCGGGACAACAAGAAGATTCGGAGTGATGCCAAGAGGCTTGCCCTCGTCATCCTTATAGCTCATCATCGCAGCCCTTGCAGCAGCGTAACTGTCAGCAGTAAGCAAGTCTTTCGATGCATAAGCCAGCTGCCAGAGACCAAAGCCGGCATTGTCCCTCCTGTCAACGCCGTAGATGTACTTCTTCCTCATGAATACGCTTTCGTCATCCGGTCTGTCTTTTGAGATAAACTCCACCTCACGCCTTGACTGGAAAATAAGAGGCTTTATCTCTCTGGATACATCAAGCAGATACCATGCAGTGCCTGTGCCTCCGCCAAAATTAGAGACCGAGCTTCCACCGACAGGATGGTCTGTATCAAAGAAATACTGACCGTCATAACATATGGTTGAAAAACCCTGAGCCAGAAGACCAAAGACAAGCTCATCAGGATGCTGGGCAGCAGACCTGCCAAGCTCTGCAACTATAGGACGATATACACCAATAGAGTCGTCCTCTATGTCGTTGCGGTCAACTTCGATGGTAGCCTCCCAGTCCTTGTTGCGAATGCTGTAGGAGTGTAAAGAAAGATTCTTTATATGCCTTTCGCCTATCCACTCACGCATCTTTGGAAAAGCGCCAAGCCATGCATAGGTCTCCTCCCTTACACTTGAAGGCACAACCATTGCTACCTTTGTATAAAGAGGTTTTACGTTCTGAAACGCCTCATTGAAAATCGTCCTGAAACCTTTATATACCGCCTGAAGCGATGACTGATTGATTATCATCAGCAACCTCCTTTCTTATTCGAACTTCACCCAGACGCCGTCTGAGTCAACATCAAAAACTTTTCCGGCTACAGAGCGGGTGCCTGTGCCGTCTGTCTTTGCCACTGTCTGGTCATCAACGATGTAGCAGTCGTTACCGACGTCGGCATGACCTACCGGGTCTGTTGCGTCGTTATCAAACCTGAAGACTCCTTTTCTTACCTCCACGGTGAGGTCGCCGTCTGCACCGCTTGAGTTGTCCACCTGAGACTCTGCCCTTCCCACACCCAATATGCCTGTTGCAGTCGCACCTGGTATTGCATAACCATTAGCATCACGGGCTACAAGTGCGCCAGCGTATATCTTCTTTCCGCCTGCTACCGGCAGGGAGACAACCTCGCCTGACCTCATCAAAGTGTTCCTGTCTCCTGTTAAAGCCGCCATTTATGCCACCTCCTTCTGGGGCGGTCAATCCGACCGAAAACCCCTTTTCTTAGTTGTTGAATTTTTTAAATGTTTCATCATCAACCATGAGCATCTTGTTTACCTGCTTTTGAACCTCGTCAAGCACTCCTGCATCTCTGGAATTGTGAGCTGTGCTCACCTCGCCAGTGGGCACAACCACCGGAGCCTTGGCAATGAAAATCTTGAAACCTTCCGGGTCACGCTCTGCATAAGCCATTGCCCAGTCCTTCTGCGCAGGAGTGACCTTGCCTTCCTTCATCGCAGAAACGACAAGCCTTTCCGCCTCTTTCCTTGCTATCTCGGATCGAAGATTCGAGATCTCAGACTTAAGAGCCGAAAGCTCAGAAACCTGAGCCTCTGCCTGCTTCAATGCCAAAATAGTGCCTGTAATCTCAGATGCCGATGCATCAGCCTCAAGACCGAGAAGACCGCAGACGTCTTTAAGCTGAGACTTCAAAGCCAAAACCTCAGACTTAAGAGCCTCTGCCGCCTCTGCATCAGATGCACCCTCTGAAAGCCCAAGAAGGTCATAGACCTCTTTTAACACTTCTTTCATAGCCACCTCCTTTCCTGGATTTAAACAGGACCCTGTCCCTTTGTTTACAAGCGGAACCATGCCGTCTATCGCCGGCTGATTGGTAAGCGCTGCATTGATAAGCCTTATAACCTTGTTGTCTGAAACCCTCTTAAGGAACACCGGTGAGAGATAACGGTACTCACGGTTTTTGAGATACTGCTTTGCCTTCGGTGTCCATTCAACCACTGCCCATATGCCGTCCTTGCCTTTGTTCAGGAGCTTCTTAATCCAGCCGGCTGCCGGCGCTTCCGTGCCTTTTAATGTCTGGTGCTCGTAGTCAATCACCATGTCGTTTCTCCGTAAGTCGAAGTCTTCGATAATGGATTTCATTGCCTCGTCATCAAGAACAAAGTCGCCTTTTTCCGTACGGTGATGCCCGTAAGGAATAACCTGAATCTCAGAGGGCACACCGCTAAGTTCAGCCTTCAGATGAATTTCAGATGTCTTCATCATTTCTCTCCTTCCTTTGGCACAGGGATGCCAAACCTTTCATAGATATGCGATTTCGGAATTCCGTCAAACCCTACATCCCTGACCAGCACTCCGTAGGTCTCGGCAAGAGTCTTTAAATCCTCATCCGCCTTGTAATGGAACTTAAACACTGGAAGACTCTTTCCCCTGCCGAAATTGAACTCGACAAGAGGCCGGATTATCTGCATCGTGATGGTCTTTGCAAGCGCCTTTGCATCTGCTTCGAGCAGATCCTGACGAACCATCTGATGAACCCTTGCAGTAGCATATGTGCCCTGCGACTGCTCAGTAGTAAGCGTCTGACCTAAAACTGCTTTTGACATGGAACGGTCGCAGAAATCAGTGAGCCTTTCGAATATCTCTGCTGATGCCCTCTTGCCTGCCTGCTCCAAAAGCTCAATAACCGTGGAATCAGAAATCACTGCTGCTGCATCAGAGCCGAGATTGTAGACAGCATTACGGAGAACCTTGCGGTCTGCCTCAGATGTAGATGCGCTGAATTTGCCGATTCTCATCGGCATTGCAAACCGCTCGTTGAATATCACCCAGTCCTTAATCGTGTAGTTCTTAAACAGATACATATAGGCGCAGGGTCTTAGAATCCCAGCCCTCGAAACTATCCCTGAACGGGCACGATACCTGTGCACCACAAACTTGTTCGGGATAAGGTCTTCGCCGTAGACAGGCTCTTTGTCAGTAAGAAGACGCGGGGCGTCGAGGATGCCTGCATTCGGGTATTCCGGGCTTGGCATAAAGGTAAACTTTTTCTGGTGACGCCACTTAAGCTCCTTAATCCAGACCTTGCCTTCGTCTATCTCCCACATGATTTCTGAAACCGCAAAACCCTTGCCTATTGCATCAAGAAGGTCAATCAGAGCCTCATCCCAGTTCTCTACCCAGAAAAGAGCCTCTTTTACGAACGAAGCAATCTTTTCGTCTTCTTTGTCATCCGATGCTGCAACTACTTCCCATTCAAGGCCTGCCACTGCAAGCTTTCTCGTCTGAAGCACAGAGCCAAGGTGCGCGTCCTTTTCCTCCATCTCCTCGAAAAGCTCTGCCTGACGGAGGATGTCCCCTGCATCAGCCTCTTTGAATATGGTTGCAAGACGCTCAGGCGTAAGCCCCTGCGAAGGATAGGAGGAGTACCTGTCACGCACTCCGGTGACGCCTATCTCTTCAAGAACAGGTTCGCCCTGTTTAATCTTTCTTCCATACCGGTCTAAAAGTGTCATCTTTCCTCTCCAGAGAAAAACTTAAAAACATCCTGAAGTTGCGAACGATTTAAAATCCCGACTGTCCAATGCCTCATATGCAACACTTGCTGCAGGCTGTGCCGCGGCATGTATTCCAAGAGCTCCTGCCCAGAACCTGTCTGCATGCCCGGACTCCGTGCCCTCTGCATCAAAACGCACATTGCCTGCTGCAGTCGTAAACTTCTTTACTGAATGAATGTCTTCCCGGATGTCACGGTCAATCGGAATCCTTACCAGCCTGTCCTCAAACTTCCGCCTGAAGGTAACTGCAAGGTCTTCCTTCACTGCACTTGTGAAAGTAACCGCCTCGACAACAGAACCGAACCGCTCTATCGCCTCTTCAGCCAACTGCGCTCCAATGCCTGATGAGTCAATACAACACCGGCGGACAAAAGGTAGCAGGCGGTAGAGTTCGTCACGCTGAATTCTGAACGGCACTCTCAAAAGCTCTTTGACCATCCTCGTCCAGAACACATCGCCGATTTTCTCCCAAAGCCAGAAGACAGTCAGGTCTTTCTTCCTCCCGATGTCCACACCGAGATAAAAGTCACGGACTTTTTTCCCATCCGTATTTGAAACTGTAAACTCCCTGGTTGCGTTCTCGTCCTCGCAGGCAGTAATCATCTCGTATGTGATGTATGCAGTGGCTTCATCAATAAACCGGCATTCGAATTCCTGAGCCCAGGAGTCAGCATCGTTCATCCCTGCCCTCAGTTCATCAACATCAACCTTAAGACCCTGCCTGACTGCCTCGTAGATGTCCGTCCTGTGCTTTGAAAACCTGCTGTCAGCTGCCCAGAGCTCGTAAAACATGTTCTGCTTTCCGTTTGGAGTAGAAGTAATCCTTACCTTGTAGCCACGTGTAACCGTCGGATACATCGCCTTCCAGATTTCCCTTGCATCCTTGTGAAAAGCGAATTCATCAAGAAAGACATTTCCACTGAACCCCCGAACAGTGTCCGGGTTTGCAGGAAGCGAGATTATCCTTGAGCCGTTCGGAAGCACCACCTCCTCTTTCGTTTCTCTTTCCGCCTTGATAATCTCTGAAGAACGCACCCTGAGATACCTGAGATGCGAAAAGACCTTTTGCATCACTTCCTTTGACTGCCTTTCAGATGACGAGAGAATCAGATTGTTGCACCTGTCCCTGACTGCCTCTGTAACCGCCTCCATTGCAATGGCAAAGGACTTGCCTATCTGCCTTGCGGCAAGCCATATCTTCAAAGGTGCTCTATCATTCACCCAGTGCTGTTGATAAGGCAGAAGGATTGCCCGTCTATCTCCTGATGCCATACTCACTTTCCAGAATCTCCTCTGCAAGTTTTTTCATCTCCTCTGAACTCTTTGTCTCCCTGACTGTCTTTCTCGAAAGCTCCACAATGGTTTTTATGATGCTGGTGTAGGCGCTCTGTGCCTGATTGTCTATGGTGTCTATAGACTTGAAATACTTTTCGTATTCCCTTTTTCGTTTAAGCAGGTCTTTTATCATCCGTTCTTCTATGGAAAGCTTGCTTCTCATAGTTCTGCGTCTACACCCCTTTCCTTTATCAGACCGTCAAGGAGATCCCATCCAGAGGCAGTCAGAGATGCAAATGCTATTTCAAAGCCAAAGCCCTTGCACCTTTGAAGATGCACATAGCCTTTTTCCTCAAGGTATCTGAGATGCGCCTCGAGCATTCCGCCTGGCATCGGGTAGCCGAGATTGTCCATTGCAAACTGAAGCGCCTTAAGGTCAAGCGCACCTGGATACTCGGTCTTAAGAAGATTTAACAGGGCAATGCGGATGCGTTTGTTCTTTACGGAAGTTGTGTTCACTCTTCACCTCGTCAAATGCCTGCTGCTGTTGTGCTATAAACCTCAGAAGCACCAACATCTCTCTGTGTTCTGAGGAGTCCCTGCTTACAAAGTCCTGTATAGACCTCGTAAGCCCTTCGATAGATTGCGCCTGTGCACCAAGTGCCTGCGCTTGCCTCTCCTCCGCCTCAATAAACTTTGCACCAAGCTTGTGAGCTATCCTGTAAAGCCCAAAAAGAATCAGCAGAGCCAGAAAGGCTCCAACACCAGCGTTTATCAACGCCTTAAGAACCGCCTGCTCAATCACCCTGACACCTCTTGAGCTGCTCTTTCATCCACAGCTCGTATTCATAACGGTCTTTAAGCCATGCAGGCGTAACCTCGTAATTGCCACTGGGAAGAGGCTTAATCATCCTGTCCGCCGGTATCACCCTCACCTGCCGGAATGCGCAACTCATCGAAAAAACAACTGAGAGCATCAGCATCCCGGTTAACAAGAGCCTTATCGAACTTCCTGATGCCTTCTTCATACGCCCTCTGCCTCTTGCTGCGCAGATAAGACCTGAGAACCGAAAGCACAATTGCAATCAGACCTGCAATCGCTTCCCACACTTACCTGCTCCATGTAATTGGCTCTTTCGTTACAAACCTGAGGATTGCGTTGATTACACCTAAAATCACAAGCTGTTTTTCAGCATCAATCACATAACCTGTCTGGCTCTGTACGATGACTCCGACAACACCGATAAGATTTACCCAGAACGTCTTCGACTTCCAGAAACTTTTACCCATGACCTTTCCTCCTTCTTTATTTCTATGGACAGTCTTTCCCTTAGGCCGTAAACCCGCTTTTAGGTCTTCAAGAGTAAGCCCGCCTGTGTATTCAAAATGGCAGTAGTCTTTGAATTTGAACCTGCCTCCCCAGGTAAGGCCGATGTGCTCACCAATTTTGCCTATCTCTTCGTAGTCAGGGATGTCGTTTTCATTAACATCCGCCTTGATGTTCCAGACAGCCCTGCCGTCTTTGATGATGCAGACATCAAAGGCACAGCCGAACTGATGAACCGATGTCAAGACATGAGTAACAATGCGGTTCTGCTCCTCTTTAATCGGCGGAAGACCTGCATCACGCCTGAGTTCGTTGACATACCAGAGGCTTTTTCTTCCCTGTGCAAAAAGCGCAAGCTGTTCAGCTTCTGTGCGGAGAGTCGAGGTGACAACCACATCAATGCCCCTGTCCCTGCAAAGAGCAAGGAATCTCCGGCACATGTCAGCAACTACTGGATTAAGGTCTTCAAGCCTTCTGCTTGACATCGTGCTCCTCCAGAGACTTTTCCTCCAGCTCTTTGTCGGATTCGTAACATGCCTGACAGATAGGGTCATTTCTGAGTGGAATGCAGGACATGGACTTTTCAACCCTGCACCGCACCTTTTGCGTCAACTGCTCTAATGCCCACACTTCGTATTTCATTTGTTTAATCTCCTGCCCTGCTTAAGGAAGGGGCAGACCAGATGCCTGAGCACCAGCCTGCCATGTGGGGGGAAAGAATTAAAATTCAAAATCTCAATCTCAATCATGCCCTGAGGATAATTGGAGGAAACGGACATCGTCCATATGACACATGTCACTACTTGGATGTCTCTTCTTCATCAATCAGCCTGCTTATCAGCGGATGCACAGCCTTTGCCCGGCTGTTAAGGACTCTGCGTATCTGCCTTTCAGTAAGCCTGTACTTAATGGCAAGCCTTTTTACCGGCTTGCCTTCGTCATACTCTTTTCTTATCTGCTCATCCCTTATTTGCTTCATAAGGTCGTCAAGCCCGGGCACATAAAGATACGTGCCTCTGAATGCCCGGGCTATCTTTAAAGCAGCCTCAACCCCTGCCACCTCTGCTATGCGCCTGAGGTCTCCGGGTAAGAACTCTATGAGCTTTTCATCTGAGTGCACCTTACTGCTCCAAAGACGTCTGACAAGACTTTACTGAAAGGGCTTTAATTTAATACTGCAGTTACGAATCACACTTACACCACCACTTAAACTGGGGGCTTAATTGCCTGACAGTAAGAAGCTTCCTTATCCTTTCGTCAGAGGCTGCCTCATCAATAAGAAGCCTTGAGCCGAGATACTTCTTGCGAACCCTCACAAGCTCATTAAACCTTCTGCCAAGAAGCCTTCTTACTTCCTTCAGGTTGTCCTCCGGAATTACAGCCTCATACCTTGCAGTAACCGTGCAGGTGATTCCGCCTGCCTGCAGCGAAACAGTGCCGCCTTCACCCATAAAGTCCCTTGCCCTTTCAGCTATGAAATTCCTTGCCTCTGAAAGCTCAGGCTCAACTGCCTTTGCCTGCTGATAAAGAGCAAACGCTTTTTTTATTGCAGATGACAGTCTGCTGTCTGCTATCACCTGCCTGACCCTGCCTCTGATTACCACCACCTCGCTGCCCCTGCTCCTTACCTTTGCAGCCATCGTAGCCATAATCCCCTCCTTTTAATAACTATAGTTAGCATTAATGCCAAAATAATCCTGTGTTTTCAGCCTTCAGAACCGCCTTCCACGCTGCAATAACCATTTTGCTAACTATTGTTAGTATAGTCAGCGCGGCGGGCTTTGTCAAGAAAAAATTAACTATAGTTCGCAAAATTTGTTTGACTTTTATTAAAATTTAAACTATAGTTAATAAAAGACATGAAGACTGTTGGCGAATTCATAAAGGAAAAGAGGAAAGAAAGGGGCATTTCCGCAAGGCAGCTTGCGCAAAGGGCAGGGGTTTCTGATGCTCACATCATATATCTGGAAAACGCAAAGAGAGAGCCAACCCTGCCAACTCTTAAGAAGATTCTTGATGCACTGGGTGTAAGTTTCCAGGACTTCATCAGTGAAACCGGCTACAGCGATGTCAATGTAGAGCCTGTGCAGATGAAAAGGCTTTATCAGATACCTGTTGTCACATGGGTTACTGCAGGAAGATGGAAGGAAGTCTGCGATGCATTCGAGCCCGGAGATGCTGACGAGTGGATAGAATCGGATGTCAGAGGCAGAAACGTCTTTGCATTAAAAGTCATAGGCGATTCCATGGAACCAGAGTTCAAAGAAGGAGAGATTATCATCGTAAACCCTCATGTGGAAGCTTCACCTAATGACTTCATAGTCGTAAAGAACAGAAACGAAGAGGCTACTTTTAAACAACTTAAAAAATACGGCTCAAAGTGGGTATTGCATCCGCTTAATCCGAAGTATCCGGATCAGGAAGTCAAAAAAGGCGAGTTCAAGATAATAGGTAAAGTGGTAAAAAAAGAAAAAAGATATTAAATTCTTGTTTTCAGTTCATCTATAAGTTTTACTACCTCGTGTGATATATTTTCCACTTGCATGATACCGTCAAGGCATCCGTCTCTTTCACCACGGTTATACTTCTCCACACACTCCTGCGCCTTCGCATGCAACTCCTTGTGCGGTCCCTCAAGCTTCAGGAATGCCTCAGACTGCGATACCCCTTTCGATGCATCACTGTAATACCACTTGCCAAGCCTACACGACCTGTGGTCACCCACATGTGCTATCTTCTCAAGTCCGTGATACATCCTATAAAGCCTCTTTACCCACATCCGATGGTCTGCCTTCACTCGCTCAAGCAACGTGCCTGTGCTCATCTGAAACT
>Ga0180897_108_pt1 | contig 18439 bp, 18 predicted proteins | sample Deesub1362A_J573_FD_124282 | JGI IMG/M metagenome (GOLD analysis project Ga0180897, IMG submission 124282) | Nitrospirae bacterium JdFR-86
GCTACTTTTTGCTCGCCCAAAAAGTAGCGCAAAAAGGGCGCCCCATGAAAATTTCCGGGCGGTTCATTCAGTCGGCTTCCGGTAAATTTTTGCAGAACTCGACCCTTCGGGTCTCAAACATGCAAAAATTTTTAACCCTCCAGCCTCCTTCATGAACCTGAAATTTTCAAAGGGGGTTATTTATTCAGGATTTTATCTCTCTGCAATCCCTAGGAGTTTTCGTCTTAAAGCGAGGAGTTTCTGAAGCATACCGGTGAATTTCCTGTATTCTTTTGGATTGTCTTTGGGCATTGTCTCAAGAAGCGGGGGGCAGAAATACCATGTGCATCTGAATGGTCTTTTCCATCTTGGAAGCCGGCATCCTTTAGATGTAAGAAACCTGCATGGCTCTGTGTCTTTGTCCTTGGGTTTTTCCCCCGGCAGCTCAGTGCCAAGGGCTTCAAGAAATATCAGGTCTTCTGTCTCATAAGAGCCGTGCCTGTCTATGCAGCAGACGTTCTCGCACGAAGGGCAGACAGCAGACGTATGCCTTTCTATGAACGGACTTATAGTCTCCAGCAGGGTTTTAATTTTAAGTTCATAAGGGGTATTGTCCTTTTTTTCATCCGGAATTGTTTTCATACGCTGTTTATTCTTATTGCTCCCTGTCTTAGTATTTTTATTTCGTCCTCTGTGGTGTCAACGATTGTAGACGGAAGACCACCCGGGGTTTTCCCTCCGTCTATTATAAGGTCAATGTTTTCCCCGAAGTATTTAATCACGGTTTCTGCATCTTCGGCAGGCGGCATGCCTGATAGATTTGCACTTGTTGCGGTTATAGGGAATCCTGCGGTTTTTGCAAGGCTAAGGGCGAATGACTCGCCTGGAATACGCACTGCCACCTTGCCCTCAGAGACTATGTATTCTGAAAGTGTTTTATTAGCCGGCAGCAGTATTGTAAGCGGACCGGGCCAGAACCTCTCCATGAGTCTCAGGGCTTTATCGTTTATATGTGAGGCAAGCACTGAAAGTGTTTGCCTCTGCCCTATGATTAACGGCATGGCTTTCTCAGGAGGCCGGCTCTTGAGTTCATAGATTCTTTTAAGCGAGGCTTCAAGGTCGAACTTGGCGCCGATACCGTAGAACGTCTCCGTGGGGTAGGCTATTATGCCTCCTTTTTCCAGTATCCTGACTGCCTCTGTTAAGATGTCCTTGATATTTTTTTCATTTACCCGTATGATATTCATACGGTAAATACTAACACTTGAAAGAGGCTTTTTTCATGCTTCCCGGGTGTTTAGTATCCGGGAATTTTTTTTTTGGAGGTAGGTAATGGGAAAGAGACTTTACGTAGGGAATATCTCCTATCAGGCGTCTGAGGACGATCTGAAGGGGCTTTTCTCGCAAGCTGGAGAGGTTGTATCTGCAAATCTGATAACCGATGCAGTAACAGGAAAACTCAGGGGCTTCGGTTTTGTGGAGATGGGCACTGAAGGCGAGGCTGAAAAGGCAATCTCCATGTTTGACGGAAGCGACTTTATGAACAGAAGACTTGTTGTCAGAGTCGCAAGACCGAGAAAAAGACCGATGGAGGAAAGAAGAACGTTTTCGTAAGCTTAGATATCGGATGCGATTAAGCATTCAGTCCAGTTTTGGGTTGTTCGCTTTTATTCTTGATTGCCGGCCAGAAGCATAGAGTCTTTTGAGATGCCAAGTACTTTCGAGACCACATCGCATTTTGACTGAAAGAGGAAAAATATTTTTTTGTTTTCCTGAAGGAGTGTCTCGAAATTACCCTGTCCTTTGCTTATGATGAGCTCGGCGTGGTGGTATCTCTTTCTGAAGTCTTCGTGAGTGGTTTCAAGTATTGTGCCCACGGCATCCGAGCCGTTCTCGATGACTTCGGTGAGTTCTGCAATACCGGTCTGGATGGCGTCGTCCATTGTGCAGTCGTTTATCACAGGCGAGCCTTTCACTACGGTTGTTACCTTTTTGCCTGAGGCTATAAGGGTTTCTATCAGGATTCTGTCAAAGACAGCTTCACCGGCATTATCAAGAAGGTAGAGTATTTCTTCTGCCTTTTGGATCTCTTTTTTAAACGGCTGGTAGTCATCTACAGTCAACGGGTGGTTGAGTGCTCTTTTTACAGTGCCTTCTATATCCACGGAGGTAAAGAGTCCGAAGTCAATCACGTTGCCTGCGATGGCTAGTCTTGCAGCAGTCCAGAGCGGGTCAGTGCTTGAGGAGACTATCTCTTTCAGTCTGGGGTAGAGCTTAAGGGCGATACTGTTGTATTCCTCTTTTATGTTCTTGAACGGGTCTTTGCCGAGCATCTGCCTTATTCGCCTGTGCATGCCTGTCGTCAGGTGCGCAGGGGACTTTACAGTGCCTGTGTCTCCTATGTCCTTGATGACTGCCTTCAGGATTTTTTCCTGAAGGGCTTCGTCTTTTGTGCCGAGCCTGAGGGCAATAATCGACTGTCTGAGGAAGCAGGGGTAGCAGTCAAGATGTACTTTTATCTCTTTGTCTTTAAGAAAATCACGCATGGTTTTTTATTCTATCATATGCTACTTTTTGCCCGTCCAAAAAGTAGCGCAAAAAGGGCGCCCCATGAAATTTTCAGAGGGGGTATATAAGATTTTAGGTTTTAGGATTTTGAGATGGCTTTGTTAAGCTCTTCTGCTTTTTTCTCTATTTCTGAAGCCATCTGTTTTTTGAACTCAAGGAGCTTTTTAGCGAGCTTTTTTTCTTTTCTTGCGAGTATCTGCACTGCGAGTATAGCTGCGTTTTTTGCACCTGCCTTGCCTATGGAGACAGTGGCTACAGGCACACCTGGCGGCATCTGCGCTGTTGAAAGAAGCGCATCCATACCGCCCAGTGGAGATGCGTTTATAGGCACGCCGATTACAGGCAGTGTTGTGTGCGATGCGATGACGCCTGCAAGGTGTGCAGCCATTCCCGCGCCTGCTATAATGACGTCTGCGCCTTTTTTGTCAGCATCCTGAACGAGTTTCATCACGCGTTCAGGACTTCTGTGGGCAGAGGCAACGGTCATTTCATAGGGGATACCGAAGTCTTTCAGGACTTTGGCTGCCTCTTCCAGAACCGGAAGGTCTGTATTAGAACCCATGACTATAAGGACTTTCATGCCGGTCTGTTTATAGCCTTGTCGGCTATATCCTTTCTGTAATGCATTCCATCAAAGTGAATCTTCTCTATAGCGCTGTAAGCCCTTTCCTTTGCCTCTTTGATGTCTTTCCCCAATGCAGTCACACCGAGTACCCTTCCGCCTGATGTAACAGTCTCATCTCCATTATATGCCGTGCCTGCATGAAATACAACAACATCTTTCATCTCCTCTACCTCTTTAAGCCCGCTGATAGGTTTCCCTTTTTCGTATTTTCCGGGATAGCCCTCTGATGCAAGCACTACGCAGACGGATGCTTCAGGTTTCCACTGGGGTTTTATGGTGTGGAGCTTTTCATCGGTTATTGCGAATGCAATGTCCACGAAGTCAGTATCCAGTCTTGAGAGCACGGGCTGGGTTTCCGGGTCGCCGAGCCTGCAGTTGAACTCAAGGACATAAGGCTGTCCGTCTTTAATCATCAGTCCTGCATAGAGTATGCCTTTGTATTTTATGCCTTCGGATTTAAACCCTTTAAGCGCCCTGTTCATGATTTTTTCCATTATCAGCGTCTGGAGTTTTTCTGTTATAACCGGTGCAGGACTGTATGCGCCCATGCCTCCTGTGTTTGGTCCCTGGTCGTTGTCAAATACCCTTTTATGGTCCTGCGAGCTTACCATCGGGACAACGGTCTTGCCATCGATAAACACCATGAATGATGCCTCTTCACCCTGCAGGCATTCCTCGACAACGACTTTTTCTCCTGCCTCTCCGAACGCCTTTTCTTTCATTATGAGCCTTAGTGCGTCTATGGCTTCGTCAACGGTCTGTGCGACGATGACTCCTTTGCCTGCAGCAAGACCGTCTGCCTTTACGACTATGGGTGCGCCTTTAAGCCTTATGTAGTCTTCTGCCTGTATGTAGGATGTAAAGACCCTGTATTCAGCAGTGGGTATTCCATACCGCTTCATAAAGTCCTTTGCAAATGACTTGCTTGACTCAAGCATTGCTGCCTTACTTGTTGGTCCAAGAATTCTTCTTCCTTGTTTTTCGAATGCATCAGCAATGCCTTTTGAAAGCGGGTCTTCGGGTCCCACCACTGTGAGGTCTATCCACTCGTATTTGACGAAGTCAAGGAGTGCATCGAAATCATTTGGGCTCACGTCTATGCATTCCGCGATCTCTGCTATCCCTGCGTTTCCTGGAGTGCAGTAGATTTTGTCCACATGCTTTGACTGTGAAAGCTTCCAGACAATGGCGTGTTCTCTTCCGCCTCCTCCTACAACAAGAACCTTAATCTTGAATCCCCCCTGTCTTTAGTGTTTAAAGTGTCTTACGCCTGTTATAATCATAGCCATGCCGTGCTCGTCTGCGGCTTTGATAACCTCGTCGTCTTTTACCGAGCCTCCGGGCTGAATCACGGCTGTGACTCCCATCTCGTGTATTGTGTCTATGCCGTCTCTGAACGGGAAGAAGCCGTCTGAAGCAACCACGGTTCCCTTAAGGTCTACGACTGCATTTGCCGCACCTGCCTTTGTGGAAAACACCCTGCTTGTTTGTCCTATGCCCAGTCCTGCGGTTCTGTCCTTAAAGGCATAGACTATGGCATTGGATTTTACGTGCTTTACCACTCTCCATGCGAAGTCAAGCCCTTCGAGCTCATCAGGAGTGGGCTGTCTCTTTGTCACTGCTTTAAGGGACTTGACGTCAACTTTGGCGGTGTCCCAGTCCTGAAGGAGCACGCCTCCTGCTATGCGTTTTATATCCCATCCTTTTATTGGTTTCTTCATATCCGGCATTTCGAGTATTCTTATGTTCGGTTTTTCAGAGAATATTTTAAGTGCCTCGTCTGTAAAGCTCGGTGCGATTACCACCTCAATGAAGATTTTAGTCAGCTCTTTTGCAGCGTCTCCGTCTACTTCTGTATTGAATGCTATAACTCCTCCGAAGGCGGAGACAGGGTCGGTCTTGAATGCCTTTACGTATGCGTCTGCTGCTTTCTCGCCTATGGCGACCCCGCAGGGGTTGTTGTGCTTTATGATTGCGCATGCCGGTTTGTCGAACTCAAGTGCAAGCATCAGAGCAGAGTGGGTGTCGTAGTAGTTGTTGAACGACATATCCTTTCCCTGGAGCTTTTTGGCGTCCAGGAGGTTCAGGGAATTGGACTTTTCATAATAAAACGCTGCTCTCTGATGCGGGTTTTCGCCATAGCGCAATGCAGAGCCGAGCCTGAATGTCATCGTCAGGGTTTCAGGGAAGACTTCTTCTTCCTCTATGACGCTGGAAAGGTAATCGGCTATCAGTGTATCGTATCTTGCAGTATGCTCAAAGACCTTTTTGGCAAGCCGTGCCCTTGTTTTGTAGCTTAGGTCTCCGTCGAGGTTCTGCATCTCCTGGATTATGGCTTCATAGTCTTTCGGGTCTACGACGACTGCTACATCCTGAAGGTTTTTCGATGCAGACCTGAGCATTGTAGGTCCGCCGATGTCTATGTTTTCTATCGCCTCTGTAAATGTCACGCCTTCTTTGGAGATTGTCTGCTCGAACGGATAGAGATTGACTATTACCATATCGATAGGCTCTATGCCATGGGTTTTGAGGTCTTCCATGTCTTTTTCATTGTCTCTTCTTGCAAGCAGTCCGCCATGGATTTTCGGATGCAGGGTCTTGAGCCTTCCGTCAAGCATCTCAGGGAATCCTGTATAGTCTGAGACGTCTCTGACGTTGATTCCCGCATCCCTTAATGCCTTTGCAGTTCCTCCGGTGGACAGTATCTCGACTCCCATGGAGTCGAGCGCCTTTGCCATCTCAACTATGCCTGTCTTGTCAGACACACTTATAAGTGCTCTTTTGATTTTTGCCATGTAATGCCCCCTAAGGTTTGATGAAATGGAATGAATGATTTTAACATCTCGAAACAGCATTGTAAAGGTATACCTGTAGCTGCTTTCAGTGTCGAAAAAGAAAAGGGGCTGTGCCCCTTTTTTTGACAATACTCGTGTTTCCATGGGATAATATGAGCCGCGATTAAACAGGATTACAGGAGGAAGGATTGGAGCTTTACCGCCTTGGGATTTCGGAACTGAAAGAGCTTCTGGATAAAAAAGAAGTATCACCTAAGGAAGTCCTGGATTCCCTGTTTAAAAGGATAGACGCTGTTGAAGACAAGGTAAAGGCGTTCGTAACTGTTACAAGGGATAAGGCGTATGAGATGGCGGCGAAAAACACAGACGGGGTTCTTTCCGGAATCCCTCTTGCGATAAAGGACAACATCTGCACAAAAGGCATACGCACGACCTGCTCATCAAAGATACTTGAAAACTTCATCCCGCCTTATGAAAGCACAGTTACATCAAGGCTTCTTGAAGCAGGCTATGTGCTTGTCGGAAAGACGAACCTTGATGAATTTGCCATGGGCTCTTCAACAGAAAACTCAGGGTTTTTCCCTACACGCAACCCGTGGGACTTGGAGAGAATTCCCGGGGGCAGCAGTGGCGGCTCTGCAGCCGCAGTGGCTGCGGATGAGTGCATCGGTGCTCTTGGCTCTGACACAGGCGGCTCAATAAGACAGCCTGCCTCACTCTGCGGAGTGGTGGGTCTTAAGCCGACATACGGAAGGGTCTCAAGGTACGGGCTCGTAGCCTTTGCTTCTTCCTTGGACCAGATAGGTACTATAACGAAGTCGGTTAAAGATGCAGCTTTGCTTATGAACGTTATCTCAGGACACGACCCGCTTGACTCAACAAGCGCGCCTGTGGCTGCGCCTGATTTCACAGAGGTTTTAAGCAAAGACATAAAGGGAATAAAGATAGGCGTGCCTAAGGAGTATTTTATAGAAGGCATGGACAAAGAGGTGGAGAGTGCTGTAAAAGACGCCATAAAAACTCTTGAGTCCCTTGGTGCAATACCTGTGGAGGTTTCGCTTCCTCACACAGGGTATGCCATTGCCACATACTACATACTTGCAACATCCGAGGCTTCGTCAAACCTTGCAAGGTATGACGGCGTAAAATACGGCTTCAGGGCAGAGGGCAAAGACCTGATAGACATGTATATGCAGACAAGGGCAAAAGGGTTTGGCTCTGAGGTAAAGCGCAGGATAATGCTCGGCACGTATGCGCTCTCAGCAGGCTACTACGAGGCATATTACAAAAAAGCACAGCAGGTAAGGACGCTGATAAAGAAAGACTTCGAAGAGGCATTCAAGCAGGTGGATATCATCGCCACTCCTACTGCTCCTGAGGCGGCATTCAGGTTTGGCGAAAAAACAGACGACCCATTAAAGATGTATCTGTCTGACATATTCACCATCTCGGTAAACCTTGCAGGCGTGCCCGGCATATCAGTGCCCTGCGGGTTTACGTCTAATAATCTGCCTGTAGGACTTCAGCTTATAGGAAAGCATTTTGACGAAGCCACGATACTGAATGTTGCACACGCATACGAGCAGTCAACCGAATGGCATAGGAGAAAACCAGAGCTATGAAAAAATACGAGGCTATCATAGGGCTTGAAGTTCATGCGCAGATGCTTACTGACACAAAGATATTCTGCGGATGCTCTACAAAATTCGGCTCTGAGCCTAACACGCAGACCTGTCCTGTGTGCACAGGCATGCCCGGAGTGCTTCCTGTTCTTAACAGAAAGGCGCTTGAATTCGCAATAAGAACCGGACTTGCCATGAACTGCAAAATCGCCCCTTACAGCAGGTTTGCAAGAAAGAATTATTTTTATCCAGACCTTCCCAAGGGATATCAGATAAGCCAGTATGAACTGCCTATATGCGAGCACGGCTACATAGAGATAGTGGTTGACGGCGAGAAGAAAAGAATCGGCATAACCAGAATCCACATGGAGGAGGATGCAGGAAAGAACATACATGAAGGAGACCACAGCCTTGTTGACCTGAACAGGACAGGCGTGCCCCTGATGGAGATAGTCTCCGAGCCTGACATAAGAAGCCCGAAGGAAGCCGTAGAGTACATGAAGAAACTGAGGACTATACTGCGCTACATAGGCGTCTGCGACGGCAATATGGAGCAGGGCTCTTTAAGATGCGATGCAAATGTCTCGGTCAGACCTGTAGGGCAGGAGGAGTTCGGCACAAAGGTAGAGGTCAAGAACATAAACTCTTTCAAGTTTGTTGAGCGTGCGCTTGATTACGAGATAAAGAGGCAGATAAAGGTGCTTGAAGAAGGCGGGACTCTTGTGCAGGAGACAAGACTCTGGGATTCAGGCGCAGGCGTGACCCTTTCGATGCGCACTAAAGAGGAAGCGCATGACTACAGGTATTTCCCTGAGCCTGACCTTGTGCCAGTCACAGTGGATGAGAAATGGACAGAGGACATAAGGGCAACCCTTCCTGAGCTTCCTGACGCCAAACGCGAGAGGTTTATATCAGAATACGGCTTGCCTGAGTACGATGCTGATTTGCTTACATCCGAAAGAGCGCTTGCCGACTGGTATGAAGAGGCGGTAAAGTCAGGCGGGCAGCCCAAGGCAGTAAGCAACTGGATGATGGGCGAGCTCATGAGGCTTCTTAATGAGGCGAACGCTTCGATAGAAGACTGCCCTGTCAAGCCTGCACAGCTTGCCGGTATGCTCAAGCTCATTGACAAGGGCACTATAAGCGGAAAGATAGCAAAGACCGTGTTCGAGGAGATGTACAAGACAGGCAAGGACGCAGAGACCATTGTGAACGAAAAAGGTCTTGTGCAGATAACCGATGAGAATGCAATCTTAAAGACAGTGGATGAAGTTCTTGCCAGCAACCCCAAGGAAGTTGAAAGATATAAAAACGGAGAGGAAAAACTCATCGGCTTTTTCGTAGGTCAGGTGATGAAGCTCACAAAAGGCAAGGCAAACCCCAAGGCAGTCAACGAGCTTTTAAGAAAAAGACTCAAGGAACAGTAACGAGGCTTCCCTTAAGTTATCTTCATGCTTATATCCACAGCTGGTGCTGAGTGCGTAAGCGCGCCTATGGATATGAAGTCAACGCCTGTCTCTGCGATTTCCCTTATATTATCCAGTGTCACATTGCCTGAGACTTCAAGAAGTGCCTTCCCCTGAGAAAGGCGGACTGCCTCTTTTATATCCTTAAGTGGCATGTTGTCGAGCATTATCACATCTGCACCTGCACTGAGTGCTTCTTTTAGCTCTTTAAGATTCTGGACTTCTATTTCTATTTTCAGGAGATGATGGTTTTTTCTTGCCAGCCTGATTGCTTTTTTAATTCCTTCTGCGGCTTTTATGTGATTGTCTTTTATAAGGATTCCGTCGTAAAGGGCGAACCTGTGGTTCTGCCCGCCGCCTGTCCTTACTGCGTATTTCTCCATGTATCTCATGCCTGGTGTGGTCTTTCTCGTATCGAGTACCTTTGCCTTAAAGCCTTTTATCCTTTTTGCGAATTCGTTTGTAAGCGTGGCTGTGCCTGAGAGTCTCTGAAGGATGTTAAGGGCGACTCTTTCAGAGGCAAGGAGTGCTCTGGTCTTTCCTGTGATTTTTGCCAGTATGTCCTTGTTTTTGACTCTTGCGCCTTCTTTTGCAAGCGGTTTGAATTTAACGGTTTCGTCCACGCATCTGAAGACCTCTTTTACAAAGGGCATGCCTGCGAGTATAAAACTCTGTTTTGCGATAATGACTGCAGTGGATGTGTGCTCTTCAGGAATAAGTGCCTCTGAGGTTATGTCTCCGCTTCCTATGTCCTCTTCAAGGGCATTGAGAATGAATTGTCTTACAGAGGCAGGGATATGCATCTTACATCTCTAAGCTCTGTATTTTTTCTATGCTCTCAAGGAGCTTTTCCTGCTTTTGAATGAGTGTGTTGTATTTTTCTTTTTCTTTCTCCACGATGTGCTTTGGCGCACGGCTGAGGAACTCTTCGTTATGGAGTTTTTTCTGCAAAAACAGTATGGATTCCTCGAGTTTTTTCTTCTCCTTGTTGAGCCTTTCCAGTTCGGATGATATGTCTATAAGCCCTTTGAGCGTTACATACACCTCGAGATAGTCTTTTACTGCTGTATAAGAGCCTTTTGGCTTGGTTATGTCCATGCCGGTGATTACTGTTTTTGCCCGTGCAAGTTTCTTGATGTAATGGGTGTTTTCTTTAAGTGTTCTGTCCACTGCTTGAGTTGATGTCTTTATATACACTTCGAGTTCTTCAGAAGGCGGGATGTTCAGCTCTCCTCTGATGGTTCTTATGCCTGTTATCGCATCCATTATGTAAGCCATTTCTGTTTCTGCGGCTTTGTTCCTCGCAAACGGCCTGGGGTATTCGGAGATTGTGATACTGTCTTTTTCTTTCTTTACAGGAAGCTGCTGCCATATCTCTTCTGTCAGGAACGGCATGAACGGGTGAAGGAGTCGGAGTATGCGCTCAAGGGTGTAGAGCAGGCAGAGTCTTACCTCTTCTGACATCTCTGTCTTTGCCATTTCGATATACCAGTCGCAGAACTCATGCCATGTAAACTGATATATGGTGTTTGCAGCGTCATTGAAGCGGTAGTCTTCGAGCGCACTGTTTACTTCTTCTATGGTAAATGCGAGTCTGCTCAGTATCCACCGGCTTGCAAGGGTTTGCTGTGCGCTTTCAATATCAGTGGAAAGGACTGTGTCTCTGTGTTTTTCGCTCAGGTTCATTAATATGAATCTTGTAGCGTTCCAGAGCTTGTTTATGAAGTGTCTGTAGCCCTGCACCCTGTCTTCTGAAAACTTGATATCTCTTCCCTGTGCAGCGAATGCAGCGAGTGTGAATCTGAATGCGTCTGTTCCGTATTTGTCTATCATGATGAGCGGGTCTATGACATTTCCTTTTGATTTGCTCATCTTCTGTCCTTCTGCGTCTCTTACGAGGGCATGGATGTAGACGTCTCTGAACGGTACGTCGTCCATGAACCTCAGCCCCATCATTATCATTCTTGCGACCCAGAAGAACAGGATGTCGAATGCTGTAACGAGCACGCTTGTAGGGTAGAATGTTTTAAGGTCTTCGGTCTGTTCTGGCCAGCCGAGCGTGGAGAAGGGCCAGAGGGCAGAAGAGAACCATGTATCAAGCACATCAGGGTCTTGTTTGAGGTTTTCGCTTTTGCATTTTCCGCATGTCTTTGGCTCTTCCCTTGAGACGATGATTTCGCCGCAGTCGTTACAGTACCAGACAGGTATTCTGTGTCCCCACCATATCTGGCGTGAGATGCACCAGTCCTTTATGTTTTCCATCCATGAGAAGTAGCTGTTTTCCCAGCTTTCAGGGATTATTCTTATTTTTTTGTTTCTGACTGCCTCTATGGCTTTTTTTGCAAGCGGCTCGATTTTTACATACCACTGTGGTGTGGAGTAGGGTTCTATTGTAGTTTTGCACCTGTAGCAGTGTCCTACTGAATGGCTGTATCTTTCCTGTTTTTCGAGCAACCCGAGTTCTTTAAGGTCTTCGATTACGGCTCTTCTGCATTCGTATCTGTCAAGCCCTTTGTATTTTTCTCCTGCAAGCCGGGTCATTCTTCCGTCTTCGCCTATGACTGTAATGGACGGAAGCTGCGGGTCTTGCCGTTTTGCAATGGCTTCGTCGTTGAAGTCATGCCCAGGGGTTATCTTCAATGCGCCTGTTCCAAAAGAAGGGTCAACCTCCTTGTCGGCTATTATCGGTATTGTTCTGCCTGTAAGAGGCAGTTCAACGGTTTTGCCGATGAAGTCTTTGTAGCGTTCGTCATCAGGGTTTACTGCAACTGCCGTGTCTCCGAGCATGGTCTCAGGTCTTGTGGTTGCAACGGTTATATGACCTGTTCCGTCAACAAGCGGGTATTTAATATATGTAAGTGTGCCTTCGAGGTCTTCGTGTTCGACCTCAAGGTCTGAAAGTGCGGTTCTACAGCGCGGACACCAGTTTATGAGCCTTGTAGCCCTGTAGATAAGACCGTCCTCGTAGAGTCTGACGAAGACTTCTCTTACGGCTTTTGACAGTCCTTCGTCAAGGGTGAATCTTTCTCTTGACCAGTCGCACGATGCACCGAGTTTTCTAAGCTGGTGTGTGATTCTGTCTCCGTATTCTTTTTTCCACTGCCAGACTTTTTCGATGAATGCATCACGTCCGAGGGTGTGTCTGTCGAGTCCTTCCTCTGCGAGTTTTCTCTCGACTACGTTCTGTGTGGCGATACCTGCGTGGTCTGTGCCTGGAAGCCAGAGCGCTTTCTCCCCCTGCATTCTTTTCCATCTGGTGAGTATGTCCTGAAGCGTGGCGTTCAGGGCATGCCCCATGTGGAGCGAACCGGTTACATTCGGCGGTGGAATCACAATGCAGAATGGTGCGCCCTCTGGGTTTACTTCAGGCTTGAAGTAGCCCTTTTCAACCCATCTCTCATACCATTTTTGTTCTGCGGTTTTTGGTTCGTAGCTTTTAGGAAACTCAGTCATTACAAATAATGAAGGCGGGGAGTCTGGGTAATTCAGCTTTCAGCCCGAATTTTTTCAATCTCCTTTCTGATGATTGATTCAGCAAGTTCAGGAACAGTCTCCCAGATAATGTTTTCCAGCTCTTTTGTAAGTGAGTTCATGGTGTCTTTGACAGCCTCTTTGAGAAGCTTCTCTGTAACCTCTGGCGCTACTTCCCAGAGGACTTTCTCTACAGAGTCTTTTATCGTCTGCGTAAGTGCCTCGAACACTATATCGGTAAGGTCAATGTCCTTTAGTAACTCTGGGAGTTTTTCGTTAACTGCCTCTTTAAATATATTAGAAAGGGTTTCTGTGTCAGGCATCTGCAGTTTGATTTCTTCAGGCCGTTCAGCTGGTTTTTCCTCTTTTGCTTCCTCCTCCTCAACGCTCACCTCAGGCAGTGCTGCTTCGATTGCCTCTTCAGAGACCTCTTCGAGGACTTCGGCTTCAAGAGCCTCTTCAGGCCCGACTTCTGTAAGGCTTTCTATGTCGAGGATTTCCTCTTCAGCCGGCACTTCCTCTGTTACAGGTTCTTCTTCAGCAGGCATCTCTTCTTTTTTGGTTCCGATGAGAGTATTTATCTTATTCAGGAGGTCTTCGGACTCAAAGGGTTTTACGAGTGAGTCGTTTGCTCCTGAGTTTTTTGCGCGTTCTTCGTCAAGCGGTTCGAATGCACCTGCCAGTAGAATAACCGGTATGTCTTTTGTTTCCGGGTTGCTCTTTATTTTTTCTGCGAGTTCGTAGCCGTTTATTCCCGGCATTTTGATGTCTGCGAGCACTATATCTGGTTTGAAGTCGTAGACAGCGGACAGTGCCTCTTCACCGTTTTTAACCGCTTTAATCTCGAACCCTTCTTCTGAAAGGACGAGCTCAACGACCTTTTGAATGGTCACACTATCATCTGCTAGCAGAACTTTCGCCATTGTCTGCGAAGATTTTATTTCGAAGGGGCAAAAAAGTCAAGTGGTATTAGTATTTTTTGCTGAGGCACGCTCAGCATGAAGAGATGCCTCAGGTGCCGCCTGTAAATGAAGAACCTGTCCCTGTTGGTGTGCAACAGCTGAATGCAGACATTTTTTTCGTAACCTCTTTTGAACCGCACGAAGGACAGGTTGTTTCCTCTTCTCTGGTGGTCAGTTTCAGGACGGAGAAGGTCTCATTACAATTATTACATGTATATTCATAAATGGGCATTTTTACCTCCGGGAAAGGGTTTTTATTTTATTTTGCATATCAGCAGGTTTCAAGTCAAATTGTTGATTGTTATCTGATATAATTCGTTTATGAAGGAGGCAATGCTTTATGAGAAGCTTGAGGGAGGCAAGGTAGGATGCCTTCTCTGTGCCCACAGGTGTGTTATCAAGCCCGGTAGGCGGGGGATATGCGCTGTAAGGGAAAACATTGACGGTACGCTTTACAGCCTTGTCTATGGCAGAATCATATCCGTAAACATAGATCCGATAGAGAAGAAGCCTCTGTTTCACTTTCTGCCGGGGTCTCGTTCTTTATCTATAGCCACTGTAGGTTGTAATTTCAGGTGCGAGTACTGCCAGAACTACGAGATATCACAGTTTCCGAGGGAGAGGCCAGCTGTTGCAATCCCCGGCGAGGAGCTGACTCCTCAGGCAGTGGTGGACATGGCTGTAAGAGGCGAATGCGAAAGCATATCGTATACATACACAGAGCCTACGATATTCTTTGAGTTTGCTTATGACTGTGCAAGACTTGCGCATGAAAAAGGCGTAAGCAATGTTTTTGTAAGCAACGGCTTTATGACACCTGAAAGCGCAAGGCTCATTGCACCCTATCTGGATGCAAACAATATAGACCTGAAAGGCGACAATGAGTTTTACAAGAAGATATGCCACGCAAAGGTAGAGCCTGTAAAGGAGACCATCAAGCTTATGAAAGAGCTTGGCGTCTGGGTGGAGGTGACCACGCTTATAATCCCTGGATATAATGATTCAGAGGGGATTCTCAAGGACATTGCGGATTTTATAGCCTCTGTTGACCCTTCGATTCCGTGGCACGTTACACAGTTTTATCCGGCATATAAGTTGCTTGACAAACCGCGCACTCCGGTTGAGACTCTCAGGTGGGCAAGGGAGCTTGGTTTTCAGGCAGGGTTAAAATATGTGTATGAGGGTAATGTACCGGGAGAAGGCGGAGAAAATACTTATTGTCCTTCCTGCAAGGAGCTTCTCGTCAGGAGAATAGGCTTCAGTATTGTAGAGAACAGGATGAGAAACGGGGTGTGTTTCAAGTGTGGGGTTCATCAGGCGGGACGATGGGAGTATCAATAGTGGAGCTTACAGCTTCCAATAATGCTTTAAAATCCAATGGTTTTGGCAGGAAGACGTTTGCTCCGGCTTTTATAAAATGGATTTTATCTTCTTTGTGATTGGAGCTCATGCCCATTACAGGCAGGTCAGGACGCTTGCTTCTTATCTGTTTAGTCAGTTCAATACCGTTCATCCACGGCACTGCATAGTCAACTATCACGAGGTCGTAATATATGTTTTCTATGAGGTTGATTGCCTTGTCGGCGCTGTCAACACAGTCAACATTATAGTTGTAAAACCATAAGATGTCTCGGAGGACCCTTCTCATGATATCAGAGGATTCCACTACAAGGATCCTTCGCTTGGCTCGCATAACAATGGTATACCACTAAAAGTAGTAAAAAGTCAAGACGTTTTACAACTGTTAGGCGGTTGACTTGTCCGGAGGAAACGAGTTACTTTAGTAAATATATAATTTATATTAAAAATTAAAAAATATAATTTGACTGAAAGTTGCAGACAAAATAGGCTATGCAACTCAAAGCTTGTAGACTTAATTTTAGGTTCGGGTATATTTTACATAGCTTAGGGGAGGTTTAGGTTTTAAAGTTATGAGCAAGAAAATTGGGTCGCTTATAAGGGAGATGAGGAAAGCAGCGGGTATGTCGCAGATGCGGCTTGCGGAGAAGATTGGTGTTTCTTATCAGCAGGTGCAGAAATATGAAAAGGGTGTAAGCAAACTTAGCATATCGAGGCTTTTGCAGATAGCAGAGGCGTTTGGTGTGCCTGTAACGTCGTTTCTTGAAGAAGCAAAGGTTACGAAGGTTGCAGAGGCAAAGACACCCTATTCAGGGCTTACTGATGAAGAAGCCAAGCTTCTGATGCTTTTCAGGAGGCTGAAAGGAAAGAAGCTCAGAGAAGGCTTCCTAGAAATGCTCAGGGACATCGTAAGGCTTTCCGAATATTCCCGGTAGGAATTATATCTGTAGCAGCATGATTACTGCATCTTCCAAAGGGAGGATGTAGTAATTTTTTCTTATGCCTACGGGTTTAAATCCAAAGTCCTCATAGAGTTTCCTCGCCTGTATATTTGATACTCTTACCTCAAGGTATATGAAGTTGCATTTGTTTGCCCTGAAGGTTTCAAGAGCTTTTGAAACAAGGGTTTTTGCTATCCCCTGTCTTCTGAACTTCGGGTGTACGGCAAGGTTGAGGATATGTCCCTCATCTTTAATCTGTTTCAGGCAGATGTAGCCTACAACTGTTGTGTCTGAAAGCGCAACGTATGTAGTGGAGTTGGGGTTATAGATTTCATTTATAAATGATAATTCAGACCATGGTGTGCTGAATGAGACGCGTTCTATCTCGATAACTTCTGGTATGTGGTTTTTGTGCATTGTTGTTATGGTCAGGTCCTTCATGGCATTTTGAGTTCCGCCTCTGATTTTCTGATATACAGTGGGCAGACAGTTGCAGGGTCTGAAAACTCGGCTTTCAGGGCTTTTCTCAGTCCGAGGTATGCCACAGAGGCGGCTGAAGGAGACATGAGGTGAGGAGGGACGAAAACCGCCTTGTCACCTAAAATCTCTTTAAGCTCTTTCATGTAGATGACAGCGCCTTCCCCTGCAAAAAGAACCTTCTTCTTATCCTTAAGGCTCAATGCCAGCTGTTTGGGTTTTATTGATGTCTCAGGTATGAGTCTTTTCATGTCGTCTTTTTTGTGTATAAAGACTCCTGCATAGACTTCTTTTTTTCTTGCATCGAGCATTGGGCATACAGGGTGTGGTGAGTAAGGCATGCTCCATGCGAACGCCTCGAGTGTGGGCACTGCCACAAGGGGCAGTCCTGTTGTATACGAAAGACCTTTTGCAGTGCTAAGACCGATTCTCAGCCCTGTGAACGAGCCTGGACCTGTAGCCACGGCAATAGCGTCTATGTCCTTCAGTTTCAGTCCTGCAGAGCTTAGTATGTGGTGCAGTTCCAGCATCAGTTTTTCTGAATGTCCGGTCTTGACGCTTACTCTGACCTCTGCAATCAGACCATGAAGGTCGTCCATTACCGCGAGGCCGCCGAGCATTGTTGATGTCTCTATAGCCAGTATCTTCATGTCTTCATCCGGGTCAGGATTATTGCGGATGCTGAAAAGCAGACGACTGCTGCCAGAGATACGGCATTAGCCGTGCCTATTATATCAGCCACTGTGCCCATCATGGAGTTTCCGATAGGTGTCATGCCCAGGAAAACGAGTGTATAGACGCTCATGACTCTTCCCCTTAAGTTGTCAGGGGTTTTAAGCTGTATGGAGCTGTTTGCCGTTGCCAGAAAGTTTACAACCGCCAGTCCGACGATTAAAAGTGCAGTCATGGACAGATAGTAGTTTTTTGATACAGAGAAGACGAAGAGCGAGACAGGAAAGACTGTAGCGGACACACTCATAAGCCGGTGCTTTTCTTTTATATCGCCTCTGAAAGCGAGTATTATGGCTGATATGAATGCACCTGCGCCTGCCGAACCTGCAAGAAAGCCAAGCCCTTTTACCCCGACATCCAGTATCTCTTCGGCAAATATCGGAAGGAGCGTGACAAAGGGTATTCCAAAGAGGCTGAATGTAGCCACAAGCAGTATTGGTCTTCTGACGCCGGATTCCTTTCTTATAAAACGCACTCCTTCTGAGATGTCTTTTAGTATGCTTTCCCTGCTTTGTTTTGCTTCGCCTTTTGCCTTTATCATTGACAGTGCAATGATTACTGCAAGGAAGCTTAGTGCGTTCAGATAGAAGCAGGCTGGCAGTCCGATGTGTGCAATGGTCATTCCTGCGATTACCGGTCCTATGATTCTTGCGCCGTTGAATGCGGCTGAGTTAAGGGCAATGGCATTAAGAAGATTGGCTTTTTCAACCATTTCTGCAAGAAAGGACTGTCTTGCAGGCACGTCAAAGGCATTCACAGTGCCTAGGAATACCACAAGCGCCATGACGTGCCACACGGTAATGACTCCAAGGCTTGTTAACAACCCTATCATGACTGCAGGTATAATCGAGAGCGCCTGTGTAACGAGAAGAAGATTCCGTTTTCTGAATCGGTCTGCGACTGCTCCGCCGATGAGTGTAAAAAAAAGTATAGGCAGGGATGAGGCAGCTGCTACAAGTCCGAGATAAAAAGGCGATTTTGTAAGCGAGTAAACAAGCCAGCCCTGTGCTGTGGAGTGCATCCATGTGCCGGAGAACGATATGAGCTGACCTATCCAGAAAAGCCTGAAGTCTCTGAAGTAAAATGCGGAAAAACTCTCTGCTTTCTTCATGGTCAATATTTTACCTTAAAGTGGAGAAGTAGACCGCCTGAAATTTTCCTGTTACTTTCTTGCTCGGTGGCACAGCCACTTTTAATAGCGCTTCAAGCGTATATTAGAAAGGGTCTGTGCCCCTTCGGGCGGTTTTAATGGGGCGCTGCCCCAAACTCCTTGCTACTTTTTGCTCGCCCAAAAAGTAGCGCAAAAAGGGCGCCCTATGAAAATTTCTATACGGCTTACTTGGTCTGCCTCCGGTAAATTTCAGCAAACTCGGTCGGATCGACCTCAAACACGCTGAAATTTTTAACCCTCCGGCAGACCTCGTAAGCCTGAAATTTTCAGA
>Ga0180897_103_pt1 | contig 13427 bp, 12 predicted proteins | sample Deesub1362A_J573_FD_124282 | JGI IMG/M metagenome (GOLD analysis project Ga0180897, IMG submission 124282) | Nitrospirae bacterium JdFR-86
CCCACTTCCAACTGTAACCCCGTTCGACTTGCATGTGTTAGGCACGCCGCCAGCGTTCGTTCTGAGCCAGGATCAAACTCTCATCCAAAGCTCTGAAACTCAAAGAGACCTGCCTTTAGTTTTCAAAGAACAAAGAGTAGACAATAAAATCTCCGCGGTATCTTAAGGCTTAGAGCCTCCTGAGGTTCTTTTATAAGTGGGTGCCCGGTAGATGTTTAGGCGTCCCCTTACGTCCGCTTGGGGCATGCATCACCACATTCTACACAACGGCTCCCATAATGTAGCTGTTCCCTCAGCTTCCTACCCCAAGGTACCGCAGAGAAATTTAAGGCCATGCTTTTTTCAGCACAGCCTCTTTTTTCAAAGACCAACTGAATATTTAAAACATCACATTTCTACATCTACTCTATATCTTTATAATACCATATTTTGACCTTTAGTCAACAGTCAAATAGGGCTGAAAGCACCTATCCACAGCGATTTAAGCTGTTTATCATGCAATTTCTTTGAAATGTATCTCAAGGGTCTGTTTTTCGTCATATTCCCTTGGTCATATTTCCATTGAAAACAGGTTTTCAACCCTCTCCACCCCTATGGTAGAGGGCGGTCCATGACCTGCAAGCACAGCAGTCTCGTCCGGAAGACCCATAAGCTTCCTGAAAGACGCCCTGAGCTGGTTTATATCACCTCCGGGAAAGTCAGTCCTTCCAACAGAACCTCTAAACAGCGTGTCCCCGGTAATGACAACACCATTGCTGTAAAGACATATGCTTCCAGGAGTGTGTCCCGGAGTGTGAATGACTACAAAACCTACATTTCCAAAGCTCAACTCATCGCCTTCTTTAAATAGAATGTCCGGAGGAGGCAAGGGCTCCATCTGGTATCCCCAGAAAGCCGCCTGATCCCTTGCAGTCTCATACATCTCAAGCTCCTCTGCATGTATAATCACTTTTGCACCTGTAATGTTTTTTAAGTCAGCCACAGCACCAACATGGTCAAAATGCGCATGTGTAAGAACGATGTAAAGTATCTTTGCCCCCTCTGCGGTCTCCATTATCCTGTCAGGTTCGTCCCCAGGGTCAATGACTATCGCTTTGTTTGTTGCCTCATCTATTACTATATAACAATTTGTCTCAAGTGGTCCAATAGTAACAGTCCTTATAACCATTACCTCCTCCGTTTAAATCTTTGTTTGATTAAATCTAACATAAAGTTAAGCTCTTCACTACGGAGAGCACGACTGAACAGTAAATAAACTCCGATGCACAAGGCTATGATACCAAAAAGATAACCTGCCTTAAGAAGACTGTTGCCTGTTTCTGTCCACATTCTGCCATGAAGCATCCACCAGCCTAACAGCCCCATAACAGTTGATGCAGCAGATACCTTTATAAAAGAACTGAGGATTCTTTTTGCATCCACCCTCCCAAGCCTTTTGCGCAGGAAGTAAAACAGGAGCGTGAAGTTAAGCATTGAGGAAAGGGCATTTGCCAGTGCAAGTCCGCTGTGCTTAAGAGGACCAAGCAGGGCAAGACTTAACAGCACATTCGTAGTCAGTGCAACCACAGCGACCTTAACCGGTGTTTTTGTATCCTGCATTGAATAGAACGTGGCTGTAACAACTCTTACTCCTACAATCGCCCATATGCCCAGAGAGTAAAACAGGAGCGCCTCTGCCGTGCCCACTGTGGCTGCATAATCAAACCTGCCCCGCTGAAATAAAAGATTCACTATCGGCTCCCTTAGCGCTATCAGCCCTGCCATCGCAGGAATACTGATAAAGAACAAAAGCCTTAATGCAAATGAAAAATCTTCCCTTAGTTTTTCGTAGTCGCGCTTCAGGGCATGCTCTGAAAGCGAAGGAAGCACTGCTATGCCCATCGCCACTCCAAATACCCCGATAGGAAATTGTATAAGCCTCATCGAATAAAAAAGATAAGTAATGCTTCCGCCAGGCAAAAACGATGCAAGGATGTTGCTTATCACAATGTTTATCTGTGCGACAGCCATTCCAACGGTTGCAGGAAGCACGAGCTTTGCTATCTTCCGGAGCCCTGGATGCCCAAAGCTAAAGTTAGGGCGCATGCTGTAGCCCTGTCTGAAAAACGAGGGTGCCTGAAAGGCAAACTGCACAAGCCCGCCGAGTGCAACTCCTATGGCAACGGCAAGAATGTTAAGTCTTGAGGCAAGTATAAGCACAGAAACGATTATGGTTATGTTAAGAGTAGCAGGGGCAAGAGCAGGTATGAAAAAAATGCGCCTTGCATTAAGAGTGCCCATCAGCAGTGCAGCAAGACTTATAAAAAGCAGAAAAGGAAACATGACCCTTGTAAGAAGCACAGTTAAAGAGAATTTCTCAGGCGACTTTAAAAATCCCGGTGCAATCAAGGATACGACAGTAGGAGCAAAAATAATCCCTATCACACAGATTGCCCCCACGACTACTAAAATAAACGTGAAGGTTACCCTTACGAGCGTTTTTACCTCTTTGCCCTGTTTCGCCTGATATTCAGTAAGCACAGGGACTACGGCTGAGGCAATCGAGCCCTCTGCAAACAGTTCTCTGAGAAGATTGGGTATTCTGAAGGCAACGAAGAAGGTGTCTGAAAGCCCTGTCGCACCGAAGTAAAAGGCAAGTATCATGTCCCTTATATAGCCTAAGATTCGGCTTATAAACGTGGCTATGGACATGACCCCTGCTGCCTTTGCTATGCGGTGTTTTTCATCCATTGCGGTTGATTATAGCAGAATGCTGATTGAAGAGGATTTTCCGCCTTTTGCCCCCTACTTGAATTATTTTTTGTCCTTATTCTATAATTAGCAAAAGTTATGGGAATGGAAGACCATAAACTCAGAGTTTTCTGCACGGTTGCGGAGACGAAAAGCTTTTCAAAGGCTTCGGAGATAATACATCTTACGCAGCCTGCTGTCAGTCTCCAGATACAGGCGCTTGAAGAAACCTATGAGACCAAGCTCTTTGACCGTTCAAGCAGCACAGTGGTGCTTACTCGCGCAGGTGAAATCCTTTATAAATACGCAAAAGAAATACTCGCTCTTTATGCCGCTGCAGAAAAAGACATAGGGGAGATAACAGGACTCGTCAAAGGCAGTATAAGCATTGGAGCGAGCACCACCATAGGCAATTATGTATTGCCGGCGGTGATTTCGGATTTCAAAAAGAAAAATCCCAAGATAAAGATACATCTCCTTGTCGGAAACACAAAGCGAATAGTTGAGCTTCTGAACGCAGGGAATATTGATCTCGGTCTTGTAGAAGGCGAAGTTACACGCTACAAACTTATGACTGAAAAACTCCTCTCTGACGAGCTGACATTAATCGTCCCGGCGTTTCATCCGTGGGCAAAGAAAAAAGAAGTCTCAATGCTCGACATTATAAAAGAACCTTTTATATTCAGAGAAGAAGGCTCTGGCACAAGACAGGTAATAGAAAAGTATCTCAGTAAACGCGGAATTACACCGCAGAACATGAAAGTCACTACTATTCTCGGCAGCACAGAGGCAATAAAAGAAGCAGTTGAAAACGGCACCGGTATCTCCATAGTGTCGAAATGGGCTGTAAGAAGGGAAAGCCGTTACGGAAGCATCAGATTCCTGAAGTTCAAAGAAGGCAGAATGCTCAGAAACTTCTCTCTTATATTCAACAAGAACACAGTCACCTCTTATGCCGCAGATGAATTCCTTGCCTATCTGAGGTCATACCCTTTTGACAAACTCCTGCCCTGAAGCCCTGTGTCAGGCATATTGTTTGGCTTGACTGTCTTTATCTCTTAAAAGCAAGTTTCCAGCACAATTTCCGATACTTTCCCTTCTGTAGACTTGACAAGCAGCAGGTGGATAGTGATAAAATCCGCTACCTGGAATGTCATAAATTATGTGCAAAAACGACTGTCCTTTCCAGGGGAGGCAATGAAACATAATCTGAAAACCTTGCTGATAGTGGTTTTGTGTGCATTTTTGCCGCTTTCAATAATGTCCTGCGGTGGAGGAGGCGCAGCCGACACCTCAGTCACAACAATCGATACATGGGAGAAGACCTTTGGAGGGACAGATTATGATTGGGGCAATTCAGTACAGCAGACCTCGGACGGAGGCTATATCATAGCAGGGGTGACATATTCCTCTGGTGCAGGCTCTGCTGACGTCTATCTCATAAAGACTGACTCAAAAGGCAATCTTCAGTGGGAGAAGACCTTTGGAGGGATAAACGTTGATTGGGGCTATTCAGTACAACAGACTTCGGATGGAGGCTACATCATAGTGGGGGAGACAGAATCCTCTGTTTCAGGTTCTTATGATGTCTATCTCATAAAGACTGACTCAGCGGGCAATCTCGAGTGGGAGAAGACCTTTGGAGGGACAAACGATGATTGGGGCTATTCAGTACAACAGACTTCGAATGGAGGCTATATCATAGCAGGAGGGACATATTCCTCTGTTACAGGTTCTTATGATGTCTATCTCATAAGGACCGACTTAGATGGCAATCTCGAGTGGGAGAAGACCTTTGGAGGGACAGGTTATGATTCTGGCGATTCAGTCCAGCAGACCGCTGATGGAGGCTATATCATAGCAGGAGGGACATATTCCTCTGGTGCAGGCTCTGCTGATGTGTATCTCATAAGGACTGATTCACTGGGCAATCATATATGGGATGCAACTTTTGGAGGGACAGATTATGATTGGGGCTATTCAGTCCAGCAGGCCGCAGATGGAAACTACATCATAGCAGGGGAGACATATCCCTCTGGTGCAGGTTTTGCCGATGTGTATCTCATAAAGACCGACGCAGATGGCAATCATATATGGAATGCAACCTTTGGAGGGACAGACGATGATTCTGGCTATTCAGTTCAGCAGACCTCGGATGGAGGCTACATCATAGCAGGGGAGACATATTCCTCTGGTGCAGGTCTTGCTGATGTCTATCTCATAAAGACAGATTCAGTGGGCAATCTTCAGTGGGAGAAGACTTTCGGTGGAACAAGCGATGATTCCGGCCTTTCGGTAAGGCAGACCTCAGACGGAGGTTATATCATAGCAGGGGAGACGTATTCCTTTGGTGCAGGTCTTGCCGATGTCTATCTCATAAAGACAGATTCAAGTGGCAACGTGCAGTAAGGCTTAGAGGTTTCAGACCCTATAGTCCAGTTCAGGAAACAGACAGTATTTGTCCTCCAGTTCAGCAAGCCATTTTTCGGATATCTGTTCCGTTGTTATCATTCTGTACAGGGTGTTAAATGCCTTCAGGTGTTCTGTAAGTCTTTTTTCAGCATACTCTGCCGAAGCGCCTGTATGCATCAGGAACTGCCAGTCGCTTGACTGTGAGAGCAAGAGCTCTCTCATAGCCTGATTCAGTGCCCTTTTAATCAGGGGTGAAGGCGCAGGAAATCTTTCTTTGAGTTCAGTCATGAGTTCGCATGCCTTATGTATGTGTTTTATTGCCCAGTCGTTGCTCTTGTTAACCCATGTACTGCTGTAGCCGTGATTGCCCCAGCTTGAAAACGAGGGACTTACTGTCTGAAGCCCTGGGTTTTCGTACAGACACTCTGATGGAGCAACGGTTTTGATTTCGTTCTGGAGGCTTATTTCCCGCAGCAGGAATTCAAGCCATTCGACGCCTTCAAACCACCAGTGCCCGAAAAGCTCTGCATCGTAAGGTGCCACTACAAACGGAGTGAAATTATACTGTCTGTTTAATTCTTCTGCCCTTAGTTTAATTTTGGCGATAAAGTCAAGGGCGTGCATTTTAGCTTTCTTAAGGGCGCGCTCCCGCTGGTAGGGTTTTTTCCTGTCGGTCCTTCCTGTTATCCGGTGGTATTTTATTCCTGTGTGTATTCTTATACCGTCAGGGTGTATGTATGGTCTTATGTAATCAAGGGGCAGGTCGTATCCTATGTCTCTGTAGAAGTCTCTGTAGTCAGGGTCTCCGGGATAGCCTGTCTTGGAGCACCACACTTGTTTTGCTGATACGGCATCTCTACCGAAGGCAACAACCCCAGACGGACACTTTACAGGTTTAAAGACCCCGTATTTTGCCTTTGGCCTTCCGTGAAGTATCCCATGGGTTTCGAGAAAGAAAAACCTTATGTCTGCTTCAGAGACGATACGGTCTAAGCCTTCATAGTAACCGCATTCAGGAAGCCACAGTCCGGCTGGAGCCTCCCCAAAGTGTTTTTTGTAGTTTTCGATTCCTACCTTTATCTGGGCGTTTACTGCCTCAGGATAGGGAGCAAGATTCGGCAGGTAAGCATGCGTGGCAGAAGTGGTGATGATTTCTATTTGTTCGGTGCTTTTAAGTGCTTTAAATGCCTTTACAAGGTCTTTTCCGTATCTGTTTTCGTAAAGACGTTTTATTCTTTTAAATCTTTTGTGATACATCATGCAGAGGGGTTTGAGCGAAGCGTTTCTTCTGTTGCGTCTGAGTTCTTTGGCTGTAAGCTCTATGAGTTTGTTTATGTGTCTTAGAAGTCTTTCGTTAAGAAGCCGGTCACTGAACATCTCAAGCAGGGTAGGGCTTAGCGAAAGCGTAATCCTGAAGTCAACCCTGTCGTTTAAAAGTCGCTCGAACATGTCAAGGAGAGGAATGTATGTTTCAACAGCAGCTTCGTAAAGCCAGTTTTCCTCAAGGAAGTAATCATATTCAGGATGCCTTACATAAGGCAGGTGAGCATGGAGAAGAAGCAGTAAGAATCCTTTAGGCATATTTAATGTTATGGTTTTAGTTTGATATTTCCAGCCCCTTGAGTGACTTTTCCAATGACAGAGAATTCGACTCCTGTTTCTTTAAATACAGATAAGGAATTTTCAGGGAGTGTAATCAGCAGGCCTCCGGATGTTTGCGGGTCGGCAAGGACGAGCATTTCCTCTTCAGAAATGTCTTTGCTGTCTATGCTGCCTTCGAGGAATTTTAGATTATTGTATGCACCTTCAGGTGCTATGCCCTGCGCTATAAGTTCTCTGACTCTGTCAAAGACAGGCACATTCCTGCAGCTTAACTCGAAATCAACGGAAGAGCCTTTCACCATATTGTGTGCATGTCCGAGCAGTCCGAAGCCTGTGACATCGGTCGCAGAGTTTGCGCCTGCCTTTAGTGCAGCCTCCGAGGCTGTGTCATTGAGGGTAAGCATCCGGCTTACAGCCTGTTCCATATCCTTGTCAGTGATTTTTCCGCCTTTAAGTGCTGTTGAAAGCACGCCTGTTCCTACAGGCTTTGTAAGAATGATAATATCTTCTGGTTTTGCACCCTGAGCCCTGAGCACCTTGTCTTTCTGGATGATGCCTGTTACTGCAAGCCCGAATTTCAGTTCTGTGTCTTCAAAGCTATGTCCGCCCATGAGTGCTGTGCCTGATTTTTGAAGCACTGTCATTGCACCTCTGAGTATTTCTTTGACAAGGGTTGTGCCGTAGTCGCACGGGGAGAATCCGACTATTGCAAGGGCTGTGAGGGGTTTGCCTCCCATTGCGTAGATGTCGCTAAGGGAGTTTGTTGCGCTGATTGCACCAAAGGTAAAGGGGTCGTTGACGACAGGGGTGATGATGTCTACTGTTTCTACAATGTAGTGGTCTTTGTCGAGCGCATAGACTCCTGCATCATCCCCGGGACCTATTATCACGCCCTCGGTTTTTGCAGTGCCGAGTGAGTTTATGATGTCTTCGAGGTCTCCCGGACCAAGCTTTGCTGCTCAGCCAGCAGCTTTTACTTTTTCTGTCAGTCTCCAGTCCATGTCTGTAAAAATCCTGATATCTAGATTCTAAACAAATTCAAGAGCCAAAATCCAAGGATTTAAAACATTGTTTTGGATTTCTGCCGTTTGCGCTTGTTCAGGGTTTAGTGTTTAGAATTCCCTCGGTTTTTACAGTTCTGCTATGAGAATATGAAAAGCATTCCTTTGCATGTAATCCATGCCACTGCTGCGCATGCAGGAAGGGTGAATATCCATGCGGTTAATATCTTTCCTGCGATACCCCATCTTACTGCAGAGAGTCTTTTTGTAGCTCCTACACCCATTATCGAGGTGGATATTACATGTGTTGTGCTTACAGGCAGTCCGAAGTGGCTTGCGCCGAGTATGATTGCGGTTGCAGCGGTCTCTGCTGCAAAACCGTGGACTGGCTCAAGTTTCAGCATATGCACGCCCAGTGTTTTTATAACTCTCCAGCCACCCATTGCAGTGCCAAAGCCCATTGCAAGCGCGCATGTAAGAATGACCCAGAAGGGCACTTCCAGCGAATGAATCCATCCACCGCTTACAAGCGACAGGGTTATTATGCCCATTACTTTCTGCGCATCGTTTGAGCCATGACTGAACGCCATAAAGCTTGATGAAAGAAGCTGGAGTCTTCCAAAGTTTCGGTTTATAGCCCCTACAGAGTACTGACCGAAGAACCTCAGTATGAATTTCATAAAGATATAGCCGAAGCCCAGACCGAATACAGGTGAAGTGAGCAGGGCAAGAAAGATTTTTTTCAGTCCTGCAATGTTCAGGATTTCCGGTCCTCCGAAGGCTACGGACGCTCCTATGAGGCTTCCTATGAGTGCGTGCGATGCACTTACAGGCATTCCCACGAGTGTCATTGCCCCGTTCCATAAGAACCCTGCAACAAGTGCAGAGGCTACCACTACTTCTGTAATGGCCTTTGGGTCAACAACGCCTTTGCCTATTGTCTTTGCAACCGCAGTGGAAAAAAACGCACCGAGAATGTTCATTCCTGCAGCAAGGGTTACTGCCTGTACAGGAGAAAGCACTCTTGTTGAAACAACGGTGGCAATTGCGTTTGCGGAGTCGTTCCATCCGTTGCTTATGTCAAACAATATAGCAAGTATTACGGTGAGGATTAATATCTCATGCATGCTTGAGCACTATGCTTTCAAGAATATTGGCTACGTCTTCGCATCTGTCAGAGGCGTCTTCGAGATGTTGGTATATATCTTTCCATTTGATTATAAGGAGGGGGTCGGATGAATAATCTACAAAGAGTGCACCAAGGGCATCGCGGAATGTCCTGTCGATTCTGTTTTCCATCCTGTTTATTTCGATGCAGTGTTCCTGGACATGGGCATAGTCTTTTGCCCTTAGTTCCCTGAGCGCTTTCTGAATGACTTCTGTGGTTGTGTGCAGGTCTTTTGCAAGGTGGATTGCAGCGCGTGTGGGTTCTTCTATATTAAAGACCATCAGTCTGTCCACAGACCCCCATACAAGGTCTAAGACGTCGTCTATTCTTGAGGCTAAGGCGTGTATGTCCTCGCGGTCTATTGGGGTTAGGAATGTCTTGTTGAGCCGTCTCATGATGTCGTGGGTAAGGAGGTCTCCTTCCTGCTCGACCTCATATATCTCCTTGGCCTTCTGCTCGATGTTCTCAAAGTTCTCCATGAGGTCGACAAGGAGTGATGTAGCACGGGTAAGATTTACTATCGCTCTGTCGAATATCTCAAAAAAATCTGTCTGACGTGGAAAAATTTTCATGTCGGAAGATTATGATAACAGGCGCACGGCGTTAAGTCAAATAATTAGATTTAATGCTATAATTAATGCCATGTATGTATACCTTAACGACAGGATAATCCCCCGTTCCGAAGCGGTAATTTCCATTTTTGACCACGGCTTTCTGTACGGCGACGGCATCTATGAAACGATGAGGGTTTATAATGGTGTGGTCTTTAAACTGGATGAACACTTAAACAGGCTTTACCGCTCGGCATCAATGATAGGGCTTGCCCTTCCGAAGGATACAGATGCAATAAAGATTGCTGTTTATGAGACCTTAAGTGCGAATGACCTTAGCAATGCATATGTGAGACTGACGGTATCGAGGGGAAGAGGTCCTCTTGGTCTTGATCCTGATTTATGCAAAGAACCTACCTTTCTGATAATCGCCGAGGAGTTTAAAGAGTATCCCAAGGCGTTTTACGAAAACGGGGTAAGACTGATAATCCCCAAAACAAAGAGAAACTTTCCTGAGGCATTAAACCCGCAGATAAAGTCCCTTAACTTTCTGAACAACATCCTTGCAAAGATAGAGGCAAAACAGGCTGATGCCTACGAAGCCCTGATGCTTAACATTTCAGGCAAACTCACAGAAGGCACAATCAGCAATGTGTTTTTCATTAAAGATGAGATTCTTTGCACCCCGTCAATTGAATGCGGAATACTGGATGGCATTACAAGAAGGGTCGTTATTGAACTGGCGACAAGGGAAGGGATAACGGTGAAAGAAGGCGAGTTCACGAAGCAAGACATCTACAGCGCATCCGAGGTCTTCATCACCAATACTACGCTTGAGGTAATGCCTGTCTCAAGAGTTGATGACCGCACTTACGAGGTTGGAAGGGTTACAAGGCTTCTTTACAAGGCTTACAGGCAGGAAGTGAAAGCATATGTGGCTGACGTAAGATCCAGTGGTCCATCCATATGGGGATATAGCGAATAGCCGTTAATGCTATGGAGATAGCAAAATTAATTGACCACAGCCTTCTCCGCCCTGATGCAACATTGGCAGATGTAAAAAGACTTTGTGAAGAGGCGAGGGAATACGGGTTTTTTTCTGTTTGTGTAAACCCTTATTTTGTAGAGAAAGCAAAGTCGTTTCTGGCTGGAAGCAATGTGAAGGTGACAACGGTTATAGGGTTTCCACTTGGCATGACACTCACAGATACAAAGGTCTATGAAGCTGTCAAGGCGTCTTTTCTCGGTGCTGATGAGCTTGATATTGTGATTAATATCGGCGAGGCGAAGTCCGGCAGGTGGAATATTGTAAGAAAAGACCTCTCTGATGTAATAGCCGCTACAAAAGGACTTGTTCACAAGGCGATAATTGAAACCTGCTATCTTGACAAAGAGGAGAAGACAAAAGCAGTGGAAGTTGCGCTTGAAGCAGGTGCTGAGTTTATAAAGACGTCAACTGGTTTTGGCAAGGGCGGGGCGAGTGTTGAGGATATCCGGCTGATAAAGAGTATTGTTAAGGACAGGGCAGGCATCAAGGCAGCTGGCGGCATAAGGACTCTTGCTCAGGCAAAAGAAATGCTTGAGGCTGGTGCAACCCGCATCGGAACATCCTATGGAGTGGCGATTATAAAGGAAGTCACCCGGCAGTAAAAAATCTGCATGTGTCTTATTCAGGTATCTTTCTGTAAAGATGCACTGCCAGAGCAGAGAACACTAGAGGCATAATCCACACCGACGCCAGAGGCGGAAGGATTCCTGCATAGCCGAGTGAAAGCGTCATGGTGTAGCCGAACCAGTAAAGAAGGCTTATCAAAAGCCCTATGGCAGTGGCTACAAGTCCGCCGAAAGTTCTTCTTGCGGGGAATGAGACTCCTATTACAATCATAAACAGGTTGACAAGCGGGTAGGCTATTTTTGAGTTCATCTCGACTGTAAGCCGCAGGTTTTTAAAGCCGGCTTCTTTTAATCGCTTCAGGTATCTGTAAAGCTCGACGATTCCCATCTCGTATGGTTTCTGAACTTCTTCCCTGAACACCTGAGGCGAACCCAGATAGGGATAGTGCATTTCTTCAAGCGTTTTCATGTCTCCGGTTTCAGTATCGTATATTTTTACGTTTTTCAGTATCCATGCATTTGCATCAGGTGCATACAATGCTGTCTCAGCCTTTATTATCTCTTTAAGTCTGTCGTGTTCGATTTTGAATATGCTCATGCCTTTAAATGCGTTTCTGTCTTCGAGGTAGAAATCTATTTTCACTATTGAGCCGTCCTTTGCCCTGAGCCAGAGCATGCCGTCTTTAAACAGCGAGGGCATAGGTGTTTTCTTCATAATCGAGCGTTTGAGCTTCTCCGCCTTTTTGGCTGAGGCAGGCACAACGAACTCTCCGAGCGCAAAGCCGGCAAGGCTGAGAATGACTCCGGTCAGGACAAAGGGCATGAGGAGTTTTTTGACTCTTCCGCCGGCTGCCATTATAGCCACGATTTCTTTTGTCCTTACTGCATGGCTTACAGTGTAAAGACTGCATATGAGGACTGCCGCAGGCATGATATACAAAAAGTATCTGGGGAAGACTAAAGCTGCATAAAGCAGCAGGCTTTCAGGGGAGGGCTTATGCGGCATGAAGTCGTCTATTCTTTTTATAAGGTCAAAGAGGCTCAGTATCAGCGAAAGCCCGATAACGATTACTGCAAAGAGCTTGAAGAATTCTTTAAGGTAATGCCTCTGCAGAAGCTTGCTCATCTTGAATTTGCCTTTCTGAACATCCACAGGGCGATAATTCCGAGCACCACTGCCGGAGTCCATGCGCCCAAGTAATGGGGAATCTTTCCTGACCTTACGAGGTTTTCAGCATACACCAAAGCCATGTAATATGCCATAAAGACAGAAAGCCCCATTGTGAGTCCTCCGAGTCTTCCTGTCCTGCCTGCCTTTAGCGCCAGAGGCGGGGCAAAGAACATAAGGATAATACACAGCACAGGCAGGGTAAGCCTTCTCCAGAATTCAAGCAGTATTCTTACCCTGTCGTGTTTATTTGCAGTCTTTGCCTTTTTGAGAAGACTGGGTGGTGTAAGCTCGTTATATTTTCTTGCAGGCTTTTCTATGGTGATGGGTATAAGAAGATTGTATCTGCCAAAGCTCAGGTCTGTGGAGGTTTCCTCCCGCACGAGGTGGAGGTGTCCATCTGTCAAGTCAAAAGATATATGGTATCCGTCTGTGCCTGAAATCCTGCCTTCTTTTGCATAAAGCACAGTAGGCTGTCTGCGTTTCCTACCGTCGTATATGAATACACCGCTTAGCGTGTCTCTTGAAGGCTTTTCCTTTACATATATAACAAAGTTTCTGAACGTGGTATTAAATATTCCTTCTTCTATTGCAAAGGGTGCTCTCTGGGTTATGACTTCTGAGACTGTCTGCCTTAGTTTTCCTGCGCCAAGGGGTCCTGCATAAAAGCTGAAGACGATGCTCAGGAGAAAACAGCCGGTGCCGAAGATGAAGACAGGCTTTGAGATTGCTTTGAATGACATTCCGCTTGCCCTTAACACTACGATTTCATTGTCTGCATTCAGTCTTCCGTATATAAGCAATACGGCTATAAGGAATGCCATTGGTGTTGTGAGCACTGTTATCTGCGGCTGAAGATAGAGGATAATCCTGAGCATATCACCGAGCGAAGCGCCTACCGAGGCAAGAAGCTTTGTGAGTCTGAGGACTTTTTCAGTCATGAGGATGAAGTTAAAGGCAATCAGTCCCAGAAGGAATGTAAGCAGAAGTTCTTTTAATATTGATTTATGAATAGTCTTCATGTTTGATAAAGATTTTACAGGAATAACCGGGGTTTTTGAAAGGCATGTTCCTTGACTCTGCTACTTTTTGCTCGCCCAAAAAGTAGCGCAAAAAGGGCGCCCCATGAAAATTTCTATACGGCTTACTCGGTCTGCCTCCGGTAAAATTTTTTAAACTCA
>Ga0180897_119_pt1 | contig 13243 bp, 10 predicted proteins | sample Deesub1362A_J573_FD_124282 | JGI IMG/M metagenome (GOLD analysis project Ga0180897, IMG submission 124282) | Nitrospirae bacterium JdFR-86
GCGGTTTTCGAGTTCCTTGCGTAGCTGTGAGACCCTGCTGTGCCGGCTGCCCTGGTATGGTGTGATTTTTACGCCTACCTTTGAAGCTGCACGCACCCAGATACGATAGAGCCTTTTTTGTGTATAAGGCTCGTCCTTATGCCTGAAAAGAAAATCCTCCGGAAATAAAAACCGTGCATGTTCAGCAAGTCTATTGTAAAGAGCCTCTGAGACAGGTCTAAAATACGAGTTTCCAGTTTTGGTTTCCTTCAGAAACCCTTTTTCATCAAATGCCCTCTCTATCCATAGCCCGCCGTCCTGAAGGTCTTTCTTTTTCAGGGCGCAAACCTCACCAGGCCTTATGCCGGTTTCACACAGAACCTGAAATATCAGATGATGCTCAAAAGGTATCTCTGATATGACTTTCTCCTGCATCTCTCTATCTATCCAGCCTTTGGGCTTCGTGGGTTTAAGGTCGCCTTTTTTAAACCGAGGGAAACGAGGGAGTGAATCTATTTTCTCATCCTCATACTGAAGATAAAGAAAGGTCTTAAGGGCATCTATGATGTGCTTTATGGTTTTCTTCTCAAGACCTTTCTTTAAGAGACTGTAATAAAAATCACGAATGTGAAATGTCTTTATTGCCCTTATGTCAAGGACCTTTATTCCCCGGAAATAAGGGAGTATGTGCTTTTTAAATCGTCCTCTTAAATGCCTTGTGTAGGAGTATGACTTACCGTCCAGCTCAAGGTTCTCAACCCATTTCAAAAATAACCTCTTGAGGTCATAGTCTTCAGAGGTCATTGCAAATAAAACAGGCGTTCCACATGTCGGGCATTTATGAGTCCTTCTCAATAACTCCCCCTTTCTTATTCGAGTGTTTTAATAAAATTTCTTAGGAGTCCCACAAGTTCCTGTCTATCAAGGGGTTGCTCGGATTCGGTGATGCCTGTAGAGGCACCGGCAAGTGATGCCTGTAGAGGCATCAGAGTGTTGCGCTCTGGAAGCTTCCATGTCATGTAATCAGGGTTAATCTCGAAACGTGTCTTATTCCGCCCTGGGTAGGTTACGACAATGCACTTTTCAACTAAAGACTGCACAGTACGCCGAACGTGCCTGTAATCAAGGCCAGTCTTCTCTGCAATCTCCCTATATGACGAGTAACACCACGCCTTATTCCATCCCCACGACATACGCATCAGGGCAAAGAGGACACGCATTTCATAGGCAGGGAAAGTGACCTTGCAAAACACACGTTCGATTAAAAGGTTCGGAAGCTTCGTATATCCGCCGTCAAAGTCCAGCCTCTGCATGGCACATATATGTAACACACAAAAGACTTGACTGTCAAGAAAAAAGTTTCATATAATTACCACATCGAAAGGAGGTGCTGCTATGAAAGGCAACGAATTTTTAAAGGCCAAGAGGCTTGAACTGGGGCTGTCCTTAAGGGAGGTCGCTAAGAAAGCGGGTATATCGCATGTGCACCTGATGCGTCTCGAAAACGGCGACAATGAAGCAACGTTTGAAGTGCTCTTGCGGCTGTTGGACGCTATGAACGTCTCTTTATACACATTCTTAAGGGAAATAGGCTATCAGTCACCAAAGAAAAGGAAAGCTCCTGGGGAGGGACTCGAACCCCCGACCAAGTGGTTAACAGCCACCCGCTCTGCCGACTGAGCTACCCAGGAAATATAACAGAACCTATCGTTTTTTATATCAAAATATTAGAGGGTTTGTCAAACGAAGAGCCCGTCCAGATTAGCCTGCTTCCTCTGAAAGTTTTGAAAAATCAGCTATCTTTGACACTGCAGACCATATCTCACTGAGAAGACTTAAACGGTTGTCCCTTATCGCCTCGTCCTTGTCCATCACAAGAACATTGTCAAAAAATCTGTTGATAGGCCCGGTGAGTTTAACAGCCTCATCTATGGCTTTAGAGTATTCAGAGTCCTTGAGCAAGGTATTGACATTGTCCCTTACTGATTCAAGCCCCTCCATTAAGGCTATCTCTTCATCCGCTTTTAAAAGCTCTTTTCTTAAACCAGGAAGCTCTTTTGAAGGTATTATGTTCCTTACACGCTTTATCGCAAGCAGAAAGCTGTTATACTCAGGATGAGATTTAAACTCCTTCAAGGCATCAAGCCTTCCTGTCACCTCTTTAAGCGGAAGTTCGGCAGCAAAAGATATTACAGCCTGAACAATATCAAAAGAGTAGCCCTGTGACTGAAAAAGCGGATCAAGCCTCTGCTCAAAAAACCTCAGTATCTCTGGTTCTGCGTCCTTGGATTCAGGAATGTGACTTAAATTAGAAAGCGCAGGCTCAAGCATCTGTTTTATGGAAACATCATAGCCTTTTTCAATCAATATAGCCACCACAGCCAGTGCATGCCTTCTAAGTGCAAAAGGGTCTTCAGAACCTGTAGGCTTAAGCCCGATAGAGAAAAAAGAGGCTATATTGTCCATTCTGTCAGAGAGACTGACTACTGCGCCTATATCCGACTCCGGCACTCTGTCACCTGAATACGCCGGAAGATACTGCTCCCTCAATGCCACTGCAACTTCCCTGTCCTCACCGTCATGCAGGGCATAATACATGCCCATAATGCCCTGAAGCTCCGGGAATTCCTGAACAACACCTGTTATCAAATCAGTCTTTGAAAGCAAGACCGCTCTTTCAACCTTGTCTTTTTTATCAGGACAGACAATATCAGACAAAACCTCCGCTATCCCCTTAACCCGCATCGTCTTGTCGTAGAGGCTTCCAAGCCTGTCATGATAGGTTACATTTCTCAGTTCTTCGAGACGTTCAAAGAGTGTTTTTTGCTTGTCTTCCCTGAAGTAAAACTTTGCATCCTCAAACCTTGCCCTTATGACCCTTTCTGCACCTGCTCTTACAATATCGGAGTTGTCCGCTTTTGTATTGCTTACCACAATAAAGTAGTTCTTTAGATTTCCCTTGCTGTCCTTTACAGAGAAAAACTTCTGATGGTCTTTCATCACAGAGATAAGCAATTCTTCTGGAAGCTCAAGATACTCTTCAGAAAAACTTCCAAGCACTGCATGAGGATATTCAACAAGAAATGTGACAGTTGAAATCAATTCGTCATCATATCCTAATGCACCTGAAACAGACCTGGCACACTCCTCCGCCTGTTTGATTATCAATTCTTTCCTCTTTTCCTGGTCAACTATCACATAACTATTCTCAAGCACACTCTGATAGGCGCTGATGTCTTCAATTCGAACAGCAGCAGGAGAAAGAAACCTGTGCCCGTAAGTGACATCCCCGCTCTGTATGCCGTCAATCTCAAAGCTGATAACATCCTTTCCGAAAAGTGCAAGTATCCAGTGCACAGGTCTTACGAACCTCAGCGTGCCTGTCCCCCATCTCATGGACTTGGGGAAATGAAGCGAAAGGATTATCTTCTTAAGAGCCTCCGGCAGGACGTCTTTTACAGGAAGACCTTTCTCCTCCACCACTGCAACCACATACTCGCCCTTGCCTTTCGTCTTTATCACCAGATCTTCAGGTTTTACGCCCTGAGAATTAGCAAACCCTATCGCTGCCTTCGTAGGAGTGCCGTCCGGAGCAAATGCCACCTTTTTGGCAGGACCGAACACTTCCCTTACCCTGTCCTCCTGCATAAGAGGAACGCCTTCTGCTATCATCGAGAGCCTTCTCGGAGTGGCATACGTCTTTACGGTGTGAAACCCTATAAAGTTCTGCCTGAACACCTCCTCTGTGACTTCTTTTAAAAGCCTCAGAGCCTGCGGCAGAAACCTTGCAGGTATCTCCTCAACCCCTATTTCAAGTAAGACCTGATTGTCGCTCATTTTTAATTCTTAAGCAGGGGAAACCCCATCTCCTCTCTCTGACTGAGATACGCTTTTGCGCAGAGCTTTGCCAGATTTCTTACCCGTGCAATATACCCTGTCCTTTCCGTGACAGAAAGCGAGCCTCTGGCATCAAGAAGGTTAAACGTGTGAGAACACTTAAGACAGAATTCATAGGAAGGAAGCACAAGCCCCATCTTTACAAGACGAATGCATTCCTTTTCAAACGATTCAAAGTTCTGCATCAGCAGTTCAGGGTCGGAGTAGTCGAAATTATACTTTGAGAACTCTACCTCTGCTATATGATGAATATCACCGTATTTTATGCCGTCTGACCACTGGAGATTAAACACATTGTCCACTTCCTGAAGATACATGGCAATTCTTTCAAGCCCGTATGTTATCTCCACGGAAACCGGCTTAAGGTCAAACCCGCCTACCTGCTGAAAATAAGTAAACTGCGTAATCTCCATACCGTCAAGCCATACTTCCCAGCCAAGCCCCCATGCACCAAGCGTGGGAGACTCCCAGTCGTCTTCCACAAACCTTATGTCGTGCTTTGAAGCGTCTATACCTATGGCAGAAAGGCTTTTGAGATATATGTCCTGACTTTCCTTTGGCGACGGCTTAAGTATCACCTGATACTGATAATAATGCTGAAGCCTGTTCGGGTTTTCGCCGTATCTGCCGTCGGTAGGTCTCCTTGAAGGCTCTACATAAGCCGCATTCCACGGCTCAGGCCCCAAAACCCTGAAAAACGTCGCCGGATGAAACGTGCCTGCACCAACCTCGATGTCATACGGCTGAAGCACTACACAGCCATATCCAGCCCAGAATTCATGAAGCCTTAATATCAAGTCCTGAAAATTCATAGAAAAAAATCATAATGAATGGACAATACCTTTGTCAAATTAGGTCTGGTTTTTGCTTTTTGAAATATTGTAGTATATAAAAGATACCTGCGTATCTACTTTATCGGAAAAAAAATACAAAAAAATTAAACATAAAATGGCTCTGAAGAACCAGGTGAACACATTCCGCCGCCAGTGTGAAAACACACTGTTATACGTGATAGCCCTGATTTTTCTTCTTACTGGTTGTGCATCCACAAGCCCGAAAATAGTCACTTATCCACCAGACAAAATACTACCTCCAGTAGGCACATCAAGTATGGATCCGCAAAAAGTCGAAAAAATCATAAAAGAAATACAGGTGCGAAACAAAACAGTAGAAGACTCCCCTGAATGGATAAAACGCGCCTATAAAAGGCTCATGATTAGAAGACTCAGCAACGTATCTGAAAAAGAATACGCTGATTATAAAAAATATCTTGACAACGGGGCAGCATACATCATAGTGCATCCTGCTTACTTTCCGTTTTTCCACTACCCTAAAAGACTATCTGATACACCAAAAGAGGGATTCTACTCAAAGCAGAACATCATAGAAAAATTTCTTGCACTGCCACCTCCAGACAGAAGATTCGCAGTGCTTCAGGCACAGGAAAGACGCACCAGAGACTTTATTGAATTCAAGTCCACAGAGGAAAAACTTATTATCATCATCATTCCAAAAAATTATCACAGGTATTCACGCTACACCTACAGAAAAGGACCGGATGAATACATGCGATATCTAAACGAGATAACTAATTTTTCAAAGTCTGTCTTGTTTGTTGAATCAAGGTCGGCAAACCGGGGCTATCCCTCTGAAGAAGACACCATCCGCCTGATGGAATTCCTGCTGAGTATCGGTGCAAAAAAAATATATATAGGAGGCGGCTACATAGGAAGATGCCTGGAGGACTTTTATGCCGAGTTCACTGAGGAATTCGGAAGAAAAGGAATATATCTTGTCCCTGAACTGTCTGATATATCCCCTCGTGAGATAAGTAACTCTTTAGCAAAAAGAATTCTAACACCAGACGGCAGAATAGACATAGCAGTGGCTACCACAAATATGAAGCGGGATGTCTATAACGTGCAGGAAGTCAGCTCGGATATCATAAACCTTCCTTAAAATTTAACCACATCTCGCCCATCGTCCCGCAGAAAACGGATATGTTATAATTTCACAAATGAAAAAAACTCTGATGGCAGGCAATGCCGCTGTTGCAGAAGCCGCAATACAGGCTGGCTGTAGATTTTACGCTGGCTATCCCATAACCCCTCAAAACGAAATCCCTGAATACATGGCACAAAGGATGCCTGAAGAAGGCGGTGTGTTCATACAGGCTGAAAGCGAGCTTGCAGCTATAAACATGGTTTACGGAGCGAGTGCAGCAGGGGCAAGAGCAATGACATCATCAAGCAGTCCGGGCATAAGTCTTAAACAGGAAGCCATCTCGTATCTGGCAGGCGCTGAGCTGCCTGCTGTCATCGTCAACATGCAGAGGGGCGGACCAGGTCTTGGAAATATCTCAGGAAGTCAGGCAGACTACTTTCAGGCAACAAAGGGCGGAGGACACGGCGACTACAGAATGCTCGTATACGCCCCATACAGCGTTCAGGAACTATGGGACTTGACAATGCTGGCTTTCGATAAGGCTGACGAATACCGCAATCCAGTGATGATTTTAGGCGATGGTATACTCGGACAGATGATGGAACCCATCTATCAAACACCTTATAAACAGCCAGACCTTCCCCCAAAAACATGGGCGCTGACAGGCTGTAGCGGAAGAAAACCCAATGTAATCAAATCACTTTACATGGGAGAAGGAGAACTCGAACAGAGAAACAACATGCTTCAGAAAAAATACCAGAGAATAAAAGAAAACGAAGTAAGATACGATGCCATAGATACAGACGATGCAGAACTCATAGTAGTCGCCTTCGGCATAGCCGCAAGGATTGCCATGTCGGCACAAAGAGACCTCAAAAGAGAAGGCGCAAAAATAGGACTCCTCAGACCTATAACCCTCTTTCCCTTCCCTGAAAAAGAAATATCCGCCCTTGCAAACAAAGACCGGAAATTCATAGTCATAGAACTCAACGCAGGACAGATGGTGGAAGACGTAAGGCTCGCTGTAGCCGGAAAGTCAGAAGTCATGTTCTACGGAAGACCAGGCGGAGCAATCATAACACCAGAGGAAATCTACGATAAACTGAAAGAAGCGCTCTGAAGGGATGCGCTGTCCAATCTAATCAAAAAGGGTCTGTGCCCCCTTTTTCTGTCACTCTTTCGATACGGGCAACTGCGATGTAAAGGTCATAAAGTGCATTGTTGTATTGATTCCTTGCACGTGTTAAAAAGAACCTTGCATCAAGAAGGTCTGTCACAGTAGCCATCCTCTGACGGAATTGACTCTCTGTAACCCTGTAGTTCTCCTCTGCCTGACTGACAGCCGTCTTTGCAACATCAAGCTTGCCTTTTGATACTTTATAACTTTCCACAGCATCCTTAAGCTGAAGAAGAAGCTCCTCCTCTGTGTCCTTTATCTCCTCTTCTGNAGCCCTGANAAGATATCTTATCTCATTAATATCATGCCTCTTTTTAAACCCGTCAAAAATGTTCCAGCTTGCTGTAACAGTGACCCTNGCCTCTGATTCAAAAAACGGTTTGTCTCCGTCAGGCACAACAGAATCCCCATACTGGNTGTATGCAAGAGTNAAATCCAGACTGGGCAGATAACCGCCCTTTATAGAACCCATCCTGTATTCATACGCATCCTTCATTGCTTTGAGATATCTGAGCTCGCTCCTTCTTTCGAGCACTTCCTCTTTAAGCACTTCAAATGACAGTTCGTTTATATCAGGCACTTCATTAAAATCCTCAATCGCCTCACCTTCGTTTATCCTTACTCCCATAATCCTTTCGAGTCTTTTTCTCTCAACCCGCAGGTTTGTCTCTGCCTGAAGAAGTTCCTGACGTGCTGAAGCAAGCTCTACCTCCACCTTCAGCAAATCGTTCCTTGCGATAAGCCCCTCACGATAGTAAAGCTCGGCATCCCGCTGCTGCCGTTCAAGAAGCTCTACCCCTTCCTTTGCTGTTTCCACTGCGTGTCCTGCCCTTAACACCCTGATATATGCGGTCTTGACAGCAAGAATAATATCCGCTTCCACTGCTTTACGCTGATAGCCTGATGCAAGAGCATTTAACTCAGCACTTCTGAGGCTCTTAAGGTCAGACATTCCGTTAAAAAGGTTGTAAGTGGCTTCAGCCGTAAAAACAGATGTTCTTTTGCCCTGCAAATATACCTCTGAGTCATATTCAGTGTACGAATAACCGAGACCAAAAGACGGCAGGAAAGAAGCCTTTGCCGCCCCTGCTTTCTCTCTGGCTGAGCTTTCAAGATATTTGAATTGTTTTATCCTGTGATTGTTTTTTAAGGCAGACTCCACTGCCTCCTCCATTGTCAAGGCAAAGGCATATCCATTGAAAAGCAAGACTAAAAACACGGCTATAAAGATTAACTTTTTCATGTTCCCTGCACCCTATTGTTTGTTTTTTCCATTCTGATAACAAAAGTCAAAAGCGAAGGTATTATAAAAACCGTAAAGATAGTGGAGACAGCCAGCCCTCCAAGAACCACGCTTCCAAGCCCTCTGTAAAGCTCTGAGCCTGCTCCAGGGAACAGCACAAGAGGAAGCATTCCAAAGATACTGGTGAAGGCACTCATATATATGGGTCTTAATCTCGTCCTTGTGGATTCAAGCACAGCCTGCGTGTGCTGCATTCCGTGATAACGGATATTGTTCAACGCCTGATGCACTATAAGAATGGCGTTGTTGACAACCACGCCTATGAGAATCACAAAACCGAGCATCGTAAGGATGTCAAGCGGCTGCGGGGTAATAAAGATATTGACCAGCCTGAGCCCGATAAACCCGCCGGCTGCTGCCAGAGGCACAGTGAACATGATAACCAGAGGATAGATAAAATTCCCAAACAGTGCGGACATCAAAAGATAAGCAATCAGTGCCGCAAGGAGGAAGTTCCACTGAAGGGCTTTCCGTGTTTCAGTAAGCTTGTCTGCTGCCCCGCTTAACCTTATATCCACACCTTTAAGCATTCCTTCAGCCTTAAGCGGGGAGATAACTTCGCTGTCTATAATCTCCATTGCCTCCTGAAGAGGAATCGTAAACGGAGGTGTAACCTGCAACGTAATGGTTCTGTTTCTTTCAAGATGCCTGATTTGCGTTATACCTGTTGTCCTCTTAAGCACAGAAAGGCTTGATACAGGAACAACCCTGCCTTTTGGCGTAGTTACAAGTGCACTGTAAAGCTCCTCAGGAGTTGAGATATCCTTTTCCGAAGTCATCAGCACGAGGTCTATTTTCTTTTGCCCCTCTTCTTTGTAATCTCCGATGTCCCTTCCATCCATAAGCACATCCATAGCTATGCCAAGGTCTCTGGTGCTCATACCATTGGCTTTCAGGCGGTCCCGCAGGGGAATAATCCGCACTTCCGGATAAAGCAGCTCCATTGAAGGCACAGGTCTTACCTGGGCATCAGGCATGACACCTTTTATCCTGCCGAACATTGTACCGGCACTTTGAACAATCAGGTTCATATCCGAGCCGCTTATGTCCACATCTATTGTTCTGCCTCTGCCAAGCCTCGTCTGGAATATGCCAGCCTGTGTGCTCACACCGAACATTCCGGGAATGGAGTGAATCACCCTCATGAAAAGAGGTATAAGCTCTCCTGCCCGCTGCTCGTGCATGCTGGTTGCACCAAAAAGCATTATCGCCTCTGAACCCACATAAAACATGTCCTTTATCCCTGGAAAACCCTCATGGTCTTTGCCAAAATAAGGGTCAACAGCCCTGAAAAGAGATTTTCCGATTTCCTCCCTCTCTTCATAAGACAACCCCGGAGGCGGAACCATCAGGTTTATAACAAGATTCCTGTTGCCCTGAGGGAGATACTCCATCTTGGGAAAAAGGGCAACCGCAGTGACAATCGCAAGAGCCGTCAGAGACAGAACCGTTACGAGCCTCGTCTTCCAGTTCTTTATAGAAGCACTAACCATGCGCATAATCAGCTCGATAATCCTGCCTCCAGCTCTTGTAAGAAAACCGCCTCTTAAAATGTCTCTCTTTTTTGCAATATTGAAGAGCTGTCTGGAAAACATCGGTATGACTGAAATCGAGACAAAAAGACTCAGTGAAACCGCAGAGGTAACCGCTATGGCAATGTCTCTGAAAAGCTGTCCTGCCTCTTCCTTGACAAACACAACAGGCAAAAACACAGCCACTGTAGTAAGCGTTGACGCAAGTATCGCCCCCCATACCTCCCTTGTTGCATGATAGGCAGCATCAAAGGCTGACTTGCCCATCTTCCTGTGCCTGTCAATATTCTCTATAACCACAATGGCATTATCCACAAGCATACCCACAGCAAAAGCTATCCCTGAAAGACTCACAACATTAAGATTCCTGCCAAGAGCGTTCATGAATATGAACGTCCCGATAACACTAATGGGTATGGCAGTAGCAACAACTACAGTAGAAGAACCGCTTCTTAAAAAGAGAAGCAATACACTGATGGCAAGCAGTCCTCCGATAAGAATATTCTGTCTGATGAGCCCTATGGCGCTTCGTATATACGGTCTCTGGTCATAAACCCAGTCAAGATAAATCCTCTGCGGATTTAATTTTTCTTTGTTAAGCCAGTCAACGACCTGCTTGACCCTGTCGGTCATCTCAAGGATATTTGTCCCGGGCTCAGGCTTGACACCTATGGCAATTCCGCCCTCGCCGTTGTGCATGACTATGTCCCTTTTCTTTGCATACCCAAAACTTACATCTGCAACATCACGAAGCAGGATACGCCTCTGACCAGTAGACTTGATTACCACATTTCTAATCTCATCCAGAGACTTGAATTCGCCAGTAGTCCTTATTCTGAAATCCCTTCTGCCGACACCGAGACTGCCGGCAGAAACATTGATATTCTCTGTTCTGAGAACATTAATCATGTCGTTTATCGTAAGCCCGTAAGCTGCAAGTCTCTCAGGTTTGACTATGACATGGAGTTCTTTTTTAATGCCTCCGCCGATAAAAAGGTCAGCCACGCCTTCTACTCTTTCCAGATGCTGCCTTATCTCGTTTTCAAAATAAGTCAGATAGGTCTCTATAGGACGGGGGTTGCCTTCCATAGTTTTTAAAATCATCCAGATGACAGGCGAGGTTGCTGCACCAGTGGCGTTTATGACCGGCTTGTCCGCACCTTCAGGATAAGACGGCACTTCGTTAAGCTTGTTCGACACCCTTAGAAGTGCATCATCAACATCAGTGCCGATTTTGAATCTAAGGGTAATAGTCCCCATGCCGTTAAATGAATCGCTTTCCATCTCTACAAGCCCGGGTATGCCCTTAAGCACCTTTTCCTGCTCCTCGATAATCTCACGCTCTATTTCATAAGGGGTAGCCCCCCGCCAGAAGGTGCTTACCGTAATCTCCGGCTCTACGACAGTCGGGCTTAACTGATAGGGCATACGCTGAAGCCCTATTAAGCCGAAAAGAACCACCAGTATAACACCGACGATAACAGTTACCGGCTTTTCAATCGAAAACCTTACAATATCCATTAGTTCCTCACTACCACCGGCTGCCCGTCTCTGAGCCTTTCATTCCCCTTGATTACCACCTTCATTCCTTCCTGAAGCCCTGGGGCTTCAATACCAGCCATCATGCTTGTATAACCCCTGACCTTTACCGGAATCATCTTCGCCTTCGACTCCTCCACCACGAACACAACACTCTGACCAAATACAGTTATCACTGCATCCCTTGGGACAACAAGCCCTTCAGATTTTTCTCCCACAGGCAGAATCACTACAGCCTCCATCCCCTCGACCAGATGTGCAGTGTTCTTAAGCCTGAGCTTTATCGAAAACGTCCTTGTAGCAACATCCCCTTTCGGAATAAAGGTTATATACCTTCCCTTAAGCTGTTTACCACCGGAGTTTATCTCAATCATACGATTCAGCTTGAGATAACCAAGAACACCTTCAGGCACATTCACCAAGACATCCACCTCGCTGTCATCCGCAATGGAAGCAACAGCACCGCCTGGTGAAACCCATTCCCCCTTTTCTACGGATTTTTTTATAACAATTCCGCTGAACGGTGCCCTTATGGTCTTTTTTTCCTTCTCAAGCAAAAGGCGGTCTAACTCCGCCTTGAGTGATGCGGCCTTTTTTTCAAGTCCCTTGACCCTGAAGAAGTGTTCGTCATAAACCGTCTCTGCTATGGAATCCTCTTTGAAAAGACTCTCTACTCTTTTAAAATCCTTTTGTGCTTTTTCAAGTTCAAAAAGCACCTGCTCATAAGAAGCCTGTGTGCTCTTTATCGCTTTCTGGAGCAAATCCGTGTTTAAACGGACAAGAATATCGCCTGCCTTCACCCTCTGCCCTTCCTCAAAACTGACTTCTTCCACCTTCCCTGCCACCTCTGAAGCCACATCCGAAACACGGGTGTAATAGACCGTGCCTACAAACTCTGCCATTGGCTCTGCCACACCACGGGTAATCTCCGAGACCACAACTACAGCAGGCGGAGGACCTTTCTGTGCCTGCCCTTCCTGAGCATATAAATAACCCGATAAAACAAAAATAATTAAAACTGCCAAGATTATCCTTTTCATTATTCCTCCCACAGTTATGGCATTAACCTATGCCCTTCAGTGAAAACTCGGTGATGTGCTCTACAACCTCATTAAGAAATTCCTTGCTGTAACCGTGCCCAAGCATCCTTTTAATTATCTCACGTGCACGCAAGAAATGAAGCACCTGCCCTGAAATGCTGATAATGCACAGGGAAATCTTCTCTTCTGAGAGGGCAGGTCGTGCCCGATGAATGGCATCTTTTAATATCTTATGTATCGGAGACACTATCTCCTTAATCAGGACATCCGTGGCAATGCCCGGCTGCGACATCTCACGTGACACAAGATTAAGAAAATTCTCCACTTCCTTTGAAGAAAGTATATCTCCGAGAAATCCGGAGACATAAGTGCGAATAACTTTTCTGAGGTCAGGAGTTCTTTTGCCTTCAGCCACCTGCTTAAGCTCTGCTATCCGCCTTTGCGCCACAGTGGACAGCCTGCGCCGGACAACCTCCTTGTAGAGATTCTTCTTGCTCTGAAAATGATAATTAACGGCAGCCACATTCACCCCTGCCCTGTCAGTCAAGTCCCGGACACTTACGCCTTCATAACCTTTTTCAAAAAAGAGCTTTTCGGCTGTATCAAGCAGCCTTTCCCTTGTAGTCTTCGCCTTTACACTCATCTCCAACTACCGTTTTAATCAAAGTTTAAAACACTGTTTGAATCCTGTCAAGGGGTCACAGACCCTATTCCCCTGAAATTGTAATCGTCCCATCTGAAAATTTCAGGCTTACGAGGTCTGCCGGAGGGTTAAAAATTTCAGCGTGTTTGAGGTCGATCCGACCGAGTTTGCTGAAATTTACCGGAGGCA
>Ga0180897_123_pt1 | contig 8517 bp, 6 predicted proteins | sample Deesub1362A_J573_FD_124282 | JGI IMG/M metagenome (GOLD analysis project Ga0180897, IMG submission 124282) | Nitrospirae bacterium JdFR-86
GGTCTGCCTCCGGTAAAATTTTTTAAACTCAACCCTTCGGGTTTCAGACACAAAAAATTTTTTAACCCTCCGGCAGACCTCGTAAGCCTGAAATTTTCAGATGGGGGTAATTTTAGGACTGTATAGCCTTCTTCAGTGCCTTATCGGCTTCCTCTTTTAGTCCAAGCCGTTTGTATGCATGGCTTAAAGAACGCCATAGGGTTTTTCTTTTGGGTTCGTCTTTAAGGTAGCGTTTTGCCTGGGCTATAATCTGAAGGTAGACATTACCTTTTGGCAAGGAATAAATCCTGATGATTCTGGAGTTCTGGGGTGTTGCCCTTAGAAAGATGTTTGAGACGCTGTCGGAGTAAACGAGATACCAGTCGTTGTCTGATACAAGCGAGTCAACAAGAGGGTATATTTCACCGGATATCGGACTCATTCCCGGCATTATGATTATGTCAAGTCTGTATGCATCGAGCATTGCACGCCATTGAGGTTTACCTAAGATAGGGGTTTTATCTGCCCTTATGATTTTCTCGTAAGCTGCATCTATTTCTTTTGTTACTTTTTCCACAGGCACGAATATTTTTCTGTCAGGCAGTGCCCAGTAGAGATAACCTGCCCATCCCTGATAATTAAATATGTTCCCCCAGGGCTTTGTCTTCTGAAGAAATCTTACAGCATCCTGGGGAAAATTCTCGCTTATACCTGTATTAATGTTCAGCGGAACGAATATCAGCCATAAAGCCAGTATTGCTGTAAAACCTGCAAAAAGCACTCTGCTGTTTTCCCACTGATAGTGTCTGAATCCGTAGACAGCGACCAGAGGGGCAAGGAAGGTAAGAAACGGCATAAATCTCAGTGATTTCAAGGACAGCGCAATAAAGAATATCAGAAGGAGCACGTGGTGAAGCGGCATGATTTTTACGTATCGCAAAAGAGTGAATACTGCGATTAGCAGAAAAAGCCAGTAGGAGGGGAAATACTCTCCCAGGTTCAGGGCTGCGGTTATGGGTGAAAGATACTCCTGAACACTTTTCATATAAGCACCCGGGACAAGCAGAGAACGCGCTACGCCTGTTATGAAGGTCAGCGTTTGCGGTCTGACAAGGAGCAAAATGACTGAAGGAGCCACGGCTATCAAGGCTATAACAGACAGGCTCTTAAGAGAGGTTTTCTTTCTGAGAAAATATATTATTTCTGCGATGAAGTATATCCAGATGCATACGAATCCGAGCATAAAGCCTGCATGGATATTTGCCCATAGTGCTATGAGCAAAGGCAAGAACCAGTATGAGACAGCCTTCGTTTTAGTGTTGGCAGGCGTGGAGTCTTTCTGGGAGTGCTTTTTCCTGAATTTTTCCAGCAGGTAAAGTGTCAGTGGGAACAACAGGAACGACAGTATCTGTGGTCTTTCGTTTGGAAACGCCAGAAGCAAGTGTGCCGGAAAGAGCAGGAAAAACAAACTTATAAAGAACGAAACCCCTTCTCTGCGCATCCAGACAAACAGAAAGCTTAAGATTGCCGAGTAGATTAGTGCTCTCATCAGCACTATTCCTGTAAATCCGGTAAGCTTCCATACGAAGTAGAGTATGAGTTGTCCGAGCCATTGCGTGGAGAAATATTCAGACGGAATACTTTTATTTTCCCATATTGTATTGCCTGCCCTCAGATGCCAGAAGAAGTCTCCTTCGATAATCGGTCCTGTATAAGAGAGTCCAAAGACCGTGATGAAGGCTGCAAAGAGTACTGCTTTGGGAAGTGACATTTTTTCAGTAGCCCAGTTTTTTCAGCATCTTGAGGCCGTGAATTCCCTCACGGGGAAATCTCTCATATATAGCCTTGGCTTCTTCGTATCTGCCGAGTGCAAGGAGGGCGTCAGCCTTGGTGATGTTGAATACCGGATTCCATGGCATGCTCCTGAGGAGTACGTTTTCCACCCTTATAATTTCTTTGTAAACGGCTTTTTTGTCGATATTGTATTTGCGGATGATGTGACTGTTTTGCGGAACGTTTCTTACGAAGATAGCGCTGTTGTATCCGATGTATATGAGTTTCCATCTGTCATTGTCGACGAGGGCTGTTGCAAGGGGGATTTTATGTCCTGATTCTCTGAACACAACAGGTATGACAATGAAATTTATATTATAGGCGTCAAGGTTTGCTTCCCAACCAGGGTATGTTTTCAGTATTGCGTCTGCTGTTCTGTTGATCATATCATCTATAGCCCTGCCGTCTATAAATACCTGATATTCAGGATAGAGGCTCCAGATGAGGTATCCGCCCCATGTGTAAAAGTTATACATAGGACCTTTAAGTTTAAGGGTTTTGAGCACCTCTACGAGTTCTACCGGATACCATGGTGTTATCCACCGGGGGGCAACCCCTGGTTTGAAAAAGTAAGGCATTTGTCTGTAAGTATAGGTGCAGTAGCTGATGGAGAGTGCCAGCATGGTGGCTACCGCACTTTTAAAAAACACGCGGTATTTTATTTCCGGCAGCTTTATCTCGGAGATGCTCTTTCCCATGTAGAAAGGCAGTATTGTCATTGAAAACATCAGTCCTCGTGCATAGTAATTGGCGAAAAATGTGATGAAAGATACTACGAAAAGTTCTGTCACATCGACTTTGCGCTTAAACCAGTATTTAATAAAGAGGACAAGATACAGAATGCCTGTAAACACCCAGTAAAATGCAAGCCATCTGTAGCCAAGGTTCTTGTAGAAGTAAATAAGAGGTTTGTATTCGAGCACGACATTTCTGACCCAGCCGCTTGCGCCCGGTCTGGTTGACTCATAAATGCTCTTCAGGAACGAAGATGCTAAACCGAACAGGTAAGAATAAAATAGCTTGTATGTATTGGGGTTTAGAAAAGAAGCTATGATTGATACAAGACAGATTATAAAAAATACAGATCTGATAGAGTCGGCTGTAGAACCTCTAAGCCTTTTAATCCCTGTTTTCAGAAGCTCAATTGTCGCATAAATCATGATTATGACGTTACCCACAATAAACCCTGCATGTATGTTTGACCACACTGCCATAACCAGAGGGAGTAGCCAGAAGGAAATATCAACTCTTCGGCTTGTTTGTGTAGTGCAGTGTCCTTTAGCTCTCTCAAGGAGCATGATTACGATGAGTGCAAGCAAGAAGGATATACCCTGTGGTCTCTCGAAAGAATAAAAGAGGTGCAGGACGAGCAAGAATGCAGGGAAGGATACAATGATGAGTGAAGTCCATGGCTTGAGTCCTTTTCTGGTCAGCCAGATATACAGTGTGAGCATTGGCATCAGAATGAGCAGGCTTCTCATTACCCCCACGCCTGCAAGACCACCTGCCTTGTATGAAAGATAAAAGAGCACTTGACCGAGCCACTGTGCCCTCAGCCCTATCTTCTGTTTTTCAGTAAGTGGTCTTGGGGTTGTGTAGGCAAACGGGTCTACGTCCGGGACTTCCCAGTTATTGACAATATACTCGCCTGTTTTAAGGTGCCACCACAGGTCCGGGTCATTAAGGGAGAAGTTCAGGGCCATTCCGAATATGTAGCTGAAGAACAAAAGTGGCAGAATTACGACTGCGAGTTTTAGAACAAGGTTTTTCTTATTCTGTACGTCTGCCGTAGACATCATCAAACCTTATTATATCATCTTCGCCGAGGTATTCTCCGCTTTGTATCTCTACAATTCTGAGTGGTATGATTCCGGGGTTTTCGAGTCTGTGCTTGACTGTAGGCGGTATAAAGGTGCTTTCGTTCGTATGGACAAAGAAGACTTCCTCACCTCTTTGAACCTTTGCAGTTCCGCTGACTACAATCCAGTGTTCGCTTCTGTGGTTGTGCATCTGCAGGCTCAGTCGTGCTTTGGGTTTCAGGTAGATGTGCTTTATCTGGTGTGAAGGACCTTTTTCCAGAACAGAGAAATAGCCCCATGGCCTTTCCTCTATTTTCGGGGCAAGGTATTCTTCTTTGCCTTCTTCTTTGAGCTTGCTGACGAGTTGTTTAACCTGTTGCACTTTATCTTTTGGTGTAATCAGGGTTGCGTCTGCTGTATCAACCACGACCATGTTTTTTAAACCAATGGCTGCAACAAGTCGTTTATTAGCAAAGATTATGGAGTCTTTGCAGTCTATTCCTACGACGTTACCAATCAGGACGTTTCCATCCTCGTCTTTGTCCATCACTTCATCAAGCGAACTCCAGCTGCCCAGGTCAGACCATGGAAAGTCTGCAACTGTCATGACTATTTTCTTTGACTTTTCCATTATCCCGTAGTCTATGGATTCATCCCTGAGATTGCGGTAGATACTTTTAAGGGCTTCATCTTCTTTTTTGGTATTTAATGCCTTTACGATGCTGGTGAAGGTGTTATACATATCCGGCATGTATTTTTTAATTTCATCGAGCATATCCTTTGCTCTGAACAGGAATATTCCACTGTTCCAGTAGTAGGAGCCTTCTTTTATATAAGCCTTTGCTGTTTTTGCATCTGGTTTTTCCACGAATGCCGAGACCTTGAATGTGTCTTTTGAAAGCCGTCTGCCTGTTTTTATATATCCGTAGCCTGTTTCCGGTCTTGCGGGTTTTATACCGAATGTAACGATGTTTCCTTTTTCTGCGAATGGGATGGCTTTGTGCAGGGTTTGATTAAACAGGTCTCTGTCGCTTACAAAATGGTCTGACGGAAGCACGAGCATGAGGGCATCCTGTCTTTTCTTGAAGAGTTTAAACGCTGCCAGGGCAATGGCAGGTGCAGTGTTTTTCCCTTCTGGCTCTACTACGCAGTTTACATCACCCAGAAGTTCTTTTAGTTGCCAGTCCACTATGTCCTTCTGGTCTTTTGTCGTTACAATCAGGGTATTGGAGGGGGAGACTTCTCCTTTCAGCCTCTGGATTGTCTCCTGAAGAAGGGTTCTTTCTCCTATGAGTTTGAGGAATTGTTTTGGGAATGCCTCCCGGCTGAGGGGCCAGAAGCGTGTTCCTTTACCACCTGCAATAATCACTGCATAGAGATTCTTTTTAGGTGCCCTGTGTTTTTTAGCCATGCCAAAGCCTCCTGTTATTTATTGCCTTTTATAAGGCAGCTTTTTAGGGTAAAAAAGTTCTCTGAGTTTTAATCTCCATGGCAGCCATACCGCCTCTCTGATTATTTTCTTTGACATTTTGGATGTGCCTTTGTATCTTTCGGTGAATATTATAGGTATTTCCTTGACTTCAAGACCCGCCTTTAGGACGAGGTATGCCATTTCTATCTGGAAGGCGTAGCCTCCGGAAGTTATGCCCTCGAGGTTTATTGTTTCAAGTGCCTTTCTGCTGAATGCCCTGAAGCCGCTCGTCATGTCAGACAGGTTAGTGCCGAGGATTGTAGAGGCATAGAAATTTCCAAATCTCGACAGCAGGAGTCTTTTGAAGTCCCAGCCAACGACGCTGATTTTCCCATGCATGTATCTTGAGCCTATGACGAGGTCGCTGCCTTTTTTTATCTCTTCGACGAACCTTGGCAGGTCAAGTGCATTATGAGAGAGGTCGGAGTCCATCTCGATGAAACAGTCGTATCCTTTTTCCAGTCCCCATTTAAACCCTGTGATGTAGGCTGTGCCAAGACCTAGTTTTGCAGGCCTTTCAATCAGGTTAACTCTTNTGTCTCTTTCNACCCAGTGTTTTGCAACTTCTTTTGTGCCGTCGGAGGAGTTGTCATCGACAATAAGCACATCAAAGCCTTCCTGTCCNAGTATCTTTATGATTACAACAGGGAGTGTCTCCTTCTCATTGAAAGTAGGTAATATTACAAGGGTTTTCATTGAGTCTATATTAGCAGATTAAGAAAAATTCTTAAATATTCATAGGTTTTGAATGTGTTGTGTCCTGCATAACACAGAAGAGGACGTTTGGCTTATAAGAGGTTCATAAGGTATGCTTGATCTGTTTACACCTTACATAGCTTAGTCTGGAAAACCGGATGCACTTATTGCAGGAGATACAGTCTGCTTTTTCTTTTCCTTCTTTGAGCAGGGCAGGCAGGGCAGGTTCTCTTATAAGTGGTCTGCTCATGCCGATTAAGTCTGCCTGTCCTTTTGCGAGGACGTCTTCCATAACGGTTTTTGAGCGCATTCCGCCGGTAAGTATTACTGGTATTCCTAAGGTTTGTCTGAATAGTTTTCCTGCGTTTCTGAAGTATGCCTCGTCTTCAGGCGCAAGGATATCAGGTCTTATTGTTTTGACCTGTGATTCTCTCATGCCTCCGCTTATCTCAACTGCATCCAGTCCCATAGCCTGAAGTCTTGATACGGCTTTTACGCTTTCCTCTAATGTTATGCCTCCTGGCAGAAGGTCATCGCAGTTGATTTTTATAAAAACCGGGTAGTGTTCGCCTACGGCCTCTCTTACGGCTTTATATACCTCTTCGATGAAATGGAAGCGCCTTTCTTCATCTCCGCCCCAGTAGTCGTCACGCCTGTTGGTATGAGGTGAGAGGAAACTGCTTATGAGGTAGCCGTGTGCGGCATGGATTTGCACTGCATCGAACCCTGAAAGCTGTGCCCTTCGTGCGGCTTCTCCAAAGGCGTCTATGATGTCCCATATCTCTGTATTTGTCATTGCCTTGGGTGTGGCTCTTGTTGCCGGGTCATGGACCTCAGAAGGTGCAAGGGGTTTTTGTCCGCCAAGCAGAAGCGGCGGGCATTGTCGTCCGCCGTGGTTGAGCTGAGCTATGATCAGACTGTCAAGTCTGTGCACTGCCTCTGTTAGTTTTCTTAAGCCTGGAATATAAATATCACTGTGGATTGAAAGCATCTGCGGCAGGCATCTGCCTGTATGATGCACAAGGGCGTTGCCTGTGATAATCAGTCCGCTTCCACCGCGTGCCAGTGTTTCGTAAAGCTCAATCAGGGAGTCTGTGACAAAGCCGTCTTCATCCGCCCTTTTTTCATAAGTTGCAGAGCGCACAATGCGGTTCTTTAAGGTAAAACCTGCGAAGGAAAAAGGCTCAAACAGCATCTGGTTAGACTTTCCTTTCTGTAATAAGGTAACTTTATTATATGACAGACACAGATACGATTGCAGCCATATCCACTCCTTTGGGTGAGGGAGGCATCGGTATCGTCAGGCTAAGCGGTCCTGCTGCAATAAAGATTGCAGAACAGCTGTTTGTTTCTCCCAAGGGAAGGACACTTGAAAAAGTAAAAACCCACCGTGTTCTTTACGGCTTTATCAGAGACCCTGAAAACAGCGAAAAGGTTGATGAAGTCCTGCTTACTGTTATGAGGTCGCCTCATACCTACACGAGGGAAGATGTCGTGGAGATAAACTGTCACGGCGGGTTGCTTCCCCTTAGAAGAGTGCTTGAGCTTACACTCAGGCACGGCGCAAGACTTGCAGAACCCGGAGAATTTACGAAAAGGGCGTTTTTAAACGGAAGGATTGACCTCAGTCAGGCAGAGGCTGTTCTTGACGTTATAAGGGCAAAGACTGAGGAGTCAGAAAAACTTGCACTTGAGCAACTAAAGGGTGCTCTTTCAGAGAAGATTAATAATCTAAGGGACAGACTGCTTAATATATGCGCCCACATCGAGGCATACATAGATTTCCCAGAGGAAGAAATAGAGCCTGCCTCCATGCAAGAAATAAAAACAGGCATTGAAGACCTCGTTAATGAGATTTCAGCCCTTTGCAGAAGTTATGATGAAGGCAGATTTTTCAGGGAGGGACTCAAGGCTGTAATCGCCGGAAGACCTAATGTCGGAAAGTCTTCTTTGCTTAATGCACTTCTTAAGAGAGACAGGGCTATAGTCACGGAGATGCCTGGCACTACAAGGGATGTGCTTGAAGAGTATATCAACATAAACGGACTACCGCTCAGGATTATGGATACAGCAGGCATAAGACAGGCGCATGATATGGCAGAGGAGGAGGGCGTAAGGAGAAGCCTTCAGGCGATTGAAGAAGCAGACATTGTTCTGGGAGTCATTGACGGAAGCGTTCCTTTAAGGGACGGGGACATGAGTCTTGTCGAGAGGCTCAAGGAGAAAAATTCAATACTTGTTATCAATAAGATAGACCTGCTTCAGGCAGACCTTTCGCTTTCAGATGCACTGCCTGTTTTCCGGGTTTCTGCAAAGACAGGAGAAGGGCTTGATGCACTGAAGGATGCCATATTTAACAGATGTGTCCACAGGGACAGGACTGAAGGGGTGATGGTAACGAACCTCAGGCATAAGCTGGCGCTTGATGCTGCAGAAAGGGGACTTAAAGCAGCGCTTGGAAGTCTTGAGGGTGAGCCGCTTGAAATAACAGCAATGGAACTCAGGGAGGCACTGGACAGACTCGGGGAAATAGTAGGAACTGTGACCACAGAGGATATTCTTAATAAGATATTTAATGATTTTTGTATCGGGAAGTAAGGGACATTCTTGCTACTTTTTGCTCGCCCAAAAAGTAGCACAAAAAGGGCGCCCTGTGAAAATTTCCGGGCGGCTTACTCGGTCTGCCTCCGGTAAAATTTTTTAAACTCAACCCTTCGGGTTTCAGACACAAAAAATTTT
>Ga0180897_111_pt1 | contig 5544 bp, 6 predicted proteins | sample Deesub1362A_J573_FD_124282 | JGI IMG/M metagenome (GOLD analysis project Ga0180897, IMG submission 124282) | Nitrospirae bacterium JdFR-86
CCTATACTTGAGCTTTCATGGGACAGTGAGGTAGGGGTTGGGGGAGTCAAGCAGTTCAGGTCTGATGGTTCGATGTTGTCGCTTTGTTTTTCAAGGTTTGAATCTGAGGGCAAAAGACCGCAGGGGTTGTTTTTAGGCGGAGACCTTCCTTATGGAGACACCTCAAGGGCTAATGACCACAACTCAAGCGGTTTCGGTTATTACGATGGAGAAGACTGGCACCATATATGGTGCGTCAGCAATGAGGGCATTAAGGTTCTTGATGAAAAGCCCACTGTTGTATTGCCTACCGAGTGGAAGTATCTTGGAAGCAAGGTATTGAAGAACACAGAAGAAGAGGTGATACTTGAGAGCGACCATGAGCTGGTTCTCAAAAAGAGCAGGATACAGATGAAGCGGTTTGTCTCTTTCAGGGCAGGAGAGGATTATTTTATTTTAAAGGTCAGGTTTACGAATATTGGTTCTGAGCCTGTCGTATACGGCTATTCATGGGGTGATGAGCCGTGGGTAGGCCATTATGGTGCATCCAGAGGGGATGTTGGCTGGTATGCTGATGGTCTCATAAAAACCGAGACGCTTATTTCTCCAACCAGATACAGATATGTTGGTTACTGGGATTATGGCAATGATGCTGCTGGTGAGAGTCATAATTTTTCAGGTTATGCGAACTTTGTGGAATGGATTAGTCCCACGCCTTCGTTTGTATTTCTGTCAAATTCCATTGAGCGTTGTTGTAATGAGTCTGTTCCGCTTTCGAGCAGTTCAGACAGGGTTATAAGCATAGGCTGGCTTAACCAGCTCCTGCTGCCAGGAGAAAGCAGGGATTATACTCTTGCTATTGGTATGGCGCGGGTGAATCCAAAGACCGGAATGCCTCAGAAGCCTGCTTTATCTTTCAATTAAGCGTTATTTGAGGGACTGACCTTGCTGGCTATCTCTTTCAGAATGTCTGAGACATCATTTTCTACTGAGGAATTCATTGCGCATCCTACAGCCTCTATAGCATAAGCGATAGCCTCTGTCTTTTCCCTCAATGTGAGTGATTCCCATAATGAAGATTCTCTGATGATGTCTATGGTCTCTTTTGCCGTCATGGCTTTCTTCAACCTCCTTGTTTTCGCTTCTACTTATAATATCGGCAGTCCATGCGAAAACTTTAGAGGAAGAGACGTTATGAAATCAAAGGCAGGTCTTGAACGGTCAGAACTGTTTGAGGAATCTTATATCGTTTTCAAAGAAGAGTCTTATGTCGTCTATTGAGTATTTAAGCATTGCTATTCTTTCGACACCCATTCCAAAGGCAAATCCGGTGTAGACCTCAGGGTCGTATCCGACTGTCTCAAAGACTTTTGGATTAACCATACCTGCTCCTAAAATCTCAATCCAGCCTGAGTTCTTGCACACCCTGCATCCTTTGCCTTTGCAGAATATGCAACCCATATCAACTTCTGCAGAAGGCTCTGTAAATGGGAAGAAGCTCGGTCTGAATCTGACCGGGGTTTCAGGGGTAAACATTTTGTGGATAAAAGCTTCCAGAATTCCCTTTAGATGGCTGAATGATACATCCACGTCTACCATAAGTCCTTCGACCTGGTGGAACATTGGTGTGTGCGAGATGTCGGCATCGCATCTGTAGACTTTTCCCGGTGCGATAAATCTCAGAGGAGGTTTTTTTCTTTCCATTACTCTTATCTGCACAGGTGATGTATGGGTTCTGAGTATTACATCGTCGGTGATGTAGAATGTATCCTGCATATCCCGGGCAGGGTGGTCTTTAGGTATGTTAAGCGCTTCGAAATTATAGTAATCGAGTTCAACTTCAGGGCCTTCTTCCACATCAAAGCCCATGGTTGTGAATATCTCGATAATGTCATTCAGGGTCTGGTTTACAGGATGTTCGCTGCCGTAAGGTGTGCGTTTCCCAGGAAGGGTAATATCTATGCTTTCAGAAGCAAGTTTTTGTTTCAGTTCTTCTTTTTTAAGCAGTGCCCGCTTTGAGGCAATCTGCTCGTTAATCAAGTTTTTGAGTTCGTTGACAGCCTTGCCGAATGGTTTTCTTTCTTCAGGCGGGAGGGTTGAAAGCAGTTTTAGCCTTTCAGTAACGAGTCCTTTCTTGCCGAGGTATTTGACTCTTATCTGTTCAAGCTCGGCTGTTGTGCTTACTGACTGCAGTTCTTTTTCAAAAGCTTCTCTAACGGTGTTCAGGTCATTCATCAAGAAGCGAGTTTTTCTTTAACGGTTTCGGCAAGTGCCCTGAATGCCTTTGGGTCGTTGTATGCCATGTCGGCAATGACCTTTCTGTTCAGGGCGATCTGCGCCTTTTTAAGTCCGTGCATGAACTGACCGTATGTAAGCCCTACAGCTCTTGCCGCGGCATTGATTCTGATTATCCACAGCGCTCTAAACTCTCTTTTCTTTGCTTTTCTATCCCTGTATGCATAGCGCAGTGCTTTGTCAACCGCTTCTGTGGCTATTCTGAAAAGACGGCTTTTTGCTCCGTAGTAGCCTTTTGCCTGCTGAAGCACCTTTTTTCTTCTTCTTCTTGTTTTGAATCCACCCTTTGCCCTTGGCATCTATACCTCCTTTAGAAAACGCAAAGTCATCTCCGCTGCATCGGCATGCAAACTATATAATAAAACAATTTTGCTGGAAATTGGAAGTGTTTTAAATATTCAACAGTCTTCTTATGCTGGCATGCTGCGTGCTGGAGACCGTAGTTGCAGTTCTCAGCCTTCTTGTTCTTTTTGAGGATTTTCCGGTCAGAAGGTGGCTTTTATATGCCCTGCTTCTTTTTATCTTTCCTGTACCTGTAACCTTGAACCTTTTTGCTGCCCCTCTATGGGTTTTAATCTTTGGCATTTACTAACCTCCTTAAACTCTATTTAGGGGATATCACCATTGTGATGTGATTTCCCTCAAATTTTGGTGTCTGCACTACATTGAACTTTCCGGTAAGAAGCTCTTCGAGGCGTTTGAACACTCTCATGCCAAGCTCTGGCATGACTCTTTCCCTGCCTCGCAGAAACATTGTAATTTTTGCCATATTGCCATCGTCAAGGAATCGCCTTATGTGTTTGACCTTCAACTGAAGGTCGTGCTCGTTTATATGCGGTCTTATTTTTATCTCCTTGACGTTCATTGTCTTCTTTGTAGTCTGCTTTTTGCTAAGCTGGTATTTGTATTTGCCGAAATCCATTATTTTGCAGACAGGAGGATTGGCATTTGGTGCAACCTCTACGAGGTCAAGGTCTTTCTCTCGCGCAATTCTAAGGGCCTCGTTAAGCGGCATCACTCCTACCTGTTTGCCGTCGCTGTCAATGAGTCTGACCTCTCTGGCGCGTATCCTTTCGTTTATCCTGATGTCTTTGTTTATGTTTTCACCTCCTGAGTTGTATCTGTTCTTTTAAGATACCTATAAATTCCTCAACTGTAAATGGTCCGATGTTCTCTCCTGTGCGCTTTCTAACGGTAATGCGCTTTTCCTCTACTTCCCTATCTCCTATTATAACCAGATATGGGATTTTTCTGATAGTGGCTTCTCTGATTTTATACCCGACTTTTTCGTTGTCGAGATTGGCGATAGCTCTGATCCCATGCTCTTTAAGCTGGTTTACTGTCTGCAAGGCGTAATCCGAATGTCTCTCTGCTATGGTAAGGACAGAGACCTGGACAGGCGCAAGCCACAGAGGGAATGCACCGGCATAATGCTCGATGAGCACTCCGAAGAACCTTTCAAGAGAGCCCATGAGTGCACGGTGTATCATTATGGGTCTGTGCTCTTTGCCGTCGGCTCCTCTGTAAGTTATGTCGAATCTTTCAGGAATATTAAAGTCCACCTGTATGGTGCTGCACTGCCATGGTCTTCCGAGCGAGTCCTTGACCTTTATGTCTATTTTCGGACCGTAAAACACCCCGCCTTCAGGGTCTACGTCATAGGGAAGGGCTTTGTTCTTCAGGGCAAGCTCAAGTGCAGCGGTTGCCCTCTGCCAGTTCTCCTCAGTGCCAACGTATTTTTCAGGCCTGGTGGAAAGGAATATGTCATAGCTTTCAAACCCGAATGTCTTAAGCATGAACAGGGTAAAGTCGAGCACTTTCTGGACTTCATCTTCTATCTGGTCTTCCCTGAGGAATATATGTGCATCGTCCTGTGTAAAGCCTCTTACTCTCAGCAAGCCGTGCAGTGTGCCTGAGCGTTCATAGCGGTAGACTGTGCCGAGTTCAGCATACCTTATGGGAAGCTCCCTGTAGCTTCTTAACGAGCTCTTATACACAGCGATATGAAAAGGACAGTTCATCGGCTTTATCTCATAAGGGATGCCCTCTATCTCCATGGGGGAGTACATGTTTTCCCTGTAGAAATCCCAGTGCCCGCTCTTTTCCCAGAGATTGAGTTTCGCTATGTGAGGGGTAAAGAGGATTTGGTAGTCTGCCTTCAGGTGTTCGTCTCTCCAGAAGTCTTCAATGATTTTTCTTATAAGTGCTCCATTGGGATGCCAGAGTATGAGTCCTGTGCCTATCTCGTCGTTCATGCTGAACAGGTCGAGTTCTTTGCCGAGTCTTCTGTGGTCGCGTTTTTTAACCTCTTCGAGGAATTCGAGGTATTTCTTCAGGTCTTTTTTATCCGTAAAGGCTGTGCCGTAAATCCTCTGGAGCATCTTTCTCTTTTCGTCTCCCCTCCAGTAGGCACCAGATACGTTGAGTAGTTTAAAGGCAGAGACCATGCCTGTAGATGGCAGATGTGGGCCACGGCACAGGTCAACAAAACCGCCTTCTTCATAGATGGAGACTGTATCGTCTTCGATTTCCTCAAGCAGTTCCACTTTGTAGTCTTCACCGCGCTCTTTGAAGAACTCTATTGCTTCGGCTTTGGACATTGTCTTTCTAAGGAAAGGGTTGTTCTTTTTTATAATCTCCTGCATCTTCTTTTCTATGGTTTCGAGGTCTTCGGAAGAAAGCGGTCTGTCTATGTCGAAGTCATAGTAAAATCCATCATCTGTTGCAGGACCTATTGCAAGCTTTGCCTGTGGGAAAAGCTCTTTTACGGCATGCGCCATGATATGGGATGTGCTGTGCCTGTAAACCTCTTTGCCTTCTTTTGAATCAAAGGTGATGACTTCAACAGATGCCTCTGAAATGAATTCTCCGATGGAAGCAAGGTCTTTTAGTTCACCATTGACCCTGAGCGATAAAGCCCTGCCTTTTTTAAGCTCTTTTTTAGCCTCAGAGACGTCTTTTACTTCGACCTCGCGTTCAGGAAATATTAGTTTTATCTGCGAACCCTCCTTAATAAAAATAATAAGGCATCGCGGATGCACTTTATGCCATCTGTGATGCCTCTTATACTAAGAAACCATGTCCATATACCAACTATATACTATATATAATTTCCATAGCTATTTCAATCCGATATCCTTTTCTGCACACCTGCGTATAGGCAAACCTCTTGCTACTTTTTGCTCGCCCAAAAAGTAGCGCAAAAAGGGCGCCCCATGAAAATTTCCGGGCGGTTCATTCAGTCGGCTTCCGGTAAATTTTTGCAGAACT
>Ga0180897_112_pt1 | contig 2583 bp, 2 predicted proteins | sample Deesub1362A_J573_FD_124282 | JGI IMG/M metagenome (GOLD analysis project Ga0180897, IMG submission 124282) | Nitrospirae bacterium JdFR-86
TACCTTTCGTATGCAAGCTTTTTTGCCATAGTTTTGTCCACCTCCCTTCCAGGGAATCTTTACCTATCTTCTATCCTGTACCAGCCGTTGCCAAAAACTGCGTCGTCGCCTACATGAACGTACTCGCCAAGGATAAGTAACGGGAGAAACTCCTTCAGGTCTCCTTCAAAAGTAATGCTTCCGACAAATCCGCTCTGGTCATGAGTGGTTCGCTGGGTTCTGCTCTTTCGCTTTATTTCAAGCCACTTCAAACCGACACTTCTTGTCCTGATATTCATAGCCCTTTCTGCAATGCCGCCAAAGTCAATATCAAGTGCTCTTCCGCAATATGCCCTTGAAAGCGCATCAATCCTGTCCCTGAGCCTTCTTATAATGTGGTGAAATTCAGGGGTTCTAACAACTCTGCTTTTCCCCTTCTCATTCGTGGGATTGTACTTTATTCTCGTAGGAGTCAGAAACCTCAGCGTAATGGAATCTTTATTAAAGGCATCTGCTGTCTTCATCAATTCCTCGCCAGTGATATGCACCTTCTTGTCCTTTACTGTGTTTGTCGAGGAATCATAGATTGTCGTTGTAACCCCGCCTTTTAAAGATTCTATGTCGCCGAGCCTGAATTTCCCCCGGTTCAAGCCGATTCCAACCTTTCCAAGCTCTACAAAAGGAACAACTACATAGGACAGATATTTCACCCTGTCGCCGACAAGCAGCATATCGAACTTAAGGGGTGAAGAGCTGGTATATTCTGTATCCTGAGGAAGCGGTGGCTTCAGNACATATCCTCTCGGTGAATTACGCAGCCGTTTTGCATCTATAATCCCAACAGGGCTGAATATAAGAGCATAAGCACACTTCTCCTTCAAGACACATGAGTTACAGTCAGCCCCTTTGTCCATTGAGCATACGAGTCTTCTTAGTGATGAGCCGAAGGCTCCTCTTAACACATTGCCTTTATTATGGGCAGGCATACGGATTGTATCTTTAGGAATGAAGGTGAATCTGTAGTGTGCAAATGAAAAATGTTCAATCATGATACAGTGTGCCCTGTTTTATTGTCGTGTATTAAATATTATCCAGCATTGTAACGCTGTATTTTACAACAACACACCTCAAAGGTGTAATATGGCGTAAAATATCTGAAACTGATTTCACGAAATGCCGAAATTTTCACTTACGATTTTGCATTCAAATCGATAGCCTTCCACTGACAGTCAGGATTGCCGTGGCACTTAAGGCCTGCTAGGATTCAGGAAAGCAAAAGTCCAAGTGATATTGCCCAGAAGCGGTCAAGGAACCCTATCCGTAGAGATTTGCTCAAGCGGGACATATATCTCTGTTTTCAAGTTTTCGGGTTTTGTGCGTTTGGGGTCGCGGTTAAGATAGACCTCAAAAGCAGGTGCATCGCGGAGTTCTTCTCCGCTTGAGGGAAGCCAGCCTGCAAAATTGCATTATAGGTCTCACTTAACCTGCTGTACGCCCCAGAGATATGCCCATCACTATCCTGAAAGCTTAAGACCGAGTGTTAAGGCTCTGGATGATTGCCACAATTTGCTACAATTTTGCTACAATCAGGACGCAAAGCAGCCTGCGGCACTTGCGGGGATGCTGAAAAATCCTGTAGAATCAATGGATAACGGCGTGGGAGCGGATAGGGTTCTGGTGTCCCTCCTGGACTTCAAATCCAGTGTTGCCTGCCAAAAGCGGGCAGGGTGGGTTCGATTCCCACACGCTCCCGCCATTTAAAATCAATAACTTGCGGCGTTCTACTGGCTGCTTTCCTCAGCTGTAGCGTCTTACCCTTTTCGCAAATAACCTGCTTATAATAGAACCATCTCACTTGTTCGATTGTATAAGGAAAAATGATATGGATTTCGTATTAGTAGACTACTCAGAAGTTTATTACAGAGTGATAACTAAGACCGCTATGCCTGAAAAACGCAGTGGCAAATTCGTTCAGATTAAGAATTATGAGACAGACAGAGAATACCTTGTGCTTTCCCCAAAAGGACTTTCTACTTATCACGCCAATATTGTTGAGAGATTCTGTCTGTTAAATAACAAAATAAAAGGATCCTACAATGAAAAGAGGGATTATTTTGAGATTCACGACCCTGAATGGTATGTCATAGGTGGCGGTATGTGGATGTTGGATGAGACCAATAAGGTTCTGGAGCTGTCCGGTACCTCGCGAGGATATGGAAAGTTCGATCCAAACGGATTAAAGGAGAAGATTCTGTCCTTAGAAAATATGTCGGATTATACAGTGCTGATAGATGGTCTTTAATGCCTTCTCGAACATGAGTGTCTCTCGAAAAAGCATCTTCATTCCTGTTACTGTAAAGTAAGAAAAAGATGTGGGGCAACGGCGGAGGAGACGGTTGGGAGTATCCTTATTCCATGATGGTAGAAAGTCCGTATGCAAACATTAGATTTTTATCCGCATCCTAATACAGCAGCATTGTGGCAGTCGTTTTCAGCCCAATTGCCGCTACTGCCCCATGTGAGTGCGCTACCAAGTCCTGTTGTGCCTGTGGTGTTATAAGGCTGTGTGTCGCAGTCTGAAAACTTAAGGAATCTGTATCTTTT